>ERZ1034962.180-NODE-180-length-36304-cov-1380.762145_pt1 | contig 36304 bp, 38 predicted proteins | sample MGYA00520696_ERZ1034962 | MGnify/ENA primary metagenome ERZ1034962 (study PRJEB33766, sample SAMN09781770) | gut metagenome | biome: gut microbiome | host: Homo sapiens | place: Madagascar | study: EMG produced TPA metagenomics assembly of the PRJNA485056 data...
TTAGCTTTTCTCAAGCTGATAAGCATAAACAATAGCTCTCTTGCGACAGCTCATCCAGTATACTAAACTTAAGATAAACTGTCAACTATTTTTAGCATTTTTTACTGCAGTAGTATTAACTCCAAGTGGTATTTCCAACCCTTAACGGCAGGTATATCTTCTTATGTTTAATTTTTTCCTATCATAAAGTTTATTATGCACTACAGAGGACTTATATTGCCGATTTTTAACAAATACGACAGCTCTTCAGCTTTTGGAAACAAAAAACATCCAAGATAAAAACCTTGAATGTCTTGAAACGTTGATATAATCGTATTGATTAACGTTTTGAGAATTGACTTGCTTTACGAGCTTTTTAAGACCTGGTTTGAACAAATTTTGTTTGAACAAATTTCAAAAGTCTTTAATATCAATGCTTTTTGCGCTTTTCTGAAAGCGTTATTTCAATAAATTTCAACTAATTTCATCTAAATGGTGTGAATTTTATCCCCAAAATACATGAATTGAGCTGATAAATACTAAAAGTTCACACCATTAGTTAAATTATTTTTTGTTACGTACGTTTTTCTTAGATGATAGACCTCCTAATTTATTTCTTATAGCATTTGAGCAAACCTCCGTTAGAGGTTCTCCTATTGCCTCCTTGTAATTAAATCCCAATAATTGCATAGTCTTCAAAGTATCCTTATTAAGTAAAGCAACTAATTGTTTCATTGAATCTTCTTTCCCATCTTCAACACTAATAAATGAAGATAGCAGAGAAATAACCCGTTCTAAAGTGTTGTGCAAATACTCAATATCTTTATCATCAATATGTACTTTTTCATATTCTTCTTTATATGCCTGAGCAATTCTGATTGCCTGTTCTCGTTCCGAAAGCAACTCATTTACAATTTCATCATAAGTATTTCGTAATTTATCGGCGTTACGTTCTTCCTTTAATGATTGAATTTTACTGTTCACTAGTGTTGTTGTTCCCTTAAATGTTAGAGTTCCCAACTCAATCCCTGCTTTTACTAAAGCTTCTGTAATATATGGCTCCATGCTACACCTCTATTATTTCTTTTCATAATAAAACTATTTTACCATAAATCTACATTTAATATGATATATCTTTTAGTCTCTATCCCTTCGTGTAAATATAACGAGTTTATGGTATAATATAGTGTAATAGAGGCAATATTATACAAGGAGGTTTACCATGACTCTTGATGTAAACAAAGAAAAACTAACAATTCTAGGGGTTCCCTTTGATAACTTTTCAGACTTTGATACTGTCTGGTATGCTATTGGGTCATCAATGATTGAAAATTATGAACCTACCGTTCAAGATGTGATTGATTTAAAAACTTATGTTATCAATAGACGAAAGGAATTAAATATTGGTTAAAAATCAATACGAAAGTTACGAGTATATTGACCCTAATAATCAGTATACTTATCCAAATTCTACCGTCTTAATCAACAAACAAAATATTACTACTATTGAAGCCTATCGGAGCGAACACCTATTCGTTACTAGAAGGCTTGCTGATTTGCGTTTAAAAGCCATTGAAGTCTACTCTATTAGTGATATTTTGGCTATTCATAACTATTTGTTTCAAGATGTCTATACTTGGGCAGGGCAATATCGCAAGGTGAATATTTCAAAAAGTGGTAATCCTTTTATGCCAATACAATCTTTTAATACTGCCGAAACCTATATGAATAACCTCATTCACACCTATCATCAAACTGCAAACTCAAAAGATGAGATTATTAAGCAGTTAGCAAAAATCCTTGATAACCTCAATTATTTTCATCCTTTTCGAGAGGGTAATGGGCGAACTCAACGAGAAGTCATTCGTTCTTTAGCACTATCAAAAGGATATTCTGCACAAGTACGGGTGGAACAAGATGATGATATCTATAATCTTTATATGGACGGAACAGTCTATGGAGACCTAGGAAAATTAGAAGAATTATTTGATAAAATACTTGTTAATCACTGAAGTTAAAGAATTAAGTTTTAAAGAAAAGCTTATGAAATCAACATTTCTAGACTTTTATGTTACTCAAAATGGCGGTTTATCTAATTGGAAAAAGCGATAGAATATGTGGTATAATATCTTTGATAAGTATATTCAGAAATGGAGGTTATCACATGAAACTTTTTCTAACATCTTATATAGCTGGAACTGAGAAACAGCTAAAAGATTTTTTAAAAGATTATGATTCAAGAATCCTATTTATTCCAACCGCAGGTAATGTAGAAGAATATACTGGATATATTGATGAAGGAATAAAAACTCTTGAAAACCTTGGCTTTATGGTCGATATTCTAGATATCGCTCAAGAAAATAAGAAAGAGTGTGACCTAGCTATCGCTTCTTGTAATTGTCTTTGTATATCTGGTGGAAATACTTTCTATCTGTTACAGGAATTAAAAAAGAAGAAGTTGATAGAACTCATTAAACAAAGATTGGCAGAAGGAATGCTTTATATAGGAGAATCTGCAGGAGCAATCATTACTTCTGAAAATATTGAGTATAATTCTATAATGGACAACCCAAACATTGCAACTGAATTAAAGGATTATACTGGTCTCAATCTCTGGAACAAGTTCTTGCTTCCTCATAATAACGAATTTCCCTTCATAGAAAGTACCACTGAAACTATTCATACATACGCTGAAAAATTGGATTTACTACCGATTGACAATCAGACCGCAGTTATTATAGAAAATGAGCAATTTTCAGTTATCAGGTGAGTATGATAATCACTCAATTTATCCATATTTGAAAAACCAAGAATGCGATTAAGCCAATACTTCTAACAGATATACACACATCTTACACTTGTGGAATTAAGTTAAAAATATTTAAACAGCCTATGAAATCAATGTTCCTAGGCTGTTTTTTGCTTAAAACGCAGTTGGGTCTATTAGAATGGTAGCCCCTATTCAATCATCTTCTATACCACTTTTTCTACATCGTCATGCTTTCTAAATTTTTAGCGAATTACTTTAAGGCAAATTTTTTCCACTTACGAATTTTGGTTCTGAATGTCCCAAAAGGAGCTACAGTATTAATATGAATAAACTTATAAACTTCCCAGACCGCATTCTTGGTTGCCCCATCAGCCCATTTGCGCATATGAGGTTTGAATAAGACCTCCTCACCCATTAAATCAATCATATTACATATAGCATACACATTGTCACTGAGTCGAGCTGTGAGTTCTTTAATTGTTAAACCAGCATAGGTGTCAGTAAAATACTGATAGAGCTCCCCAAGTTGATTCCACTTAAAGGTTTCAGTAGGTGTTTTAACCTCTAAACCTCTCAATTCATCTGATTCCCATTTTAATATTAGAGCAGTCCATCCAACCTGATATGCTAGATTCTCCGCCGGTGTCCTATCAACTTCATCAATTCTTACATCCTTCAGATCTTCGGGAATTTCATTGAATTCAGCAATATACTTTTTACATGATTTTAATACTTCTTCCTTAAGTTCATCTTTATCTGCATATGTTCTCATTGTCTTCCCTCCCTTGATTCAATCAAATTCATTATACTATAATTATTACTCTTTAATTCTTTATAAACTTGTCTTTTCAAATCGAATTACATCAAGTTCTTTGTCTGATTGGTCTTTATATAACGCAATGAGATTGTCTGTTTTCTTCTGAATATCTTTTTCATATTTAAGGGTGATAAGATCGATTTTATCCTCATCAGACATGGTATTACTGCTTTCCAATTCTAACGCTTGATTGAGCTGCTCTTTTGTATAATTTTTTTGCTCCACCTCTCGCTGAAATTTTGAGTAATCAAAAAGACTTTGTAACAGTAATTCTTCTTCTGCCATACGAGCATACTGAAAGTTATTTGCTAATCTCTCCAAATGCTCTGCCCACTTCAAATCTCCCTTCTTTTCTCCAAGCTCACTGTAAGGAAAAAGTTCATCAACATCAATTTTCAAGGCTTTTGCTATATCTTCAAGGCGCTCCCAACTTGGTTCGGTAGTGCCTTTTTCGTAATTAATAATCGTCTGTTTAGTTACACCGAGTAGAGCTTCCCCTTTATCCATTAACCAAAAAATTAATCGCCTAACTGTTCAACTAAAACGATTAAGTCAAAGAGTAACTAACTTAACACAACAGAAACAGGTATTAGCTATTCGTGTTGAACAGTTAAGTAAACAGATTGAAGATTTAGAGAAGGCAAAAAAGAAAAAATTATTCGGGAAGTGAGCACGGCTAGAAGCACAACGCTATGGGCGAGTGTATGGTACACGGTAGCCCATATTAGCGTGTCCGTGCTTGGACGGGCGAAGCTTACCCTAAGAATACCCCATTACTAATAGGGGGTACGAACGTACACGAAAGTAGAGCTAAACCCTTGAGACATCTGGCGTTAGAGCTAATCCGTTGAACGTTTCACTGAAATCCCTTGGGAGAGTATGGCTCAAAGACAATTCTATGTACGTTTAGAAAAGATGACCATTTTGAAACCACAAAGGAGAACACTATTATGTCAAACTTAACACTTACCGATACAACAATCAAACTTGGCGAATTGAATTTAGTACATGCTACACCGCATAAATTACGACATACTGGCGCTACACTTGCTAAGCAAGCCGGAACATCACTTGAAGCTATTTCAGAAGCATTAACTCACAGTGATACTATCACTACCAGAGCTTATGTTAATACTTCAAATGTCATCCCAATGGCTGTCGGAGAAATCGCCTACCGTAATCTTAAAAAGTAATGGTGTGAAAAGTGGTGTGAATTTTGCCAAAAAACATCAAAAAACACCCCATGGTGTGAACTATGAAGTGTTGATAAATGCTGTATTGCAGTCGTTTCCTAACGTTTAGAGAACTGGCTAGCTTTACGTGCTTTCTTAAGACCTGGTTTTTTACGTTCAACCATACGAGCATCACGTGTAAGAAGACCAGCGCGTTTCAATGAATCACGGAAATTTGGATCTACTTGAAGCAATGCGCGAGCGATACCGTGACGGATAGCTCCTGATTGACCTGCGTAACCCCCACCTACAACGTTAACGAAAACGTCGTATGAACCTTCAGTTGATGTAACTGCAAATGGTTGGTTAATAACAAGACGAAGGTCAGCATGTGGGATGTATTCTTCTACATCTTTTTTGTTAACTGTAATTTTACCAGTACCTGGAACTAAACGTACGCGTGCAACAGCGTTTTTACGACGACCAGTACCTGTGTATTGTGCTTGTGCCATTTAATAGATGCTCCTTTCTCTCTTAGATAAGTCCTTTGATATCAAGTACTTCTGGTTGTTGTGCAGCATGTGTATGCTCGCTACCTACGAAGACTTTCAATTTCATGCCTTGTGCACGTCCAAGAGTGTTGTGTGGAAGCATGCCTTTAACTGATTTTTCAATCAAGCGAACAGCATTTTTAGAACGAAGTTCACCAGCTGAAATTTGTTTCAAACCACCTGGATACATTGAATGAGTGTAGTAGATTTTATCAGTTACTTTTTTACCAGTTAATTTAACTTTTTCAGCATTGATAACGATAACGAAATCACCTGTATCAGTGTGTGGTGTAAATGTTGGTTTGTTTTTTCCGCGAAGTACGCTAGCAACTACTGCAGAAAGACGTCCAAGAGGTACATCTGTTGCGTCAACAACGTACCATTTACGTTCAACTTGGCCTGGTTTAGCCATGAATGTTGTTTTGTTCATGAGTTCTCCTATACGAATTCGTTTTTGTTTACAAAGTGTGGATGTTCCGGTCCACGAATTATTTGAAAGGTTCCGGGGCCTTACAAATGGGGTAAACAATACCATTTATTATGATACCAAAAAAAGTGGTACCAAGTCAACACTTACCTACCATCTTTTCTAAGTTTTTTAGCGATTTTTTCTTCTTTTCCATAGAAAACGCTTAACGGAATTTACGGGTATTTTCCGCTAAGTGAACTAAGTGGCGTAAAAAGTCATGCGTTTTGGCTTGGTAATCATAAGTCCTGCCTAAATCATAAATATAACCATTGATATAATCAACTTCTGTCTGACGTCCTTTGTTCATATCTTGGTACATTGACAGATAATGCAGAGGACTGGTTTCCGCGCTAACATACCGAATGGTCTCCCATTCTTCATCACGACTATTCAGAGGAGTAATGCCCGCTAATTCGGCAACGTTATAAGTTTCATCAATTAATTGACGTCCTAATTTTTCGGCACCTTCGTAATCAATGAACTGTCCCATACGAATTTCAAAAAGGGTACAAATGGTATTGATGACAGAATTGAACACAACTTTTGTGTAAAGTGTTCCTAAAAAATTATCAGTCAGATTTGGATTGAGGTTTGAGGCTTCAAACTCAGTTATTATCTGCTTTTGAACATCATCGATCGTCCCTGATTGAGCGGCAATATTAATAGAACCAGCACCTGCTTTGCCAATAAAATCAACATTTCCTGCGCCTTTCAAGACCGTTCCAATCAGACAAGTTCCTGCTAAAACTTTTTCAGGCGCAAAATAGCGATTGATTTTCTCAATATGTCCCATGCCGTTCATCCCTGTGAAAACATATTGATTTTCGTGGAAGAAACGCTTGCTTCGTTCGAGTAATTGCGATAAATTCATTTGTTTATCAAAAACGATAAAAACATCTGGTTTTCCTTGGTATTCTTCTGGTGTCTGAATGCTAATTGGAATCAGATGACGATTTTTACCATCACATGATTGATAAACACCACCTTGTTTTCTAACCGTGTCGATTTGCTCTTCCCACGTATCAATAAAATCCACTTGAGCACCGAGGTGTTCTTTTAATAGCAGCCCAAAACGTAGTCCCACTGCACCTCTTCCAAGTACAGCATAAGTCAAAGCCATGTCTTTTCCTCCTTTGATTTTAAAAATTCTATCACTTCATCAGTCGAATATGGAGGAAATTAGGTATAGAATTTTCTTATGGCTAGCTATAAATAAAAAGGCTAGAACTTACTATTCTAACCTTTCTCTATTATCTTGCTTCTTTTCCGATTGAAAAGACGGCTAATGTCCCTGGTCCTACATGTGCAGAAATGACTGGTCCTAGTGGCATGATGAGGACATGGTCAACATCTTCATGTTCTAGTAATGATTTTTTGAGTATTTCAGCACCTTCAATGTCATTGGCATAGGCAACAACGGCTGTGTCATGTGCTAATGATTGTGTTGCTTGAGAAATGACTTCTTTCAAAGCTTTTTTGCGTCCACGAACTTTGGCTAATGGAACTAACTTTCCAGATGGTTCAATCCACAAAAGTGGCTTGATATTTGCCAAACTTCCCATAATAGCTGACGTTTTTGATAAACGTCCTCCACGCATAAGATGATAAAGGTCATCAACCAAGAAATAGGTTCTTAGACGTGGCAAAATATCAATAATCATTGCTTTGGCTTCTTCAAGAGATTTTCCTTCATCACGCGCTTGCGCTGCTAAAATAGACAAGTAACCTTCACCGCCAGCAGCAGCCAAAGTGTCAACAATTTCAATAGTAGCTTGCGGGAATTCTTCCAAGACGATATCACGCGCAATCATCGAGCTTTGATACGTTCCTGAAAGAACAGATGAAAATGCCAAATAAAGCACTTTGTCTCCATTTTGAGCATGATGTCGGAAGCTTTCTTCAAATTGTCCCACGTTAACTTGACTAGTAGTTGGTTTGCCACCATTTTTCATGCTTTCAAGCAATACTTCACTCGTTAAACGGTTCTCACCGACAGTTTCGTATGTTTTTCCATCTAATTGAATGGTTAATCCTAAAATTTCAACATCGTGAGCGTTTGCCCATTCTTCATCTAAATCAGCTGTTGAATCTGTTATTAATTTAAAAGTCATAATTCTTCCTTTACTATCAAACACTGATTTTTTCTGACATTTTACCGTCAAATCAGTTTTCATTTCCAAAACAATACTTTGATAATCAAATGATTTTAAATTATTGTACCAAAAAAACTCACATTGTGCGAGCTTCTTTTTTAAAAGTCTGTTCCTGATTAAACTACATATCGTCTAGCAATTGCTTCAATTTATCCAATTGTCCGTCGTTCCAAGGACGTAATTTTGGTGTTGTCAAATCAATATGTTGAGACATTTTATCCAAATCTGATTTGACTGCATTAACACGTTGTTCGAGTTCACGGGCCGAGACACGTAAAGCTCCCTGAGAGAAAACTGTCCACTGCTCATTCAAATCACTGGTCGCAACTTCAACAAGATGACGAGGTGTGTTTAATTCAGCAGCGGTACGTTCAATGTAAGAATCTGCAGTCTCGTCTTCTTCTGTAAAGATGACTTGAATTTTATATTGGTCATAGCGTTGACGAACTCCAGGGACATATTGCGCATCAAAGACACAGATGATGTCAAGATTTTCAAAATGAGCGTAGTTATTTAACTTACGTAGCAAGATATTTCTGGCTTCGTCTAGTTGATTTTTCTTAAACAGTTGACGTGTTTCCTGCCAAAAGGCAATCATATTATAACCATCAACTAAGAGGATTTTTTTCTTCAATTGTTCTAGTCCTTTCATAGATGGCTAGCTTTTTTCGGCTTTACAAGGTTTTAGTCGATTTTATGACGGAAAACTTCGTATATTAATACTGCCGCAGCGACGCTGGCATTTAAGCTCTGCACATGACCGTTCATCGGAATGGTGATCATTTCATCAACTTGTTTTTTGATGTTTTGTGAAATGCCTTTTCCTTCGTTTCCGATGATTAATGCTAATTTACCTGAAGTATTCCATTTGTGAGATGGGGTTCCATTCATGTCTGTTCCAAATACCCAGAAGCCCTGTTCTTTTAATTTATCAAGGGTTTGGCTGAGATTGGTCACACGTGCAATCGGCACATGCTCAACGGCACCTGTTGATGTCTTGGCAACAACTGGCGTAACACCAACCGCACGGTGTTTTGGAATGATAACACCTGTCACGTTTGTTGCATCAGCTGTTCGCAAGATTGAGCCAAAATTATGTGGGTCATTGAGTCCGTCCAAGATAAGAATGAGCGGATTTTCTTCCTGCACAGCTTTATCCAAAATCGCATCCAATTCTGCATAGGCGAATTCTGAAACACGCAAAACAAATCCTTGGTGAACAGCACCATTTGTCATATCGCTAAGTGTTTTTTTAGGCGTCCAAGAGATGGATACTTTTTTCTCTGCTGCTAAGTTTTTTATCTTATTAACATTTTTTCCGCGTAAATCGTCTTGAATGTAGAGTTTATTTCCTGTATTAGCCGTCAAACTCTCCGTTACGGCATGAACACCGTAAACAATGTCATTAGTTTCATTAAATTCTCTGTTTTTCATAGTGTTATTATATCACGAAAACCAGCTCTCATGCGAGAAATGGCTGTTATTTTTATTTATAGCTAGTCTTCTATTTTCTCAACGGCTTGAATACACCAGTCGATTAGTTCTTCGAGGCGTTCGATTTGGCCAGTCATATGAAGATAGCCTATGACTGCTTCAAAACCTGTTGACATGCGATAAGTCACGACATCCGCATTTTTAGCTTTGGTGTGGCTATTTGTGTTGCGACCACGTTTATAGATGTCTTCTTCTTTTTCGGTCAATAGCTGAGCTTCTAACATAAGATTAATTAGCATAGCTTGCGCCTTAGCAGAGACATATTCGGTTGCTTTGCGGTGCAATTGATTTGGCTTTGTTAATCCTTGAAAAATCAAGTGCTTACGAATATACATAGAATAAACCGCGTCACCTTCAAAAGCAAGGGCAATACCATTAATTAGATTGACATCTACCTTGTTAGTCACGTGTCCACCTCACACCATCTTTGGTATCAAGAAGCTTAATACCTTGTGCTGCTAATTGGTCACGAATGGCATCTGCTGTTGCGAAATCTTTATTGGCACGCGCAACTTGGCGTTTTTCAATAAGTGCTTCAATATCAGCATCCAAGACTTCTTCTTCAAACACAATACCAAATACAGCAAGCATCTTAGCAAAGGTATCTTTGACTGCTTGATTATAATTACCTGAATTAATCCATTTTGCCATATCAAAAATGACTGTAATACCATTTGCCGTATTGAAATCATCATCCATAGCAGCTTCAAAATCAGCTTTAAATTTTGCCAATTCAGCAGCATCAGCTTCTTCAGTAAGTGGCAATGTAAAAGTATTTTTCAAATATTTAAGATTAACAGAGGCGTCATGAACAGCTTTTTCAGTGAAATTTACTGGCTTGCGGTATTGTTGTGTCGCAAGGAAAAATCTTAAAACTTGTCCATCAACGTTTTTTAACATATCATGAACAGTTACAAAATTTCCAAGAGATTTTGACATTTTTTCATTATCCACATTAACAAAACCATTATGCATCCAATAATTAGCAAATGTTTTTCCTGTTTTGGCTTCAGATTGGGCGATTTCGTTGGTATGGTGAGGAAATTCCAAGTCGGCTCCACCACCGTGAATATCAATCGTATCACCAAGAATGGTTGTCGCCATAACAGAACATTCAATATGCCAACCAGGGCGTCCTTCTCCCCATGGGCTTTGCCATGAAACCTCGCCTGGTTTGGCTGATTTCCAAAGGGCAAAGTCTAAGGGATTTTCCTTGATTTCTCCTTCGCCATCAACACGACCACTAGCTCCAACTTCTAAGTCAGCAAGTGTTTTATTAGCGAGTTTTGCATAGTTTTGGCTTTTTGCAACGCGAAAATACACATCGCCATTAGCTTCGTAAGCAAAACCTTTATCTACCAAGACTTTCACAAAGTCAATAATTTCATCCATATAATCAATGACACGAGGATTTTTAGTTGCTGGTTTCACACCGAGTTGTTTGATATCTTCCATGAAAGCGGCGATAAATTTATCTGAAAAAACTTTGGTGTCCATACCAGCTTCAGCAGCTCCTTTGATGATTTTGTCATCAACATCTGTGAAGTTAGAAATATAGTTAACCTTGTAGCCTCGGTATTCAAAATAACGACGAATAGTATCAAATGCCACAACGCTACGAGCATTTCCAATATGAATATAGTTGTAAACCGTTGGTCCGCAGACATACATATTAACCGTATTTTCAGTAATCGGCACGAAATCTCGCAAACTTCTGGTCATTGTATCATAAATTTTAATTATCATGTCTGTTTCTCCACCTTTATAGTCATTCTTAAACTATTGTTTAAACTGTTCATGTTGTCTAAAGTTTTGAGGAATGCAAGCTTTGATAGCGTGCTTCTTCAAGTTTAGACGTGTAATATTCACGATTTTCTTCCATGTTATGAATAGCATCCACATCTTTCTTACCGTGAACACGAACAACTTTTGCAGGAACACCGACAACCGTGACATCAGCAGGAACATCCGCAACTACAACAGCAGCAGCACCTACCTTAGCATTTTTTCCAATTTCAATAGGACCAATGACTTGAGCGTGAGCAGAGACAAGCGCTCCTTCACGAACGGTCGGATGACGTTTTCCTGCATCTTTACCTGTTCCACCAAGGGTTACACCGTGGTAGAGCATGACTCCCTTTTCCACAATAGCTGTTTCTCCGATAACAAGCCCTGAACCGTGGTCAATAAAAACTCCTTCAGCAATTTCAGCTCCTGGGTGAATTTCAATTTGTGTCCAAAAGCGCCAAAATTGGCTGTGCATACGAGCAATTAATTTAAAACCATGTTTCCACAAAAAATGCGATAAACGATGTGCAGCTAGTGCTTTAATACCGGGATACGTTAAGATAATTTCCAGAGAGCTACGAGCCGCTGGATCATTTTTCTTAACGATATCTATGGTTTCTTTCCACCAACCCATATCTTCTCCTTTCCTTTATTCATCTTCGTCAATTTCAGACCAATCCACTAAGATTTGTTGGTCGTCAAATGGATTAATGGCAACTCCGACCGTTTCGTCAATGTCATTTTCGCCATGTCCTGGTTGGTAAATATCTGCCAAGCGCCACGTTAAAACACTTCCTTGTGCTTTACGGAATGGCAAACCAAAATCGTTGTGGTTATACCATTTAGCAAAACTTTGAAGGTTTGAGAAAGCAGGCACATAGCTTTTGCCTTCTGGTGTTGACATTGTTGGAAACATGCGATCAAAACTCTTGTCATCACGTGGGTGAACAAAAGCAGGTACTAAATAATATTTATCCAAAACATCTGCGGCGAGATTTTCTTCTCCCATGAGTTTGTTTAGGATAGTTGTGTAAGCATTTAAAAATTGGATTAATTCACTGCTTTTAAAAATTGTTGAATTCCCAAAATCACCTGATTTTTTAAGGTTAAAGCCAATTCCAGTCAATCCTTTTTCAATGACTTCTTTCAAAACATCCAAAGTTGGACGTTCAACCCAATTTTGAGTTTTGGCACTGTCTTGTTCTTCTTTGAAATTTTCAAGATCTTCTTTGTCAGAAAAGACAGGCGTAACCTTTTGCCCTTCAATATCAAGAGCGTAAGGTTGGTCACTCGCCAAAACAGGAATATTGTGCAAAGCATTGACAAGAGCAATGCTATCTAAAAAATTATCTGGTGCGTTTACAAATGCACGCAAACGCAAATCAAGTTCATTTAAATTTGTCATCGTTAAACTCCACATTTACAAAAGATGAGCAAGTCAAAAAGTGATTAGTCGATTTTGTCATGTTTTTCTTTACGATCACGTAAGCGTCCGCCAAATGGTGAATGTCCTTTGTGTTCTTTCTCAGCTTTTGGTGGACGTGGTAACAAAGCCTTCATTGAAGCATCAACGCGACCTTTATCATCAACTTTAATGACTTTAACATCGACTTCTTCACCGACTTCTAAAACATCAGAAACATTAGCCGTACGTGACCATGAAATCTCTGAAATGTGAACAAGGGCATCTGTCTTATCAAAGAGATTAACAAACGCACCGAATTTTTCGATACGAACAACTTTGGCATGGTAAACTTCACCAACTTTAGCCTCGCGAACTAAACCAGCAATGATTTCTTTTGTGCGGTCAATTGCAGCTTGGTCAGATGAATAAATAGATACATTTCCTTCATCGTCAATATCGATTTTAACACCAGTTTCTTCGATAATTTTATCAATCGTTTCGCCACCTTTACCGATGACAACTTTGATTTTATCAACATCAATCTTGATTGTATCAATTTTTGGTGCTGTCGGAGCCAATTGGGGACGTGGTGCTGGGATAGTTGCTTCAATCAAATCAAGGATTTCAAAACGAGCTTTCTTAGCTTGAGCAAGAGCTTCTTTCAAGATTTGAGGGGTGATTCCTTCAATCTTAATATCCATTTGAAGCGCTGTAATCCCTTCACGTGTACCAGCAACTTTAAAGTCCATATCACCAAAGTGATCCTCAAGACCTTGGATATCTGTCAAGATTGTGTAGTTGCTACCGTCTGAAATCAATCCCATGGCAATACCTGCTACTGGAGCTTTGATTGGTACACCACCAGCCATAAGAGCAAGAGTACCCGCACAGATTGAAGCTTGTGAAGATGAACCATTTGATTCCAAAACTTCAGCTACAAGACGGATTGCATACGGAAATTCTTCTAAGCTAGGAAGAACTTGCGCAAGAGCACGTTCACCAAGGGCACCATGACCGATTTCACGACGACCTGGAGCGCCATAACGTCCTGTTTCACCAACTGAATATTGTGGGAAATTGTAGTGATGTAAGAAACGTTTCTTGTATTCTGGGTCAAGACCGTCAACAATTTGTGTTTCTCCCATTGGAGCAAGGGTCAAGACTGATAATGCCTGTGTTTGTCCACGTGTGAAAAGACCTGAACCGTGAACTTTTGGTAAATAATCAATTTCAGCATCCAATGGACGAATTTCATCAACACGACGACCGTCAGGACGAATTTTGTCTTCGGTAATCAAGCGACGGACTTCTTCATGTTCCATTTGTTCAAGGATTTCAGCAACGTCACGTATGATAGTTTCGTAGTTTTCATCGTCAGCGTAGCGTTCTTCGTAAACAGCAATGACTCGTTCTTTCACAGCTTCTGTCGCTGCTTCACGCGCTTTTTTCTCTTCAACTTGAACTGCTTTTTGAAGGTCAGCGTTATAAGCAGCGATGATTTCAGCTTGCAATTCTGGGTCAACTTGAAGCAATTCAACCTCAGCTTTTTCTTTACCAACAGCTGCGACGATTTCTTCTTGGAAAGCAATCAATTCACGGACAGCTTCGTGCCCTTTAAGAAGCGCTTCAAGCATGATGTCTTCTGATAATTCTTTGGCACCAGACTCAACCATATTAATGGCATCTTTTGTACCAGCAACAGTCAACTCAAGAAGTGAGGCTTCTTTTTGTGCAGCTGACGGATTGATAATAAATTCACCGTCAATGTAAGCTACTTGAACGCCTGCAATAGGTCCGTTAAATGGAATATCTGAGATAGATAAAGCAAGTGAGCTACCAAACATAGCCGCCATTGGCGCACTAGCATCTTCATCGTAAGAGAGAACGGTATTAATCACTTGAACTTCATTACGGAAGCCTTCTGCAAACATTGGACGAATCGGACGGTCAATCAAACGCGCTGTCAAAGTCGCATCAGTCGTTGGTCGTCCTTCACGTTTATTGAAACCACCAGGGAATTTTCCAGCTGCATACATTTTTTCTTCATAGTTAACTTGAAGTGGGAAAAAGTCACCTGTTGACATCTTCTTAGACATGACAGCTGCACTAAGAATGGTTGATTCACCATAACGTACCACAGCAGCGCCATTGGCTTGTTTAGCAACTTGACCAATCTCAACAACAAGTGGTCTGCCAGCGAAAGTTGTTTCAAAAGTTTGTTTTGACATATTTATTCCTCTGATATTTTATTTTGATACATCCGTTTTTTACAAAAACCAGTCTGTAAAAGACTTATAAACTCGTCTTTGCATAAAACCACGTATCTCTATCATTTTATCACATTTTATGGGAAATAGCAGAGCTTGTAGCATAGTTTTTTAAGAATACTAAAAAGCAGTTGCCAGTTGACAACTGCTTCTTACCAAAATATGTCATTGATTTACTTGCCAAAGAATAAATCAACGACTGCAATAACAATGATAGGGCCTTTCATCTATCCCTACCATGACTGTTTTCATGTTGGTCAGGGCAAAATAGTTTATCCAACCACAAATCAACCAATTGAGTTTCTCAATACGGCTATCCAAGTCTATACTCCACTTACGTGTGGTTAGGCTCTTGAGTTTTCTTTTGAAACTTTGCACACTATCTTGGTGTGGTCGACTTTTCCAACCTTCAGCTGATTTCCAGAAACCAAATCCAAGATACTTTAGCTTACTTGGTTTGACAATCTTGGTCTTAGTCATGTTAACCTTTAATCCTAGTCGTTGCTCTACGAAACGGCTAATTGAGTGCATGACCCGCTTTGCGGCTGCTTCACTGCCGACTGTGATAACACAGTCATCTGCGTAGCGAACGAAGTGAAGTCCCCTACTTTCCAGCTCATTAAGCATGATATTAGACAAGAGCGGGGATAAGTTTCCTCCCTGTGGTGTACCCACTAGCGTTTTCTGCCGTTGTCCATTAACAATCACACCCGATGGAGATATTTTCGTATCAGGGATTCTGTGTCACCATCTTGTATCATGTTATGGACAAGCGACATCAATCTATCTTGAGGAACCGTATCGAAGAATTCCTCAAGGTCTATGTCCACTATCCATTCATAGCCATCATTGAGATATTCTAATAACTTGATGATGGCTTTTTCACATGACCTTTCTGGTCTAAAACCATAGCTCGTTTCAGAAAAGTGAGGCTCGCAGATAGGACTGATGACTTGAACAATAGCTTGTTGTATCATTCTGTCCATAACCCCAAAGTCAATCAATTTATTCTAGTGTTTACATAACGCGTGATAAAAAGCTTAAACTTCTAATTCTTCACGTAGTGCTTTAGTAAAAAGAAAAACCCACAAGTATAATGTGGGTTGGAGATTATGAAAAAGAAAAGTTTTTTGGATTGTCTAAATAATAAGCTTAATCAAAACTAAAACATGTTAGTAATGTTTAGCTGTCACTATGCGCGTGATTAGTTGAATAGTCAAGAAAGATTAAGCATATAATTTATACGTAAAAACAGCTACACTATATTAGCTGTTTTTATATCAATTTCTTTATTGGCGATAATACACGTTATCATTCGTTAAAGGTATCGTTTGAAAACCTCCTTGGATACGGTCTTTTGTTGTATCTGAACTATCGCCAAGGTGACTAGTAACTCCTTTAGGGTATAAGAAAAATAAACCTGCTCCTGCTGTTGGTCTGTTAACTTGTAAACCAAGATAAGGTATTGAGCTATTTAATTCAGTATTTAAATCAGGTACAGTTAACGTTGTTATATCAGTTGATGATGTTTGACTAAAGGTAACTGAGTTGTCGTTATTAATAGTGAAGTAGCTACCATCACTTGCCACCCACGTGCCGTAGAGTGTTGAAAAGTCACCGTCTAAAACGCTTGCGACATCAATACCGTCCGAATAAGAACCTATTTCACGGTATTGTGTTTCCGCTGTAATCCATTTATGTTCTGCTAAGCCAAACATTTCAAGTGTGCCATCAGCTGTAATACGATAGTTTAGTTCCTCGCCATCAGTTAAAGACCACCCATAAAGCACAGCATAGACTAGACCGTCATCATCAGCTTTTACTGTCACGTGGAAGTTAGCTGGTGAAACATTAAGCCCTTTTAAATTGATGTAGGAAGCAATTACCCATTCTCTTACTTGGTCTGTTGTAAGTTGTGTTGTATCAACGCTAGAGCTACTAGCGCTTTCTTCTGTTTCCGTAGAGGAAGTTTCCTCACTAGAGCTAGATGGTTTATCTGATTGCAAGAAAGTATTACTAGCTTGTTTACGATTAGCTGTTTCACGTTCATTTGCTTGTTGGTGAATAACAAAAGCTCCTGCTCCTAACACTAAAACAAGTACCGCACCGATAACGATTTTAAGTTTTTTATGAACCATTTCCTAATCTTATATTTATATTAGCGGGTAGCTCCCGCCAGTATAAACCCTTTCTTTAATTATTTTTTAGATTTGTTTTATACTTAGTTCAGCGCTGTGGATTAGTATCATAGTTCAATCGCTTGGACGTTTTATTTCGTGTAAGAATACAAGGCAAAGAGTGCGTGGAACGAACAACAGTCGCTAATCACTTGGAAAGGAATCAGAAATTTATGCTCTATGTTGGTATTGACATCGCCAAAAACAAACACGATTTAGCCTGTATTGATGAAACTGGAGAAACGCTGATAACTAACTTCAGATTTGCCAAATCTTATCAAGATTTTCATCAGCTGAAATCAAGAACAAATGCGGTAGTGACTCAACAACCTCACCCAGTTTGTATTTCCAACGGTGACCAATTGACAAACTCAAACCAAGAAAAATCAACCCTAACGGTCCCATTAAAACAAAATGCTAAAATTCCAAATATCACACCCTTATTGTATCATAAAAGCCTCCCAAAGGGGAGGCTTTTATGGTATTGACTGCTAACTAAACAACTAATATTAGAACATATCAATCAAAAGTTGTTTCAATTCTGAAATGTATGGTTGACGTGGGTTTGCTGGAGTACATTGGTCATCATATGCCAAACTTGCCAAACGATCAACTGCTGCATCAAAGGCTTCTTTTGTAACACCATTAGCAGAAAGTTTTGGTTCAACGTCAACAGCATGCATCAATTTATCAATGCGATCGCAAAGTGCTTCGACTAATTCTGCATCATCTTTACCTTTAAGACCAATATAACGCGCAATATCTGCGTAATCTTTTTGAGCACGGTATTCTTCATAACGTGGGTAAACTGAGCGTTTAACATTACCAGATACACCGTTATAGCGGATAACATGTTGCATTGCGATTGAAATAGCTAAACCGTGTGGAAGTCCAAATTCACCACCTGTTTTGTGAGCAAGTGAATGGTTGATACCTAAGAAAGCATTACCAAATGCCATACCAGCAATAGCTGCTGCATAATGCATGTTTTCTTTAGCTTTTTCACCACGAAGTGTTGGGTTCTTAGGATCGTAGTTATAAGCATCTTCAAGATTTTCAATAATCAACTTGATGGCTTCAAGAGACCATGGACGTGTAAAGTCAGATGCCATAACTGATACGTAAGATTCTAGAGCATGTGACAAAGCATCTAATCCTGACCAAGCTGCTGTACGTTTTGGCACAGTCATAACAAATTCTGGATCAACAATAGCAACTTGTGGTACCAATTCATAATCAGCAAGTGGGTATTTCACGTGTGTATAATCATCAGTAATAACCGCAAATGGTGTCACCTCAGCACCTGTACCAGATGTGGTTGGGATACAGAAGAGACGTGTTGTTGTTTGATGTTTGAATTTCACAATACGTTTACGAATATCAATGAATTTTTGTTGCAATTCAAGGAAAAATTCGCTAACAGCATCATAACTATCAAGGAATTCATCACCACGGTCAAGATAAACTTCATAAATTAAACGTGCAATCTTAGATGCATCAATAGCAGAGCCACCACCAATTGCAATGACTGTATCTGGTTTGAAATCACGCATTTGTTTTGCAATTTCGATTGTTTGTCCAAGAGTTGGGTCTGGTTTGATTGTTCCGTAAATTGATGTTGCGACTTTTTCATCACGCAATGCCAATTGAGCAAGGACAGTGTCAACAAATCCAAATTGAACCATTCCTGGGTCTGCTACAATCAAAGCACGTTGCATTGGTTCATATTCATCTTGCAAATATGAGATAGCATTCTTTTCGTAGTAAGTTTTTTCTGGTAAGCGAATCCATTGTGGACGGTTACGACGTTTCGCAACAGTCTTGATATTTAAGAGATCGCCAGTTGAAAGATTGTGTGACAATGAATTTTTCCCCCATGATCCTGTTCCAAGTGTTAAGCTGGCTTTAAGTGCATCTGTATAGACATCACCGATACCTCCGACTGAATCTGGTTGGTTAACCAAGACACGTGATGCTTTCACGGCATCGCCATATGTTGCTACAAATGGGTCTGCTTGTGAACCAATTTGGATACCAGCATTGTGTCCTGCACCTTGATAATCAAGAAGCGCTTCAACAATTTCGATACCTTCTTCACGATCTTTAGCTTTGTACACTGAAAGAAGTGGAGACAGTTTTTCTGATGATAGTTTTTCACCGATATTTTTCTTGTCAAGCTCAAACAAGAGAACATCTTTACCTTCTGGCAATTTCACACCAGCTTGTTCACAAATCCAAGTTGCTGGCATTCCGGCAACGGGACCGTTTACACCATGGTTGTCATTGAAAACAAAGTCTTCAATTTTCTTGTAGTCCTTCTTAGGTACTAAGTAAGCACCTTTATCTTGCATTTTTTGCAACCATTCTTTGTAAACTGGCGCTTCAACGACTGCTGAATTTTCAGTCGCACAAATCATACCATTATCAAAGCGTTTTGATAACAACAAGTCTTCTACAGCGCGGTCAATATGAGCAGTTGCATCAACATAGATAGCACCATTACCTGCACCAACACCCATTGATGGGTTACCTGATTTAAGAGCTGCATTTACCATACCAGGTCCACCAGTTGCCAAAATAGAAGCAATTTTCTTGTTTTGGATAAGGGCTGTTGTGTTAGCGATTGATGGCGTTTCAATCCATTGGACAATATTTTCAGGAGCACCAGCTTTCACCGCAGCGTCGTAAAGAATTTTTGCTGCATGAGCCGAACATTTTTGTGCTTGTGGGTGGAATGCAAAAACAATGGCATTACGTGTTTTCAACGCTACCAAAATTTTAAACATTGTTGTTGATGTTGGGTTTGTTGTTGGGACAATACCTGCTAAAACACCAAGAGGTGCTGCAATTTGAATACTTCCAGAAACCTTATCTTCACCAATGATACCAACTGTTTTTTCGTTTTTGATACGTTCGTAAACGTATTCTGTTGCGAAGTGGTTTTTAGTATCTTTATCCTCAACGACACCACGACCAGTTTCGGCATGTGCTTCTTTTGCCAATTCTAGCGAAGCTTCAGAACCTGCAAGAGCCATAGCTGCTACAATTTTATCAACTTGTTCTTGTGAATAAGTTGCATAAATGCGCTCAGCTTCAAGAGCTTTATCGACAAGAGCACCTGTATACTGCTGGGCTGCTTCTTCAGCGCTCAACTCGTTATTCTTTACATCTGCATTTGTTGCTTTAGCCATTAAGAAAACCTCCTTATAAGTACCCTTAAAATAAGTGCCTCAATTTTTGGGAAGAACAATGAATGAATGACACCAAGATAAAAACAAAGCCTGTATAGTCGTCTAAAACCTCAACAGAGGTCAAAAAAACTCTCTTCACTACACAAAATCAAAGGTTAAGTCCTTCAACTATCAATCATTGTGATATTCTTCACCAACTATATTAAACTTTTTTCAAAAAAAGTCAAGTATTTTTTGTAAGCTTTTTCATTTTTATTACAAAAGCGTTGTAAGGGGATACAAAAGAAGCTCCGCTAACCTTGCTATATTAATGTTTTTATCACTTTTGACACGATTCTCTCATTTTATTTAATCATCTCAAGGTTATTATCGTTTGCTTTCTTTTTTTGTAAAATTTGTCTTTTTAAAAGAAAAATCATTTTGAAAATACAAAAAAGCCCCTTGGAAAAAACCAAGAAGCTTTTAGTTGACTTGGGTGTCTGATTAACGACGAAGTCCGAGTGATGCGATCAATTCGCGGTAACGGTTAACGTCTGTGCGGCGAAGGTATGCCAACAAGTTACGACGGTGACCGATTTTTTTCATCAATCCACGGTAAGTTGCGTGGTCCTTTTTGTGTTGTTTAATGTGCTCGTTAAGGTGGTTGATTTCCCAAGTAAGAACAGCTACTTGAACTTCAACTGAACCTGTGTCACCTTCGTGACGTGCGTATTGAGCAATGATTTCATTTTTTTTCTCTTTTGAGATTGCCATAATAATTTTCTCCTTTATATTGCTTCATCCGAGTCGTAGGTTTTTGGCGTCTCCTACAACCAAGAAAAAGTTACTTGTCATACGACAGTTCTTATTATAGCAGATTACTGCTGCTTTTGTCAAAGATTTTTAATGTTTTTAGCTAAGGTCATCTAAAAGTTATTTGGAAGTCATCCATTTGAAAAACTTTTTTTCAAAAATTTATCAAGAAAGTCAGAAAAAATGACAAGAACATTCTAAACAACGCTCAGCTATTTTCATCTTTTCCAAAATCAACTATACTGAAATCAAACAACAAGAAAGCGAGAACTCTTATGACAAAATCTTTAATTATCATGGATATTGACGGAACATTGACAAACTCTTGATATAGTCGTCTTTTGGTACCGTCACCAGCTGATTAATCTCCTGCATTTGAAATTGAAAATTCTCCGCAAAATACAAATTCGCTGATGAAGTATAACTGTCGATGATGTTTGCTTTTGACATTTTTTCAACGGCAGAAACCAACGTTTCTGGGTCTGCTAACCCCAAGGTATCCTCGATTGTTCGCTCATAAACCTCTTTTAACCGCAACATCACCTCATAGTGCGTATCCGTTTCTAAAATTGGAAAATCAATATCTGAGACTTGGTGATTTTGACCTTGTTGGAGATCTGGTCGCAAAAGTAATTTCAAGTCATTGACCCCACGCAATCCCAGCTTATTAATCAAGCGGTAAATGGTCGAAACAGAAATAAAAAATTTATCTGAGACTTCCCTCGGTTTTAAGGCAATAAATTCTTCTGGATTTTCTTAAAAGTAATCTACTAAAATCTGTTCTGTCGGTGTTAGGTGTTCTAGTAATTGTAACCTTTGTATCATTTTTGACTTAAAAAGCGTGTTTTAAACATCAAGACAAGGCTGATTATTAGGCTAATAATAGCATAAATCACAAAGGCAAAACCAGGTTGTGGATTGATTTTTGAAAAAAGACTTAGGACAATGGCTGCGCTAGCTCCGCCAAAATTACAAAATAGCAGAACCAAAGTTGTCGCATGTCCAATCAATTGTGGCGATATTTTATTTGACACATTGCTAAAGACGCTTGTAACCACAATGCTGTACCAGAACCCTGAAAGCATTGCTCCTATAAGCATTAACCAGAGATTGTGTGCCACACCAAGCATAAACAATCCAAGAGCAAATGGAAGCAAGGAAACGATTATCAGCCGTTTCTTAAAGTGCGCTAATAAGCCTTCAAAGCAAATACCAGAGAGAATTCCCATTAACATCATGCCACTCAAAATCAAACTAGCTTGGCGTGGACTTCCAAGGTGCAATTGGTCAACGATAACTGGAATTCTAAGGCTATTGGCACTATTAATATTAATCACAAATCCTGCCAATAAAGACAATCCGACAATATACACAATATCTTTTTTTGTAAATTTAGCTGATGTTTTTGGGCTAGCCACTTCCGCTACAACAGCTCGTTTTGGAGCAAACAGCAAATAAAACAGTAAAATAAGTAAGGCAAACAGATAAACGATAAACGCCCATGACCAACCAAGCGGCACTAAAAAACCTACCAGAGCTGTTAAAAAAGCATTGCCTAGCACTTCAAACGACCCACGAAAGCCAAGCATTTGTACGCGCTCATTTCCTTGGTAATTTTCGCTAATGATACTAATCGCACGCGCGTTAATCAGACCAATTCCCATTCCTAGAAGCACACGTGAGACAACAACCAACGCATACGTTTTGCCAATAACGGGTAAACTTCCACCAAATGCAATGCATGACAGTCCTAAAATGATACTGCTGCGTTCTGACAGAAAACGGTCCAAGAATGGATTTATCACCAGCATTCCCATAATTGCAAAAGAGGAAATGGAAAATAGCATTTCAACTTGACTTGCAGCATAGCCTTGTTGCTGAAACGTTGCAATCATTTGCGGTAAAGCTGTTGACGTTGAAAAGGTCGAAACCAACATGAGAGACAGTGACAAGAGACTAAGTTTCTCCAAAAGTGCTTTCATACGAACTCCTTACTTGTTTTTTTCATCAAATCAAGTATAATCAAAATTAACGCATAAAAATATGACTTTTGTCACAATTAAAAGGAGATATACGTGTCATTAGAAGCCTATATTAAAGAATATCAGCTAGAAAAAATCTTCCCTACTCATTATTTTGATAAATTGCAAGTCTTGCAACTATCTGCTGGGGATGCCATTTGTCATCAAGGCGAATCATTAACAGCACTCTCTTACTTTGCCAAAGGAAAACTCAAAATCGTTCGCCGACTTTTTAACGGAAAAGAGCACATTCTTGACATTAAAGAAAAGCCAACCCTAATCGGTGATATTGAGTTATTAACAGACCAGCCTGTCGTATCATCTGTTATCGCCCTCGAGGATACTCTCATTATCCAATTGCCTTTGGCTGGCATTCGTGAACAATTGCTTGCTGACAATGCTCTGCTTTTAAACTTGAGCAAAGGCTTAGCACAATCTCTCTACGAGCAAAACATTCGCGCGTCAACAAATTTAAATTACACATTGAAAGAACGCTTAGCAACGCATATCTTGGCTATCGAGGAAAAAGGTGTTTTCAAATTAGAATTGACAAGCCTTGCTAATTCATTTAGCGTCAGCTACCGTCATTTACTGCGTGTCATTCATGAGCTGATTGATACAGGAATCATCGAAAAACGCAGGCCCTATTATTACATCAAAAACATGACGCAATTGATTGACCTAAAAATCACTAATTAAGCCTTTAACTTTCTCGTTCCGCATTTTTGTGCTATATTGTTATTATAGAATAAATTGAGGAGAAAATATGTCAGTTATTGAAAAATTAGCAAAACCAAGTCATTTAATCAATATGGATGACATCATTCGTGAAGGCAATCCGACACTTCGTGCGGTTGCCGAAGAAGTAACATTTCCTTTATCTAATGAAGAAATTATTCTAGGCGAAAAAATGTTACAATTCTTGAAAAACTCACAAGACCCTGTAACAGCTGAAAAAATGGGCTTGCGTGGTGGTGTTGGTCTAGCAGCCCCACAATTAGACATTTCAAAACGCATCATTGCTGTTCTCGTTCCAAATCCTGAGGACAAAGACGGTAATCCACCAAAAGAAGCTTATAGCTTACAAGAAGTCATGTACAATCCAAAAGTTGTGGCACATTCTGTCCAAGATGCTGCGCTTGCTGACGGTGAGGGATGCTTGTCTGTTGACCGTGTTGTCGAAGGCTATGTGGTTCGTCACTCACGTGTAACCGTTGATTACTTTGATAAAAATGGTGAAAAACATCGCATTAAACTCAAAGGTTATAATTCAATCGTCGTTCAACACGAAATCGACCACACCAACGGTATCATGTTCTACGATCGCATTGATGAGAAAAATCCATTCGCCATTAAAGAAGGTATGCTAATTATCGAATAAAACAAAAAGCTCATTGTCTTTCGCAGAAATTGACAATGAGCTTTTTTGTGTAACTTGACTTAGTCGATTGCTGATAGAAGGGCTTGAGCTTGTTTGTCAAGGTTTGCAAGAACTTCTTCTGTTGGAACGAACACACCATCCGCCCAAGCTGAATCATTTACACGTGTCGTTGTGATTTCATCGACAAATTGTGTACGGATGAATGGGAGCAAGGCACGATAGCTTTCTGCCGCTTGTTCGTGACCACCATTAGCAAGAATAGAAACCGTAGTTACTTTTTCGTTGATTGCTGACGGACCTGTTGGGTCTGAAAGGTCAATGGCACGTGACAACCAGTCTAGCAAGTTTTTCACAGAACCTGGGATAGCAAAGTTGTAAACAGGTGAGAAAATCCAGATAGCATCAGCTTCTGAAACAGCTTGACGAGCTGCCTGAACAGTTGCTGGAATATTAGCTTCTAAATCTTGTGAAAAGACTGGTACTTGTGACCAATCAAGATAGCTAACTTCTGCTTCTCCTTCAAGCACTTTTTCAGCATTTTTAGCGAATTGAGCATTGAATGAACCGCTACGTAATGAGCCTACAACAAATAGAATTTTTTTCATGTGAGTCTCCTTAAAAAGGTTATTTATTTAGTAATGATTAGTTTTAAAGAAATCAAAGCATCATTTATCACTAAATAGTGCTTTTTATACGCTATCATTGTACGCTTTATTTTTGATTTTGTAAATTATTTTGCTCACAAGGTTTGAATTTTTTCAAAAGTCGAATGAGTTCTGCTTGTTCGTCCTCAGTTAGCACTGAAAAAGTTTCCTCAACTTTAGCGATATGGAGCGGCAGAGCGTGTTCAATGACCTGGCGTCCTTGCTCTGTTAACCCAACCAGATAAGCTCGTTTATCGTGAGGGCAAGTGGTACGTGTCACCCAACCTTTTTTCTCCATATTTCTGATGACAACCGTCATATTGCCAGAAGTTGCCAACATACTGTCTAGTAGTGCTGCGATTTTCATCGGTCCTTTGGCATAAAGAACATCTAAAACACCAAATTGAGTTGGTGTCAAATGGTCAACTTTAAACGACTCTGATACTCTAGCATCAATCGTACGAAAAGCTTTTCGCATCACAACCATTGATTTTACAGCATTATTTTTGAAATTCACCATTTCGTCTCCTTAAAAATTTCCCTTTAAAAATAAATGTCATAAGAAAACGAACAAACCACGTCAGTTTTTTCTGAAAGCAATTTGTTCGTTTCTATCCTAGTTTAAGTTTCTATCTTAGAAGAAATCATCAAATAGACTTAATTGGTTATCTTCTGGCATATTGCCAAGGATTCCCATTTCGTCCATTTTTTCAACTAATGTGGCTGAAACGCCACCACGTTTGCGGAGTTCCATTTTTGAGAGGAATTCTCCTTCTTCACGTGCTTTAACAATTTGCTTAGCAACGTTTTCACCAAGACCGTCCATCGCTACAAATGGTGGAATAAGGGTATCACCGTCGATGATAAACTCGGTTGCATCACTACGGTAAAGGTCAAGTTGACCAAATTTATAACCACGTTCGAGCATTTCATTGACAATTTCAAGTGTGGTGTATAAATCAATTTCAACATTTGAAGCTTCGTTATTCTTACGCTTATTAGAAATATCAGCCATGCGTTCTTTCACAGCATCAAGCCCAGCACTCATTGTCTTAATGTCAAAGGCCTTAGCACGGATTGAGAAATAAGCACAGTAGTAGTAAATCGGATAATGTACTTTAAAGTAAGCTACACGAAGCGCCATTAAAACGTAGGCTGCCGCATGGGCTTTGGGGAACATGTACTTGATTTTACCACAGGATTCAATGTACCAGTCGGGCACATTATTTTCTCGCATAGCTTCAATGTATCCATTACGTTCCTCGTCAGAGATTTTAAGCCACATTCCCTTACGCACACGTTCCATAATGGTAAAAGCCATTTTTGGCCCCAAACCTGCGTGCATGAGGTAAACCATGATGTCGTCACGACAACCGATAACGGTTTTCAGCGTGGCAATCTCCTCTTTAATCAAGTCTTGCGCATTTCCTAGCCAAACGTCGGTACCATGAGAAAGCCCCGATAACTGGAGCAATTCGGCAAATGTTGTTGGGTGAGTTTCTTCAACCATACCACGAACAAAGTTTGTCCCAAATTCTGGAATACCAAGCATTCCTGTCGGCGTTCCGATTTGTTCAGGGGTGACACCAAGCACTTCTGTGCCTGAGAAAAGCGCCATAACGTCTGGGTCATCAGCTGGAATATCCTTAGGATCGATACCAGATACATCCTGCAATTTACGAATCATGGTCGGATCATCATGACCGAGAATATCAAGTTTCAAGACGTTTTCATCGATATCGTGGAAGTTAAAGTGAGTGGTTTGCCATTCTGCTGATAAATCGTCCGCTGGGTATTGAACAGGGGTAAAATCATACACATCCATGTAGTTTGGAATAACAACGATACCACCTGGGTGTTGTCCAGTCGTACGTTTAACACCAGCTGCACCTTGTGCCAAGCGTTCCACCTCTGCTTCTGGATAGAATTTGCCATAATCACGTTCGTAACCTTTAACAAATCCGTAAGCAGTACGGTCTGCCACCGTACCTACGGTTCCAGCACGAAAGGCGTATTGTTCACCAAAAATATCACGAACGTCCAAGTGAGCTGACGGTTGGTCATCACCAGAGAAGTTCAAATCGATATCAGGAACCTTGTCTCCATCAAAACCAAGGAAGGTTTCAAACGGAATATCGTGTCCATCTTTCTTGTAACGTGTGCCACATTCTGGGCAATCCTTGTCAGGCAAATCATAACCAGAACCAACAGAACCATCGGTGATGAATTCTGAATGCTGACAATTTGGACAGACATAATGTGGTGGCATTGGGTTAACTTCGGTAATCCCAATCATGGTTGCCACAAAACTTGACCCAACCGAACCACGCGAACCAACCAAGTAGCCACGGTCGTTGGAACGAATTACCAACATCTGCGAAGCCAAGTAAATCACGGCAAATCCATTACCCAAAATTGACGTTAATTCTTTTTCAATACGTAAATCGACGATATCAGGAAGTGGATTACCATAGATTTCAAAGGCTTTTTGATAGGTCATTTCAGCGACACGTTCTTCTGATTTTTCAAGGAAAGGTGTGTACAAGTCTTTCTTAACAACCTCGACTTCCTCGAAACGGTCAGCAAAATCATTGGTATTCTTAACAACAACTTCATACGCGACATCTTCGCCAAGAAAGGCAAATTCATCTAACATTTCATTGGTTGTACGGAAATGCGCTTTTGGTAGCGGAGCAGGTTGGGCATTTTCACCACGACCAATCGGACGGTTAATCGGTGCCCCTTGCCCTAAACTACGGACAATAATTTCACGGTAAATCTCATCTTCAGGCTCGATATAATGGACATTCCCAGTCGCCAAAACAGGCTTGTTCAGACGACGTCCAACCTCAAGCAAATCTCGGATGACTTGTCGGATACCTTCTTCATCTTTGATTGTTCCTTGCGCCAATAGCGGAGCGTAAAGCGCTGGTGGCATAACTTCGATGAAATCATAATATTTCGCTACTTTAACCGCAGCATCCACCCCTGAAGATAAGACCGCATCAAAAACTTCGCCCTCCGAGCAGGCTGTTCCTAGCAAGAGCCCTTCACGGTGGGCGTCAAGAACCGTTCTTGGAATGCGAGCTACACCTTCAAAATATTTGACATTAGAAAGGCTGACGAGTTTGAAAATATTTTTCAAACCTGTTTGGTTTTGAACATAAATCGTCGCGTGTTTGACACGTGCTTTCTTGTAAGAATCCTCAGCAATCAATTTCGTATTCAAATCCATCATATTGGTTAAATTGTGGTTTTCACGCGCTTCTTTCAAGAAAATAAAGAGCAAGCGACCAGTGGCTTCCGCATCGTAGTTCGCCATATGGTGGTGTTCTAGCGAAACTTGGAACCGTTTGGTCAATGGTCCCAAACCATGACGTTTGTATTCTGGATAGAGATTTCGGGCGAATTCCAAGGTATCAATGACAGGTTGTGTAATGATTGGCATGCCATGACGTTCATAATTGGCATTCATAAAACCAACGTCAAAGGTTGCATTGTGGGCAACTAGCACAGTATCCTGACAAAAATCTTGGAACATTTGAAGGACTTCTTCAATCGGTTTAGCATTGCGAACATGATTATCCGTAATACCAGTCAATTCCGTTGTAAAAGCTGATAAATGATGACCTGGGTTGATGAACTCATCAAACTGTTCAACAATATTTCCCTTGTACATTTTTGAAGCCGCAATCTGAATCAAGTCATTATTGACCGCAGAAAGCCCAGTCGTTTCCACGTCAAATACAACGTAGGTAGCTTCGTTTAACTCAATATCTTGAGGATTGTAGGCAATCGGCACTTTGTCCTCAACGATATTAGCTTCTAAACCAAAAATCACCTTGATACCATCTTTACGTGCTCTGTGATAACCGTGTGGGAAACTTTGCACATTGCCGTGGTCAGTAATAGCAACAGCCTTGTGTCCCCATTTTGCTGCTGTATCAATTAATTCTTCAACCGTTGGCAGCGCATCCATAGTTGACATATTCGTATGAGCATGGAATTCCACACGTTTTTGACCTTCTGGCATTAAATCCTTGCGGTCATGATGAACAATCTCTTTGACATCTTGCACATTCATGGTCAATGCATGGGTGAAATTATTATTTTCAACATTTCCACGAACTCGAAGCCATGACCCTTTGGCAATCATATCGTATTTTTTCAACTCATCATCATCTTTTGCCCATTTTTGCATGGCAAAACTTGATGTGTAGTCAGTCATTTTAAAATTAATAATGTGACGTCCTGTACGAGTTGTTTTCTTTTCAACATCAAAAACCATTCCTTCAAAGACAATTCGGTTTTCTTCTGTTGTGACTTCAACCATTGGTGTGATTTTGGCGTTTTCAAAACCTGCACGGCGCTGCTTGGCACGTTCTTTAAAATCAAATTTAGGTTTTGGTGCTTCTTCAGTTGGTGGCATAGAAGCTTCCAGAGATTTAACCGCCTCATGATTTTCCTGCACCGCTTTTTCCACCATAGCTTCACGGTTTGACGTAAAATCTTCTCGTAAAGCTTGCGTCATCGCTTCATCAGAAACTATGTCAATGGTAAGCTCGCCAAAGCCAAACACTTCAAACTGACGTACTAGGTTAGGCAGATGATTTTCGCGAAAATGGTCATTATTAACAAATGCTGGCGCTTCAATCAATAATTTTGTGCCATCATAAGAGACCTTCAATTTACTGAAAGAAGCCTTGAAGCCGGCGCTATCACACGGAGTATGCTCAAAAGCCTCTTCATAGTAGGCTTGCAATAAAGGTTGGGAAAAATCGACAGTTTCTGCCTGAATATCAAAAGTCACTCTGATATCCGCTTGCTTAAAAGTGTTCACCAATCGATAAGACAATTCACGATAGATTTCAATTGGCAAAATTTCCGCAAATGAAAAATGGAACTCCCAGAGGCGAGATACAGAATGCACCTTAACTTCACGAATATCTGCAGATAAAAAAGCAGAAGATTGTCGCATGTCAAGCGGCATATCGATTTGCTCCATCAATTTTTTAAATAATTCTGACATAATGCGTAAACTACCTCAATTCCAAAAGCTAAATTTATCTACTAAGGCAAAATACACCTATTGGTTACCATATTTTGCCTTCTTTTCTAGTTACGTTATCTCTTAATTTTACCACAAATGAAATCTTTTTTCGACACAAAATAACAAGGTCAAAACTGACTGCTTGACCTTGTTATTATTAATTTTTGGGAACTATATACCAGTTTACACTAGACACAATATATAGTGCTTACGAGAATATCAAAAATACAATATGTTGTTGGTGGTGTAAACTGGTATATAGTTCCCTAATTTTTTTTTGTCAAAATTTCAAGAGTTTCGATAAGGTTTTCTGCGTTAACTTCGATAGTATCGCCAGTTGCTTTGATTTTCACTTCAACGATACCGTCAGCAGCTTTCTTACCTACTGTGACACGAATTGGGAGACCGATAAGGTCGCTGTCTGAGAATTTAGAGCCGACACGTTCGTTACGGTCGTCAACCAAGACTTCGTAACCTTTAGCAACCAATTCAGCTTCAACTTTCGCTGTCAAAGCTTGTGCTTCTTCATCTTTCACATTGACAGTGATGACGTGTACATCAAACGGTGCCAATTCTTTAGGGAAGTTGATACCCCATGCAAAGCGGTAAGCCCCTTTTGGTGTTTTAGAAACAAAGAGACGAGCATGTTGTTCGATAACAGCTGACAAGATACGGCTAACACCGATACCATAGCATCCCATAACGATTGGAATAGCACGTCCATTTTGGTCAAGGATTGTTGCTCCCATGCTTTCTGAATAGCGAGTACCGAGTTTGAAGATGTGTCCAATTTCGATACCACGAGCAAATTTAAGAATACCTTTACCGTCTGGTGAGATTTCACCTTCTTTAACTTCACGAATATCAACGTATTCCGCTTCAAAATCACGTCCTGGGTTAACACCTGTCAAGTGATAGCCGTTTTCGTTTGCGCCAACAACTGCATTGGCAACATCTTGCACTTTGCGGTCAGCAACGATGCGGACATTTTCAGGAAGGCTAACTGGTCCAAGTGAACCAAAGTTAGCACCAAAGACTTCAACAGTTTCTTCTTCGCTTGCAGGTTCAAGGAAATCAGCACCAAGATAGTTTTTCAATTTAACATCATTGACTTGGTCATTTCCGACAAGAAGAGCAACTACTGGTTCATTATCAGCAATGAAGAAAAGTGTTTTGATTGTTTGTTCTTCGTCAACTTTCAAGAATGCAGCAACATCATCAATTGATTTGCAATCTGGTGTTTCCACACGTTTGACATCTTCTTGAGCGACAACTTTTGTTGTTGGTTTATATTCATTGCTTGCCATTTCAAGGTTAGCAGCGTAGCTTGATTCTGTTGAGTAAGCAATGGTATCTTCACCTGAAACCAACCATGATGCCAATTCTTTTTTGATATCTTCTAAAACATCAACTGGAATTTCATCAATTGAAGCTATTGATTTATCAAGAACCAACCAACGGTCAAGATCTGTACGGTCTGGAGTAATAGCCATAAACTCTTGAGAATCTTTACCACCCATGGCACCACCGTCACCAATGATACCTTTGAAATCAAGACCAGCACGTGTAAAGATAGCTTCATATGCTTTACGATAGTCTTCGTAAGTTGTGTCCAAGCCTTCGTAGTCAGCGTGGAAACTATAGCCATCTTTCATGATAAATTCACGTGTACGAAGAAGTCCGTTACGAGGACGTTTTTCATCGCGATATTTAGATTGGATTTGGTAAAGGTTCAATGGCAATTGTTTGTATGATTTTACCGCATCACGGACAAGACTTGTGAATGTTTCTTCGTGTGTTGGACCAAGAATAAAGTCTGATTTATCACGGTTTTTAAGTTTATAAAGGTCTTCACCATAAGTTTCGTAACGACCCGATTCACGCCAAAGGTCAGCATTCAAAAGTGCTGGGGCAAGCATTTCAACCGCACCAATTTTTTCAAATTCTTCACGCATGATTGCTTTGAATTTTTCAATCGTACGGTTAGCAAGTGGCAAGTAAGCGTAAATACCTGCTGAGACTTGGCGAACGTAACCAGCACGTACCATAAGGGCATGGCTGATAACTTGGGCATTGCTTGGCATTTCGCGAAGCGTAGTGATAAGCATTTGTGATTGTTTCATAACAAAATATAACGGTCAAATTATGAAAATAAGTAAGCTCTTCAATCAAACAAGTAGCTCACTTATCTTCTTTTTATAAAAGCCGTATAAATTCCTTTCTAAAAAATAGGTTTTATTTATAAATTATTGTACTACATCATTTAGGCGTAATCAGATATATCTAAAAGAAAACTCGCATAATATCGTTCCAAGTGACAGCAATCATCAAAACAAGCATGATAACAACGCCAACTAGGGTGATATAAGTTTCGGTTTCTTGTTTAAGCGGTTTACGACGAACAATTTCGATAAGGTTCATCAAAATTTTTCCACCGTCCAAGGCTGGAATCGGAATCAAATTCACAATTCCTAAGTTCATTGACAATAGCGCCAATAAATAAAGAACTGAAGTCAATCCATTTGAAGCAGCTTGACTTGAAGCTTGATACATGGCAACAGGACCACCTAATTTATCCAAACTAAAGTTTGAAATCAAGCCTTTCAAAGCGGTCAGAATAGCTGTCGCGCTTTGCCAAGCCATTCGGAAGCCTCCAGTGACCTTGTCCCAGAAACCTGTTTTCAATTCTGGCGAAACACCGATATAGTAACTTCCATTATTTTCTTGTGGTGTTATATCAAGCGTTTCAGTCTTTCCTGAGCTGGTTTCAACGGTTACAGAAAGCGTATCACCACTTGAAATATTTTCAGTTGCTTTTGTGACAGCCTCCGTCAAATCAGACCAATTAGAGATGCCATAATTTTCGATGGATAAGACACGGTCACCACTTTCAACACCAGCTGCCTGCATGGCACCGCCGTCGGTTACTTGAATAACATTCGTTGACGTATCTTGAACACCACCTTGCATGAAAACAAGAAGGATAAAAACAATTGTTCCCAAAATAAAGTTATTCAACGGACCAGCAAAGTTTGTGATTAAACGCCCCCAAACTGTTGCATTTTGATATTGTACATCTAGCGGTGCAATACGGATTTCTGTGCCGTCTTCCTCGACAATAGTCGCATCATGGTCAACAGAATAAGTTTTCGTTTCATCAAGCACTAGACCTGTGATTTCCAACTTATCCTCTAAATCATAAGCTGTGACATTCATCGGAAGAGCGGTGTTGTCCAACTGTTTTTGTGATAAATTAATACGTGTCACCAAACCGTCTTGATTTAGTGTCAAACTGGCAGGTGTTCCAGTCTTGATTTCCGTCGTATCATCACCCCAACCAGCCATGCGTACATAGCCACCCAGAGGTAGGATACGAATTGTATAAGCGGTACCCTCTTTATCAATATGCGAAAAGATTTTCGGGCCCATTCCGATAGAAAATTCTCGTACTAAGATGCCAGACTTTTTAGCAAAGTAAAGGTGCCCAAATTCATGGACAATAACTAAAATTCCAAAAACGATAATAAAGGTTAAAATTCCGAGCATTTTACTCCTTTCTGTACCAGTAAATTTGATAATCATCCTAATGATCATTCACTAGCTATTAAGCGACAAGAGCGACTTGTCAGCGTTAACTCACAATCAAATTAGAAAAGACCAAGGAGATGCATCATTGGAAAGACAAAAATCATTGAATCAAAGCGGTCCAAAATACCACCATGACCAGGGATTAATTTGCCTGAATCTTTCACGCCAAAGTGACGTTTGATAGCACTCTCAACCAAATCACCGAATTGACCAAAAACACTAAACAACACAACATAAATAAGCGTTGCAAAAAGATTATGCGGTGTATAGACTGCCTTATCAACAAGCATGAAAATCAAAGCCACAATAACAGCACAGACAATTCCTCCAAGGCTGCCTTCGATTGTTTTATTCGGAGAAACTTTCGGCAACAATTTACGGCGTCCAAAACGACGTCCAATCATGTAAGCACCGATGTCAGTCGCCCAAACGATAAACAAAGCAAATAAAACTTTATCTAAACCGCTGATACGAGCATTAACAAGGTTTTGAAAACCGATGCCGACGTAAAGACTAGCCGCAATCGGATAAGAAACATCGTCAAATGAATAATCATCACTGTTTAAAACAGTTCCAGCCAAGAGTAGAAAAACTAGCAAGCCATAAACTGAAAAACTTGAGTCCAGCGGTAGCGATGTAAAATAATTATTCAAAGGCACAGTAAGAACAAAAGCTCCCAACATCGCCAAAACACCTTCAATTGAGAAAAATTCTAGACGTTTCATGCGCAACATTTCTGCCACACCAATCATCGCTAAAAGACCAGCAAAAACTTGGAAAGATAAGCCTCCTAGCAACAGAAACGGCAGTAAAATCAGTAAGGCAATCGCCCCCCAAATCACACGTTGTTTCATGACATTTCCTTTCTATATTCCACCAAAACGACGATGACGTCGATTGTATTCAGTAATTGCCTTAATCAGCTCATCTTTTTTGAAATCAGGCCATAAAACTGGTGTGAAATAAAATTCACTATAAGCTGACTGCCAAGGCAGAAAATTACTTAGGCGAAGCTCACCGCTTGTTCGAATAATCAAATCAGGGTCACGGTATAAATACGGTAAGTGGTTTGTCATCAAGTGGTTTGAAATCACATCTTCTGTAATGTCATCAGGATTGATTTTAGCTTCAAGCACTTCTTGGGCAATGTTTTTTACTGCTTCTGTGATTTCTGAACGTCCACCATAATTAAGCGCAAAATTCAAAATCAAACCAGAATTGTGCTTTGTTTTCTCGCAAGCACGTTTCATCGCATCAAAAGTATCTTTTGGCAGGCGGTCGGTTTCACCAATAACTTGAACTTTGACATTATTTGCGTCCAATTCAGGGACATATTTATCAAAGAATTCGACTGGTAAATTCATAATGAATTTAACTTCATCTTCGGGACGAGACCAATTTTCAGTTGAAAAAGCATAGACCGTCAAAACGTTAACACCAAGTTCAGAAGCCGCAATGGTGACGTCTTGCAGAGCATCCATTCCTGCTTTGTGTCCCATGACACGTGGTTGCATACGCTTCTTCGCCCAGCGACCATTTCCATCCATGATGATTCCGATGTGTTTTGGAATCTTTTCAAGGCTTATCGCCTTTTCTTTTTTTCTAAATTTAAACATAGCATTTCCTTAAAAGCATACTCGTTATAATATTCTACCATAAATTGGCAATTTTTTCTCCACTTATTACACGCTTTTAAGCAGATTATGCTGGAAAATTCTCCAAACATTGCATTTAAAAAGCCAGACGTTTTTCACATCTGACTTCATGTATTAATCTTTGTTTTCAATAGCAGTATCTGTACTTGCTTCTTCAGTAGCTTCTTCAACAACTGCTTCTGCTTCTGTTTCTGTTACTTCTTCGATAACAGTTGTTTCAGGTTCAACAGTTCCTTGTTCTGTGCGGTTAATAACACGTTTCAAAGCACTCAATTCAAATGTCAAGTAAACACCATCAATGTCTAAAACCATTTTTTGGTTATCTTCATCTACTTCGTCAACAACTCCGTAAAGACCACCGATAGTTACAATTTCATCACCTTTAGCTAATGCTTTAAGCTGATTTTGACGTTCTTGAGCTTGTTTCTTTTGTGAACGTTGCATGAACCAAATCATACCAACCAACACAACCAACATAATAATTGATCCCATATGTTTCCTCCAAATTTATAAGTTCAAAATTTACTATACCAAATTTAAGTTATCAATGCAAGAATTGACCGTTAAAATGGTAATAAAGCAAGGATTCAACATGTGAAATCTGTCAATTTTTTCGCATAAAACACTTGAGTCTGTTCTTTAAAGCCTAATTTTTCATACAGACTATTGGCAGCAATGTTAGCTGACTCAACTGCAATCTGAAAGGCTTTCTCATTTTCAGCAATCAATTGATTCACCAACCTTTTCATAAAATAAGTGCCAATTCCTCATCTGTTAAAACATTAGTCCCAATAATTTCCATAATATCTCCTCTCATAAACCAAGAATAGGACACCAAGTTGAACTTGGCGTCCTAATATATTTCCCTTCTGTCAGTCAATTCATGTAAAATGACGAGCCATTGTTTCAGCTATCACTTCGTTTTTTTCTACTAATATAA
>ERZ1034962.181-NODE-181-length-36253-cov-39.937538_pt1 | contig 36253 bp, 37 predicted proteins | sample MGYA00520696_ERZ1034962 | MGnify/ENA primary metagenome ERZ1034962 (study PRJEB33766, sample SAMN09781770) | gut metagenome | biome: gut microbiome | host: Homo sapiens | place: Madagascar | study: EMG produced TPA metagenomics assembly of the PRJNA485056 data...
ATTCATTTATTTTTTTGAGATTGTTTTAACTTCTTGATTGCCCATTCGTAGTGACTGGAAGTTGCAGAAATGAAATAACTACCTAATGTGGTATTCCCCACCCATGCAAATTGCTTTTTCTGGAATTTCAAATAGTTTTCAGCTTCCACTAAAGAAGTTGTTTGATGCTTTTCTACAAACTCTTCATTCATCTTTCCGTAGGTTCGCCAATTATACGGTTCAGGCAAGAAATTTCTTTCTTCTCCGTTAAAGTTGCTTTCAAGCCATCGTAACAATAGTAAATGCCATTCGTACAAATGGATCAATACATCTTTTAAGTCTTTGTCTCGTCGCCAATGTGCTTCCTTTTTTTTCGCCAAAAACTCTTCACTAAATTGAAAGGATTGCTTGCGATCTTCCTCACCCATACCGTTAATTAATTTCCATAAATCATTGAATTGGCTGTTTGCTTTTTCAAGCAATTCATCTTTTGATTTTGGTCGCATATGACACCCCACTCTTTTTTGCTAAATCACTTGCTCACCATAAGGAATTTCAAAATGATTTGTAGTAACTTTTATGTGTTCATTATTTTGTATTACGAGCAACAAAAGCAAAACGATGTTGCAAATTATAAATCGTACCATGTCGTTTCAACTCTTCATAAAGTCCCAATAACTCTTTGAAATTTTTCTCAACTGTAAATCCTGGGTATTCCCATTCAATCGTCCGTACATAAAAGATCAAACTATCCATATCAAAGAATTGTTGATTCAAATAGGCTTCGTCACAAAACAAAAGATCAAAATGGTGCTGTTCTAGTTCTGCTTTCACTAAGGAAAGATGAAAATCAAAACATTCTTTCCTTACTTCTGGCATCAAACGAGAAGCCAAATTCAACCCGTTGAAATCTCCTACTTGTTGAGAAATAAATAACCCATCTGGTTTCAAGACACGCTTCACTTCAGCTACTGCAAAAGATTCATGAGAATTGATCACTAGATCAAATGAATCATCTGGAAAATCCAATACGTCCTCTTCCCCCACAAATTTTACTGTTACACCTTGAGGGTCAAGTGTTTGTAATAATAGCTGGTAATTAGGCGGATACCCTTCCGTTACTGCTGTCTGCTCATAAGGATGGTTAAATGTTTGTAACAATTCACCTCCACCTGTTCCCATATCTAGTAGAAACATAGTTGGAGTTAAATAATTTAAAACAAGCTCTCGGTAATCCCACGGAGGCTCTTCACACGACCATTTCCCATCTAAATAGGAAAAATCCCAGCCAGTAAAATTTTTCTGTTGTTCCTCACTTTTAAGCCACTCTTTTTTTAATTGGTCCATCATCTTTTATCGCTCCAGTCATTATGATTTTATAATCGTTGACGGCGATATAGTCGATTGGATAAAGCATACTCGATATAGGTCTATCCATTCCACTATATCGAGTAGCTACCTCGTTGTTTTCTCATGTTCATTCTCCTTTTGATTGACTTAAAAACAGTATATCATGAAAATCAGGACTAGAAAACGCTTACTAAAAAACTTGTCTTATGCGTTTGCTTAGATTGTTAGATAATTTGGAAGCTATAATTTTTTTGAGTTTCAACGACCTCTTTCGCAATTATTTTCCTATACTGAACAACCTTTTAGTACATCAGCTATCTGAATATTTTACATAGAAAAAAACTCTTCTATCAGCTTTTACTAAAAGCTGTTAAAAGAGTTTTAGTTAGTGTATCAGCCAATAACTCATTATTGATTCAAGATATCCTTTGCTTTCATTTTTTCCATTTCTTTTATTGTCTTTTTTTTTCTTTGATTCTTTTCCGCCTTCATAAATACAGATCAATGTAATCAAACCAACAATAGGCATTAATATATTTCTAAATGTTAGATTTAAATGACCTGTCAAAACGATAAAAACAACTAAACCACTGAAAATCACTGGTAAGATCGCTCCCATATATTTATTCCCTATATAACCACTTAGGGTTTGAAACCCAATAATACCTGCAATAAATAAAAATTGTATTATATTATTCATCTATACTCTCCCTATGTTTTTTTATAATTTCTTTTGCTACGTCTAAACTTATTTTTTCGTTAATCACGAGTTGCATCATTGATACTTCAAAAGAATCTTCTTGCTTTCCATCAAAAAGTTTTATTTTTTCAATTAATCTATCTAACCTTATTCTTACTGTTGGATAACTAACTTCATACTCTTTTGCTAACTGCTTTAAGGAACCTGATGCCAACAAAAATTTCTTAATAAATACTTGTTCCTCAGGTTCTAAATTAAAAAACCATTCCATTCATTAACCTCCCAACAAAATATAAATATAATTAAACAAAGTTTAACATTATTAAAAACAAAACACAACTTAATTTATTAAGTATAATTTATAAAGCATTTCGAGATGCGATTTGAATAGAAAAAGAGAAAGGGATAAAAGTCGTTATCATTTATTCATATTTTGACAATTTTACTTCATCAAGCATCAATTTTTACAAAACAAAAACTCCCTCACCAACTTTTTCTAAAAGTTGATAAAGGAGTTTAAAAGTTGTTTACTCGTTGAATATGAAACCCGTGTCAAAATTATCTAATACCAAGTGCAATTCGTGCATAGCGACTCATCTTATCCGTCGTCCAGGCTGGATACCAAACTAGTTTGACTTCTGCCTTAGTTACTTCTGGCACTTCTTTTAAGGCATCGTGGATTGATTCAGTTAGGATATCAGCTAACGGGCAACCCATGGTTGTTAAGGTCATTTTAATGACTGTTTCTCCGTTTTCTGGATCAAATTCGATTTCATAGATCAAGCCTAGGTTGACGATATCGATCCCTAGTTCAGGGTCGATGACCATTTCTAAGGCAGCTAAGATTCGTTCCTTGATTTCATTGACTTCTTCTGCAGACCATTTTTGGTTTGCTTCGCTCATCTTGCAGCACTCCTTCATGCAATTTTCATTTATCATACTCTTTTTTTGCTCATTTGTAAATGAGAATCGAGAGGTTCTATTCTCATTTAGCAGGTTGAAAACAGAAAATTCTTCTGACTTATTTAAATCAATTATTGTTTTTTAGTTTTTGAAGGAGTTTTCTTTATTTCGGGAAAGACACCCGTAGAACGGTAAAGATTTTGTTCGCTTTCATTCGCAAAACGGCCAAATACCGAATGCGTTGGTAAAATATTGATAAAAGCATCTTCGTCGATTTCATGGACGATTTGATCTAAATCATACATTTCATAACGAGTGATCACCATCATGATCGTTTTACCTTCTTTTTTAGAATAGCCACCGATTGATGGTAAGAGGGTCATTCCTCGAACCATATTTTGAGCGATCGCTGCGGTCACTTCATCTGGTTTAACCGTCACAATCATGGCGGTCACTTTTTGATGACTCGTATGAATCGCATCAATCACTTGGGTCATGGCATAGATAGAGATAATCGTATAGAGCGCACTCTCCCAGTTAAAAAGAAAGCCCGCAATCACCACGATCAAACCATTTAACATCAACATATAATTTCCAACGGTTTTCCCTGTAGTTTGTGAAAGGACTAAAGAAATAATATCCATTCCTCCAGTTGTAAACCCCATTTTAAGTGAGATCCCTACACCAACACCTAACAAAACACCGCCAACTAAGGCATTCATTAAAATATTGTCCGTCACTTGCCCAGTGGGAAGTAAGGTAGTTGCTACCGATACGGCTACTACATTGACAAAACTTAAAATCGTTGCTCGTCTGCCTACTTTCAAGAACCCTAGAATAAAGACAGGGATATTCAAAATAAAGATAAAGGCACCTGTGTCCACTTTTACGTGGAGCCAGTCAGATAATAATGAGGCAATGATTTGGGCAATCCCATTCATCCCTGCGGAAAAGACGTTTGCTGGAATCAAAAAATAATTTAAGGCAACCGCTGCGGTCAATCCGGTGACTAAGATAACCACAATCTTTTTTAATATTTCATTTCTTTGATACACTGTCATAATCTTACTCACAAGCACCTCTTCCTTTCAAAGTTATTCCAATTGTAAGAATAACAGGTTATGAATTAAATTAAAATACTTGAATCATAAATGAGAATAATTTTAGTAAAGCTTCAACACAATCATTTGACTATGATACAATAAAATAAAAACAAATCAGGAGGATCACTATGGCAAAAGATGCAAGTTTTGACATTGTTTCAGAGGTCACAATCGAAGAAGTCAGAAATGCGATCCAGCAAACAATAAAAGAATTAACCAACCGTTTTGATTTTAAAGATTCGACTATTGATATCAAATTTGATAACAATAAATTAATCATTCTTAGTGACGACGATTTCAAGATTGAACAAATCAAAGATGTCTTGTTCAGTAAATTAAACAAACGAAATGTTCCAATCAAAAATATTCATTTCTCTGAATCAGAGCATGCCCTTGGAGGAAAAGCACGTCAATCCGCTGAACTTATCAATGGCATTGATCGGGAAAATGCCAAGAAAATCACAACCGAGATCAAAAATTCAAAGATTAAAGTAAAAACCCAGATTCAAGAAGATCAAATTCGTGTAACTGGAAAAAACCGTGATGACCTTCAAGCGGTGATTGCTTTATTGCGAAAATTAGATCTGCCGATCGAACTTCAGTTTACTAACTATCGTTAACAGATAGCTTTACTTATCAGACAATGAAACAATTGATCAAATACGCGCTTGAATAGATAAGACACCTGAATCTACCAGTCGTTTGTGGTTGATTCAGGTGTTTTTAATTTTAAACTACTAGCGCTAGAGTAATTTCACATCTCCAATTATTTACTTTTGTGCCAAAAATCGGTGATTTCTGTTGTGAGTTCAGATAGGTTTCTGACAGTGGTCGCTGACTGCCAATGTCTTGGAAACAATTGGCGATAATCCAACCGATTAAAACGCTGATCTGCTAACAAAACGATTCCCTGATCACTGGCATCTCTAATGACACGCCCCGCTGCTTGTAAGACTTTATTCATACCAGGTAATTGGTACGCATAAGCAAATCCCAGCTGATCTTTTTCGTCATAATATTCTTTGATCAACTCCTGCTCATGGTTCATTTGTGGTAATCCAACGCCAACGATCATACTGCCAATTAATCGGGTTCCTTTTAAATCGATCCCTTCTGAAAAGATTCCGCCTAACACACAAAAAGCTAGTAAGGTTTCGTCTGGATCAATTTGAAACTGCTTCAAAAATGTTTCTCTCTCAATTTCACTCATCATGGTATCTTGAATCAGCACCTTAACATCTGGATGTTTTTCTTGAAAGGCTGTCACTGCCTGATCCAAATATTGGTAAGAGGGGAAAAATATCAAGTAATTTCCGATCTTTTCTTTTGTAAAATGTTGGATCGTTTCAATCAATCGAGGCATGTTCTCTTCTCGTTTACGATAGGTTGTTTCTAAATAATTTGTGATCAGCACTTTTTGGTTTTCTTCTGGAAAAGGACTTGGCAAGCGATAAGCTAAGCTCTCTTTTCCTCCTAGCGTTTCTTGGTAATAAGACAATGGCGAAAAACTAGCGGAAAATAAGATACTACTTCTCCCCTTAGCTAACGATTGTTCTAAAAAATCACTAGGATCGATGCAAAATGCTTTGATGACGAAATCTTGATAAGTTTTCTCTACAGTTGTTTCATAATGATCATCGTAAAATTCACTGATTTTCAAAAAGTGAAGTAAGTCAAAATAAAAGGGGAGTAACGTCTCTTGAATGGCATGTTCAGGATACTCTGCCAACCACTCTTGGATGTGCTCACTCAATTGATAACCAGCATTAACCAATGTGTCCGCGGGTGCTTTTTGATGGTGGTAGGTCCACCCATCTTCATTTGAAATTTCCTGGATCTGATCGAACGCTTTGAGTAATTTATTAAAACGTCGTCTTAGCTTTTTAAATTCTTTTGGAATGAGTGCATAGACGTTTCTAGCGCTTCGATATGAAAGTTTTGCGGAGTACATCTCTCGGGAACGACTGACCAAATTATGGGCTTCATCAATCAGAAAAAGATGATCCTCATTTTTTTCGCCTTCAAAAAAACGTCGTAAATAAACAGTCGGATCAAACAAATAATTATAATCCCCGATAATCACATCACACCATAAACTCACATCTAGCGACAACTCAAAAGGACATAACGTATGTTTCTTCGCATAGGTTTCAATAACTTCTCTGGTGATTTGATTTTCATGATTCAATAAATCCCATAATCCTTCATTGATCCGGTTGTAATAACCGTTGGCATATGGACATTGATCTGGATTACATGTTGTTTCGTCTAAAAAACAAATCTTATCTTTGGCTGTCAAAGTTACACTTTTGGTCTCAGCACCCACATCTTTTAACGCCTCCAAAGCATCTTCAGCGACTTGTCTCGTGATTGTTTTAGCCGTTAAATAAAAAATGCGTTCTCCCTCTTCTTCCCCTATTGCTTTCAAAGCGGGGAACAGTGTAGAAACTGTTTTCCCAGTTCCTGTCGGTGCTTCGACGAATAATTTTTGTTTTGTACGAATCGTTTTATAGGCAGCGACTGCTAACTCTCTTTGACCTTTACGGTAGTTGTCATAGGGGAATTTCAAAGCCATCAAAGAAGCATTTCGAACGGTACGCCAATTCTCTTGAAAAATCAGCCATTCCTTATAGTCATCTGTAAGTTTTTTAAAAAACTCATTTAATTGTTCGATGGTTTGATGCTCAACTTTTCGGGTAATGATTCCTTCAGTAGTTTGATAATAAGTTAGTTGCAAATTAATTTCTTTTAAATCATGTTCATGACAATAAATATAAGCATAGGTTCTTGCTTGATGGAAAAATAATTCAATTTGTTCTTTTTCTAAGTCTTCATACCTCGGTTCCGAAGTTTTTATTTCATCAATATAATAGATGCCTTCTTTTTGGAACACGCCATCTGCTCGCCCTTCTATGATTAGCTGGTATTCCTCGAAGTGGACAGTCGTCTTTAAAAAGACTTCTTTTTCATAGTCTTCTCCAGCATCTTTTTGAAGCTTCCGATGGATCTTGGCACCTTCCAGTGCGGTATGGTTACTTTTTTTACGATTGTCGATACTGCCACGCCTTAAGATAAATTCAACAAGGTTACGTACCGATATTTTTGATTGCTTCACCACTCCCACTCCTTTGACTATAAGCTTACCTGAAAAAGAAAAGAATCGCAAAATACTAAAATCAAGCTTATCAATTTGCCGATTTATACGCCTAAACAGATGAAAGTATTACAGCTATTTAGTCACTTCTTCCTTTCACAAGTAGGATCACAAAGCTATAGATTTGTTTACATTATTCAGATATCTCTCTCCCTTTACATTCATCATCGTTCACTTGAAAGTAAAGTAAAACATCCGAAAATAGCTTTTTGCATTTTCGGATGCTTCCCTTTGTTTTTCAGAGTTGGACATCACTGTCGCAAGCTCGAATAGGATATAGAATTAGGATTTTTGGATGAGCTCACTCTAACACCAACTTATTAAAAAGAAGTGAGAATTTTCTGTTCTCTTGTTTAAAATCTCTCAATACTTTTATTTTACACCTTGTCATTGAAATAAGTGGTTCATTTAGGAAGCAAGAAAACTCGGCTACAAAAAAACATGACTCAGCTCTACTATATTCAATTAATTCAATTAATTCATTTATTATTCATTCAATTCGATTTAGATTCACCGTGGACCATTCCTCAAGTAGGGTCTTTTGTTTCATCTTATCAATTGAGTTATACTAGAATTAAGTAAGCGATCAGGAGGAACTCTTTATGCATATTGAACAAATCAAAACTGGGATGATCGAAGAAAATTGTTATTTGGTTTATAACGATGAAGCTTTACTGATTATTGATCCTGGTGAAGATGCAGCAAAAATCAAAACGCAAATCGAAAAAACGCAACAACAACCCGTAGCGATTTTACTAACACATACCCACTATGACCATATCGGAGCCGTCGAAGAACTTCGTCAGTTTTATCAGATCCCTGTATATGTTAGTCCATTAGAACAAAGTTGGTTAGGCGATCCGATATTGAATCTTTCTGGTTTGGGAAGACATGATGACATTGCGAATATCATTGTTTCACCTGCTGAATATGAATTTGAAATGAAACCCTATCGTCTAGGGAATATGACATTTCGGGTCGTCCCTACACCTGGTCATTCGATTGGAAGTGTCAGCTTTATCTTTGATGATTTTGTCGTATCAGGTGATGCACTATTTAAAGGCAGTATCGGTCGAACCGATCTATATACTGGGAATCTGGAACAGCTGCTACACAGTATTCAAACCCAGTTGTTTGTGTTGCCAGATGAATTTGCCGTTTATCCTGGGCATGGAGATGCTACGACCATTGAACATGAAAAAAGAACCAACCCTTTCTTTAATGCTTAACTAACAAATCGATTGGAGGCTGTAAATATGACTAAAACCACTCTTTACATCGTCAGACACGGAAAAACGATGTTCAATACGATTGAACGTGTCCAAGGTTGGTGTGACACACCACTTACCAAACAAGGCCAAGAAGGAATCCACTATCTTGGAAAAGGATTGAAAGACGTTGATTTTTCTTTTGCTTATTCTAGCGATAGTGGTCGTGCTATTGAAACGGCACGTATCATCCTCAGTGAACATGCCAAAGGAAAAGATATCCCTTACTTTATCGATCAAAGGATTCGTGAATGGTGTTTTGGCTCCTTAGAAGGTGGCTATGACATGGAAATGTGGGGAGTTATCCCCCGAGTATTAAACTTCAAAACTTATGATGAGATGTTCACGACGGACGTAACTTTTGAACAAATTGCTAATGCTATTTATAACTTGGATACTGCTGGCTGGGCTGAGACCTACGATACTTTAAAAAATCGTGTATGGTCAGGATTTGAAGACATTGCGCATCATTGCGAAAAAAATGGTGGTGGCAACGTCCTAGTCGTTTCTCATGGATTGACGATTGGCTTTTTACTCAGCCTAATTGACGTACATCAACCTGTTCGAGCAGGCTTATTAAATGGCAGCGTGACAAAAGTGACGTATGAAAAAGGCAATTTTTCAATTGAAGGAATCAACGATATTAGTTATATAGAGCAGGGAAAAAAACACTCGCGGGATTCTTTCTTATAATCGTTCTGTTATCAAACACTGGTTTGCGAGTACTCACTTGAGTACTCGCTTTCTTATGCCCTCTTGCTATTTCTCAAGTTTTTCTTAACATCAAGAAAGCATTTGGTTTTCATTAGAAAGAACGGTATACTTAATACTGTATTTTATTTGGGAAGGAAGGTCCGTATGTTTTTTGCAAATATCATCAAAGCAGCTATCTTAGGAATTATCGAAGGGATTACCGAGTGGTTGCCGATCAGTAGCACTGGTCACTTGATCCTAGCAGATCAGTTCATCAAGCTAGACGCTAGCACACAGTTTATGTCGATGTTCAACGTCGTTATTCAATTAGGTGCTATTTTAGCAGTCGTCGTTTTATATTTTCATAAATTAAATCCCTTTTCTCCAAGCAAAACCACTATTGAGAAAAAAGATACTTGGACATTATGGTTCAAAGTCGTAGTCGCTTGTATTCCAGCAATTATTATTGGATTACCTTTAGATGATTGGTTAGAAGAACATTTTCATAAATTTCTACCAGTTGCGATCGTCTTAATCGTTTATGGGATTGCATTCATTGTTGTGGAAAAAAGAAACAAGACTAAAACACCACGTTGGACAACCTTAAACGATTTTACTTATCAAGCGGCGTTACTGGTTGGATTATTCCAAGTATTAGCGTTAGTTCCTGGAACTTCTCGTTCAGGAGCTACGATCCTCGGAGCCATTTTGATTGGTGCTTCTCGATTTGTAGCAACAGAATTTTCATTTTTCCTTGGTATCCCAGTGATGTTTGGTGCCAGTGGTTTAAAAATCGTGAAGTATCTAGCTGAAGGAAACTCCTTTAAAATGGAAGAAACAATTATTTTACTCGTTGGAACCCTCGTATCATTTATTGTCTCCGTTTTAGCCATCAAATTCTTGTTAAGTTATTTGAAGAAAAACGACTTTACAATTTTTGGTTGGTATCGGATTATTTTAGGAATCATTTTGATTGGTTACTGGTTTATCGCAATGTAACTGAATAAAACGAAGTCAAAGCACCGTATGATTACGGTGTTTTTTTATATTTATTCTAATTATCCCCTTTCCAAAAACGCGTTATTCTAAATGATAACTATTATCGTTCTCATTTAGCGATTTTTATTATCAATTAGAATTTTGGTGTGGTATATTAATTTTGTAAAGGAGGAAACAAATATGACTCGTTTAATACAGACATTTATCCCGACAATCGGTTGTTTATTACTTATAATCTTAGGTTTGGCTACTCAATCTTTTGTGCCTTTTCTAAGTATCATCTTTTATTTAGGAGCCATCTCATTCGGTGGTTTCAAGCAGACTCGTGAAGGGTTGACCGAACTCTGGCAGGAAACCACATTGAATGTTGACTTATTGATGGCCTTGGCAGCAATTGGCGCTTGTTTGATCGGTGATTTTTTAGAAGGTGCGATGCTTACGTTTATTTTCTGTTTAAGTGGCGCTCTCGAAGAATATACGACCAGTAAAAGTCAGCAAGAAATTACCGCTTTAATGAATCTACAGCCACGAAAAGCACAACGTTTAACTGCAAACGAAGAATTAGAAGAAATAGCTGTAACTGATCTTAAGATCAATGATCGGGTATTTGTCCCAAAAGGTGGAACGATCCCAATTGACGGCTATTTAGAAAGTCAACAAGCAACGGTTGATGAAGCAACATTGAGTGGTGAATCTGTACCAGTTGAAAAAGTCCCTCATGATGAGTTATTTGCAGGAACGATCAATCGAGGGAATCCTTTGATCCTACAGGTGACTAAAAAAAGTGATGAGACCGTTTTTGCTAAAATCATCCAGCTGGTTGAAAAAGCACAAAGCACCCCTACAAAGACCGCTTCTTTTATCTCTCGTATTGAAAATACCTACGTTAAAGGTGTGTTAGTCGTTGTTCCATTAATGATTCTTGTTTCATATTTCATTTTTGGCTGGAGTTTTCAAGAAAGTTTTTATCGGGGAATGGTTTTACTGGTTGTCGCCTCTCCTTGTGCGTTGGTTGCCTCTGCGACACCTGCAACACTAGCAGCCCTTTCTAACGCTGCCCGCAACGGTGTGCTGATCAAAGGTGGACTCCATTTAGAACAATTAGCTGATTTAAAAGCAATTGCCTTTGATAAAACCGGAACTTTAACGAAAGGTAAACCGATAGTAACTGATAGCTATTTTGTAAAAGATCAGAATCTGGCGCAACAAATCTTAGTTTCAATGGAACAAAAAACAACGCACCCCTTAGCTCAAGCAATCGTAACACATTTTGACATTGCTATACCAAAAGACATCCAAAAATTACCAATCGAAGAAATCACGGGGTTTGGTTTACGAACAGTTTACCAAGAAGCTCAGTGGATTGTAGGTAAATGGGAACCAGAAAAAACGTCGATAGCTGAAAAAGAACTTCTTGATAAAATTCATTTACTCGAACAACAGGGAAAGACAGTGATTGTTTTAACCAAAGACAATCAATTGATAGCACTCATCGGCTTATTAGATGTGCCGAAAGAAAATGCCCAACAAGTCATTGACTATTTCAATAACCAGCAAATTGATACCAGCATGATCACTGGAGATAACCAAGGGACTGCTACAGCTATTGCAGAGAAAATTGGTGTTCAACACTTACTGGCTAACTGCACACCATCGGATAAAACACACTATGCACAACAGCAAAAAGAAAAGTATACTGTCACAGCAATGGTTGGTGATGGTGTCAATGATGCCCCAGCTCTTGCAACTGCTTCACTAGGAGTTGCCATAGGACAAGGAACGGATGTCGCTATGGAAATCGCTGATATCGTCTTGGTAAAAAATGACTTGCAAAAATTAAGTTATGCCCACCGTCTTTCACTAAGAATGAAGAAAATCATTAAGCAAAATATTATTTTTTCTCTTACAGTGATTTGTTTACTGATCCTTTCTAACTTTCTGCAATTTTTAAATTTACCTCTTGGCGTGATTGGTCATGAAGGAAGCACGATCTTGGTTATCTTAAATGGGTTACGTTTATTGAAACCCTTACCTGAAGATACTTCCAAAAAATCACGTTGCACTGGCTGTCCCTTACAGCCAAATCACCACTCTATCTAGTTTTTCCACTCTGATGAACCTCACTTTTGTAACCGTTGAAAAAATGATATGATTGATGGCAGGAAAGTGAGGTTCTTTTTTTATGGAAAGTTGGATTTTTCTTGGATTGATCATGCTTGTTGCCCTGCTTGCTAAAAATCAAAGCTTGATCATCGCTACAGGTTTTATATTACTAGTCAAATTGATACCGACATCGAAAGTGTTTCTTACTTGGCTTCAAGGCAAAGGAATTAATCTAGGAGTCACCATCATCACAGCTGCTATTTTAGTTCCAATCGCTACTGGCGAGATTGGTTTAAAAGATTTACTGGATGCCTTTAAATCACCCATCGGTTGGATTGCTGTGTTTTGTGGTGGTCTAGTAGCCGTACTTTCTTCCAAAGGAGTCGGTTTGATTGCTTCAGACCCGCAGATTACTGTTGCATTGGTTTTTGGAACAATTCTCGGAGTCGTTTTCTTAAAAGGGATCGCGGCTGGTCCAGTCATTGCTTCTGGTATTACCTATTGTCTCTTGCAATTATTTTCTTTAAGTAAATGAAAAAATCGATCACAGATAAAGTGTTTTGAGTCCTCTGAATCGAATCGTTCGTGATATACTTATTCCGAGGTGATCACATGTTAGAAAAATTAAAATACTTTATCGGCACGGTTGGTTGGTTTTTATTAGCGATCGTATTGATTTTAGGACTAGCTTATCTTTTATTTCCAGATCTGATCCAAAATGTGTTCAATACCTACTTTAATTGATCGTGAAAAAAGTAAACCCGATAGATGGAGTAAACAAGCTTTATCTATCGGGTTTATTGTTTTTTCATTTATCTTTACTTATGGAATCTACTTGATAAAAGTTGCGTGAGTTTCATCAAGTATGTTTTTAATGTTCCTACCTCTTCCTCTTACCCCTACACCACTTACCCCCTTTTATGTTTCCTAAAATATTATTAAATAATCCTCATTTCTTTTTGGCTCCTCCTTTCATTTTTTGTTATACTAGAACACAAGATAGCATCATTTATATTTTTAATCATTCGCTATTATGCTTTATATATAGAAAGGAAAACGCTCATGGAAACCTTTGAAGGTCTTTTAATTGATACGTATGTCTTACAAGAACAACCTATGATGTTGACTGGCTTAAATCTTCAACTGGAAGATCGTGTCATTAACGGTCTGTTGAAAGATCGTTACTTGGCAAAATATATTCTTCGGCTCCCTTTAAATAAATATGTATTAGAAGTCAGTGGAAAATGGAACCGCCGCAATCAATTAGTCATCAAAAAAATGATGATCAAAAATATTGATGAATACATTAAAATTATTGGGACTCCGGAATAAATTTAGACACACCAACGGTTAACGGTTATAAAATAACTAAAGAATGGTATCGTTATGATTGCTTAGTCTACAAGGAACGTATCCCTTTTCAAAAAAAGCTTTGCAAACGGTTCGCTTTGTTATATAATGTTCGAGTACCAAACAGTCCCATTCAAATTTTGTTTAAAAAGATAAATTTATCTGCTTTGGTTGAACGCTATTGTCTCCCACAATAGCGTTTTTTATTTGCCCATTTTCCTTCTCTTTCAATGCTAGTAGAGCCTAGAATTAAGTTTCTTTTAGTGTTAAGGAAAAAAACTTGTCATGTTCATATTGCAAAGATTACTTCATTTAGGTATAATAATGAATGTTGAATTATGCGGTAACACGCGTAAGAACTTAATTTATCGGAGGTGAAACTAATGCCAAACATTGAATCTGCAATCAAACGTGTTCGTACAAGCGAAAATGCGAACGTTAAAAATTCATCTCAAACAAGCGCTATGCGTACTGCAATCAAAAAATTTGAAGATGCTGTAGCTTCAGGTGCTGAAAACGTAGATGCGTTATATAAAGAAGCTGTTAAAGCTATTGATATGGCTGAAACAAAAGGTCTAATTCATAAAAACAAAGCTAACCGCGACAAATCTCGTTTAAGCAAAAAAATCGCTAAATAAGGAAATCGGCTACGGCCGGTTTTTTTATTTTGTCTCAAACAGTCTATTCGATCACCCTTCTGTTGGGTTTCTTTCCATTCTTTTTATTAGTAAACCAGTTGCGGCTGACTCAGCACTTCCTACTCTAAAACAATTGATGTCTAAAAAACGCTCAAAACATCATCGTTTCAAGCGTTCTTTTTGGATTTATTTCGATTGTTTTTCTCTTCTTTTTAACTCTTCAAAAGCTGACCTGTTCGTAAGACAAATAATTGAAAGCTTAATTCTTTTTCGATTTTACCACTTTTGATTTGGTAATCCATTTCAACCAGATCGTCAAATAAACGCCTTAGGATCTTTTCATCAAATTTACGTACCTCTTGCATCGCCAATTTTACACGGTAAGGATGTATCTTTAAAGTCTCAGCAATATTAGCCTGCTGATAACCGATTTTCATCAAAAACTTGGTCTGTAAAAACAAACGTATTTGTGAAAGCAAGATGGCATTGATCTTAATGGTTTCTTCTCCTTGGGTAATTAAGTCTTCAAACAACCGCAGCGCTTGTTCTGTTTTCCCGGAAAGAATATATTGTGTCATATCAAAAAGATTATGTTCCAAGGTTTTAGGGACTAACTGTTCCACTTCTTTAACAGTGATCAGTTCTTGTTGTTGCCCATACAATAGTAATTTATTCAATTCCCTCATCATTTTTGATAGATCGAGATCCGTTAACCTTAAAAACAGATCAATCGCTTTACGGTCCATTTGAATCGGTGCATTTTCCAGTGTATTCAATAAATACTGACGTACTTCTTTTTCATTCAATTGCTGAACATTGATGGTCACAGCAGTTTTTTTTAATTGTTTCGTTATTTTTTTCCGCTCATCTAATTTCTCATAGGGAGCAAAAAACACTAAAACTGTTGATTCTAAAGGTTCTTTTAAATAATCAATCAGTAGATCCGTATTTTGTTCAATCCCATTATTCACTTTTTCAGCTGTTAAAAAGTAGGGATTTTCTACAAATACTAGGCGTTGATCACCAAAAAATGGCAAAGTCTCTGCCTCAGCAACCACCTCATCAATACTAGCATTCCCCATATCAAAACTTAAGAAATTCAAGTCATCTTGACTATCGATTTGAATTTTTTTCTGGATTTCTGCTCTTACCTGATCCTGTAAATATTTTTCAGTACCTAGAATCAAATAACAAGGCGCAAGCTTTTCTTTACGGATTTTTTGTAAATCTGCTTGAATACTCATTTCGTTCACCACTTTCAAATTTATCCTACCATGAGTAGCTGGGAATTGCTAGTCTATCATTGTGTGGATCTTTCCGTTTGGATACCAAAAGGGATGCCATTTAAAAGTAATTGCGCCTTGACGGTCGGTACGCAAAGGAGTGACTTTCTTCTGCTTTAACGTCGCTAGTACGTCTTCATGAGGATGACCAAATAAATTATTCACGCCACAGGATAAAACACCATAGGTTGCTTCTAATTGCGAAATGAACTGTGGATGACTAGATGTGCGGCTGCCATGATGTCCTAATTTGATCACATCCGCTTTTAAATCTGGATAAGCGTTTCCGATCTTTTCTTCTGCATGCTGATCTAAATCATCTAAAAAGAGAAAACGACAGGATTGATGAGTCACTGACAAGCCAATTGAATCTTCATTCTCCCCCTTCCCCTGGGTAATCGGAGACAACACAAAAAAATCAAAATAACCTTTGATCCAATCACCCTGCCTGACTTCACAAATAGTAGTTCCTGCTTTTTCCAATTTCTGCAACTGCGTATGGAGCCAGGTGCTTTTGCCAGCTCCCCAACCAATATAAATCGTATCGATCTTGAAATGTTTTGCTAATGTCGTGATTTCTCCCACATGATCGATATCGTCATGCGTTAATATCAGTTTATTGATGTGTCGGATGCCATTTCCTTTTAAAAATGGGACAAGATTGAACTCTGCAGGTGGTCTAACCCTTCGCTCTTGCCAAGCTTCTTTTTGAAAACTCAATTTTCCACCAGTATCAATCATAACGATTTCTTTTAAAAACGGCGCTTTAAAAAGAATACTGTCTCCTTGCCCTACGTCGTTGAAAGTGATACTACTTCCGAATTGAAGAAAACGACCAAAAATGAGAATAATGGGCACAAGGAGTGCAGCGGTCACGCATTGACAAGGTTTATGTTGTTTTTTCTCTATAAGCCATAAAAGAAAGCCTAAACTAAATATTAACAACCAGCCATTCGGTCGCCCAATCACTAGATTGGCAAATCTCAACGAATCTAGTAATCTCTCGAAATGGACTAAATAAGAATCAAGCAACTCGCTAACACTTGGAGGTAATACCCTGCCAAAAACAAATAAAAACGTCAAACAAGGAAGAAATACTTTCTTAAAAACAGGAGCAAAAAGAAGAGTCAACATACTCCCTAATAGTGGCCACTCATAAAAATGCCAAGCTGTCAGTGGCATAATGCCGATACTAAATAACACGATAGTAGTGAACTTTTGAAACTTAGTGGTTGGGCGAGACAACAAAAGAAAGAAGAAGCTCATTCCTAAACTTAGCTGGCCCTCTACTTGGAAAAGACAAAGCGGCTCGATCAGCAAAAGTATCCATAAAATAATCGAATAATGATCGAAAGAAGAAAATTTGACATTGAGGAGTTTTAGCCCTAATTTCAATAAGAATGACAGCCCCGCTCTTTTCACTGACACAGAGCCCCCAGATAAGCTAAAATACCCCAAAGTCTCCCCAACTAGTGGGAGATAACTAGCAGTTAATGTCATCCCTCCTCTGCGAAACAGATAATAGAGCCAACCTAAGTAAGTTTGGATGTGCATGCCTGACAAACTGAATAAATGAAGTAAGCCAGTTTCTTTATATGTGTCTTCTGATGCTAAAAACTGACTATCTTTATAGCCAAAGATCAAAGCATTCATATAGACACTCACCTTGTGACTAAAGTGTTCTTGAATAAACGTAATAGACCTTCCTCGTGTTCTGCTCAGCATATTCTGCCAAGCATTACGATTCAAATGTTCTTTGATCTGGCGTATCTGAAATCGTCCTTTGATCCGATGTATTTGGTCATACTTTTTTTGATCAAACCCATAAGGATTCCTTTGTTTGGAAGTTTCTTGGTAATCCCCGACTACAATTAATTCAATCGCTTCATGTCTAAGAACAAGAAAAGAATTTCTTTCTTGTTCAGATTTGGCATAATAGCTGCAAGAAATCTTTTGCTTGTCCGTTGTGTGCCCAATAAAAGTCACTAAATCTCCATTCATTTTCACTGTGTCTGAGGCGACCATGATACGTTCCAACGTCCTTTGATCATCGATTGGTTTTGTTTCTTTAAGCCAGCAAGAAAATAAAACCAGCGTACTACAAATGAGACTTAAACCAATAATTTGTTTATTTTCTTTCCGTAAAAAAAACAAAAAAAATCCAGCGAAAATCAAACGATAATGCCATCTGTCTGTATAATAAAACAAACAAATAAAAATCGAAGAAATCGCTGGAAAAATGAATCGATTCTGTGCTTGATCACAAAATCTACTAAACATGTTCTCCTGATAATTCTTTTTGGAGTTTAGAAAAGTGAGTAGAATCCAATGATACTTGATGAACAGTTGCACCTAATTGTTCGATCAATGATTGTGCATACGGATCATTTCGATAATCATGTAAATAGTTGATTTTTTTGATTCCTGCTTGTAATAAGGCTTTTGTACAAGCTAAACAAGGGAAATGAGTCACGTAAATCTCTGCGCCCTCCGTAGGTATGCCTAGTTTTGCACATTGTAATAAAGCATTCATTTCCGCATGGATCGTTCGCAAGCAATGACCATCGACGATATAACAGCCTTCATCAATGCAATGAACATCCCCGCTAACAGCGCCATTGTAGCCTCCAGCAATGATCCGTTTTTCTCTTACTAAAGTTGCGCCGACTTCTAATCGTGTACAAGTACTTCTCAATGATAATAATACTGCTTGAGCCATAAAATATTGGTCCCAAGGAATCCGTTCATTGCTCATATTAGCCACCTCTATCGTTTATTCTATAGTAATTGTAACGAAGTTTTTGATTTTTTCAACTGTCTTCTGACCAATTCCGTCTATTTCTTGAAGCTCGTCAATACTTTTGAACGATCCATTATCTTGTCTATACTGAATAATTTCTCGGGCTTTTTTTTCACCGATCCCCGGTATTTGTTGCAATTGCGAAAGATCAGCAGTATTAAGATGCACTCGATCTGGGTTTGTGTCCACTGAATCTAGCGTCGCTAGACTAGCATTTGAGCTTTCTGGAATTTCTTCTCCTACTTCAGGAACGTACAGCATTTGTTGATCCGTTATTTTTGCTGCAAAGTTGATCTGTTTCTCGTCAGCTGATTCCGTCAGCCCACCTGCTTTTTGAATAACATCAAAGACCCGATCTTCTGCCACAAAAGCGTACATTCCAGGTTGTTTCACCGCTCCTTTCACATCGACATAAATCACTGACCTAGTCGATGTACTCACCGTTTCATCAATTGGTTTCGTTTCAGAACTGTTCTTTTCCGGAGCTTCAATCGATTGGTTTGTCAAAAATAGTTGATCCTTTTTACTTGATTGACTGAAAAAATGAACCATCATTCCACCAAGGATGATGACCCCTATGATGCCAAAGATCCCTCCGATCACAAATTTTGGTGAAGAAAAGTTGGTAGTATAGAAACGCTTTCGTTTGTTCTTCCATTCTTCGCTCATTGTGACTATTTTCCGATTGGCTTCCTTTCATTAAATTATGAAGAAGTTTTTTCTCTTCATGATTAAATACGTCAAACCATTTTTCTACATGAAAATAAACCTACTTTTGGGACAATTATTTTATGAAGAATGAATCTTTCATACCTTTAAACATTTCAGGAATAGGCGTTGACCTAGGGTCTATATTTCTCTTTTCATTACCTAGCAAAAACCATCAAAATCACTTTTACTGACTTTGATGTTTATCTATTTTTCTATTCGTTTTTTAAAAATAGTTTCAAGTTCACACTCTTAGCGAAGCTCTTCCTTGATTTTTTTGAGCATGTACCCGACTTACCTAAGTAATCCTAAATCCGATATCTTTGCCACTGTCTCTCTAGCGGCTATGTACAATTATTCTCACTATACTAAAACGCAACGCCTCGATTATATCAACTTTCCCAGTGTTCAACTATCCTAAATAAGTCAAAGACTCGCTTTTCCTCATGAATAATCGTGAGCTAGTTTACATAGATTTTATAAGATATTTTTTTACGGACAAAATATTCCATTGTCTAAACTAGTCGTTATACCATATCCAGATAGATAACTAGTACGATTACGAGACATGTGATGATCATGTAAATGATGTTTTCTAACCGTCTTGTATGATTTTTTAGAATAATCCCAGGATCAGTAGAATTGAAACTAGTCCGATACTCGATTGGCACAAAATTACCGATACATATTCCGAATAACAAAAGTAAAGAAGGCCAATTTGTAATAACTCCTCTATTCATAAACGCACCTATGATTGAGCTAACATAAATCACCATTTGAATCATTATAATTACAATCGCTTTTTTTCTCATCATTAATCCTCTCCAAGTAAATTTAGAAAAACAAACAGGACTTGATCACAAAATAAAAGTGGTAGTTGGTTTTAATAGATTTCAAGAATAAAATTCTCCAGCTCTTTCCTCTATTTTCAGAATACCCAATGAATCGGATAAATGTAAAAATCAAAAGCTGTGTGCCAACGTAGTTTTACTAGGGAATCAGTAAAAAAACACTGACTTAGAACGATCTGATCATCTTACTGTATTCATTTTTCTGTCCTTCGATTATAACATACATCTTCACTTTATTTCCTATTTTTTCATTTCACCGAAAATTTTTCCATAATAAGTTTAAACTCTTTATCAACTGACGCAATTAAAAATAACTTTACCTTTACTGATCCAACGAATATAAAAAGCTTACCTCATACACATAGATCCCCTCATGGCTAGTTTCTATTCATTTTAGTTTCTCTATAAAAAAGAGACAGACATGCTTTCCGTTAAGGCTGAGTCATTGAAAACATCAATCTTAAAGGAAATTTTGTCTGTCTATTTATTCGTTCAAAAACCGTTTCATGAACAACGATAAAAAAATGTTGTTGAAACAAAACGATTTCTAATGAATCTTTAGTTCATCTTTTCTAAATAATCAAGGGCATCTTGTACGGTTTTCACTGGTACAATTTTCATTGAAGAGTTCAATTCTTTCGCAGCAGCTTTGGCTTCTTCGTAATTGGTTTTGATTTCTGGATGTTTCTTCTTGATTTCATCTGAGATTGGATCATCCGGTGCAAAGAATATTTCAACGCCAGCTTTGTCTGCACTAGCCACTTTTTTATCAATACCACCAATTCGCCCAACTTCACCGTCGCTATTGATCGTTCCAGTACCAGCAATTTCTTTCCCTTGACGAAGATTTTTACCGGTCAATTGTTCATAAATTTCCAGGGTAAACATCAAACCAGCAGACGGCCCTCCGATTGATCCTGAATTAATCATTACATCTGTATCCGACTTGATACTCGTATGATCGGTTAAAGTAATCCCAATCCCTGCTTTATTATCCGTTGGCAGTTCGATCAATTTACCTGAAGTTTCGTTTTCTTTGCCATCTCGGAGATAGGTGATCGTGACCGTATCGCCGACTTTTTTACTTTTGACATACTTCATAAATGCTTCTGCACTTTTAAAGGTTTGTCCATCAACTTTTGTGACTGTATCACCAACTGCTAATTTTCCATAGAAATTGGAATTCTTCTCGACACTCATGACATAAACACCTTTAAATTCCATCTGGTAAGAGCGCCCTGCCAATTTTAGCGCTTGCTCAATCGCTGCATTTTGGGAAGACTCCATATAATATTGTTGGATTTGATTGTATTCTTCGCTAGTCGCCCCGCCAGTCAACTCCTCAGCGCTAATCAAATCTTCAAACGGTGCTAGCTTGGCTTTGACTGCTGTAAAACCAGTTGCTCGACGGATGCCCACTGAAGTTAATGAAAAGGAACCTGAATCTTTGTCCTTTTTCCCATTGACGGTAATCAGCTCTTTCAAATTGATGGTTGCTCCTGGTGCTTCCACATAAAAAGGAAGTGGAATTACCACGAACCCAATAATAAATATCCCTAAAAAAATGACAAGAATCGTCTTTAACCATCTTTTAAAGTCCATCATTTTCACGCTTTCCAGCTAACGCTTCGTTGATTACTGTTGGAAGATAGTCACTGACATCTCCCCCAAAGTGTAAGACTTCTTTTAATAAACTAGAACTAACGTGACTATATTCTTGTTTAGCCAATAAAAAGACCGTCTCGATTTCTTGATTTAAATGATGATTCATTTGAGCAATATCCCGTTCATATTCAAAATCCTTTACGCTACGGATACCACGAATGATGGTTTGAACAGCTAATTCATTCGCAATCTCGACTGTTAATTGATTTTCCTGATGGTACACTTTAACATTCGGAAGATGACGAACAGCTTGAGTAATCAATGTAACTTTTTCATCAACGGTAAATAGATGTTTTTTTGACGTATTCACAAATACCCCAATGATGACCTCATCAAACATTTTTGCTGCTCGTTCGACCATATCTAAATGCCCATTCGTGAACGGATCAAAGCTGCCTGGAAACAAGGCTTTTTTCATAGGTCTTCCTCTTTTCTGTAGATAGTCACAGTTGAAATACCATACGTTTGTTTTCTGATTTGCGTAAAATCAGCAATCTTTTCTGGTAATTCCACTGTTTTATCAGTTTCACATACAATAACTGCCGAATCATTAAAAAGGTCCAGATCCGTCATTTTGATTATTTGGTCAAGAATTTTTTGTTTGGCATATGGTGGGTCAAGAAATAAATAATCAAATTTTTGCTGATCATTTGCCAGCTTTTCGATGGCTTTGTCCGCATCAAGTTTTAATGTGGTGAATTTTTCTGGCTCTTTCGTTACTTTAATGTTTTCTTGGATTATTTTTAGCGCTTGGTAATTTTTGTCTACACAAAAGGCATGCCCACAGCCACGAGAAACTGCTTCGATAGCTAACCCGCCACTACCAGAAAATAGGTCTAAGACTGTTTCTCCGTCGAAGTAAGGACCGATCATATTGAAGATCGATTCTTTCACTTTATCTGTGGTGGGACGTGTATTAGCCCCTGCTAAACTCTTTAAGCGTCGTCCACCATATGTTCCTGATATGACTCGCATTGACTCACTCCTTTTAAAAATCGTGCTGTTACTAGTATACCAAAAAAAAAAGATAAAAAAACTTGGATCGCCATTAATTTCATGCTTTCTCAAGTTATTTTTATCTTTTTTATTTAAGAGATGAATGATTTACACAAAACAGGTTTAAAAGACATGGTCTGCTAAACGAATCTTAGTATTGATCTCCTCAATCTCAAAACCTTCTTCTTTGACTGGTTGCTTCGTACCAATCTTATCAGCAAAGTTCATTTCGACGTCTGAACGATAAGAGCGTTCAACTTTGCGAACAAAATGAAGTTTGTTGATTCGTTCTGCAGTTTGCTCAAAAGTGTCTTCATTCAAATACAATACGACATATTTCATTTTACGCGAAACGTAATGAAGCAATCCAAATTTCTTCAAATTTTTTAATTGTTTCAAACTGTATACCCAGACAATCAACCCACGCCGTTTCGTTAGTTGAAATTCATTTTTTTCATCATTCATGACAGTTACCTCCACATCCACTACGCCCCTTTTGTTCAAAAAAAGGATTTCCCGCATCAATTTTAATCGTCAACGATACCGTTTCTGCTAACTGTTGGCTAATTTTATCCAATAGATCTTGCAATTGTGTTTCCATACAACGAAAATCCGCTACTTTTTCATGCAAATCAAGTTGGCGTTTGGCTAACCGAACAGCTCTTTGCTTCTCTCGAAATTCTGGTGCATATTTTTGATAAGGAACAACTTTTTCAAACTGTTCTTTTTTTATTGAGAAATCATTAATCAATAAATTGACATCCGCTGATTGTTCCATCACTTTTTTAGCTTTTAAATATTTTTTCATCGTCTCGCTTTTTTTGATACAATCGGATAAGCTCTGACATTGATCTTCTAAGGCAAATAATTCCTCATTGATTATCACTGCTATCGGTACTCTCCTTAACTTCTTCTTGCATTAAGACTAACATATTTTCTTTTGAAAAAGCAATTCCTAATAGATCGGAAGTGTTAACTAAAAAGCGGTCGTGATAGTACGGATCACTATACAAAAATAAAAATGTAAACGTTGGATCAATCACTGGATGTGTAAAGACACCGGTCGAATGGGGAAGCTTTCTTTTTGCGACTAACGAATCAATTTCATCAGTAGTCAATGAAAACTTAGCAGTTGCGTTTGTACTACCCGCTATTTGTTGCCATTCTGCTAATCGTTCTTTCGTCAAAATATCTTCTGGTCTATTAAGATAATCACTTAAAAGCAATTTCGTTTGAGTAGAAAAACCGGTCGTCTGCTTATAAAGTGGTAAGCGATCCAATTGCCTTAACTGATTCAACAATCGAACACTATGACCTTCTTTTGCTTGATTGATTTCAGCCCAATCTACTTGATCGTCTATTTTATATTGCGGTAAGTCTGAACCAAATACTTGATAGGGATGAAGTTTCAACAAACTAGCTTTATCCAAATAAACGATCGAAAACAGTCCATTACTACTTTGGTCGAAGAATAAAATAGCAAACGTATCATTATCAAACGCAATCAACGGTCGATAATTCATATCTTCTTCCATCAATTCGATCCCGACATCTGTTCCATTGTATTGAAAATTAAAATTCGTATAGATCGTGGTGATCTCTGTTAGATCTTGCATTGTCATCCCTAAGTAAAAAGGAGCAATCGTTGAGTTGTCCGTATTTAATACTTTAATCGTGGAAACTTTATCTTTTGTGATATTCGCTTCAAAGGATAAGTGATTGATTTGATCATGGTAATATCTTGTTTCAAAACCAAACCCACTCGTCAAGCGTTCATAGGGATCACCAAAACGTTGCTCTAATTCATCAACTGATTGACCAACATACGTGGAAAAGCCAGATGTTTCCAACTTCTGGTATTTCCACGTAGTCATTTGATTTTGAGTGATTTGCTCTGAGCTTTTTTTTACTTCAAGTTTAGGAGGAAACAACACCGGCTGCATGTAAAATGCAATGATCACTGATAACAATATCGCACCAAATAACCCTAGCCGTTTCATCTTTTTCCCACCTTTATTTTTCAGTTACTTCAATCAATAAGTCACCAGAAGCGATCGCATCGCCATCTGTTACATAGACATGCGCAATTTCACCATCAAAACGAGCTTCAATTGCCGTTTCCATTTTCATTGCTTCCGTGATCATCAATGTATCGCCTTTTTTGACATGATCTCCTTTTTTGACTAATACATCTAATACAGAACCAGACATCGTTGCACCGATATGTTCACGATTTGTTGGTTCAGCTTTCACACGTGTTTGTACAGTACTGATGATCGAATGGTCGTTCACTGTGATTTCACGACGTTGCCCATTCAAGTTAAAGAATAAGACACGATTTCCTTCAATATCTGGTTCGCCGATTTCATCCAAGCGAATAATCAAAATCTTGCCTTTTTCAATTTGAACATTCACCGTTTCTCCTAAGCGAATCCCTTGGAAGAATGTTGGTGTATCAAGTAATGTCACATCACCAAATTGATTATAGGCTGCTTGATAATCTAGAAAGACTTGCGGATACATCAAATAGCTCAGCACTTCTTCTTGTTTAGGTTCATAGCCGATTTTTTCAGCTAATTCTGCTTTGACTTGTTGGAAATCAACTGGTTTAGCTAAAGCTCCAGGACGTTCAGTAATCGCTTCTCGTCCTTTAAGGATGATCTTTTGTAATTTTTCCGGGAATCCTCCAACCGGTTGTCCTAGCTCTCCTTGGAAGAAAGTAATGACAGATTCAGGGAAACTCAGTGTTTCACCTTTTTCATAGATATCTTCCTCCGTTAAATCATTTTGAACCATGAACAAGGCCATGTCTCCTACAACTTTTGATGAAGGGGTAACTTTCACGATATCACCAAACATCAGGTTCACTGTATGGTACATCTGTTTGATGTCATCCCATTTATTTCCTAAACCAACTACTTTGGCTTGTTGTTGGAGATTAGAGTATTGTCCACCAGGCATTTCATGCATATATACTTCTGTTTCTGGTGCATTCAAACCGTTCTCAAATGGTTTGTAATACATACGGACATCTTCCCAGTAATGATTCAATTGTTGTGCATTTTGAATATTGATCTCTGGCAACCGTGGACCGTTGACCAAAGCATAATACAAACTGCTCATACTTGGTTGACTTGTATTCCCACTCATCGCACTCATCGCCACATCAACGATATCTACCCCAGCCTTTGAAGCTGCAGAATAGGTAATGATTCCATTTCCACTCGTATCATGTGTATGAAGGTGGATTGGCAGATCAGTAGTCTCTTTCAATTCACTGATCAAGCGATAAGCAGCTTGTGGTTTCAGCAAGCCAGCCATATCTTTGATCGCAATGATATGCGCCCCAAGTTGTTCTAGTTCTTTCGCCATGTCCTTGTAATATTGGACATTATATTTTGCACGACTAGGATCATTGATATCTCCGGTATAGCAGATCGCAGCTTCTGCAATCTTACCTGTGTCTCGAACCGCTTGGATACTTTTTTCCATTTGCGGTACCCAGTTCAAACTGTCAAAGATTCGAAACACATCAATTCCTTGAGCCGCTGCTTCTTTCACAAATTCTACTAAGACGTTATCCGGATAATTGGAATAACCGACTGCATTTGAACCTCTGAACAACATTTGTAACAGCGTATTTGGCATCAATGCTCGGATCTTTCTTAATCTTTGCCAAGGATCTTCATTCAAGAAGCGATAAGCGACGTCAAAGGTTGCTCCTCCCCACATCTCACTTGAGAATAGTTCAGGTAATCCTTCACCGGTCAATTGAGCAATCTCTTTAAAGTCTTTCGTACGAACACGAGTTGCTAATAAACTTTGATGAGCATCTCTAAATGTCGTATCAGTCAATAACAAGTTTTCTTGCGATTTGATCCATTGGACTAACGCATCCGAACCATCAGAATCTAAAACATTTTTTGCTGTCAGATAATCTGGGCGTTTAATCAAATCTTTCGGTACCCGAGGAGATTCATAAAATGGTTTTTCACCATTTTTGATTCCCGGGAAGCCATTCACGGTAATTTCACCGATGTATTTCATTGTTTTATTCCCACGGTCGCGTAAACGAGGGAACTCAAACAATTCTTTTGTATTATCGATAAATGTCGTTTTAGCGTTTCCTGATTGAAATTCAGGATGGGAAATCACATTCAACATAAATGGAATATTGGTTTTGACTCCACGAATCCGAAATTCTTTTAAGCAACGTTCCATTTTTTGGATTGCCGTATCAAAATCTGCTGCATGTGTACAAACTTTGACTAAAAGTGAATCAAAGTATGGGGTAACCACATATCCTGCATAAGCATTACCGACATCTAAACGCACTCCGAAACCACCAGGTGAACGGTAAGTATCGATTTTCCCTGTATCAGGAAGAAAATGATTCAACGGGTCTTCTGTAGTGATCCGACATTGAATCGCAGAACCATTTAGTTTGATATCTGCTTGTTGCGGCAGACCAATTTCACTGTGTAAATCTTTCCCTTGGGCAATCAATAATTGAGTAGTCACGATGTCCACATCGGTAATCATCTCTGTAATCGTATGTTCCACTTGGACTCGAGGGTTGACTTCGATAAAATAAAAGTCATTTCCTTCAACTAAAAATTCAACCGTCCCAGCATTGACATAACCAACGTGTTTCATTAATTGAACGGCTGCTTGACAGATGCGTTCTCGTTGTTCAGTCGACATGGAGACACAAGGTGCTACCTCTACTACCTTTTGGTGACGTCTTTGTACAGAGCAGTCTCTTTCAAATAAATGGATCACATTTCCATGTTTATCGCCCAAAATTTGGACTTCGATGTGTTTAGGATTTGCAATATATTTTTCAACATACACTTCATCGCTGCCAAAAGCCGCTTTTGCTTCACTTTTCGCGCGATCATAGCCTTCTCGAGCGCTTTTTTCATCATGGGCGACACGCATTCCTCGTCCTCCACCACCTAGAGCGGCTTTGATCATGATCGGATAACCGTACGTTTCAGCAAAAGACAAAGCATCTTCGACCTTTTCAATCGGTCCATCAGTCCCAGGAATCGAAGCAATTCCAGCTGCGATAGCTGCTGCTTTTGCTTTGATCTTGTCACCAAAGATATCCAAATGATGTAAGTCTGGTCCTACAAAAGTGATGCCTTCTTCCTTGCATCGTTTTGCAAAACTTAGATTTTCAGATAACAACCCATAGCCTGGATGGATCGCATCCGCTCCACAGGCTTTCGCAATGGCAATAATCCCTTCAATATCTAAGTAAGCATCAATCGGTTTTTTCCCTTCGCCAACTAGATATGCTTCATCTGCTTTAAACCGGTGCACGGAATACTCATCTTCTTTTGCGTAGATACCTACAGTTTTAATTCCTAATTCTGTACATGCTCGAAACACTCGTACAGCAATTTCTCCTCTGTTAGCAACTAAAACTTTTTCCATCAAACCACTCCTACATCTTTTTAGTATAAACCTAAACTTTTTCGTTTTTCATCTGCACTGATATTCAAGACGAAGCCAACACAAATGGATAACATCAATAAACTAGATCCTCCCTGACTCAAAAATGGGAAAGTGATCCCAGTTAATGGAATAACGCCGGTTATCCCTCCCAAATTGATAAATATTTGGATCATGAACATGGCACCAATCCCAATACATAATAGAGAATTAAATGGATCTTTTGAGCGAATCCCCACCAAAAAGATCCGAACAATCATGAAAAACAGTAAAGCAAGAATCAAGATCCCCATGATCACGCCTAACTCTTCTACCACAATGGCATAAATAAAGTCCGTCTGCGCTTCATTTAAAAAACCTTTTTTCTGGATACTATTTCCAAGACCTCGGCCAAAAAGCCCTCCATTGAACATCGCATAATAACCATTAGCTAATTGATGCCCTTTGTTCAACTCATCAGAAAAAGGATTTTGATAAATGGCAAATCGGGTATAGATATATTGTAAACGTCCGGGAAATATTTTCCCGTGGGTGATATTGATCAACCAGATTGCTAAAGCACTCAAGCCAACTCCACCGACCCCAACGATCAACGTATAAACGTAGTTGATACCACTAGCCAAAAGTAAGACTAAGATAATTAAAAAAATGACAGTTGCATTACCAAAATCAGGTAAAATAGCAACTAGCGCTGTTAGTGCCAACACTAACAGTAACGGTCTTTTAACAGTAGAAACAAAATCTTTTTGAACGCTTCTTTGTCTTTTAGATAACGTTAATGCTAAGTACCAAATTACAATGATCTTTAAGTATTCAGCTGGCTGGAGAGAGAATCCAGCGATTTGAAGCCATCCTTTCGCTCCATTGATCTCTTTCCCGAAGAATAAAACGATCAATAGCAAGATCGTCAGTACAGCAATAGCTGCCATAATCAGTCGTTGATTTTTTAATACGGATGTTTTCATTTTATATAAAAGTCCAATAGCTACTAAGCTAACGCCCCAAAACAAACTTTGGTTAAAAAAAGAGGCGGAAGGACTGCTTCCATTTTCTAGCAATAAATAAGATGATGAACTATAGACCATGATTAAACCTAAAATACATAGAATCAAGTAAGGAATCAAAATACTATAGTTTAATAAATGCCTTTTTTTTACTTTCTTAGGCAAGTTTACTCCTCCTTGCCAATTTCTTTTTTATCGTAATTTTCTTGGTAAACCTCACTATATAATCGGTTCAGTTCACGCTCTAGCTCACTCAGCAACAATTGTCCTTCCGTTTTATCGATGATGCCTACACGAACGGCAAATCCGACTTGTTGTGAGAAGCCATACATTTGCGTATCTACTACTTCTTCAAATGCCTTACATTGTGAGATACACAGGCTATTTTTTTGATTTTTGATCAAGCGTTTGATTCGTTCTGATTCATCTTTAAGCACTTGAACTGCAAATTCATTTGATAGAGAATCCATCTAAGCCTACCCCCATTCTAAGTTTATTTATTATAACATACTTAAAATTCTAACGGGGAAAAATCCCAGTTTTCGCTCAGGGATTTTCTTCTTTTTTTACTATTTGCTAGCCTATCATGAGCAAAAACAATAGATGTACTAATTTTACAAACGATACACTACTTAACTAGAAAGTATCAGTGCTAAAAAAGCGTCCCCGTATTTGTCTAACTTGCTTTGTCCTACCCCTTTTATCTGCAATAAAGAAAGTCGATCTTTTGGACGTTGTCGACTCATTTCTTTTAAAGTCGCATCTGAAAAAACCACATAAGGCGGCACGCCTGCTTCAGAAGCTAAGTCAGTGCGTAACTCTCTTAGCGTTTCAAATAAGGTGTCAGCTTCTTCATCAGAAAGTTGTTGGACTTTTTCAGCTTCTTTTTTAAATACTTTTTGTTTCCCTTTTAACACTTCGATTCCTAGTTCCGTTACTTTCAACGTGGGGTATTCACCGTTCATTGAATACAGATAACCACCAGAAATAAGATACTCGATCAACTGAAGAATATCTTTTTGTGCCCATTTTTTTAATAAGCCGTAAGTTGATAACGCTTGAAAACCTAGCATCTTGACTTTTTGTTCTTTCGAACCAGCTAATACCTTCATCAACAATTGTTTCCCATAATTTTCGCCCATGCGTTTCAAGCAAGACAACACCATCTGTGTTTCAGTCGTTACATCGACTAGTTCACGTTCATCTAAACAGTTACCACATCTTCCACATGGGATACTTTTTTCGCCAAAATAAGTAAGAATATATTGTTGCAGACAGGATTCGATGTAGACGTATTCCGTCATTGCTTTTAATTTTTCGTATTCTTTTTGTTTTTGTGACTCTTCTCGTTGAGATTGTTGGATAAAAAATTTTTGGACCTGTATATCTTGGGGAGCAAACAACAAGACAGCCTCACTTAAGAGCCCATCACGACCTGCTCGTCCCGCCTCCTGATAGTAAGCTTCTAAAGAACCAGGAATCTGATAGTGAATGACGAAGCGGATGTTACTCTTATTGATCCCCATGCCAAAAGCATTCGTTGCAACTAATAATTCTGTACGGTCATATAAAAAGTCTTCTTGGATTTCTGTTCGTTGGCTTTCACTCATCCCACCATGATATCTGCCAACACTGAAATCAAATTTCTTTAACAAATGATAGATTCGATCAACTTCTTTGCGGGTAGCGGCATAAATGATCCCTGATTGCTTTTTATTGATACGTAGATACTCAATTAAGTACTGCTCTTTTTTTTGATCTTTTACTACTTGTAAACGTAGATTTTCTCGTGCAAAACCCGTTTGAATATGATTATCCATTGGTATCTTTAAAAGTCTTTTAATATCTTCTGCTACTTGCTTTGTTGCAGTAGCAGTCAATGCCACAATGACCGGTCGTTGATCAAACGTGTTTAATGTTTCTGCCATATGAAGATAGCTTGGACGAAAATCATGTCCCCATTGTGAAATACAATGCGCTTCATCAATCGCTATCAGTTGCACGTGCCAACGTTTCATTGATTGGATAAAATCTGGCATGATAAACCGTTCTGGCGCAACATATAATAATTGGATTTGTTGCTGTTCGAGTAATCGAAACCGAGAAGCAGTCTCATAACTATCCAATGAACTATTGATAAATGTCGCTGAAATGCCTAACTGATTGGCAGCATCTACTTGATCTTTCATCAGAGAGATCAAGGGAGAAATGACCACAGTCAAGCCATCCAGCATCAACGCTGGCAATTGATAACAAATGGACTTCCCACTTCCTGTAGGCATGATCCCTAGGACGTCTTCATGACCAAGTACCTTTCGGATAATTTCTTTTTGTCCAGGGCGAAATACTTCATAACCAAAGTATTGTTTTAATATATCATTCATTTTATCCCTACTTTTTAGTTGATTTAAGAGGTTGTGAAAGAAGCGATCAGCTCCGAGCGAATAAGAGAGGATTTTTTAAAATAGCTTCTCATATTTTAGAAAATCATCGCTTATTGCTGAGGAGTTGCTTCTTGAACACCGTGAATAAGAGGTTGTGAAAAGAGCGCTTTGACCTGAGCGCTCACCAAGTAAAAACTGCGACGAGTAATCGCAGGAGCATTAAGGATGATAATCTTGAAACAGCTCCCCATGTTTTACGAAATTCAGCTTTATGTCAAAAAACTGTCGCTCGTCCACGGTTTAGTTTTTTTTATTTATAAAAAGCCTAGAGCAATCTTTTATTATTGACTCTTCTATCGCCCCTCTATAACTATAATACGTCAATTATATTTTACTTCTCCAAGCAATCAAGTACAACATTCTTTTTGTGAAACTTTCGCTTTTCGTGAAACAAAAACCGAGGTAATTAAAGATTTTAAAAAGACTTTTAATAAACTTTTAGCGTACTTATTGAATTTTTCTTTTGATTTTTATTAACTTCTCCACAGATAACAATTTTAGAAAAAGGAAAAACAATTCTCTCCTTTTAATTTCAAACAATTGAATACGTTCTAAAAAATTGAGAAGCAAAATTTGCCGACAGTATTTTTCTTTTCATCCACTTTAATGCTGATTTACCAGTCATCTGAACAAAAAATAAACCGAAGATGCCCGAAAATAGTTACTCCTATTTTTGGACTTCTTCGGTTTATTTCTCAAAGCTAAACATCACTGTATCAACAAGTTGAACAGATGATTATTTTTTCTTTTTAGAAGCTTTTTCACGTGCATTTTTGTTTAAGATTTGTTTTCTTAAACGGATACTTTCCGGTGTTACTTCACAATATTCATCGTCATTCAAGAATTCTAACGATTCTTCTAACGTCAATTGTTTTGGTTTTTTGATAACAGATGTTTGGTCCTTGGTAGCAGAACGAACGTTAGTCATTTGTTTTGCTTTCGTAATGTTAACAGTCAAGTCATTGTCACGACTATTTTCACCAATGATCATACCTTCATAAACTTCTGTACCTGGTTCAACAAAAACAGTTCCACGTTCTTCGATACTCATGATGGAATAAGTCGTTGCTTTTCCAGTATCGATTGATACTAACGCACCTTGGTGTCGTCCACCGATTTGACCTGGTAACATTGGTAGGTATTGATCAAATGTGTGGTTCATGATTCCGTAGCCACGAGTCATTGAAAGGAATTCAGTTGAATAACCAATCAAGCCACGAGCTGGTGTTAAAAATGTTAGACGGATTTGTCCATTACCAGTATGGATCATGTCTTGCATTTCACCTTTACGTAAGCTTAATGATTCGATTACGCTACCCATATATTCTTCAGGTGTGTCGATTTGAACACGTTCAAAAGGTTCACATTTCACGCCATCAATTTCTTTTTCGATAACTTCAGGACGCGATACTTGTAGTTCATAACCTTCACGACGCATGTTTTCGATCAAGATTGACAAATGAAGTTCTCCACGACCAGAAACAGTCCAAGCATCTGGAGAATTTGTTGGTTCAACACGCAATGAAACATCCGTTTGCAACTCAGCCATCAAGCGTTCTTCAATTTTACGAGCAGTGACATATTTCCCTTCACGGCCAGCAAATGGTGAATTATTCACTAAGAAAGTCATTTGCAGTGTTGGTTCGTCAATGTGTAGAATTGGCAGAGCATCTTGGTGGTCCACAGGTGTCACTGTTTCCCCAACGAAAATATCTTCCATTCCTGATACGGCAATTAGATCTCCAGCTTTTGCTTCGTCAATTTCTAAACGTTTCAAGCCGAAGAAACCAAATAATTTAGTTACACGGAATTTTTTAACTGAACCGTCTAATTTTAGTAAGGCAACTTGGTCCCCTACTTTGATCGTTCCACGGAAGACACGACCAATCCCGATACGTCCAACATAGTCGTTATAATCAAGCAATGATACTTGGAATTGTAATGGTTCATCGCTATTGTCTACTGGCGCAGGAATTTTTTCAACAATTGTATCAAAGATCGGTGCCATTGTTGGTTCTTGATCAGCTGGATCATCAGACAAGCTAGATGTTCCGTTTAATGCTGAAGCATAGATAACTGGGAAATCTAATTGATCATCATCTGCACCTAGTTCAATAAATAATTCTAATACTTCATCAACAACAAACTCAGGTCGTGCAGAAGGTTTATCAATTTTATTCACAACTACGATCGGTGTAATATGTTGTTCTAGCGCTTTTTTCAAAACAAAACGAGTTTGTGGCATCGTTCCTTCATAAGCATCAACTACTAAGACAACGCCGTCAACCATTTTCATGATTCGTTCAACTTCGCCACCAAAGTCCGCATGCCCAGGTGTATCCATGATATTGACACGAATCCCTTTATAATCAACTGCGGTATTTTTTGCTAAAATCGTGATTCCACGTTCTTTTTCTAAAGCATTTGAATCCATCGCACGTTCTTGTAATTGTGTGTGTGCGTCTAATGTATCTGATTGTTTCAATAATTCATCAACCAATGTGGTTTTTCCGTGGTCAACGTGGGCGATGATCGCTACGTTACGGATATCATTTCTATAGTTCAATGTAACTAACTCCTTCTCGGTTCTTTATGACAGTGCAATTTTACTCGACTGTTTATTATAGCAAACTTTTTTCATGAAATATAGTAAAATGTTTTCATTTTTTCGAGAAAATTAATATTTTAGCCATATTTTTCTTAATTTTGCGGTTTTTTTACTTATTTAGCGAATCAGCCGCAGCAATAAGTGCCCGAATTTCATCATAGGCTTGAGGTGTAGCCGCAATATAATATTCTCTTCCTCGAAATTTTAGCTTTTCTCCTGAGATACCGCTATATTTCATTCCAAATTCAGCGAGTAAAACATTCCCTGCGCCATAGTCCCACGGGCTCAAATTTGCAATATAACCAATATGTTTCCCTTTTAAAAGTGCAATCATTTCTAGTCCTGCACATCCATAAATACGAACACCCATACTTTGTTCACCAATCGTTCGGACATTCCACCGATTATGACTAAAAAGATAACCGTTCAAACCAATAAGTCCATCTTTTAAACGAAGGTCTTCTGGCTTAGTTAACGGATGGTCATTCATATAAACACCTAAATCTTTTCCACCCCAATACAGCGCTTCTTTCATCACGTCATAAATAAAACCAAGTTGTCCAACACCATCTTGATAAACGCCTAACATAATACAAAAATTCTCTTGTTCAAGTACGAAGTTCATGGTTCCATCAATTGGATCAATAACAAATACTTGCCCTTCAAAGCTTTCTAACTCACTGTAACCTTCTTCTTCTGCGAGAATCTTTGCTTCTGGATTATACGCCTGAATCTTTTCAATCAAAAAAGCTTGGACTTCACGATCCATATTGGTAACCAGATCTTTTCGATTGGTTTTTTGATCAACTTTAAGCGTCTTGATTTGTACCGCACGAATTTTCTCAGCTGCTTCTTTAAGCCAAATTTTGATCTGATGGATCAGTTCTTGTTTATTCATGTTCTCACCCATTCATTTTTAGGATTTTTTTCTGATTCTTTTTTGCTGCTTGAACTGTTCGATACAATGAATAACCTGATACTTTTTCAAATTCTTTTCCTAATTTTTTTTCTTCCCCGATAGATGGAATGACTGTTTTGAATTGTTGGTATGATTTTAAAAACCGAGCATTATCGATGCCCTTTTCATTCGCTAACTCTAAATCCTCCCACATCTTCATCACAATGACCATTTCTTCGGTGGTCCAATCTAAATCAAGCGGGTATTGATAATCTTGCATACTTCATTCTCCTATTTCCTATAGTCAAAATCAGTGTATCATAAGAATAAGTACATAACCAAATAGTTTCGATTTTCTAGTTTACATAATTAATTTATAGTTGAATAACTATGTTTTATCGCTAGCTAAGAAAAATAAGTAATAGTCTATAAAAATTCACATGTTCATACAAAGAACCGTCACTAACAAAATAGAGAAAATAAATTCTGTCGGTGACGTAGGTTTATTTATTAAGATAAGAGAAAAAGATCTAACATTTTTACTTTTCCTAAGGGATTTCATATGAAACTAACGTCCTTCATGTTCAGGTATGTTTAACGAGCTCATAGACGCTTCATTCTCTGTCGTGAAATTATGATTTGACAATTCATCGGATAAATTGTCCGATTCTTGACGTTCACTTAATCCCATTACATACTTCATTGGTTTTTTTCCTGAGTTTAATGTCTCATCAAATCTCATTAATATTTCCGTTATTTCTTCTGTCATGAGACTATCATTTGATGAATCTTCGAATAAATCATTATTGGATTGTTTTGCAAGTTCATTCGATTCGTTCACATAGTCCACTAGATTTTTTGCTGAATCTAACGTCTCGTCAACTTCCACTAACGCTTCCACTATTTCGTCTGTCATGAGACTATCATTTGATGAATCATCGAATAAATCATTATTAGATTGTTTTGCAAGTTCATTCGATCCGTTCACATAATCCACTAGATTTTTTGCTGAGTCTAATGTCTCATCAACTTCCACTAACGCTTCCACTATTTCGTCTGTCATGAGACTATCATTTGATGAATCATCGAATAAATCATTATTAGATTGTTTTGCAAGTTCATTCGATCCGTTCACATAGTCCACTAGATTTTTTCCTGAGTCTAACGTCTCATCAACTTCCATTAACACTTCCACTATTTCGTCTGTCGTGAGACTATCATTTGATGAATCATCGAATAAGTTGCATGTATCCTAATAAAGTGGACACTTTTTTTGATATACTATTAAATGAATAG
>ERZ1034962.188-NODE-188-length-35438-cov-12.785688_pt1 | contig 35438 bp, 31 predicted proteins | sample MGYA00520696_ERZ1034962 | MGnify/ENA primary metagenome ERZ1034962 (study PRJEB33766, sample SAMN09781770) | gut metagenome | biome: gut microbiome | host: Homo sapiens | place: Madagascar | study: EMG produced TPA metagenomics assembly of the PRJNA485056 data...
TATTCATTTTAACGCATTTTATATTCATAAACATTCCTAACTTAATATAACATTCTGGCATGATAAACCACACCTGTCTGTGTAGCTATCATAAAACAAACCATATTCTTCTTTTTCCATATCTTTATTGATAATAATAATTGCATTATTAATCAACATCTCAAATTTCATAAAATATGCCTCTGCCTATCTCAAGTTTCCATATACCAATACTGCCTGCCACATCGTCTGCGCTTTTCGACGAACCCTTCATCAGCTCAAAGAGCTCATCCATCCTATCTGTGAAAGCCGCTTCAACACATCCGAAGATGCTTCAAGACCTCACGCCTTTCTCAGCCAGTCAAGTCCTGTATTTCCGAAGTTCTTTGCAAACAGCTTATAGGATATATCATTTCACCTATTACTTAATCAAACTACTTAGGGTTATCAAAAACATCTTTATATTTTAAATAAAACTCATCAGGCTTCTTCCATATCATATTCTAAACATTCCCCATATTTTTCTTTGAGTATTTTCACCCATCGCTTTATAGCTCCCCACATACCATCAGAATGGCTCCATCCTTCCCAGTCAAAGCATTTACTTAACTTTTCTTTATTATTAAAAACTGACTGCATAACTACAGGTTTTATCTGCTCTGATATATGAAATGGTGCCGGTTTGAAATCCCGTCTTTCATACCTTACAGCGCAAAAGAAAACTCGAAACGCACAGTATACCTCTTCAACATCTCCCTCACACATTTCTTTAATTGCTTCAATAATCATATCCGGAATATAGTCATACCCACCCTCGTTATACAGTGCATAAATTCCTCTTGGTATAAGATTATCCCAATCCGTAACATCCGCATCTGGTGGAAAGCCATAATAAAAAAATTCGCAACGATACTCACCCTTTCCCTCTAACAGCTTTACCATATCATCACATTCTACGGCTTTTCTTGCAATTCCTATGTAATCAATCATATTCGTACTCCCTTTTATCAGTTATCAATACTACTTATCAATTATAATATCCCCCTGTCTATATTGTCTGTTTGACAATGGTTTCCCCTGCATTATCATTGCCGTTTGTATACGCATCAAACAGGTTGTTTTAATTAATATTTGAATATATAAAGATAATAATCAATTAATAACCCACCTTCATTCTGCTTCTTCCATATCATACTCTGAACACGTCTCATAATCTTCCTGCAGTATTTTCACCCATCGTTTAATAGCTCCCCACATACCATCAGAATGTCTCCAGCCTTCCCAGTCAAAACATTTACTTAACTTTTCTTTATTATTGAAAACTGCCTGCATAACTACGGGTTTTATCTGCTCAGATATGTGAAATGGCGCCGGTTTGAAACTCTGTCTTTCCTTCAGTACAATATCAAAAAAAACATTAAATGCACAGTATACCTCTTCAATATCTCCCTCGCACATTTCTTTGATTGCTTCAATAATCATATCCGGAATATAGTCATACCCTCCCTCGTTATACAGTGCATAAATTCCTCTTGATAAAATACTGCCCCAATCAGTTATATCTATTCCTGCAAGACCATATTCAACATATTCACAATGGTACTCACCCTTTCCCTCTAACAGCTTTACCATATCACCACATTCTACGGCTTTTCTTGCAATTCCTACATAATCAATCATGCTCTTAAAATCTCCTTTATTTCCTTTTAAATTTTATCGGCTCGCTAAAATATACTTCTTCCGGTGTATTATCAAGATCATATACAACAGCCTCCGGTATTCCCCCTGACGTATAACCACCCGGTATCCAGTTATTATTTGCCCCCATCTCGTTACCGCTTGGAAGTGAAATATTGTATTTCTTAGGATTGTTTACATACATTATTATATAATCACCATCTTCCAACGAACCAATATTATACCCCAGCTCGTTTTCTAATTTAGCCAGATCACCTCCTGCGTTATTTAACACTCTATCAACCTCATTTTTAGGCAGTACATACTGTGTTCCATCCGAGCGGCCTAATTTATTCTCATTTTTGTAAAATCTGTCATATGTGTCCTTTGATAAAATATATGCTGCTCCATCATCAAATTTTGACAAATGATTATCTATATACTCTTTACTCAGATATTCTGATGGGTTCGGTCTGCTTCCTTTAGGAGTATTTAAAATATCCGCTATCTTTTCACTGGTTAATCCAGACTTGCCTCCAAGCTCCTTCTCAATCTCATCAGGCGTCTTTCCCTGCTTGAGTCTATCGACTGCATCATCTCCATATTTCCCTATGATTGTGACAGCATCATCACCATGTACTATAATCGCATCGACAGCATCATCTCCATATTTCCGGATGATCTCTATTGCTTCATCTCCGTTTTTGATAAGACACTCTGCCACATCGTCTGCGCTTTTCGAAGAACCCTTCATCAGCTCGAAGATCTCATCCATCTTATCCGCAAAACCATCCATCTGTGAAAGCTGCTTCAACACATCAGGAGACGCCCCAAGACCTCTCGCCTTTCTCAGCCAGTCAAGTCCTGTATCTCCGAAGTTCTTTGCAAACATACTTATCACTTCATCAGAAAGTCCCAGCTTCTTAAGATTTGTTACCAGCTTGCTGATGTCTTCCAGCTTCGCTCCGTTTGCCAATAGCTCCTCTACTACATCAGCACCTAGAGACTTCACAAGTTTATTTTTCAGTGTAAGAGACAATATCGGTTTTGCAAGCTCTGAAAATAATGAAAGTCCTACGGTAAGTATCACATCAAATATAGTCTGTTTGACAATGATTTCTCCCGCTTCCTCATTACCATCCATATACGCATCAAACAGCTTAAAGGTCTGTATGCACGACCATACACTCACACCTATGCACACACCAGCAAGAGCTATCTGTGCTGATCCAAGAAACGATACAGCCCCGGCTGCTGCCATCATATTTATTGACTGGAAAATAAGGAGCATACCCTCTGTTATATCAACAAGTGTAAGTCCAAATTCAACCATAGTGTCATATATTACTTCGCTCTGGGTACTTCCGCCGTTTAACCCTCCCGATATCCTGTACGCAGCCGTTCCGTCTTCCGAGAGAACTATATAACCCGTTCCGCATTCTCATCACCAGAAGGCTCACCACACTTTGGTTGTATCCAGATAGCTTTGACTTCCCACCGCCATGCAAGATGTGCCAGTTCTTCTGCCTTTGCAGAAAATGGTATTATGTTTAATAATAAAATAATGGTGAATATAAGACTTGTAAGTATTACGCTTTTCTTTTGTATGCGTTTCATACTCCCCCCCTTTTAAATTTTAATTTCCTTAGAATTCTTTTTAGAATCAGCTTAATCTACATGTACAAATGTAATGATAAACCAAGTATATGCTCCTTCTTCACTCCGCACCGTGATCTTGCCGCCCATTCCCTCTACGATAGACTTTGTAAGGGATAAGCCGATTCCGACACTGTTCGGATTCACATCATGGTGTACACGGTAGAATCGTTTAAATATATTTCCGAGATCCTTCTCTGCGATTCCCATTCCATGATCCTTGACATAGATTCTGGTAAAGACCGGATTGTGTTCTACCTCAACCGTGATCTCTGTTTTCTCCGGTGAGTAGTCTGAGGCATTCTTTAAAAGATTGATGATCGCCTCTACCAGCCAGTCACCGTCACAGACCAGCTTCCTGCCATCCTCACAGATCACATGAACCTCCTGTTCCCTACTCTCCGTCAGATAGGTTACGCTGTCTCTTGCCTGTAATAATAACAGCTTCAGATCACATTCTTTCCGGTCAAACTGGATTGCTCCCGCTTCAATCCGGGCAAGCTTTAAAAGAGATAATACCATCCATTCCATTCTGGTAAGCTGATTTTTTGATTCGTTAAGCACCCGCATCCGTTTTTCTTCATCTGTAAAGGAATCATCTAACAGCAGATCGATGAATACATTTAAGGATGCCAGCGGTGTCTTAAGCTGATGAGAGATATCTGACATGATATCACGTAAGAATACTTTCTCTGACATTTCCCGCTCTTTGCTTTCTTTTAAAAATGTCACCATCTTATAAAAGTTCGTATATAAGATTCCGATCGTACCCTGCATGTATTCTTCTTCCGGCAGCTCATCTTCTCCCTGAACTACACGAAGCATCTCATCCGACACATGCTCAATCTCCCGATAAGTATGGTTGATCTCCCGATAACTGATGAAAAACAGAATTACAAGCCCGACCGCTAATATCAGCAGGATAACCGCAATTCTCTTTTCATCGCCACCGAACAGGAACCGTATACCGATTCCAACCACTGCCAACAGTATTACAGACAGGATCACAAATCGTTGTATGAATCTTTTTCTCTCAAAATCACTTTTCAAGGCTTTAGTTTCCTCTTTAAATATCCCTTCCCACGTTTGCAAGAACCATAGCCGACATCTTCGGTACCTTCAGATAAAGCATATTATGCTCTACCTTGTAGTCACAGGCTTCCAGACTGTAGCCTTCTTCATTTGTGAACATCACTCTGCGCATAACCTCATGATTCTTGACACCGATCCGTCTGACATGCAGCTTCACATCGATATCTTCATAATTTGTATTCAGGATCACAACCAGCTGCTCCGTATCTGTGAACCGTCCATAAGCAATGATCTTATGTGCTCCATATAAGAACATAACTGAGCCGCGGATCAAAGCCTCATAGTTCTTATGGATGCGGATCATGTCCTTATGGAACCGGATCAGCTCCATATCTTCTCTGCCCCACGGATAAGTTCTACGGTTATCCGGATCGGTCCAGCCGCAAAGTCCTGCTTCATCGCCATAGTAGATCGTCGGAGCTCCCGGCCAGGTCATCTGGAATACAACACCCTGACGGAATATACTCTTATCGATACCCTCATTTGCCGCCTGCGGTCCCATCGTATGCGTACGTCCGACTCTCCGGTTTGTACGGGTTAAGAATCTGGAATGATCGTGGTTTGATAATTCATTCATCGCAATCTCAAGGGATGGACGCTGGAATCTCGCCATATGATAATTCATGGCTCCCATAAATGTATCCGGATTACCCAACAGATCACCACGGAACTCATCACTGTGTTTCTCAACACCAGTCAGGAACCAGGTGATCGGCTCCATAAATGCATCATAGTTCATAACGGTATCCCACTGATCGCCCTTTAACCAAGGCTTTGGATCTCCATAATGCTCTGCCAGTACGATTGCATTTGGATTTGCCTCTTTGACTGCATTACGAAACATTCTCCAGAACTTGTGATTATATTCCTCCGAATGTCCGAGATCTGCTGCAACATCCAGTCGCCAGCCATCCACGTTATATGGAGGGGACACCCATTTCTTTGCTATATTCAAAATATATTCCACCAGTTTTGGGGAATCTTCATAGTTCAGCTTTGGAAGTGTATCATGCCCCCACCAACCATCGTAGGTTGTATTATACGGCCATACCTCTTCGTTATAAAACTTAAAGAATGACTTATACGGACTGCTCCAGGATACAAATGCTCCCTTCTCGTAGCCTTCCTGATTCTCATAGATACACTCACGATCCATCCATTTGTTGAAGGAACCGCAATGGTTAAATACACCATCTAAGATAACACGCATACCACGACTGTGAATCTCCTCCACCAGTTCTGCAAAAAAATGATTGCTGGCTTCCAGATTCCGTTTGTCGGTTACACGGCTGATATATTTTGTTGCTCTTTTATTCTCTTTTACGCCATCCGGCAGGCATTCGCCCTCATCCACAACGATCTTTCCAAAATGCGGATCGATATAATCGTAGTCCTGAATATCGTATTTGTGGTTGGATGGTGATACAAATAACGGATTAAAATAGATAACATCTACGCCCAGATCCTGCAGGTAGTCTAACTTATTCTTAACACCCTGAAGATCTCCGCCATAGAAACGTCCGACATCCATATTTGCCGGATATTCATACCAGTCCTTCACCTGTCTGGTAGGACTGTCGATGTAGCAGTATTCGTTGTCCAGTACATCGTTCGATGGATCTCCATTACAGAAACGATCCACATAGATCTGATAAAAGACAGCTCCCTTTGCCCAATCCGGTACATCAAAGCCCGGACAGATTTCAAAGTTATAGTCCGGATTCACATTCTTCTGTACACCGATCCTGTTATAATAACAGGTCACACAGCCCGAATGGATCTCAAAATAATAGGATATATATTTCTCTCCGGCGGGGATCACCGCGGTATAGTAATCAAATAAATCATCGGATTCTTCAACAGACATGACGAGCTTCTCGCCATTGTAGATCAAATAAACTTCATCGGCATTATCTGCACATGTTCGAAATCTAACCTTCACCTGGTCATTGATTCCAGGCTCCTGCGGTATTCTATAGTATTCAGAACCATCGGAAAACAATCCCCCTACATTGATAACCGGCTTCAGATCATATATATAATCATGAATTCTTTCTGCGTTCGTGTATTTGTCGGACATTCAAAACTCTCCCTTTCGTTTATGCCTTTTCATTCTAATACTTTTTTAATAAATAGACAACCTTTTTATGCTGACAACCAATGGCAAAAACTAAGCCCCACAGCATCCTCCACTGCTCCCCGGGGGTCTGCCCCAGACCGTCAGGATGAATCGGTGGTGCCCGCAAAAAAATAAAAGAGACAGTCAACGCACGACTGCCTCTTTTGGAGAAGGTATTTTGTTACTTATGGGGTGTAGCCAAAACTATATAATGTATTGGGGGTTACAAGTATTATTATATACAAATGCTTCTAAAAGTCTGCCCAAACATTTTTTTATTTTAAAAATTTTATTGTGCAAAACAGAGAGCGGCGTTTTTTGAAATTATTCAAAAAACGCCGTTTTTGTGCAACATGTACAAATTTTTATTGGTTTTCAATCAATTTGTTTGTGTTACTATTGTCTATATTGTTGAAGGCTCTGCGTTTGCAGTAGAGTTTGCATTTGGGACATCATCAAACAATGCTTCAAACTCAGCCCGGTCGATTCTCTCTTTCTCAAGGAGAAGCGCTGCACATTTATGAAGGATGTCTTCATGTGCTTCCAGGATCGCTCTGGCGTCTGCGTAACATTCATCGATGATACGCTTAACTTCCTTATCGATCGCTCCCGCAACCTTCTCACTGTAATTCTTTGCGTGACCAAGATCACGTCCAAGGAACACTTCTTCCTGATCATCGCTTTCATAATTGATCAGTCCAAGCTTCTCAGACATACCATACTTGGTAACCATTGCTCTGGCATACTGGCTTGCCTGTTTGATATCCTGCGAAGCACCTGTTGTGATATCCTCAAGAATCAGTTCTTCCGCGATACGTCCGCCAAGGCTTACCTTGATATCCTCTAACATCTTTGCCTTTGTCATGAATACGTTATCATTTTCAGGAAGCGGCATCGTATATCCACCTGCACCGGTCCCGGTCGGGATGATAGATACGGTATAAACCGGTCCCACATGAGGAAGCAGATGGAACAGGATCGCATGACCGGATTCATGATAAGCGGTGATTCTGCGCTCGCTCTCCGGTACCAGACGGCTCTTCTTCTCTCCACCGATCCCTACTTTGATAAATGATTTATCTACATCTTCTTTTACAATATAAGCACGGTTATCCTTCGCTGCACAGATCGCAGCTTCGTTCATCAGGTTCTCCAGATCAGCACCTGCAAAACCTGCCGTTGTTCTTGCAATATCATTCAGATTTACATCTTCTGCAAGCGGCTTATTCTTTGTATGAACCTTCAGGATCTCTTCTCTGCCCTTGACATCCGGACGATTTACGAATACCTTACGGTCAAAACGACCCGGTCTTAAGATCGCATGGTCAAGAATATCCACACGGTTGGTTGCTGCAAGAACGATAATTCCTTCATTTACACCGAAACCATCCATCTCAACAAGCAACTGGTTCAAGGTCTGCTCTCTCTCATCATGTCCACCGCCAAGTCCGGTACCACGCTGTCTTGCAACAGCATCGATCTCATCGATGAAAATAATACATGGCGCATTCTTCTTTGCTTCGTCAAACAGATCTCTTACACGGGAAGCACCGACACCGACAAACATTTCCACAAAATCAGATCCCGAAATGCTGAAGAACGGTACACCAGCTTCGCCTGCAACCGCCTTTGCCATCAATGTCTTACCGGTTCCCGGAGGTCCTACTAACAGAACACCCTTAGGGATTCTGGCTCCAACCTTTACGAATCTTCCCGGATTCTTAAGGAAGCTGACGATCTCTTCCAGATCTTCTTTCTCTTCATCAAGTCCTGCTACATCTTTAAATGTAACCGTCTTTCCGATATCTTCATTCTTCTTGGCACGGCTCTTTCCGAAGTTCATCATCTGTCCGCCGGATCCTCCGCCCTGGATCCGTCCGATCATGAATGTCATGATAATGACCATAATGATCATAATAATCAGATATGGGATCCACATGCCAAGCATGCTTTCCTTCTGCACATCGTACAGATTATACTTTGCCAGTTTTACCTGATCCTCTGCAGATGCCGTCGCATTCTTCTTATCAACTGCTGCTTCATAGTCATTATAGATCTTAATAATCTCATTAACATCTGCCGCATAGAATGTAAGCTGTTTTCCGGAAACAAACTCCACATCTACGGTTGCTGTCGGCACATTTGTATTCTGTGTAATATCTACCGCTGCGATATTTCCCGCGTTCAGATCTGCCGAAAATTCCGTATAGCTGTAATTGGTTGCAACATTACTGCTGCCACCCAGCCATTTGTTGATCAGCAGGAATCCGACAATAAGGATGATCGCATAGATCACAACAGCACTTCTTGCTCTCTTCTTATTCATTGTCTACTCCTTCATCTTGGTCTGTCTTTTTATATAAACAGTCTGATATCTACTGTTCAATCACTCCGATATATGGAAGGTTCCTGTACTTCTGTGCACAATCAAGTCCATATCCTACTACAAAACGATCCGGAATCGTAAATCCTGTCATATATAATTCAACCGGAATCACACGTCTCTCCGGCTTATCAAGCAGAGTTATTACCTGCATGCTCGCCGGCTTTCTGTTTTTTAATAATTTGATCAGATACGACAGCGTTCTTCCTGAATCGAGAATATCTTCAACGACGATCACATCTTTTCCTTCTATTGATTCGTCCAGATCCTTATTCAGCTTCACAATTCCTGATGATTTCGTATCATCTCCATAACTGCTGACTGACATAAAATCCATGGTTACAGGAACCGTGATCTTCTTCGCCAGCTCACACATGAAGAATACACTTCCTTTTAATATTCCGATCAAATGAACGGTCTTTCCTGCATATGCTTTATCAATAGCTGCTGCCATCTCTGAGATTCTGTTATCTACTTCTGCTTCAGATATCATGACTTTAATCTGCTCTTTCATCTTCATTTTCTCCTTCTGGTATATATTCTAAACATATTACTCTTTTTGTATCAGGCCGTACCTTGTACTTCTCACTCAACCGGACGCCTACTGCCCAGATGATGTCATGTCCGGAAGCTACAAGCGGTATCTGTAAACGCTCTGCCACCGGTATCTTGCAGGATGAAAATAACCGGTTTATCTTCTTCGTTGAGCCGTCTGATGCGATCACCATATAGTCATTTTCCATATATTTCCTGATAGTAATGCCATTCTGTATTCTATCATAATCTGCAAACTTCGTATACTCTTTTTTTGTTAAATCTAAATGAACAGATTTCTCAAATATTTCAATCTTCATCCTTCCCATTCCGGGCAGAATATATTCACCTGCACCTTTTATAACTATCTCCTGCCAGTCGACATCGCGTGCACCCTCTGCTGTCTTCTCAAAACACAGATATCCATAATTCTGATATACCATTCCACCATGCGGAAGCATGATCCGGCTTCCCGCAGCTGCCTGATACAGCTTCTTCACTTCTCTTACATGGTTCTGACCGATATCCTTTCTTCCGCCGCTGACTCTGCCAATCAATTCTAAGATCACAAGATCCTCGATCAGTTCATCCTGTTCCCGTAGCTTCCCGATTTCCAATACATATGCATCTGTTTTTCCGGTCTGTTTCCGTATCTCCATATGTTCATCCAGAAAATATCCTACCTGCTTCATCACATAGGTATCATACATAGCCGCATAGGCTGCTGCCTGACTGATATGTGCCGCTGCCTGTGTGTTTATCTCATTAAATGCCGGAATCACCTGATTACGGATCTTATTTCTGGCATAATCATTTTCCAGATTTGTGGAATCCGTACAATACTGTATCCCCTGCTGTTCCAGATAAGCCTCAATCTCCGTTCTGGTACATGAAAGTAACGGACGCACGATCCGGTCCCGCTTTACCGGTATCCCGGCCATTCCGGCAATCCCCGTTCCCCTTACCATGTTGAGCAATACTGTCTCTGCTACATCATTTTTGTTATGAGCAACTGCCACCTTATAATCAGTGATGCCATACTTGTCCGCTGCCCGGGCAAATGCCTCATACCGGGCATTTCTTCCCGCTTCTTCCTCCGTCAGCTTCTGTTTCTTTGCAAGCTGCGGCACATCGATATGGTAACAGTCACATGGTATTCCAAGCTTCTTACAATACTCTGCCACATAAGATTCATCTGCATCTGCCTCTGTTCCGCGGATCATATGGTTAACATGGACAGCATACAGCTTGAGATCCATTTTCTCCCGAAGTCCTGCCAGAATCGTCAGCAGGCAGATGGAATCCGCTCCGCCGGACACACCAACAATGCAGGCATCTCCTGCTTCAAATAAATTCTGTTCTTTTATAAATTGATAAATCTGTTCTTCTAATGTATTTTCTGTCATCTGTTTTCCACACCTGTCCGTCTTCTATGATTCGGATATTTGATCATCTATATTCATTACCTGTGTTTTTTGTACGCATATTGTATATGCGTTTCTTTAAAATTCTACATCCACCGATATATGCAGCTTCGTTATTTTACATCCGGTCATATACATTTCTTCGTTATCTTAATACAAGCCCGCTATAAATTTCAAGTAACAAACCAGAAAGTTTATGCTATTTCCAATTTTGCCACGATCACCGTCACATCATCCTCAAGTTTACCTTTACAGCGAAAAAGCACCTGTGAGACAATATGATCAAGTGTCTCCTTGCAGTCATCCGTTTTCAGCGTGGAAATGATCTCCTGCATCTCATCCTCATCTCCCAAAGCTCCATCACTTACCATCACTACCCGATCTTCCGGCTGTAGTTCCTGATGGATCACATCGCATTCCGCAGATTCAAGGATACCGATCGGCAGGGATGCTCCCCGCAGCACCTCCGTATCCCCTTCATGAATAATATAAGTCGGTGCTGCCCCCTGCTTATACTGTGTCAATTCTCCGCTGTACAGATCTATGATTCCCATATCAAATGTCGTAAAACACCTCCCACTGTTCTTTGCCGATATGCAGTCATTTGAAAATGTTATTCCATAAGAGGGATCAAATCCGGCATCCAGTAATTCCTCCATTGTATCGATCATCAATGTACTTTCGCAGGACGCAAGACTACCGCTGCCCATTCCGTCTGATATCATCATAATAAGCCTGCCATCCTCATGCTCCTTTACCGAAAAATTATCCCCCGAGACATTTGACCCATATTTTTTAATTCTGCGGACAAAATATGTGCAGCGATATTTTGCGCATTCCTCAAATACGACCACACGATCATTTTCCGATATGATCGCAGGTGCATCCTCTGACACGCGAATCTGCTTGTCCAATACCTCAGACATGATTTCTGCCGCATCTCTCGACAACATGATCCTCTTATTCTTCGTTCTTGCTGTTATATAATACTGAATATGATTCATCTCATTCTTCATAGATGATAAATGTGTCATGATAACCCCATGCTCCATAAAGCTTGCACGAAGCCGTTCTTCCCTGTTCAATGAAACCGGTTCAGCAGTTGCCAGATTATCGGAAAATCTTCCGATCATATCTCCGACCTCACCCAGATCTACTCTTGCTGCAGCAGGTCCACATCCTGCCAATGTATATTCGATCCGTTTAAATGCCCCGGATAATTCACGTATCTTCTCTGCCGTGATACGGTTCATCTCAGTCGCAGTCTGAAGATTATACTGTGACTGAATCCATCCATCCTGAACCGTAAGCAACCATTTGGGGGTCGCCGCAAAGATCAGCAGCGCACTTCCCACACTTTTGATTCCCTCAAATGTCAGGAAATAATCATCATACATAAATCCCGTCAGAATACAGGCTACAGTTACCGCCATAATGGTTCCCATTTTTCTTTTATCCGAAAGTGCGCGCCCTGCAAGGATCAATATTGCAAATATAAAAAATCCACCGACTAATTCCGGTCTTCCGCTCTTAACCGCCGCAATGAATCCGCATACGCCTGTGACAGCCATTCCGTAACCCGCACCAAATCTGTGAAGTGTATACCACGACACATAAAGGCTACACATTAACAGCCAGCTCACTGCCCTACCGATCATATATGGCATCCCCCACATACAAACAGCAGTCAGAACCAGAACCCCCAGCAATTCTTCATTGTACTTCTCTCTCTCTCTTTTCTGTAATAATAAAACCTGTGTTCCTGTCTGAAATACAGGTATCGTTCCGACAGATATCACTGTTTCAAATAAAGCCATAAGCACCGCATCCTGCATACCGAAAATGTACATACCACATATAAATGACCAGACGAATATTATTAATCCACAGCTTCCGGCAAGTATCAGATATGTACGAGTTCCTCCCGATCGCCTGCATTTCAACCCACCTTCAAGGTTCATGCAGACCAGAACAGCCACCAGGATCACACTGTATTTTATCAAGAAATAAGCAGCAGAGTTTTCACCCGTTCCCATCACATACGGTCCCATCCGAAATATCTGCCCCGTGTTCCAGCCTTGTCCGCCATATAACGCCGCCCCGCCAAAAAGCATTGCTGTGAACAGACCGAACGTACTCTGTCTCATATAATAAACTGCAATAAGCATCGGAACCATAAACGGATGCATACCAACGATCGCAGAATGTCCGCATAGGAATCCGATCAGATATAACAGCATACGATTCACTTTTTTTTCATTCATGTATGTGTCCTCCCTTTTCGCCTTAAGTGTCAGACATTATACGGAGATAACACGTAAAAAAAAAGCGAATGCTGAAAACAGCAATCGCTTTATTCTGACTATTTTTTATTTTTCCGGCTCTTTTATGTACTTATTCCTTCGGGCGAATCACTATTTCGTCAGGATATACCAGACCGAGCTGATTTCTGGCTACTTCCTCAACGTACTTTTTCGTCTTCATATATTCTTCTTTTTCTTCCAGCTTCTTATGTTCATCCTGTGCTTCTTCAATCTGTGCTGAGATCTCTGCTGCCTGAACCTTTAATTCTGCTTTCTGTTCACGAAGCGAGATAGATTTTACTACCACGATCACTGCTAACAGCAGAAGCGAAACAATAATGATCGCTGTACATATCTTTGATTGTTTTCTTCTGGTATTTGTTCTACCCATAATCCATTCCCCTATTGTCAGGCTTCTTTTTTCGATGCATTGTTTTCCTAAAAAAACAGTGTTTTCGAAGTGCATTGACATAATTTTACCTTCTCGAACAAATTATGTCAACAAGCTTTTTTGCCCGGAAAATCACTTTTCTCAACCCCTTTTTCAACTCACACAATATATAGTTTAAGAGTCTGGAAGCAGCCCAATTTATAGTAGAAAAATACAGTCCGATTCCAGAAAAAAATCCTAAAAAAATATACAAACGTATCACGCCGCTGTTATAGGTAAATGTCGTCCAAATTACTGCCGCACATAATACCAGCCAAAAAAGGAGATCTATAAAGCCAATCCAAGCGTCTTTTATATTTATCACTTTTTTAAAAGCATTAAACAAGCCTATGATCAATCCTATCCCGACCCCGAATAATACGCATACTGCAAAGGCTGTTGACTGCTGCTCCAACATCTCTGTCATTATTTGAACAGCCTCTTAATTGAAAATGTTCCGTTCTCTTTATCCGTCATGTAACAGATACAGTCAACCTTACCTGTCAGATCAAGCAGCCCCTTCTCAATATCCAGATTTGTCATATGCATATCTTTTCCGGTTATTTTCATCTTGCCAGCTTCAGTGATCAAAAATACCAGATCCGGCTCAAATGAGATGACCTTCTCCACTCCGGTTATTCTGGCCTCCTTTCTTGCATCCATAATAAGCTTATGCCCGCTCGTAGTATTCTGCGTTTTCTCCATGCTCCACCCTTCCGCCAAAAGCCTTCAGAAGCTTTCTTAAGTCTGTTAGAACAATATATGAAGCTTATTTCTGCAGTAGAACATGTTCTCAATTCCATATCTCAACAAACAGTTCTTCCATCTTGCCGATATTGATAGGTTTTGACAGATGGTCATTCACACTGCTTAAATTATGACGTAATCCTGATATCTGTACCGAGCATATAAAAAAATAATTTTGTATTATTTATAATAATAGCTTTGCTGCTTAAGTATCTTCGCAAATGCATAAATCCACATATTTGCCACATACTAACTACAAAGCTAAAACTTAGCAAAAGAGAATGGATCATAACAGAACAGTTAAGACATTCTTACAAAATATGACATTGGAGGAAAATACAAGTATGAGACCCACTGGAATTGTCAGACGTATCGACGATCTTGGCCGGATCGTTGTTCCAAAAGAGATCCGCCGCGTGCTTCGGATCCGGGAAGGCGACCCACTCGAAATCTTTACCGGAAAAGACGGCGAAGTTATCATAAAAAAATATTCCCCGCTTGGAGAGCTTGGAACCTTTGCTCAACAGTATGTGGATTCCATCTCACAGATCCTTGGTTGTCCGGTCTGTGTCGCCGATCGTGATCAGATCATTGCTGTCGCCGGAATGCCCAAGAAAGACCTGGTAGGCAAAGCAATCCACAAAGATCTGGAAGAAGTCATTAACGATCGAGAAAATATTATTGCCCGACATGGCGATACACGATATGTCAATATCACTTCAGATGATACTGCATATGCAGGTCAGGTAATTCAGACAATCATTTGTGAGGGCGACGCGATCGGTGCAGTCATTGTGTTGAGTAAGGATGACAAAATGCGTTTCGGTGAAACAGAACAAAAAACTGCGATCATTGCTGCTAATTTTCTCGGAAAACAGATGGAGAACTAATTCTGTGTCATTTGCCTTGAAAAGCAGCGAAAAATCTAGGTTTTTCAAGGCAAAATGGCGTTCTAACCTTGACAAATACTGGCATTTTAGGTATAAATATACATGTTGGGGCGTGATCTACGCCAGGAGTTATCCGGTTTAGCTCACCAGGATAATATATTATGAGTATTTTAGGAGGATTTTTTCGATGAACAAGACTGAATTAGTTGCTGCTATGGCAGAAAAGACAGAATTATCAAAGAAAGATGCTGAGAAGGCTTTAAAGGCTTTTACAGACGTTGTAGCTGAAGAATTAAAGAAGGGTGAGAAGGTTCAGTTAGTTGGTTTCGGTACATTCGAAGTTGCTGAAAGAGAAGCAAGAGAAGGTAGAAACCCAAGAACAGGCGAAACAATGACAATCGCTGCTTCTAAGTCTCCAAAATTCAAAGCTGGTAAGGCTTTAAAGGATTCACTTAACTAGTTTTTATAGAATGAATCAAGTACTTAAGGGATGCTGCATCGTATAAATCAGCATCCCTTTTGTTTTTCTGTTTTCCGGAATAATCCGATTGTCTTCTGGTAATACTTCTTACAGATGCAAAAACAGAGCACCACACATTTATCTATGTGGGCTTGTTATATGTACCAACCCATATAAAATACAGGAGGCAACAACTATGGTTTTAAAAGAGAAAGAAAAACAGGCTATCAAGGATCTTCAGACACTGGAACAGGCCTGCATTGACAAATACGGCAAATATGCAGCCCAGGCAAAGGATCCTGTGTTACAGGAATTATTTACCACGCTGAAAAGGAATGAACAGAAGCACTACGACAGTCTGGAGCAGGTTCTGACCGGAACCGTGCCAAGCTGCAACTGCAATGACAGTGATGGCAGAGACTACGACCCAAAAGCTACCTACAGCCAGCTCGGACAGTCTCAGGACAAGAAGGACGATGCCTTTCTTGCAACGGACTGTATCACCAGTGAAAAGCTCGCATCCTCTGAATATAACAGTGATGTATTCATCTTTGGCGACAGTGCAATCCGCAAGCTTCTTGCCGACATCCAGATTGAAGAACAGAATCATGCCGAGATGCTCTTCAAATACAAAACAGCAAACGGGATGGCATAAGACCTCCAACAAAATACTTTTATGACTATATAGAACACTATCATTTAAAATACAAAAGGAGATATACAAATGAGATTAGACAAATATTTAAAGGTTTCAAGACTGATCAAAAGAAGAACCATCGCAAATGAAGCCTGCGATGCCGGACGTGTTATGATAAACGATAAAGTTGCCAAAGCATCCACCGATGTAAAAGTTGGCGACGTTATCGAGATTGGATTCGGCAACAAGACCGTCAAGGTTGAAGTGACAATGATCGCCGACTCCACCAAAAAAGAAGACGCCAAAGAAATGTTCCGGTATTTGTAATGTCTTTCATGACGATATAAAGTCTGCATACCCGGTTGCTATATAAACACATGACTCATTTCGTTTCTACTCGATACACTCGCCCATTTGTCAGCAGTCGCCCAAACTCACCCTTACGGGTTCAGACATGGGCTTGGTGCTGACGGCTAGAGTGTATCTCATCACGAAACTACATGAATGTCATTGTTTATATAGCAGCCGGATACGCAGACTTTATATCTGTATCAAAGACAAAAACAGATAAATTATCTACAACAGCCTGACTATATATTGACATTAGCGAAAATTTCGTTATGAGATGCACATTGCCAGTAAATACGGGTGCCTGTTTGAGTCCGAAGGACGAGTTGGCACAGGAGTATTTACGAATCAGGCATGTGCATCGAATAGAAATTGCGCGAGTCAATTATAGTCAGGCTGTTGTGGATAGTTCATCTGTTTTGTCCGTTTAGTTCGAGGTTTTAATTTCGAGTTCCGGCATAGTGGAGGCAACTTTGGTGTTTGCAGGGATGGACTTCGTTACGAAGGTATTTCCCGCCACTACGGAATTTGCACCAATAATGGTCTCACCACCTAGAATGGTTGTATTTGCATAGATGACTACGTTGTCTTCTATGGTTGGGTGACGTTTTATGCCGGATAGCTGCTGACCTTTTCTGGTCGACAGTGCACCAAGAGTAACTCCCTGATAGATCTTTACATTATTTCCGATATCGGTGGTCTCACCGATAACTATTCCCGTTCCATGATCAATAAAGAAATATTCGCCGATATTTGCACCCGGATTAATATCAATTCCTGTCTCGCCATGCGCATATTCTGTCATGATTCTTGGAATAAACGGTACCTTCATCTGATAGAGCACATGCGCATATCGATATACAAATATCGCAAATAAACCCGGATAAGAGAAGATGATCTCTTCCCTGCTGTTCGCTGCAGGATCTCCATTATATTCTGCTTCTACATCTTTGCAAAGCAACGCCTGCACCTCCGGTATCCTTCGGATAAAGCCCAGTGCCTTCTCCTGTGCGTCTTCTGTGATCTCCTGATAGGATTTGGCATCGTTTTTATAACTCAATGCTACCTTAATCTGACGGAACAACTTATCATATAACAACGATAACTTATGTCCTGCAAAATATTTCTTATTAGCATATGCCATATTCTCTCTACCAAAGAAGCCCGGAAATGTTACTTTCCGAAGTTCATCTACAAAATCAATGATCTCATCTTTCTGCGGAAGGCGTTCACCCAGTGAAAGATCAAATAATTTTTGATCTGAATAATTCTTATTTAATTCCTCAGCCATTTCTGCAATGACTGTTTTAACATCATTTTCAAATTCCATTTCAGACTTACTCCATTTCGTTTCCTAATATCAATATATGCGGCAGTCACGATATGTCCTCGGAAATACTGCACAATATACAGCATTAGTATAACATTTCAATGGAAAATGTAAATATTTTTGTTTTTCATTACCGGATTCTTTTTTGAACAGGTCACAGATAAACTTCTCTACAGATTCTCCGCTCTCATATCTTCGATCCTACGGTTTAATTCTTCTAAAAACTGTTTATGTTCCTTTTGCAGGTTTAAAATTCTGGTCTCATACTGCACTCTTTGCTCTGCAAAAGCTACCAGAAGAATACAGATAATTATGACTAATACAACAACTGCTAAGGCTAATGCGACCATCATGCTACCATCTCCCGATGTAGAACATGAATCAGATTTAATTCTTGCTTGCTGAATTGATTGTGAACTTTCAGAATTGCGTTCATGATTCTCCCCCCACTTTTCTTTTATAACTTTTGTATTCATTTAAACAGATGCACGCTTCAATCTGCGTACATCTGTTTATACTATACTCAACTTTTCGACATAATGCAACATTTTTCTACTTAAAATAAGATTTTTCCTATCGCAGTGCGATTTTAAATTGTTTTATTGCTTTCGAAATAACCGCTTGATCTTACCGGGCAGCCACACAAGGACTTTTCCGATCCGGAAAGACCAGGATGCTCTTATCTTCTGATTCTCCTGTTCAACAGTCCTCAGCTTCTTCCCAAGAGCCTCATTCTTTTTCTTTTGTTCTGTAAGCTGACGTTTAAGATCAGCATTTTTTTCTTTTAATACATCTCTTTTTTCTTCAAGTCTTGTAATCTTGCTCTCATCTCGTGCGATTTTCTTTTCATTTGCGCGGTTTTGTTTCGTCAGATCTTTATATGCTTTCTTCTGCAATGACAGATCCTGACTCATTCCACGTTTCTCAGCATACGCTTCCGATTTTTGAACATATACGGAATATGCAAAAAAAACGGCAAATTCTTCCGGTGTATCCTGATACAGATGTCTGACACATTCTCCATTCCATACACTATAATAGTAACCATCTTCCTGTATCTGAATATGCATTTTTTCAAGCCCATATTCCTTTAAAGCCTCAACTGCCTGTCTGAAAGCATCCCATTTCTGAAAATTCTGGAGCATATAGATCATACTTCCAATTGCTTTGTTGGCAAAACTACGTTCTCCAAACCCATCGTATTTTTCCAGATTCTCAGCAATATCCATCCATGCCTGAATCGGCGACAGAGGTGATTTAGAAATAGAACAAACAAGTCCACTCGCCTGATTTACTCTGTAATTAACCAGTTTTTCATCCAATACAGTGATTCGATCCGCAAGTCCAATCGCATTTACTGTGAAATATACATCATTACCATTACGAACCGGTTGGAAATCCAGTTTTAGCTGTTCAATATAAGACCGTTTGAATATCTTATTCCAGGCTGCTGCGTTCGTAAAATTCAAATAATAATCCGGATTTGTAAAACGATTAAATGTATCTGTCTCCGGTATATTTTTGACCGAGAGATACGGCGGCCATGGATATAATTTCTGTTTTGACTCCAGAAATTGATTTCCACCACATACACAAACATCTGCATCTACAGCCTTTGCTTTACCATACATTTTTTCCAATGCATCCGGTTCAAAGAAATCATCGCAATCCCAGAATACCAGATATTCACCTGTTGCATGTGATTTTCCTGTGTTTCTGGCAACACCTGCATACAGATTCTGCTGCCTGTACAACTGAATACGATCATCCTGATCTTTGTATCGATTTAAAATATCCCAGGATGAATCGGTTGAACCATCATCCACACATATGATCTCTATCTCCTGCAATGTCTGATTGCAAATACTGTCCAGACATTGTTCCAGATATTTTTCTCCATTATATACCGGTACGATTACTGATACCTTTATCATAAGAACTCCCTAACTTACTCCTTTATAATATCCGCATACACTCCGTTCACCGCACGAAGCAGGTCATCCGGTTTCAACAAAATCTGTTCTCCCAGTCTTCCACCTGATACGATCATCTGCGGAAGCAGTTTTGCGCTTTCGTGTATAACTGTTTTGTACTGCTTTTTCATTCCGATCGGTGTACAACCGCCTCTGATATAACCGGTCACTTTATTGATATCCTTGACCGGAAGCAGTTCCAGATTCTTTTCTCCTACTACTTTAGCTGCCTTTTTCAGGTCAATCTCCTTATCGATTGGAAGTGCAAATACATAATATGACCGGCTTTTCCCAATCGTTACAATCGTCTTAAAGCTTTCGTCATAACTCTGTCCAAGCAGATCTGCTACATGAACACCATCTATAAATTCATCACACTGATATTGATTCAGCGTATATGGAATCTTCATACGATCCAGAATACGCATAGCATTTGTCTTAGTTTCTTTTCCCATGGTTTCTACCCTATTATGAAAGTACACAATCCTGTATATTTAATACGCGCTCTATACGAGCTGTGAGCGCATTCGCTGTAAATGGTTTACAGATATAATCTTCTGCACCGGCTTCAAAACATTTCGTTTCGGAATATTCATCTGTTACCGCAGTCAGAAAGATTACCGGAATATTCTTATACTCCTGATTTACCTTCAGTCTGGATATCACATCATACCCATCCATTCCGGGCATTTTCAAATCCAGAAGAATAATATCCGGACGTACACGCTCCAGTACGCGGAATGCCTTTTGTCCATCATTTACCGCAGACACATCAAATTTGTCTGCAAGAACACCCTGTATCATATCCAATATCATCTTGTCATCATCTATAACCAAAACTGTCCTTTTCACTAAAGCATCCTCCTAATATCCGTCTCGAGTTTTTCAATCACATCATATGCCTTATCCATATCATAATCTGATATATATGTATGCAGCCTGTCCAGGATGCCAAAATATCCGGTTCCCAATTCTTTTTGAATCGCCGGCACTTTAATGTGATATAGCTTTTTCAAATCCTCACATGCCGCCTGTTCCCGGTAATCATAGGCTTCCTGTTTCATTCTGTCGAGTATTATAAGCACTTCTGTTATATCTGTGACTCCTGTAGTTTCTATTGTACCATCTGATTCTATATTCGCAAGCCATTTTTTTATCTGTCTCAAAAGGTCTCTGTATTGACGCATTGTATTGGCATGTTTCCTATCTATCTCCGTCCATGCTGTTTCTTCATGCCGGCATGCAACTTCCAATCTCGCAGCCGCTTGAGCCATATCATCCGCTCCTATACTGGCCGAGATTCCTTTCAGGCCATGGATCGCAATCTCGTATGCCTGCAGATCTCTGTTTTTTCTGTCGGCGTCCAGCTTTTGTATACGTTCTTCGCTTCCGGTCAAATAGGTCTGTAAAAGATCGATATAGAGTTCCTCGCTATTGCCTATATAAGACAGGCCTTTCTCTGCATCAATTCCGGGAATGTTGATCTGTGTTGCCGGAACATCAGATTTATGGGCTTCTGCATCCGTTTTATCACATAATGTAATATACTCATCCGGAAGATTCTCCATCAGAATACGTTCAAATCGTTCCGGATCGATCGGTTTCGAAAGATATCCATCGAAGCCTGCATCCAGATACATCTGTTTCGCATCAGAGAGTGCATTTGCCGTAATGGCGATTGCCGGGATATGCTTGTATTTTCCCCCATCCATACCTTTTATCTTCTGGAGCATGATCAGTCCGTCCATCTCAGGCATCATATGGTCAATTAAAAATAACTGATATTCCTGTTTTCTGATCATGGCAAGCCCCTGCTTTGCACTGGTAGTCATATCCATCTGTATTCCGGTTCTTTTAGCAAGCCCTTCTATGATCTTAAGATTTACCTCATTATCATCCACAACAAGAACATGTGCTCTCTCTGCATGGAACATTTCGTGATATGCTATTTCCGTCTGAATCTTTTTTTTGTATCTTTCCCTGTAGTCGCCAACCGTTTCTTCATCTGCAATCTTCTGTGTCAGAGCTACAGTAAATGTTGATCCCTTTCCATATACACTTTGTACTTGTATAGTTCCTCCCATGGCATCAAGAAGGCTTTTTACAATCGGAAGTCCCAGACCGGTTCCTTCTACCGAACGATTCCGTTTCAGATCAAATCGTTCAAATTTCGTAAATAATTTTCCGAGATCCTCATCCCGCATTCCGATGCCGGTATCTGCCACCTCTATGAACAGTTTCTGGATAGTATCCTGACTTTCACCCGTGATCCGAAGACTGATACATCCCTTTTCTGTATATTTCACTGCGTTTGTCAGAAGATTCATAATGATCTGTTTAATTCGGACTTCATCACCTTGCAGATACTCATGCATATATGGCGAAACCGATATGTTAAACTGAAGGTTTTTTTCCATTACCCGTTTCTGGATCGATCGTTCAACATCTTCTATCAGACTGCTCAGGCTGTATCTCTCTATTATGATATCAACCTTTCCGGATTCAATCTTCGACAGATCCAGAATATCACTGATGATCGTAAGCAATGTTTTGCCTGAATTTTTTATATACATTGCATACTCTTTGATATGAGGCTGTCTGCTCTCACGCAAAACCAGTTCATTCATACCAAGTATCGCATTTAAAGGTGTCCGTATCTCATGAGATATATTTGCCAGAAACGCCGACTCACTGTTTGCTGCTTTCTCTGCTTCCTCTGCATTTTGTTTCAATTGGATCAGAAGCCTCTTATTCCAGGCAATTACCACTAACAGCATTAAGCTTCCAAGCAAAATAATTATCATATCCGTTATACAGTCATCAATATCTCTTCCACCTGATGCATCCTGCATATGATCTGACAACAGAGCATACAGATAATAAATCTCTGTACTGACCAGCATAAATATATTCAATTCAACCATCTGGTATAACGAAATAATAACCATGGCTGTCAGGAACATATCCGTCAAACGATTGTGTCCATCCGGCAGAAGTCCATACATGGCAATTATCATAAACAGGCAGCCCGTCATACAGAAGCCATGCGCCTTAACGGATGTTTTTTCGGAACAAGTCACATATATACAGCCGGGAACCGTACAAAATGTTATAATGACAAAACCCGCTCCACTTTCATAACGAAGAAATGCCGTAACAAAAAAACAGATCAGTAACAAATATGTGTAAAATACCATATATTTTAAGCGTTTATCATCTTCCAGTACCGCTCCGGAGGAATATCGATATACTTCAAGCTTCTCTGTTCCTGTCTGATCTTTAGTTCTGTGCAACCGAACAAATAAATTCAGATAGAGCATGAAAAATACGACCAAAACAGTTATAAGAATAACCGCAGATGGTATCGCATTTCTTGCTATAAGCCGATTAATACTATCTTTATTAATAATTGATACTACATACCAATCATTCATGATAGGCTTGACCGATATCCATGATGAAGCCGTCTTATAGGATACAATGTCGCTATTCTGTTCCAATTCTTCATTTATCTTATCTTCATAGGACTGCGTCTTTTCATTTTTCCCGTAATAATCCGTCAGGCTGCTTCCAACCATATCAAAATCAGTGCCGGCCTCAATAATTCCGGATGAATTGACAATATATAAATCGCCAATATCATTTTGCAGCATCTGCAGCATTTCTGACAGATTTTTTATGTCCAGATCTACCCCGACCATGTCTGTTCCGTTTTCCATTGTTCTTCCAATGGTCAATACCTGTTTTCCCGTCTTCATATCGATATATGGCGTTACAAATGTCAGATCTGTTCCATTTGCTATGATCTCCCGATACCAGAGCCGATCCTCTACATGATAATCTGCCGGAGGCGTCCACTGCTCACTTAACATCAGTTCTCCGCCAATATATCCATATATACCAAGATATGACAATCCAAGTCTGTCCTTCAGATACTCTGTCTGCTCCACAAAATATTCCTTCAGCATGGCTTCGTCTTCATTTTTCTCATGCATATATTGAACAGTGAAATAATTTACATTCAGTACATTAACCGCATCCGTTAAGATATTTTCACAGGAAACAGAAGCATAATCCAGATTACTCTTTATAGTATCATTCACCTGTTCTGTCGTGTTTTTTACCTCTCTTGCACAAAACACAAGAACCACAGCCGCTATAAATATCAGAACAATACTAACATACATAATTAATTTCTGAAATGATCGTTTTTCCATTTTCCATCACCTTCCCCAACACTGATATCCGTTCCTACCCCAAATGTTCTATCAGTTTTTCCAGATTTACGATTCGACCTTCAAATTGCTCATAAAAATCCTTCTGATCCTCATACCTCGCAATATACATCAGATTCAATATCAGCATACAGATCTGTCTGGTCTGGTCATCCGCTTTTGCTTCATCGTTTGCTGCAGGCAGTTTGCACATATACTCCTGCACTTGTTTCAGAAAATCATGCCAACGATTGATATATTCCGTGTTCTTCTGAAGATCCGGTGTATCGATCCACTTTGACACCTTCACCTTCACCTTTCCCGCACGCTCACACTCATGAATCTGGAGGAAATATTTGAAACCGCCATCCTCATAATATCGTCCAAGAGGGAACAAACGACAGAAGCCCGGACGTGCCGCATGGATACTGCATCTTCCCGCTTCATTCAAAAATGAACATTTTCCATCTACCATCTTGATATTCGGAAGGATCAGTCCATCCACCACGTTCAGTTCGATTGTATCGGCAAGCAGGGCTTCAAAACTTTTTCCTGTCTCCTTCGTCAGACGGTATATATCTAAAGGATCTAAAATAATCGATTCACCCATACCCTCACAACAGGCATGGCACCCCTTACATTCATTACAATATGCTTTTACCATATCATTTGCTTCATACAGACGTCCATCTGATATCTCATCCAGGCTGCAATTTCTAAGCATGTTCTTTTACCTCACACAATACTCCATATTTTATCTTGATCCGGTCTAATTTCTCCAGAAATGGACAAGCCATAAGCCAGAGGAATAACACAGTGGCAAATCCCTGTACAACATCAAACGGAAATCCCGTTACATAAGCAGCAAGGATCATCTGCAGATTGACCGTCGGCTGCCACATGATCACTGATGCAGGATTCATAATGCCACCATATATTATAATACAACAAAATCCACCAAATACGCAAAGAGAGAGACGCGTCAGTTGCTCTCCCCGAATCTTTGAATTATTAAAGACAAGCCCGGCGGAAAATCCTACCAGTCCCATCGAAAACATCTGCCATGGCGTCCATGGTCCCTGGCCAAATACCATATTTGACACCAGCATCGTGACTGCTCCTGTAATAAATCCGGTTTCGCAGCCAAATGCCACTCCGCTTATGATCACAATTGCTATAACCGGATTAAAATTCGGTATCATAAAAAATGCGGTTCTTCCTACTGCTGCCAGTGCACATAAGACTGCAACCGTTACCAGATCTCTTGCCGATACCTTTCGGGTTTCAAATGCCACTCCAAACGGGATCATCATCTCGATCAAAACCAAAAGCGAGATAAAATAATACTTTCTATCCGACAGTACAGCTTTTCCCATCCAGATCGTAGCTGCGGCTGCCAGAATACAGGCAATCGTTACTATCATATTCTTCCGGCTGATATGGTACCGTTTTCTTCGTTCGATCTCCCTGTCCTGTGCCTTTGCCAGAGGACCCAACAGACAGAGAAAAAGCCCGACCATCAATATAAAGATCACATATATCCCTATATATATAATACCCTCCGATGTCACCCTGCCATCATCGATCAAGCGGGTAAGATCAGACTGGCGAATCGTTATGATAAAGCAGGCCGCCATAACAAGCGTTGTTATCATCAGACCTAATTTGTGTACAAATGCAGCCTTACCTGACACTATGCTCTTGTGCTGTTTATCTTCTATTTGTCCGGATTTCACACCTGACTGTTTATGCTTGCCTGTGTTCTTTTCTGTCTGTTCGGAAGCTTCTATGTCTGTTAGCGTTTTATCCGCTTTTTTCCGTGAAGCTCCTGCATCCGTGCCTGACCGATCTGTGTTTTTCCCATACACCGCAAGAACGTCTTTAACCGTAACAGCATGATCCACGATACCTCTGGCAATTCTTGCCGCTGCCGTGGTATAGAATTCATTCCCTGTAAAATATTCCGTTACACCGTTTACAACTGCTGTCTCTCCATCAAAGATCAGGCAGACCTGATCCGCAGTCTGTGCACAGAATTCGATGTCATGACTCACGATCACGATAGTACATCCCTGCATCTGTAATTTTCTGAGGATTTCCGCAAAGGTCTGCTTGAATTCCGCATCCATCCCTTTCGTCGGTTCATCCATCAATATAACATCCGGCATCCCGATCAATACTCTTGCCAGTCCCAGTCGTTGCTGTTCACCACCGGACAGATCATATGGATGACGTTCAAGAAGCTTCGTCAATCCGCAAAGCTCCGTGATTCGATATCTACTACTCTGTCCGGTCTTATCCTGCGCCACCGCACCGTTACTATTTTTTTCAATTCCAAGTTCTCCCCGTACAGTGGATGCCGTAAATAACAGCTTCGGATCCTGCGGAAGCAGTCCGACCTTTTTCCCTTTTCCGATCCGGATTCTGCCCCGATAAGGTATACACGCACCGGCAATTAATGAAAGCAGGGTGGATTTGCCACATCCATTGCTGCCGTTAATTGCAAGGATCTCACCCTCATAGACAGACAGATTAAGTCCATGCAGCACATCGCACGCCATCCGATCATATCGAAAGAATACATCCTTTATCTCTATGATCTTATGCTCGCCCTTATATGCCCGTGTGGTCACTTCGCCAATCTGTTCATGTTCCCGGTCATATCGGATAAGCCAGTTTCTTCCATCTGTAACAGTCACCGGAACCTGTTCTTTTTCCTGTAAACCAAGTGCGATCCTGCATGCCGCAGGGAGCTCGATGGATGGTACTGTCTCATACAGAGTATGCACCCCTTCCTGTATCGTTCCATCATATAAGACCATTCCATGATCAAGCAGTATAAAACGGTCACACATCGCCCACAGCTCTTCCAGTCTGTGCTCCGTAATAATGATCGTAATTCCAAGCTCCCTGTTGATTCGTTCCAGGCATCGGAAGAAATCACGCGCCGCCATCGGATCCAATTGACTGGCCGGTTCATCCAGAATCACTACATCAGGTGACAGCGCAAGCACAGATGCAAGATTCACTAACTGCTTCTGTCCACCGGACAACTCATTTACTTTTTTATGAAAAATTGAATTCAATCCAAAAAAAGAACACATCTCTGCAACACGTTTTCGGATCGTCTCTGTCGGAAGTCCCAGACTCTCCAGCCCAAATGCAAGCTCGTGCCAGACCTTGTCCGTCACCAACTGCGCATCCACATCCTGCATGACGAATCCGATCTTCTGCGTCTGCATTTTCTCATCCATCTGAGAAAGCTCCTGACCCGCAAAGGTAATTGCTCCCTCTCTTTTTCCTCTCGGTGTCAGCACAGGCTTCAACTGCCTGAGAAGCGTCGTTTTTCCACTCCCGGAACCGCCTGCAACCACAACGAATTCTCCCTGTTCGATCGTAATATTTATATCATTTAAACAGGGATCAAGATATATATCGTCACGCTCTGATATGATATCAGGATATGCAAATGTCAGACCTTTTATCTCATACAAACTCATATTCTTCTCCAATAAGTATTACCGGCTGCCTACTGCCGCCTCTATAGTATCTCCCGACTGCATCACACGGCATCTTTTCTTCCACATCAACACCTCTGCTATATGCATACAGGTCGGCCATACTGCCAGAACCAGATAACTTCCAAATGCAGCTATCGACCATGTATTCCATGCCGCCGCTGCCACATACGGATAATACTGCATCGTCATCTGCCCCGATAAGAACCCTGCCAATGTCATACCTGCAAGAACCAGTATTCCTGCCAGACAGACCGCATCCCGCCTGTGAAACCGAAACAGAGAAAAAGCCGTACGTCTTCCGATTCCATATCCCCGGCTGCGCATACTGTCTCCGGTAATGACCGCACGTTCAAGTGCCCAGGTCGTCGCAGATGAAATTACCCGCATACCTGTCCTTATACGTTTAAAATATCTACCTTCTACTATAAATCCTGCACATTTCTGTGCCTGATATACCTGACGGATCCTTGCTCCAAACTCCGGGAAAAATTTCAATGTCATAGATATGACCAAAGACAGGTATGGTGCAAATCTTCCAAATAAATAGATCATCTTATCCGATGTCAGCACACGATTAAGAGACGCAAACCAACAAAGCACAGTCACAAGCATCCCTGCTGCCGCAAGTCCATACAGTATGGATTCCAGCGTCAATGCATTTCCTGTCGGAAAATACCATAATACCGTAACTCCCTGATGACTGAATGCCGGATTGATCAGTGCCGTAAGGATTATGACCGGCATCATGTATCGTAGATTCCGCAAAACCGCTTTTCTTCCACCAAGGCAGACCGAATATGCAAATGCTCCCATAAATGCAATTACCAGGCACACCGGATGTAATGACATCATTCCATATGCGATCACACTGACAAAATATATGAAATTAACGATTGGATGACAATCTGCAAATGCGTCCTGATTTTCTTTTCCCACTGATATCTCCTGTTTTATCAAATTCTGTCCTATTAAACTCTGCCTTATTAATCTCTGTTGTCCGAAGCCGATACTTTCTGTATTCCCTATTCAAAATATGGGTTTCCGACATCCGCGCCCAGATCACAGGTGTACTTCCATTCTATCTTATCCCCATCCTTCAGGACATATTTTGAGCATCCAAATGCAGGGAACTTCCCATTTACGCAGTATTCCCAGCCTGACAGCTCACCACAGTCAAACTCATAAAGATTATTGATTCCCTCTATATAATAGCTTCCGTACAATGCCGTAAATGAATATTCCATCTGAATGGCTCTTGTCCGGGTCACATTCTTTAACACATCGAAAACCGTCTGTCCCTTCTTAAATTCAACCGTCGTCTCACGAAGGATCCAGCCATCTGAAGGAACACAGGATGCCTTCGTCTTATCAAAGATATCCCAGTTCGATAAAATATTACTGCAATTAATTGATATGGTACAAGTATATACAGTGTCTTCCGACGGCTGCTCCGTGGTGGTCGGTGACTGTACTCCCGGCTGCTCCGTTGATCCGCTCTGCTCTGTTCCTGAACCATCTTTTTTCGATGAACCGCCGCCATTTGACGGAGTCTTATTGTCCGTACTCTGCGATGAATCTGTCCCCGGATCCTCCGATACATCCGTATCTCCATTTTTATGCTCCTGCGTCGTGGCGGAATAATCCGGAGTTACGATTCCGGACTTGTCCTTTTCTGAGCCCTTATCATCTTTTTTCGTATCCCTTTTACTATGATTTTTCTTTATTGAACCCTGTCCTGACGACGATGAGTCATCCCATTTTGCATCATCCGATATTTCCGCTTCAGCATCTTCTGTATCTGAAGCTTCCCCGGAAACCGCTTCCTGTGTCGTACTCTCTGTATTTTCAGAAGTCGTTCCCGGCCTTCCAAATCCCCTGGAGCCGGGTGCATTTCCTCCATACCAGTACGCACCGACAAGTATAAGCAGTACAACCAGAATTCCTATTATCTTTTTCAGATGTTTCTTAATCCACGCCATATCTTATCTTCTTACTCCAGCTGCTGTAATATTTCTTACCCTTCACCGTCTTATATGCCCGCACTGTTATATAATACCGTTTTCCTCGTTTCAGACCGGTCAGTTTTTTGGTCGTTGTCTTTCCTGATCTGACCGTTACTGTCTTTGCTTTGCTAAATGAAGATTTCAGACTGAACCTGATCTGATATCCGCTCGCCTTACTGTTCTTCTTCCATGACACAGACATCTTCCCTTTTCCTGCCTTTGCTGCCTTTGCAGTAACCGCAGTCACGCGGCATGCCGCCTTTGTATTCGCATTTTTACCCTGCAGACCTGCAGTATAGGCGCATACCTTATAAGAATATGTCGTACCATTTTTTGCACCGGTATCCACATAAGAAGTCTTTGCACCGGAAACGGTTTTATATTTCTTATATGCCCCGGAACCTGCCTTACGATATAAGATATACTTGTCTGCTCCTGTTACCTTCTTCCATGTTACAGTCAGACCCTTTTTGGCATTTGTGATAGATTTCACAGATGCCTTTGCCGGATAAACAGACACCGTCATCGATACCGTTCCCTTATACATTCCTGTTCCTGATATTTGAACAGTCGTCTGACCCGGTTCTGTAATATTCTTATATGCCACTGTATAATCTGTTCCTGCAGTCAGTTCTTTTGATATACCATCAATTCCTGTCATGCTGACAGTAACGGCAGGCTTTATCTCCTTGCCTGCATATGTGTATGTTGTCCGGGAGATCTTCACCTGACAGTCGGCAAGATCCATCACACGGGCATCCACCGCATCCGTCATATCGTATAATGTATTCTTTTTATTCTTATAACGATCATAAGATACCAGCGCATAAAATGCCTGCTCTGTCGCCATCTGATTGCCACCATCGGAAGCCACATGCTCAAATGCACCTTTTCCCGCCAGATAAAACTGCTCTAAGCCATCCAGTACGGAATGTCCGTTTTTTATAAAACGGGCATCTGTATCACCATCCAAGCCCAAACCGGATAAGGCAACCAGTACCTGTGCAGTGCTCTCAACATTTTTCGTTCCCCAACTGCTATATGTTCCATCTTCATTCTGCATCTCTGACAGCACAAGGATTCCACGATTCACAGCTTCTGTCACCTGACCGCGTACCTGTTCACTGACAGCTGTACTTCCTTTGTAATATGGCGCAAGCGCCTGCAATGCCATCGCTGTGACATCCGGATCCGGTGATGTACCCGACAGACAAAATCCGCCATTCTTCAGTTCATTATTCAGAATATAAGTAACCAGTTTCTCTCTTGTCACCTGTGTCTTTTCTGTTCCCGATACAAGCGGTTTGATCTCATAATTGCCTGAATCAAACGCGATCAACGCAAATATCGGTCCATTGATTCCCTGTTTTTTTACATATGTCATATCTGACAGCGCACCGGTCAGATCATATCCCTCTATATCAGATGCATCAAGCCCCATAGATGTAAGGGCGAGAATAGCACGGGAATTCTCCGTGCTCTTTCTGCTGTCCAGTTTCAACGACACAATCTTTTCACTTCCACCTGTCGTTGTTCCGGTCGTTGATCTACCGGAAGATTCCTGCATTGTTTCTGCCGTCTTTTTCAATATATCCATCAGATTATTATAATAAGCACGATACCATGGCGCATTCTTCATACCATAGCGGCTTTCTCCGATCACAGCCCACTCGCCACCGATTGAAGCATTTGCAGGACCATACCAGTCTACGATGGAAGTTCCGCCTGTTTCATCTGCCACTTCCACCTTATAGGTTGTCAGCTTTTTCTCAATAGCAGCAGAAGTCTCCTTCAAAACCGCCGTATAATCAATGGCAGTATCCGAAGCTGCCTCTACCTGACTAAGCCCCGCGATCGTACCTGCGCCTGCCTGTTTACCGGTTCCGTCAAATGTGCCATTCGCGACAACCTGCCCAAACAGAGAAACAGTCATCACCATTACCAATATATAACTAACTATTTTTGTCCAACGCGATCTATACATTTTCTCTCTCTTTTCTTTTATCTTTCTCATTCTAACCTCATATCCTTTCAAAATACATCATGCCCCGCAGCCATCATCTTCATAATCTTTCTTAGCAAGTTTTCCTAACAAGCTAAGCTCATTCATAATGCTCATACATAATACCTGATTCCGCATGGAAATCCCTTATATCAAGCCTATACTAGCAATTATAAAACAATGTGTCAACAGAGAGGATCTGGCAAGAGGTCACTAATGCAAATGTCGACATAAAAAACACCCACACCATGATCAGATATTTCTTTTAGCAGACCTTTTCTCACGTCGGTTCTTAATGAACCGCCCTGCGGTGAATTTAGTACCGCTACGTGAGGAATAGAACGAAAGTGTTCTGCATAAAGAAATGATCTGATCACGGTGTGGGTGTTTTTTATAATATTATTCTTCAGCCTGCTGCTTCATGAGTTCCTTGAAGAACGCATCCTTCTCCGGATAACGTTTCCGCATGAACACCGGCTTGTTCTTCTCATCCAACAAACAATGGCAGGATGTGCCGATGCACCGAAGCTCTCCGGTCTTCTTGTCATGTACTTCATAGGAAAATCCAATACGGATGCCTGTGTACTCTGCAAGCTTTACATAGATCACAACGTTATCTCCATATCTGGACATGGTCTTATATTCCGCTGATACCGACAATACCGGAATAATAATATTGTCGTCCTCGATGGTCTTGTAATCCCATCCAATCTGCTTCATCCAGTCCAGTCTCGCTTCCTCAAACCATCTGATATAGTTGGAATGATGAACGATTCCCATTCTGTCAGTTTCATAGTAATAAACCATACGCTCATATGGCTTAATTTCCATATCTATCATTTTATGAACATCTCCATTTCCTGCCTGCTTCTCACAGGCTGTGTCATTTCATCTGCCTATCATCTGTCCCGGCAGATGATCGTCCGGACTTATTTCCAGTCTTTCTCTTTGATCTCTACACGTCTTACCTTACCACTGATCGTCTTTGGCATCTCATCGACAAATTCGATCACACGAGGACGTTTGTAGCTCGCCATGTTCTCCTTGAAATAACGCTTCAGCTCTTTCTTCAGGTTATCATCGCCAACCGTTCCTTCTGTCAGAACGATCGTTGCCTTGATCGCCTGTCCTCTGGTTCCATCCGGTATAGCTGTAACTGCACATTCCAGAACATATGGGATCTTCATAATCTCATTTTCAATCTCAAAAGGTCCAACACGGTATCCGGCAACCTTGATGATATCATCCACACGGCCTACGAACCAGAAATATCCATCCTTGTCCATATATGCGGTATCACCCATGTGGTAATAACCGTCGTGCTTAACTTCTTTTGTCATTTCCTCATTATTATTATAAGTAGAGAACAGACCATATGGCTCGCCATCTGCAATCTTAATAACGATCTCTCCGGTCTCATCTACATCAGCAAGTGTTCCGTCCGGTCTCATAATGTGAACATCATAGAGTGGGCTTGCCTTACCCATGGAACCCGGTCTCGGTGTTGTATTTTTCAGATTTCCGATCGCAAGTGTAGTCTCTGTCTGACCAAAGCCTTCAAAGATCGTAAATCCTGTCATCTCTTTGAATTTATAGAATACTTCCGGATTCAGGGCTTCTCCTGCGGTTGTGCAGTAAGTCAGTGCGGAAAGGTCGTATTTGCTCAGATCCATCTTAACAAGGATTCTGTAAAGGGTTGGTGGCGCACAGAAGGTTGTGATCTTGTACTGTTCTACAAGCTTCATGATATTATCTGCACTGAATACATCAAAATCATAAACGAAGATACAGGTCTCGCATAACCACTGACCATAGAGCTTGCCCCAGAGAGCCTTACCCCAGCCGGTATCGGATACTGTAAAATGAATACCATCCGTCTTTACGTTATGCCAATATCTTGCTGTAATATAATGTCCAAGTGCATACAGATGATTATGTGCTACCATCTTTGGATGCTTGGTTGTTCCTGATGTGAACATGATGATCATGGTATCATGTGCATAGACTGTATCTTCCCCAGTCGGACGTGCAAATTCTTTGCTGAATGAAAGGATATCTTTATCAAATGGATGGAAATGCTCTCTCTCACCATTTACGATAACCTTGATCACCTTATCATCCGGATCGATGGCTGCCATTGCATCCGGAATCTTGTCATCAGCTGTACATATAACAGCCTTTACATTTGCAGCTTCGATTCTGTATCTGTAGTCTTCTACTTTTAAGATATTGGTTGCAGGAATTGCTACTGCTCCGATCTTGTGAAGTGCAAGGATCGTAAACCAGAACTGATAATGGCGCTTTAATACAAGCAGCACTCTGTCGCCCTTCTTGATACCAAGGCTCTTATAATAATTTGCTGCCATATTGGAATACTCTTTGATCTCTTTAAATGTAAACTTCTTTTCTTCCTTATCTCTGGACACATAGATCAATGCTGTCTTATCCGGTGTCTTTTCTGCTAATGCATCCACTACATCAAATGCAAAATTAAAGGTCTCATCATTTGTAAATTCAATCTTGCTTAATACACCATTCTCATCAAATGCTGTCTTGACAAACTTTCCGGCAATTCCTTCTTCCGGCTTTAATTCTGTTATCATACTGTCTGTTCCTCCGTAAAATAATGATCTATATAATGAAAATGTGTTTTCTTTTTTCACGTTTTTGCAACTTCGTTCTCGGTTTTTCCAGACTTTATTCCAAGTTTTTCGTTAACTTCAAACGTAGTTTTAAAAACCACTTTACCTATAGTACCATATTTCACTTATCTGTCAACAGTTTTTTGCAGTTCATTTTTACAAAAAACGGGGGAATTATAACTACAACCAGCTAATTATATATTGACTTACGTCGATTTCTATTCGCTGCATATGCCTGATTCGTAAATACTCCTGTGCCAACTCGTCCTTCGGACTCAAACAGGCACTCGTATTTACTGGCACTATGCATCTCATTACGAAATCTTTGGTAATGTCAATATATAATTAGCTGGTTGCAGTTATATTCCACCTTTATTATAATTTAGAAATACCGCAGATAGATGCAGACCATCGAGATCAGAATAACGATAACGGATGCCGGAGCCGATACCTTACAATATTTGCCCCAAGAGATCGGATGACCTTCTTTTGCCGCGATCGACATTCCGACAACATTTGCCGATGCCCCGATCGGAGTCGCACTTCCACCGATATCTGTACCCATTGCCAGTGTCCATGCAAGAACCGAGAGATCCACACCTGTCGATGCTGCCAGAGTCTTGATAACCGGGATCATGGTTGCGGCAAATGGAATATTATCTACAAATGCACTTGCGATCGCGGATACCCAGATAATAATGGCTATCATTACCTTGGCATTTCCATGGCTTACCTTCCCGATAAATCCGGCTGCCAGTTCCAGAATACCGGTCTGCTCCAGACCGCCGACTACTACAAACAGACCAATAAAGAAAAGGATCGTCTTATAATCTACATTTTTTAAAATATGTCCGATATTCTTTCCTGATGTCAGAAGGACCAGTATTGCTATAAACAGGCCGATAAATGCAACTGTCAGTCCGGTCTGTGCATGTGTGATAAGTAAGGCAACCGCACATAAAAAGATCACGCAGCTAATGGCAAATGCCCGTTTATCCGTGATCGCAGATACCGGTGATGGATGATCTTTCTCCGAAGTCTGTGACGCCGAAGATGTTGTGAGTTCTTTCCTGA
>ERZ1034962.191-NODE-191-length-35191-cov-6.240523_pt1 | contig 35191 bp, 60 predicted proteins | sample MGYA00520696_ERZ1034962 | MGnify/ENA primary metagenome ERZ1034962 (study PRJEB33766, sample SAMN09781770) | gut metagenome | biome: gut microbiome | host: Homo sapiens | place: Madagascar | study: EMG produced TPA metagenomics assembly of the PRJNA485056 data set...
ATTTATTATAAATCTCATAATGCGTTAAATACATTGCAAAATCATCGTTACATGCCTTTTCTAATTTGACCTTATATTCCGTAATATGCCCAGACTTATATATTCGTATCGCGTGATATCTGCCGCATATGTTGCTGCTTTCTGTATGCCATATAAATAAATCTACATATCCATTGTAATAATCTTTTTTGACTTGTTTATACATGTTACAGCATAATTCAGTTGTTGGCAAATCAAATTTGTCAATGTAATTAAATGCCATTGTAAACTCGCCGCTCGCAAACACAGTTAATGCTGATACAATATCAATTGTTTTCATATTATTAGCGGATAGTAAACGCCGTAACGATTCTGCAATATTACAATTCCGTTCATATATCACATCGTCAAGTTTTCCTTCTGCAATAGCATTTTTAACACTAACTATTCTTTCGTAAATCTCATTACTTACCATAATAAAATCCTCCTTCTAACAATTTTCAACAGTTCCTTACCTTATTAAACCTTTTTTAAATGTCAAATAATGTAAAGAATTATAGATCATGTGTCCGCATGTATTCCTCAATGGCGAAGCAAGCAAATCCTGCTAGGGTGCGGCCTGACTTACGAGCGGCTTCTGAAAAGGCTGCTTTTTGTGATTCAGTGCATGATACACTGAATTGAATCTTGCGCTCAGCTGCAGGAACTTCTCTGCGGCCTACATATCCACCATTGGGACCGACCTTTGGAGTCGGATTATATCCGGGTGTATAAGTCCTGCTTGGGTCAACTGGAGCAGGGACAAATACGGACTTTTTTTCTACCGGCTGGATGCTTGGAATTTCAGTTTCGCTAGTATCTGCAAAATCAATGCCGGCTGTCACATCAAAAGAAGTAGTAGTGGTGTTATCTTTCTTTCTCATCTCAAATTACTCCTTAATTAGTTCTTCTGCGAACTGCACATAGTCAATGGCAGCGTTACACTTTGAATCAAATTTCATGAGAGTTGTTCTGGTTGCCTGTGCCTTTTGTACAGCAATGCTTTCACGAATAGTTGTGCAAAAAACCTTTGTGTTGAGCTGCTTGGCAATCTCTTCCAAAGAAGCTTTAACTTCCTGGGCGAGGAGCTGACGGCTCTTATATTTCACCAACAAGAGTCCTGCAACCTCTAGGTTAGGATTATTTCTTTTCTTTACGCCTGTGATGGTTCTGTTAAGTTCTGAGAGGCCTTGAATAGCATAACGGTCTGCAGTGACAGGAATGATGACCTTGTCAGAAGCAATCAAACAGTTTTTGAGCAATTTGTTGTCAGCCGGAGCTGTATCAATAATAACGTAGTCATAACCAGTTAATTCAGAAAGAGCGTCTTTTAATCTAAAATACTCATTCCCATCACTTGGGAATCTTTGATCTGCTGTTTTTAACTCTGGATCAGACGCAACTATATCGCCTATTTCTGTTTTTTGAATAGCTTCCGCAATTGGAAGTGGATCTTCGATGTCTAAAATAACATCGTAGAGAGTTGCCATATCTTTGGACACTGCTCTATAAGTGTCCGTACTGTTACCCTGTGGGTCAGCGTCAACCAGTAAGACCTTCTTGCCTTGCGACATTAAAATCGACGCAAGTGTAGTGGCTGTTGTGGTTTTTGCAATGCCGCCTTTTTGATTTGCAATACATATTACTTTCATTGTGAAACCTCCTTTGTGATTACATTATTCTACATTATTTTACAATCTTTAAGGTTATACGTGAACATTTCTTTACAGTAAAATAATGTTAAAAAATGTTGTAAAAATCCCCTAGCATTATAAATACCAGGGGACTATTTACAGTTGGTTGATTTTTGATTTTATATCGGCAATCCTGCGGTCAACCGTCCTAGTTGACACAGATAACCGGGTTGCTATTTCGCTGATAGATTTGCCTTTAGACAACATATCAAACGTTATCTCTTCATCTTCCGTGAAATTACTTCTAAGTTTGTAATCATCAAGCTTAGGCTGGGTAAGTTTGTGTAATTTCACGGATCACATCACGACTCCTTAATTGCTAGTTCCTTGGAATCAGTTCTTTTGAGAATGATAAGCTGCCTGTCTACATCTGGTATCTTCCAACCATCAACAGACTCCGAGTCATCTACGATGATAGGAAGGGTAGTAGCGTATTTCTTTTGAAATGCTTTGCAAACATCCATTTCGATTAAGATTTTTGCTCCATGATTAAGGTTTCTAGCGTATGGCTCACCATTTACGCAGAAGTCGCACGTTTCCTCCAGATCGCCATTAACAAGCTGTCTGAAAAATCTTACTTGGCAATACTCTAAATACTCGTTTACTTTGCTTTCCAGAAGTTCATGCTTGCGGATATTGAAGCGTTTCAACAAGTCGAGTTGTGCCTGTGTATCTGCAATTAACTGCTCGTTCTTTCGGCGCTCGATGTTAAGCTCTGCAACCCTTGCGTCAATCTTGGTATTGATTTCGGTTTTTGCAAGCTCTGCTTTTAAGCTAGACAGCTGGTGCTGAAGGCTGTTTTCCTCTGCCTTGAGCTGTGCAAACGTTGCATTTGCAGTATTTGCTTCTAACTGGTTTTCGAGTTTTTCTATTTCTGCTGATCTGGTTTTTGCTGCCTCGTCTGGCTCTGCTGGAGGTGTAGTGGATATAGCTTTTTTCTGCGCAATTAAGTATTCAACAGTTCTGGATTTTTCGCCTGATTCTTCTCGAAGGGTAGAAAGCTCTGCATCTGCAGCATTGAACTTTTTACGCAAAGCGTCAATAGCTTCTTTGCATTTCATTCCATCGTCTGTAATTTCTTGCAGCTTTTCTTTCTTCGATTCTTCAAAATGTTTTTGCATTTCATCCTGCTGATCGGAGGGATACTCGCGCTTGCAATACGGACAAATCAGCAAATTTTCGTCAAACTGCATATCTTTATTGCTTTTCCAGTCACTCGAAAGCTTCAAACGCTTAGCTTCAAGATTTCGAATTTCAGAGTCAATCTGGTGCAATTCATGCTCTTTGGCATTAGAATTGCTATCTGATAGGAAAAGCTCTTCCTTTGCTGCCGTAATCTGAGAGTCTAAATCGGCAATTCTTTTTCTATTTTCGGCATTAGCGTCATCAGCAGCTTTTAATTGTTCCTGCTTCAGCTCATAAATTCGTGTCTGAATTGCACGCTGCTCATCAAATGCTTTCTGCACATCGGCTTGTTTGCTCTGGTTATCTTTGATCTTGCTTTCAATATCTGCAATCTGGCTGTTTATCAAGGCTTCATCAATGGCGATTTTTTGCTTTTCCACCTCATCAATGCGGCTTGGATATTCTTTGCGAATATCAAGCAGTCCTTTAGTGCCATTCCTTCCGCGTCTACCGTTCAGCATGGTGTTGAATTTTGATTTTAACTCGTCGACACTGCCATCATCCAACAGTGGGAGAAGAGGGGAGAACTCCGGAAAACGTTCGCAAACCTCTGCATTGGAACACGTTCCAAAGGTAGATTCTAAGATTGATCTACATTCAGCAGCGCTCTTTGACAAGAGTGTTTTAGCATTGATCAAGTTCGAAAGCGCGCTCACAGGAACCAATTCCTCTGCAATAAAATCTTCGTAGTCACACTTCTTTTTCGGAATATCATTGATGTAATAATCAATGACGTTACCTGTGAAGTCGCCCTTTTTATTGTAGTTCTGGCGAGAAACCTTTTTAAACGTCTTGTTGGAACCATTAAGCTCTACGGTCATTTCGGCCGTAACCTCAACGTCATTGATCTCGTTGCCTGATTTATCGTGTGGCCTGATTCCAGTGATTTCTTCACCATTCTCACCCCTGCAATTCAGTATCCAAAAAATAGCCCTCTTAACTGTGCTTTTTCCGGATTCGTTACATCCAGATACCTCTGTCTTATCGTATAGATCTGTGTCTATAGCTTTTCCATTGTAAAAACTGCAAAAATTATCTAGCTTTAAATGCTTAATTCTCATCATTTTCCCTCTTTCCCTCATCATTGGTTTCATTTGCACTTGACGCAGCGCACAAAGCAACTGCAAGCACGCCAGTGACTCCACCAAACAATAATCCTGCTATTAAACCAATTAAAAAATCCATATTATTCATCCTTTCTGCTTACAGAATCTATCTCGAATGAGAATCCGGTTCGATCTTCAAGCTCTTTCATAAAACGTTCAATGTCTCCGTCATATTCCTTTGAGAATTTGTCAACGTAGTCCATTGTCTTCTGGATTCTCTTTGCGATTGCCTCAGCCTTCCAATTAGGACAAGTATCTGCCAAAGCAAGTCCAAATGATGTCAATATGATGCTATATATGTTGTCTACAGCATCTTTATTTGCCTTTTGATAATATTTGTCATACAACTTGCGATCAACGTCTCGTGCAATGTTTTCTTTTAACAAAGCGATTCTTACGCTTTCCTCTGCACCTGTGATTCGCTGTTCTACGACTTTGTTTCCTTTTTTTGCTTCTCTTTCAGCCCGTCTCCTTTGTGCTCGTGTCATAAAGCCTCCTTCTAGGTAGTAGACTATTTTAATGTATTAAAGCTTATTATAATTTAAAATAGTCTATAAAACTGTGCTTTGCTTATATATTTAGTTCTGGCAAATACTCTGGTTGCTCGGATGTAATTGAAACCTTTCCCTGCAACTTCTGGCATTCTTTTTGCTTCGCAATTTCTGCGGAGTATGATCTTAAAAAATTGCTGTGGATAACTGTCTCAAACTGAGTTGCTTGTCCCTTCGCCCATTCTTCCAGATTCCTTGCGTTTCCAACTGTTGACTGGATAATTGGTGGAAGTTTGGCAAACTCGTCATCAGCATGATATGTGCTGTTTCTGACAGCTATCCGAACTAAAGACCACGCTTCCAACGGCGTAGGCGTGTCTGATTGGCTCAAAGCGACTAACTTTTCGTTAATTTGACCGATTGACGGTGGGAAGCCTGTGTTTTCCGAAAGTATGTAGGCTTTGAGTGCTGCTTCAACTTGATCGTAAGTGTAGTTGGGTAGCATATCTGCCCAGGTAGTGGCAGTAAAATCTATGTCTGCGAGTCTATAATTTGGATATGCCACAGTCATTATCGCCATCAACCTCAGAGCCTCTTTTTTAGTCATTGGCAATGCCCCTTAAGATGGCGTCAAGTTGCGAACGTTGCGGATTCTGATACTTACCCTTAAAGCTATTGTCACCATCATGCAGTGGGAAAAGTCCTGCCCAGCAGTTATCAACAGATTGATTTAAAATCTTTATCATAAGCTCGATGTCTCCACCAGATAGATTCTCCAACTTGACTATTGCTCTCTTCAAGGCATTTACGGTTAGGGGCTTTTTAATCTTTGCTCTCATGGAAACAAAATCGTTAAATGCCTCATTCAGGCATTCGTCATCGAAGTATTTTTTTGAAGATACGTTCTTGCTTTTTGCGTCCATTAGCTCATTTAAATCATCATACAAAGAGATGATTAGCGAAACTGCATCACCCTCGCCATTAGATGTTAGTAAGCTCACAGCGTTTTTTACTCTAGGCTCATAGTCCTTGCTTTTGATTTGAGTTATTAGCTCTTTTCTTGTCATTTTTACCACCTTCCTTTCTTTCTTCTGCCGTTTATTCATGGTTCTTCTCTAAGCTGTTGGCTTCCTGACCTTTTATGTAAAACATTTCCTCGCCTCCTGCATCTAACCGTCAAATCGCGCTAGAAAGTCTATGAGCGCCCACACTTCTAAGCAGCTTGACAGCTTTTTCAAAATCTGGAGCGTATCCGCAATCTCTGAGAAGGACTGCACAATCTGTAAACTGATTATTGATCATCATGCATGTTTCATGATACGCACTCTTCTTTACTTCGCTCTCTGGGTCGTTCATGTATTCTCCAAACAGGTGTGCACCAATTGCTGTAAGCTCATCAAGCTTATCAAGCTCGGTTTTCAGTCTGTTTTCTGTCTCTTTGCTCATTTCCCCTCCATACACTAGAATTATTTAAAATGGTTCTTGCTTTTTTATCGTTTACAATCTCTTGTTTTAGAGTCTCAATATACTTCAACTGGTTTTTATTGCGCTCATTGACAGACTCATAGTTGCTTTCTAAGACTCTGATAAGGTGAATTAGTTCTTCTTTTCTCATACCTTTTAGAGTACTGTCTGACAGCGGCTTATGAGTGACTGTAAAGCCGCCACATTCTAAAATATTCGCCATATTTTTTTATATCCTCCTCCCCGTCATGCCGTTAGGCCAACAAAAAACTTCACAGTCCTAAGATTTTCTTAACACGTTCTGTTCCATTAACTTCCTTATCAGTTTCCTCTGGTGTAGGCTCATCTTCGTAAGCGACTGGGTTCTTTCCTTTTTCCTGCACCTCTGCAACTTCTTCCGGCTGTTTAATTGTGAATGCTTTTTGCATGATTAAAGCCTCGCTTTTTCTCTCTTTTGCAACATCAAAAGGTTGAGATTTTCTTCTTAGCATCCAGATGGCATCAAACATTAAATCAAGGATTTCTTCAACACGTTCTTTACTGCACTTTGATTCGCTTGATAGTGTCGTAAATCCCAACTGGTTCACTAGGTACACGTGCCGCACACCAGATTTAACAAGTCGCTTCACAAGCTTCTTTTCGCTCTCTGCAACCTTCTTCATCTTGTGCGCTGTACGATCAGCTTTCCCTTCAAGCAACCTAACGAGATCGGTTGCAAAAAACCAAGGCTCTCTATTGATTGTCTCCAATCTGAGCGAATCGGTACCACACGAGTAGGTGATATAATTGTTGTACTCCATTTCGTTTCCTTTCTGTGCTGTGTCAACTGGTTACAAGGTTTGCGCAAACCTGATGCCCCTCTGCAGGAGTCGAACCTGCAAGCCGTTAGGCTACCGTGAGGGATAGTGTTTTATCTTACTTTACAACTTGAAGTTGCAATCAATCTTAGGGCTTCAATGAGGTGCTTCTGTGTATCAAAATAAGTCGAATAAATTGTAATGTCGCAGTGGTGAAGCCCGTCCCTATAAAAGTAAAAAGTTGTCATTTTTTCATCATAAATAATTGCAATCTTGAATGAATTTCATAAGCATCATAAGGGGGAAGACCTTTTTCTATTACTGTAGTTATTCCTGCCTTTGAAAAAGATTTTTGAATCTTCCTAATAAATTTTTCAAGGTTTTTAATCTTCATATCACCTTTTCCTTTTCTTATTCATTATTTTGAGTCTCAAATGCATGTATCGTGGATCATAATTCGTTTGCTATCAATTGCGTGTGCAGCGTTTCCACTGCACACCTTTTCAGCCACGGCGTTTAAATTTTCTGATACGCCACCACGGATCACTGCGCATCAACCCGGTTTACCGGGCATTCGTTATTCCTTTCTTCTTATATCTGTAATCAGTACATCATCTGTGTATATTAAGATACCATCTGTGTCTATCGGGACGCCATTTACGTCTGTCGGCTCAACAAATACTGCGCCATCTGCAACAACAATTTTATTTTTGCAACAGGGGCACATTACGCATTTATTGTAGTAACTTTTGTGTTCACAGGAGACTAGTTTGTTAAAAAACACATCAGCTTCTCCGTAACTTAGATTTGCATTGCACTCAGGGCAAGTTATTACATTTTCCACTTCAATAATTTTGACCATCTGTCTCCTTTCTCAAGCGCTTTTTCTGGCGGTAAACCTTTGATTCTATTGTTCTTTCAACGAAATCTCTGCCACCAAAAATCATGATGATTTGAGTCAACATGATAATAACGTCAGCAGTTTCTTCAAGAATATCTGCTCTTGCCAGGTCTGTGTCAGTGTCAGGCGTTGGATTTACATTTCCACCCTCCAGCTGAATTGTCTTGCGGCGATGTTTAAGCAGTGCTTTTATCAGCTCGCTCATTTCTTCAATCGTCTGGTCGATTTGTTTATCCGCTCCGTAAGTATCAATGCATTCCTGCAGTACTTCTGGGCGTGCCGTTGTTGGCAATCCTGTTGTTTCGTATATTTTCAAGCGTTCTCGGTTTTCTGCCATTCCGACAAGTGCCATGTAAAAAGTGGCGATAAAACTATCAATATCTTCCTCTGGCTTAAATTGCAAATCGTCATACATTTTGTCACTAAATGCTTCATCACTCATCGCTGATGCCTTAGAATCACCGTATGCTTTATTAAGATTCCGGGCAAACTCTATGAGTGGAATTTCGCGTTCAAAATCCCTGTACCATACATCGCCATCTTTTATAAATACGCAATTGCGCACCAATGCTATGATGCTTGACGGATTATCAACAATTGTTTTAATCATATTTTTATACCTCTCTAACCTTAATTAGTTTTCCTGCCAAGTCGTAATTATATCCAGAATTTTCTTCTTTTCTGTTCATGTAGTCGCAGAACTCCTGACATTCTTCTTTTGTTGTGAAGAATGTATGCCACAAGTTTTCTTCTAATTCTTTGAAATCTTTGTTGTGATCCACTATTACATATGCACTACGACCAACTGTGTCGAAATACCCATCTGCAATTTCTTTGTACCAGCCCGTAATCTCTCCACTAGTATCACTAAGCATATATAGCAGATTTTCTTTCGGCTGATATGTTTTCTTGCGTTCTCCGCATTTGCAATCATCGTATACCACGTTTCCAGATGGTAATGTCACTTTGATTTTTCTGTCCTTATCGCATTTGTTACATTTCTTTTTGTACTGGTAGTCCCATTTTACCGACCACGTAGCAACCTTAAATTGTTCCATTAACGCTTTCAGCCTAGCTCGTGCAGCTTTGGTTCCGGCCTTTTTCATTGCGCTTTTGCACTCTTCTTTCTTTCTCTCATAATCTTCCTTTATGGATTCAAAATTCTCCTTGATGCCCTGCAATTTTTTATTTTCCTCACGCAGCTTTTCAAGTTCGCCCTTAACTTCCTTTTTTACAGATTCTCGAAGCTCGTTTTTGAGTTCTTCAATTTTCACGTCAAATTCACTCGGCCCGAAATAGTCTTCATCATCCATGTAATACATATTATTTAGCCTCCTTTACAAGCTCTAATACTGCACAAATTACTGCTTCTTTTATGATGCTGTGAATGGACTTTCTGTTTTCGCCTACCAGAACCAACTCATGCTTGATTGTATCATCATAATAACAACCGTCTCTGCATGTCCATTTCCCATTATGCAGTTCCACATCATATCCTTTGCTCTTCGATGCCTCCCCTCTTGCAGACCATCCAGCTCCCGTTTTTACAAAATAGCACGGATAGCTCACGAAAGGGTTTTTATACACTTTCATTCTCTGCCTCCGCTCTCAGAAAAACATATGCTTTGCTATCCGCAAAAATAATATTTCCTGGCTGCTCCTTGTGTACCTCTCCGTTCTCGTACTCTACAATTAATTCCGTGTTCACGTCTATTTCTCCTTCCAGTAGAGTCTCTGCCCGCACTGATCACAATATTTTGTTGCGTTTGGGATGCACGCAATGAGATAACTGCAAGATTTGCATTTGTAAACTCCATTTGCTGTGATCTTGATTGGCTTCATTGGAATTTGCTTTTTGATTGCTTTAATCGCAATTTCGCATGTAGCCTCATGCTTAAAATACTCAATCGCTTGCGCTTTTAATCCATCTTTCCAACACTGCTTTCCCAACTCGTTTTCTGCATCTCCGATATCCTTCAAAATGTCAAATGTCTCATCGGAATCCAACTCAAATTTAATTTGTTCAGCCATTTTCTCATTCCTCCTTATACACTAAAACATATCATCGGCGTATGTTTCTTGTTTGACCTCCTCCCAGTCAATCTTCTGCCCACAATCTGAGCAATATGGTAGCTTCTTTGCAATACTTATGCCAATCCATACTGTCTTTCCACAACACGGGCATTCCCACACCTCGAACTTGCTTTCTCTACATGTGTGCGGTTGATCACCTCTGTTTTCATGGATAATAGACTTGCGAGTTGCTTTAACTGGTGGCTGTGGAAGCTGCTTCTTTAAGTATTCTATTGCTGTTTCATAAGCAGTTTTTTCTCTTGCAAGCTGCAAAGTTGTTTGAAAACTACTATCGCTAACTTGGTGCTTTCTACATTCCAATTCGCGGCTTAAATAATCAATAGACTCCTTGACATGTTCGTTGTACTTATTCATCTTTTAGATATTTCCTCCTTATGCGAATTTGAGCTGTTTTGCAATTGCTTCTATTACATTTACCGTGACACCATTTCCTGCTTGCTTATATAACTGACTGTCAGAATTGATAAATGCTGCCTTTTCGAAATATTCATCTGTCCATCCTTGCAGTCTAAAACATTCTTTTGGAGTCAGCTTTCTGATTGCTATGTAACACTGATATTTTTTGTACCAGACAGCATATATGGTTAATTCGTCAGAAATTTTTACAAACATGCCTGGTCTGGTATCAGAAAAATATTTGAAACACATTCCCTGCTTACTACGTAGTTTTGGGACCTTGTTACGTGGTGCAATTATTTTTAGTTTGCTCTGCATGGTCATTAGCTTTAAGGTCTTTATAACAGCATTGCCACGTTGATTTTTGCCAAAAAATTTTCTTGAGTCATTAGCGTTAAGACAGTGTGCAGTGTTGATTTGGCTCTCTATGACATTACGCGTCATGCTTACTGGAATGTTTTGAAGCTTTAGGGCAATGCCACTATCGTGCGTAGATGCTTTTAAGCACCTAAAGCAGCCTTCATATACTCCACGATAGAACTCTGGTGAAACCCCAGTATAAACTCCACCAATAGGGCTTATACTTGTGGCAACTCCATGTCTGTCTTGCGAAGTTAAAGTAAACATTGGTTCGCCATTCTCTTTGAAGCGCCTTCCGTTCTGGCGCTTTTCTGCGCGATCTGGAGTGAGAACTGGAATTGCTATCTTATTTCCCTCACCTTTGTTTGTTGTCAAAGTAGGGCTTAAACCAGTCGAATCATACACGTTCCCGTTCATTCCTTTGCCTGACGGATTTACATTGCATACTACTCCAACACTCCTAGGCTCTTTATAATCTCTGCTTGTAAGTGTAGGACAAATATTTTCGTATACTCTCACTTTTCCATCTTGACCAATATAGCTTGTGTCAAATAATATGGATACTTTGGGTTCTGTATTTCCTCCCGGTTTAGTGCTTATTGTTGGTGCTAATCCATTATCACTATAAACTCTATCTCGCTGTGAATTTCTCCCGTTAAGGCAACCAAAAAGATTTAACGAAACACTATTTTCTCCGTCTGTTCCTTCGACAGGAAATACTTCTGTGGCACTTCGTCCTCTAAGATGTCCGATAATGAAGCACCTTTCTCTGTTTTGTGGAACTCCGAAGTCCTTAGAGTTGAGCACTTGCCATTCCGCATCGTACCCCCCCTGCTCCATTTCAATGAGCAACCGGGCGAAATCCCATCCTCCATTAACGCTAAGCAAATTCTTAACGTTCTCAATGAAAAGGTAAGTGGGTTTATTTTCTTCTTCAAGCTGTCCGATAAGGTACATAACTCTGAAAAACAAGCTTGAACGGTTTCCTTGAAATCCAAGCTGTTTTCCTGCAACGGAGATGTCTTGACAGTTGTGGACGATTGCTCCATTTGCAATGTAGGATTCATCTTCTTCAACGCTAAGGTTATATACTGTTTCGTATTGATCAGATTCTGTTGGCTGATACAATTTTCTGCAAACATATCTTCCACGATAATATCCTTTAACCGATTTGTTAGAGATTCTAAAAGTGTAGGTGTCTCTTTGTTTACATTCTCTTCCTTCAATAGTGCACTTTGAATCTCTTTTAGTGTAATAGACAGCTGGCACAGGCTTTCCCAATCGCTGTGCAATAATGCACATACCAAGAATGACTGCTGCGCTGGTGGATGTTGCTTCTTCTTTGTCGTTTCTGCCATCTCCTGACATATATCCGTTATAAAAGTATTCAGCCTTTTCTCGTGGCAAGCACAGCGCTTCTCTTGGTATTCGTTTTCCATATGCATATTCCCCAAATATACTAAGGTATTCATATAGTTGGTTATTGCACACGTGATACTTTCCGCAAGTCCTTTCTTCTGTGTAAGTTCCATGCAAGTTCGCTTCTGACAGTCGGCGTTCAAATTCTCTTCGTTTTTTGTCGCTGACTGCAAATACAATTCTTCCCCCTCGTGGTCTATCTTTTCTATGTACTCTCCACCCATCAGCAATATAGCGTCCGATAATCCACCAGATCTCTTTGCTGTATTCGTTTGGCTCTTCATCAGGCAACACCATTGTGGAGTAATAGCTGTCATTGAGTTCCTTGACTGGTTTGAACTCAATTGGTTCAGATGCGCGAGTGACATAATACGGGTGTTCTGCTGTTGTGCCAGTTGGCAAGATGCCAAATCCGTTGACGTTCCAGATTCTTGCGTTGTCTCTCTGCATAACTGAGGTAACTGTTTTCCATCTTCCCTTGTGAGTAAGCACTCTATCTCCGACAGACACGTTTTCAATTGGTATATATCCTTTTTCTGTAAGAATATAAGTTCCTCGAACGAAGCAAGGGAATCCGAAGCACCAGCAGTCTGCTTTTGGAATGTCTCCGGCACACACTCTTCTAATGTCATTTGCATACCATTCTCCATTTCTGTATTCCTCCTTTAATATTTCCTTTTGCCGTTGATTTAACGGCATTTTGTCCAGAAACTCTCTTTGCTCTTGGGTGAGTAAATGCATGGATGTGTAACTTGCAGCTGCAAACTTGTCAAACTCGCAAAAGCCGATGCATTCATGTCCTGCCAATTCCATTCCTCTGCGGAATCCTCCAATTCCTGCGAAAAAATCAATAAATTTCATTTTTACCTCATAACGTTATAAAAGAATCAAAACCCACAAAAGTATCAACAAGATAATCCACAATACTCCAAATGGTGCTCTAGCCCTTTTGGGTCCTATGTAGTAAAGAAGCTGGGCTAAAAGCATAGCCATACATAAAACAATCTTAATTATCTGCATAATATTCAACTCCTCCTATTCTTTGCGTTTTACAAAGTACTCGCATCCTGTATCCAACAAGCATCCGTAATCACGGCCTATGGTATAGCTCGGTATCTCGTATCCATTCTCGCAAGCACTACAATATCTGCCGCATTTATACTTACTATTTACAGCTTTTTCTGCTTTAAACTGATTCAGTTTATCTTCGAGGTCTGCATTTGCACGCTTAAGGTCTGCGTTCTCTCTGATCAGGCTATCATATTTGTTTCGACTCATTATTTTGAACATCCAGTTCACCTCATGATATTTAAAACTATAATTGCTATGTTGCACAGCAGTATAACGATAAGTGCTAAAATATTCACGATTTTAGCAGTTTTTCCGTACTTTAGCGGAGATTTATATGCGGCTCTAGCCATTATGAGTTGAACCGCAAGAAATACAAACTCAATGCATAAGATAATATGCTTAATATTCATTTATTACTCCCTTCTGATACCTTCTCATCGTTCGCCTGTGCATCCTTAAAGAACGATTCAATATCAAAACACTTATTATTGATTATATTTCCAATGATTTTTAATCTTCTATCTCCAGTTACTGCGGCTCGTATATATTTTCCCTCTAAATCACTCAACTTTGTAACTCCAACTGTATCCATTATTCTGGCAATGGATTCCATTCCTGGACCATAGCCACTAAATTCTTTCGCCCCCAGATAACCGTGTCCGAGACTGTAGCCGCCAAAAACGCATCCCCAACCTTCACCTTCAACAACGACGTCAAGCGATATGCAGCCGCAATGTTCCATTGTCAGCTCCGCACCTTTGATTTGTGCGTTTCTGATTTCATAGCCTTCTTCAATAAGCTTTTCCTCTGTCCAGATTTTCATGTGTCCTCTCCTTCCAGTTTTTGTCCGCACCAAGGGCAGTACGGATATATTTTTGCTGATGCCGTAAATATCTCTGCCCTCTGGCAGTTCGGGCATACCATTTTTTTATTTCCACAATCATCTACTTTTGACAATAGTTTCATTGGAATTTCTTTCTTATCTTCAATTTTGAAGCATTTCAGCTTTCTGCTAACAATATTGTGATTAAATTCGACTGTTGATTCTTCGTATTTACATACTCCGTACAAAAACGGGATTCCGGCCCATTTTCCATATTTATCACACGTTATTATTCCGTATGCATTTTCCTTTGGACACCAGGCCGGCTGACCGACCATTTGCCGCAGTTCATTTAATGTAAGTGCCTTCAATTACTCACCTCCTGCATCACTTAGATACTTATTTTAAGGAAGCTGGTTGCTACAGCAGTCACCCCCCATAGTACTTTTTTATAATTCTTCTCCAATCTTGCGATATTCCGTGTATATTTTGTTTTCACAATAATACAGGTTATAATCGCACTGCTCGATATACCACCATCTGTCCTTGTGTCCTGCTCTTAAGTACTCTGCGCAGTAATTAGTCGATTTGTAATGGTCATCCACCATCTGGCGAAAACTCAATTCGTCAATTTCTGGCGATTCTTTGCAGTATTCCGCGATCTTATCAATCAAGTCCTCAGTAAAATTCTCTGTCACCACGAATACTACTCTAACAATTTCTTCAAAGACTCCGCCCTCAGACCTTTTTACGTGTTTCAACTGTTCAAATGTATGGAGATGGTATACAATGCGGTTAAACTGTTCTTTTAGATCCTGTTCGATATTAAGAATGGATGTGTGCAATTCTAATTGGACTGCTAATGGAACTTGTTGAAAGAAATGTTTCCACCAGCGCTCATGATTCTCATATTCCCACAGTGGATCACCGCCACCAGAAACAGAAACCCAATTGATGTTATTATCACATATTTCATTATGTAATCTGCTAAGTCCCTTAACCGTTGACTTTGGAATATTCAGGTTGTTATTCTTAACAATGCAATACGGACAGCTATAATGACAGCCAAAGTTTGTTATTACGCTTAAATATTTATCCTGCAAATTATCTCCTTCCAATGAGCCAGCTGCCGCAGCAGCCAGCCCAAAATGTTTTATAACTCGTTAATCATCTTATTCAGCTGCTCATCTGAGATATTTTCCAGTGCAGCTTCCTCTCGTCTAGCCTTGATAGCTAACAACTTCTGCTTCTTTTCCTTATTAGCCTTTTCACTCTCTTTTGCTGCCTGCTCTGCCAGTTTTGTAGAAACGATATACTTAATAATTTCAATCTTGTTGGAAAGTTCTTCGTCTTTCTCTGTCTTCGGTTCCAGAAGACTCTCCTCTGATGCCTTCTTAGCTTCTGCATTCAAGGTCTTAAAGACTGAATCCAAATCAGTTGGGTGAAGATCCCATAAATCTTCAATAGTTATCTGTCCACGATATGGGAAACGGTACTTGCATCTTGTCGCTAACTCAAATAAATTCTTTTCCATAATAATTTCTCCTTAAAATTTAATTCTCATAATACGTTCTGTCGCACCCTTGACTTTAACAACCAATTCTGCTCTCTTAGTCATGCTAAAACCAATCCCGGACAACTGATCATCTGCATTCTCTACATGACACTTCGCACCCAGAGCTTCAAATACTCTCTTATGTGGTTCAAGCTCATGCTTTAGGAACTCGTTATAGTATCCGTTTGGTTCTTCTGTGTTCTTGCATCCCTTTAAGAAGAAGAACAAATGCCTATGACCAATTCCGTTCTGATCATCAAAATAATTCGGGCTATAGCTAATCACTGATACAGGTACAAACTGATTGGTGTTCACTCCCCAAATTTCCTTGTTGATAGTTCCGGATGTTGCAGGAAGAATTGGCTTGATTGTAAACTCGTTATATTTGTTCATTGTTACCTCGGCAACATCTACTCTTCCTACAACCGGATGTGGATAGCTAAAGCTATAAGTCTCCTCACCAAAAGCAATCTCCGCTGAAAATCCTTTCGATCCTCTCGCAGCATACTGATTAACGTAGAATTTGTATATTCCAGGAATCATTCGATTGTAACTACTCCAAACAATATTTTCGACAGATGGAACTCCTGGTCTTTGGCTCATTGGCTCTGTAATGTCAACATCCAATCTTCCACCAGTTCGACCAATTTTATCCCCAAAATAGATCTCATTGCTATTTGGTTCAATACAGTGAGCATCCAGATCACTATTATCATTTTGAACATCATTCCACTGAATAGAAAAGCGAAGCACTCCATCAACCTTTCCACCTGCATCCTTTACGTTCCTACTTATATCAGAGTCGGTGATGTTTCCACTATAAGCCCAACTTAAAGGATTGTTCCACTTGAACATTGACTTTGCATCCTTATTTATTGGAGCAATCAGAGACACAAAGTTAGAAGCGTGTTTATTCTCAACAAAGGCTTCTACTTCTTTAGCTGTAGGAAGCACCTTGTCGATGAAATCCTGTGCTGAAATTTCTTCAACTTTGGAAAACTTCTTTGGATTTATCACTACCTCCTTCTCCATCTGACCAAAAATGTCATCTGCTCCGACGATTCTTTTTGCAGCATCTTTATTTGAAAACAGGATATTATTGACTGTAATATCATCAAGATTAGCAAAGCGACGTTGAAGAGCATCCATGTATCCCAATTCCATGATTGTCTTCTTTGCATCTTCTAACATCTTTTTCGTAAAAATTGCCTTGACTCTCTTGTAATTTGCCGGAGCTACAATTACTTCATACTTTCGAACAGCCTGATCGAGATCCATTCCCTTGCTAATATTGACAAGTAAGGTTCCAATGGAATGATTTCTAATTCTGCCAATTACCGGACCCACTTCTGCTGACTTTTCCCATGCAAAAAGATCTTTCTGGGAATCAGGCAGTTTTTCATATATCCTCTTATATTTCTTGAACACAATTAACTGAATCTTCCACTCTTCACCCTTATACAGCGTGTTCGAATTGATTAGCTCAAGCACTGTGTCAACAGCCTCCATACTAATTTCATCAAGTGAATGTTTGAATACGTTCTTAGTGTCTCTATATTTAGTCTGAATGCTCTCGTTAGATTCACCAATTCTGCTTACCCATTTGTCTGGCAAATCCAAAACCATATGTGTCCACTTGTGAGATCTTCCACTGATTCCTTCAAAATCATAGTCAGTTCCAACTCTTCTGAATTTACTAACAAAAATGTCAGAAATCGCATTCACCTTTATAAAAGCATCTAAAGCATCACACACTTTCTGGAACTCTTCACTACCGGCATCGAATCCCCAAATTGTATGAATTGCACCGTCCTTAATAGTTACGGCAGCTCCGATGCTCTTGACAAAGTGTCTGCAGCAACTGCAATCATACTCTCGACGTTTTCTAAACAAAATGTTTGTACCAGGTCCAAAACTGTCCAAATATAAATTCCACAGTTCATCCTTGTCCACATTTACGATGTATAATTGTTTACAGCCTTTCATTTCTTCAAAATGTCTCTGCATTTTTTCCCTAAAAATATCAAAATTATCCATTGATAATATCTCCTTCCTCATAGTTTTCAACACTGATAAGCTCCATAAACTTGTCTCTCTGGCGCTCCGAAACCTTGTTACCCTGTTTTTCGGGCTTGACAGCGATTGTAAGGTGTTTTTCTGCGATAGCTGATAATTCCTTAGCTAACGCTTTCTTACCTTGCTGTATGCCCTCCAAATAGGTTCTGGGCTGCTTTCTGTCTCCTATAGTTCCGCTTGAACGGTTTTCACCTTGTCCACCCAGGCTAACATTACGAAGCTGATAGCCATTTTCTGCATAAAATCTGATGTAATACTTTTCCTGCTCATCAAGCTGATCAAGAGGAACATTCATGTGTTCAACCTTCCATCCATAAGGATTACTTATTGAATACAGTTTGTGCTTTCTAAGACTCAGATCTATGTGCTGTTTGTAGCCAGCCATATGGCTTGCCAATCTACTAAGTATGTGCATGGCTTGCCCGATATATGCAAACTGGAAACCGTTCTCATCCTTTCTGGTCAAAATGTAGATTCCGCTTTCATCGTTCAGCTGGGGATTGATTTTCAGCAGTCGCTTTTTGTTCTCCTGCTCTATGGCTTTTGCCTTTGCAATGTTCTTGTATTCATTCATCAACAACCTCTATTTTCTTGATATGATTATTTTCCACACTCTCTCCTCCTTCCACGCTTTTTACATATCCAACACAACCATGTGAAGCAAAATATGATTGTGTTGCTATTTGATCCGCGTTGCCAACATCAATGTGGCTTTGACAGCACTGTTCCGCTAATCTTTGAGCTGCTTCTTCACCAAATCTCCTTACACTCCAACCTTGTCCACAGATGCCACAGCGGATAAATTTGTTAACTCTAACCTGATGAGCTTCATGAAAGTGTATTTCTATTTCCGCTCGGTTAGTAGAATTTTCTTCACAAATCGGGCAGCAATAGTAGGTCGTGCTTTTGATTCGTTCAAACTTCATTTTTGCCTTCGTTTTTTCAACTCCCTTCCAAGCTCTTCTAAGCAAAAGCAGAATGCTTCACAACTCAACTTTCCTAAAGCAGAAACTGATTTTTGCAGTCCATCTTTAATTCTTTCAAGGCAACTCCCTAAATTTGTAAATTCAGTTGTCTCTGAATCTACAAATCTTTTTAATGGCTCTTCAAACGATACCAGTTGCATAGCTTGCTGATACTGCTTTGGATTCATACCATAAAGCTTCTTGAACCGCTTCTTTCTCTGTCGTTTATTCATTGCATGTACCTTCCTTACTTTCTGAACCCAGATCATATCCAGAACTTTCTCTATACACATTGAGTACGGCACTAATAATAGCTGGCTTGATGCTTTTATCGTCTGCAATCAGCACCATATTTCTGATTGTGCTGTCATTGAAGATGACTGTTTCACATACCCATTCCCCATCTCGCTCCTCAATGGCAAAACCCATAGTTGTGATTGGTTGATCTTTGTATGATATCGGGGCACGTCTTACTTTTATAAAAAAGGAAGGATATCTTGCGAACGAATTATATCTATAGATTTCCGTTATTTTCACCTCCTGATTGTGATGTGCAGCTGCTCTTCTAGCCAATCAAGCCCCTCGTTTGTGAAGTAGTATGTGGTGCTTTCCTTCGCTGTTCCGCATCTTCTGCTTTCCATATAACCTGCATCAACAAGTTTTTCAAGTTCCTCATCCTTGCCGTTAAAGTAGTTTCTAGTTGGCTTGAAATACGTCTTTCCATTGCACTTATAAAGCGTTCTCCGTGTGGCATTGTCAAGTCCGATTGTGTGACGCACCTTCTGGCGCAGTGTGCAGCAGGAATATGTGTAGCCATCCATTTTAACGGTAGAATAATCGTTCTCAGGCAACATTATCATTTGTTTACACCTCCTTCCAGTGCTGCTCAAAATCTTCTACTGTGGCTCGGAACAAAATGTGCCGTTTTTCACTAAAAATGGTAACTCCCTCTCCTTTCTTACGTTTAAACTGCCACTTTTGCTGTGGTAAGCAGCTTATCCAACATTGATCGCCAAATATATACTGGCGCCATACTTTAGGTCTGCACCATCCTTCTTTATCCATTGGATTCTTCCTCAAAGCTCAAAGGCTTCTTCCATGGCTGCTGTAAGCTCGTTTGCATTGTGAAGTGCCACTTCCGCTTCAAAAAATTTTCCTTCTTCCATTCCTTTGCTAGCTGCCTTAATAAGGAAATCATGAAGAATTACAGCTGCGTCGATACTGTAAATATTTACCGAAATGCACTTCTTATCCTTTAATGCGTAGCTTGATACTATTGACATTTTTATACCTCCGCCATAGTTTTTTCTTTAAAATAATCCTCATTGCTTACGAATTTATCAATCTTTCCATCCTTGAAAAGTACAAATTCTGCCAGAAAGTGATCGCTGTTTTGAATCATTGAGCATTCAATATATTCCCCAGTCTCCTCATCGTATTTTTCAAACCAGTTCTCCACTCCATCATCACAGGTAGTATTTTTAAAAACAAAATACGGATACTCTTTTTCGCCAATAGACCTAATGTTACTCGCAATTTCCGAAAAACGTTTAATGATATTCTCTGGTTTTGAAGCTTCCAAATATTGGATATTCTGTTCCATAAACTTAATAATTGAATCCGCTATTAAGTCTTTGTCATTGGTAGAAAAAATGTTCTGATTAGAAAGTTCCCAACATACTCTATCTGGTGTATTATCACAATTATTAACCTTTTCATTTGTTTTTGACCATACTTTGGGGCCATAATGCGGTTCAATAATCATTAGCTTGTATCCATACGGAGTCTCGATGTAGTCTGGAATATATTTATTCGGCAGCATTTCCCATATATTGGGAGAGAAAAGCCATGAATTAGGATATTCAAAAAGCACCGTTCCCGTATAATCACTCCTTATTCCATACATTTTACTTCTGCTCATATCTTTCTCCTACTTAACCAACTCTAATGCTTGTTTTGCAAGCTTGTCAGCATAATCATTATACTTGTCACCTGAATGCGCTTTGATCTTCTCAAAGGTGATTTGAACTTTTTGCGCAGCCTCTCTTACAAATTTTACATATGACTTTGTTGCTTCTTTGTTTGCACTCCATTTTCCAAGTGGCCAGTTTGCTATTCCATCATAATCATAACGTATAATAAGTCGCTTCTTATTGTTTTTGATGGCATACTCTATCGCAGCTCTGGCTCCCATGATCTCACCTGCTACGTTTCTCATACCTGCAAGGCTTGGATCAGAAAAGCTCTTATTGAAGGTCTTTTCCTCTCCGTTTTCCAATATTACCATGCCATAGGAGAAACACTGGGTAGACTGATCGTAGCTTCCATCGACATAGGCAACCAAATCATTAATCTCAATGGGCATTCGGTCATAAGCTGATGTAATTTGTTCGTTAATCGTTTTCAAATATTTTTCCTCCTTCCGCTTGATTCTCTTCTTTTAATTTCTTCACAAATTCCCGGTATCTTCTTGTATATTCGTAACTATCGTTAAATACGTATGTTGCCGCTTTTGCAGATCTCACTCCTTAAAAAAATTATTTGGATGCATCCTATTCCTCTTCCGAGCTTGATTCTGTTCCCCGGTGAATGCTTTTCTCAATTTCTTCATCGGTTTTCACAACAACAAGTGGAATCTCTTTTGAAATGTTCTCTATAAGTCTCTTGAATGCAGCCTTGGCATTTTCTTCGTTCTTATAACAACCAAGCGATTCTTGTACGGTTGTAGTAGAATCCAATAGTATTTCAGTTTTTGAAACTTGGCCAATATAAATGCAAACTACATTGTCCCAGTTGTAAAAGACGTTTCTGTCCTGCCTTACAATAATCATCTCAAACATCTCCCTTCTTTTTAGTTAAACGGAAGTCCTTCATCTTCTACACCGTCCGGAATATTCATAAAACCTTCATATCCGCCTGCAGGTGCTGGTTCCGGAGCTGGCTGCGTATTCTTCTTGCTTTCCACAAACTCCTGCTCATCCACAACTACATCCGTTGTGTACACCTTCTGTCCATCCTTATTTGTGTAGCTGCCTGTCTGGATGCGTCCAGTAACAGCAATCTTTGTTCCTTTTTGCAGAAATTTCTCAGCAAACTCTGCATTTTTTTTAAAGCTAATACAGTTGATGAAGTCTGCATTCTGACCGTTATCCTGCTTACGGTTTCTGTCTACAGCCAGTGTATATCTGGCTACCGCCATTGTCTCTTGACCCTGTGTATAACGCACTTCTGGGTCTTTGGTTAATCTTCCAATTAAAATTACTTTGTTCATACTGAACCTCCTAAATTTATTTGATACGCTTTTCAGCGTAATCTCTGGCTTTATCTTTTTAAGGTGGCTGGTGGAAACTTATCTTTTTTATTTTTAAGCAGCACTGCTTCTGCAATTTTGTGTAAAATGGTGGTTACTTTCGTTTCTTTTTACCTCCAACCTTGTATTTCATCAGTAGATACTTATAACCATCAATGATTCTCTGGATATCTTCACTATTTCTTTCTTGCCCTCTGGCTGCCTTTTCTTTCATCCACTCTGGCTCTACGCCAGAATATGTAACTTCTTGCACCAGATCACAATCGTCTGATGATGTGAAATACTGCACAAATGTCTTGCACCTGCAGAAACCTTCAAGGCACAATGTTAATCTGACAATTTTGTCCATAATCTCAGTGAAATCATACGGAACATGTTTTCTTGGCTTGTATAATCTGATGATCTTACCGTCTGTAAGCTCTACAATGTAGCCACATCTTCTTTTTGAAAACTCCTGCATTTCTCTGCTACACGGATATACCTCGGTCTTGATGATCTGCATGTACTTTTTTCTCAGCTCCTTCTGTGTCATTTTCACATCTTCCTTTCTTCACTATATCTCTTTGATTTTTTATGCCTAAAAGCATATTGATCAGAACTGGAACACCTCTTTCTTTAAAGTTTGATCCTTTTCTTTCTTCTGCCTAGTTCCCTCTGCCTTGTAAGAGTATACATAAGCTCTTCCTCTGGTCTTATTTCCTGCTTAATCTTCAATTTAAGCATTGTTCGCATAGCTTTGAGAAAATCTTTTCTTTCTTTTTCTGTCATGTTATGTTCAAAAGCAAGCGTAGGCACAATTAACTTTTCAGCTAGTAAGACTTGCCGATTTTTCTTCACTTTGAGGTCCTTCTTTCTTTTAATACTAGAATACTCCTGCGTCCATCCTTTCATTGTATCTTTTCTCTGCATAGTACCTGAATGTGTAGTATTCAAGACCACATTTCTTTGCGGCTTCGCTGCATCCAATGTCTCCTTGTTCCCATTCCAGATATACGTCTGTAAAGTTTGGCGGAAGAATCACTCCTCTCTGGATTCCCTTCCTCTGCTCCCCAATCTCTTTCAAACGGATATTTGCATACTTACGGAATGTTGTATGCGACATCTCACATTGTCTAGCTGCCTTTTCATCTGAGAGTAAACCGAGTTTCCACTGTTCAAAACAATCATCAAACATTGGTGGCAAAGGCTTTGGCGGTACTTTATTGCCTGTCTTGACGGTATGCCTATCACCTCTCTTCGCAAGTTCTTCTCTCGCGTACCTTTCAAAAGTCGTGACGCAAACACCTATCTTCTTTGCACCTTCTGGTCCGGTTAACTTTCCGTCCCTCCAGGCAATGTAAAGCGCCTCTGGAAGCGTAGTTTTTTTCGCAACAAAGTTTGATCTATGACCTGTTTGCTTTTTAGGTGTCTTTGCCTTAGCTGCATCTTGCCAGTGTAGCCAATTTTTATACATTGGACGCTGGCTAAACTTTGAACAGTGATATCCTAACTGTATATTATGCGCACGGTTATCAGCTTCTTCCGCGGCTTCTTCTTTGCTTAGAAATACTGATCTTCCAAGCTCCGATCTCTCCCAACGATGTATATTATTCGCATCGCTTCCAATGTCGCGTTTTTTTGTCATCGCATCAAAATGTGTGTCTGTCACGGCTATGACAACCGATTCAACAACTTCAAGTCCGTAGTTGTCGAACCCTTCGAATCCTTTCTGCTTTAGCTCGTAGTTGCTTAATCGGTATTCCTCTACGTGATAGACAGGAGTTCCGATCTTAATCTCACCCATCTTGTACCTCCTTTATCAGTTTTAGATCATATCCACCCTGCACAAATTCTTTGGTGAGCTTATGCCTGATACCGTTGCCTAAGTACTGGTATATATCAAGCATGTCATCATCAGAAAAATTTGTCTGCAGATACTGGTTTATACTCTTTCGAGTTCTATTCCAGAATCTTACGTTCCTTACGTGTTGCTGATAAACCATCGTTTTGCAAGCGTCCCTTGACACATATTCAAGCAATTTACATTTAAGATCTTCTTCACTCTCAATATCAGCTATGGAAAAACCAGAACGCTGCTTGTTTAAGAGCAAGTATCCATTGCTGTTGATACTGCTACCAGGAAAGCATTTCATAAGCTTCAAAATTTCATTCAGAATCATAATTGCTCCAATCTATCTTCTGTCCGCAGTACGGACAGTGTACGCAAACTCCTGCTTCTGATTCATACCGTGTGCCACATGTCGGGCAATACCACTCGTATACATTTTCGCTTGATGCACAGATGACTGGCTCTTCTGCAATTGTTTTATGCATGTCTCCTTTTTCAAGAATGCTATCAACTATTTCACATGCTGTTTGCAAGGGTACTGCGCGGCAGTAGGTATGTGGATATGCTACTGTAGCCATCAATTGATTATTGCTAAACAAAAGGTTTTTGATTTCATCACTTTTTGCAATAGACATTTAACAATCCTCCCAGTCAATCTTCTGTCCACATTTTGAACAATAGGAAGCAAGGCAATCATTTATGATGTTTCCACATACAGAGCAGCTACATGCGTTCTTATCTGCCAGAATAACCGGTTTTTGCGGAATCTGCTTTTTAAGAGCGCTATGTGCCTTCATGAATACAAACGCGGCTCTCATTGACTTTTCAACTGCCTTGTAATCCTTTTTCCTTAAGGCTTGTTCAGTTGCTCTGGTGCAAGTATCAAGTTTCTTCTTTAGTATCTTTACGGCTTCTTTATTGCTCATTTACTTTTCCTTTCTTACAGGAACGGGCATGTTTCGAGATTAAACAATTTCCAGGTCTTACCTGCTTCTGCAACGTCCACATTTGCCATTCCTGCGACTTCTTTTATTCTTGTGACCATTTCCTCTGCTACTGCATTATTTGCGCTTAAATGGCAAATAATGACGTTCTGGAGTGCGTCTGTTGTGTTAGCTTCTATGAAGCTTGCACACGTTTCTAGTTCCATATGTCCCTTGATAACGTGTAATCGTTTACCAGTGACATCTTCTGAAATATACTTCTTTTGGTAATTGCAAGACACCAGTATGTGGCTAATGTCCTTAAATCGCCACCTTACAAACTCTGTATCAGTAATGTAGAGCATTCGCTCCATCTCTGGATGCTTGATGACGAATCCATAGCACGGACACTCTGTACCGTCTGCATCAGTATGTTTGAAGTGTCCATGCACATCAGTCATTGGAACCGATACGATTCCAAATTCACCATATCGGCCGATATAGGAGTTATCTTCGTAAGGTTTGTAGACTGGGATTCCCATTTCTTCCAGATCACTGACTGCTTCCGAATGATCTCTGTGTTTATGTGTGGCAACACATCCAACAATATCAGATACCTTCCAACCACATCCCTTTTTAATCTTCATAATCGGGATTCCTGCATCAAGAAGAAGCATCTTTCCTTTGTTATCCTTTAAAACATAGCAATTACCAGAACTGCCGCTGGCTAAGCACGTTAAAATCATCCGAAAAAACTCCTCTCTCAAGTTCTATGTCATTTATCCCTCCACACTCTCAATGTGGTAACGACCATATCCGCTTGTTCTTCCACTTCCAATTCCGTTTCCAAAACCTGCAAGACGAATAATGTTTAAGATCTGTTCCAGAGAATATGCATTCTCCGTATATTGAATTGTAAAAGTTGCGCTCCATCCGCTAAATCTATTCAGTCGTACAAGCACTGGAGCGCCCTTCTTTGGTGACATAAGTTTTTCGTCAATAAAATGCTCTGCAAACTTGATCGGAACCAGATTGCCTTTTGCTATGACATTTACAGCAGCGTTGAATTTTGTTGCGTAAGTGTCAATCTTGTTTTGTACAACAGCCTGTCCAAATGACTTTTTCAAGCCAAATGCTGTAATACATGGTGCATTGTTGGCCAGTGCTTCTCTCAAGCCTTCCTCTGTGAAGTCTGTAGGCTTTCCACCATACCAGTGCATGGCAGTGATCACTTCTTCCCATACATTTGTAGCTGCTGTGTCCTTAGCCTTATTCTTTCTCTCATCGGTCAGCTTTCTGGCACTACAATCATTCATTTTATTAAGTACCAAATCCCCATCACCTGCAATGGTAATTCTTGCCTGCTTGATGCTTAACGGCTTTAATTCAATAACCTGTGTTTCTTCCTTCTTTGCCATGATTTGTTCTCTCCTTTTTTGTTTTGGTCTAAGCTTTCGCTCGAGATGCGGCACAAGTGTTATGATGTTATGTTTTGTAATGTGATGCGCTGTAGTGTTCTGTTGTGTTCTGCATTGCGGCTTATGCCGCGTCTCAAACGGAAACTTTAGGTGTTCTGGTAACACTTGCAGACAACATGAAATGTGATGTTGTGTGTTGTATTGTATTGTTCTATGCTGTACTGTTCTATCCTACGATAGGCAACTCATGCTGCCTGCAAATGCTACCAGTTTGTTTTGTTGGTATCCACTCGGTATATAGCATAAACTATGCATAATTATGTATATTGTTGTATTCTGTGATGTTTTAAACTATCCTGTACTTTGTTATGACATATTGCTTATGCCACATATAGAATGGATACCTTTTGCGTCGTGTTATGTACTATTCTGTCTTGTATTATTCTGCCTTGTGCTGTTTTGTTTTGCTATATTCTGTTCTGCCCTGACTTATGGGCTAGCATAAAGCAACAAATAATCTGTTTTGTAGTGTAGTGTATTGTTATGTTCTGTCCTGTCCTATCACTTTTTGCTATATAATTGAGGCTTACTTGCTGCCTCATACTAGCCCATAAAATCTGCTTAACTCGAATGCTCTATGAATGATGCAATGTTATGTTTTGTTGTGTCGTGTTATGTTCTGTCCTGTGCTGTTATGTTTTTGACATATGAGCCATTTCTTTTCTCAGATGGTGCATACCGTTACACCATCCACAGAACACTCGAATTAAGCATTGAAACTGTTTAAACAGCTATCTTGTCGATTTCTTCAAAGACACTCTCTAACTCAGAAAGTGACTTGTACCGATTTTGAAAACTTCTCAGCTCTGCGTAAGCCCTCTGCAGCAACTTCTGATACTCGTCAGGTTGCGTTGCAAAATGCGTTGTTGGCATATACACATTTCTCTGGCTTGTGATCTGGAAGTGCCTAATAGGTGGTTTGTTGTCCTGCTTTGGGACAACTACAAAGAACTGAATAAGCTGTCTTGCCTGCTGCAAGCGATATTTCTCCGCCGCTATGCTATCGTTCCATTCAAAGCACTTATGAAGCTCTGACTGTTCATCTCTCGCTTTCTCAAGTACTTGTTCTGGCGTTATCTCTGCATCTCTTCCGATTTCATCCAGGCACTTTGCAGCGTTGGCTTTGAAAATTCCTTCTATTCTCCATTTAATTTCATCCATAGGCTATCTCCCTACTGCATAAACGCTGGGAGTTCCTGCTGACCATCTGCATTAGCTTTTAACTCTCGATTTCCAGTTACAGACTCAACAAATGTTTCTGAATTTGCTTCATTTTTAATTTCATATGCAACATTTTCCTGCTCAATTTCAATTGGAGAAATGTCCTCGAACTGATCAAGTCTGTCGGATATCTCGGAAATATTACCATCTGTACTCGTATTCGCGATCATTTTGCACAAACGGTTGATTACAGTTTTCTTTGACATCTGATCTCTGAATTTTGTGTGTGTGCTGGCAGCATCCTCTTTCAATCCACCCATTCGCTGATTCCATGCTTTCTTCAACTGGTTAATATTCATGATCTCTACTATATGGCTTCCATCTTCTAGCGTTCCAACGGCATAAGCACCTTTGATTTTGTCATTATCAATATTCATAAAGTCCTGCGTATGCTCGTCAATAACTTTCTCACCATTAACAATGTGATACTTAAATGTATCGCCCTCATAGATGATCTCTGCACTGATCTTCTTTAAGCCGTTACGTCTTGCCAATGTGATATTTCCAAAGTAAGATTTCTGGAATTGGCACTTTCCACCGTAGGCGATAAAATATCCCTGCTTTTTGTTGACATTGAGTGCCAATGTGGCCATTTCCATAAGCGAATTTACAATACTAGCCTGTGAGCAGCTTTCAAGAACCGGTCGCTTATCTTTGTCAACAGTATCTTTTAATACCAGATACGCTCCAGTTAATGCATTTGCTACGTTGTAGTCTTTTGGAAATGCCAAGCCAAAGTTCTCTTTCTCTTTTAATTGGCGTACAAGTCCATCAATAAGGTTATTATTTACAATTAAACTGGCCTGCTGATTTCCTGCACTTAATGCTTCTGTTTTAGCTGCTGCCATTATTCCTTGTCCTCCTTGACTTCCTTAACCTTGATATGTATCTTGTTCAATAACTCGCTCAATTCCTCAAATGATTTAAGTGTAAAACTGCCAAACATCACGAGTGCGACAGTGTCTTTTGCTAAATCGCCTGAAAAATATGATACTTTGCCTTGTACCACTTTAGACTTCAACCCTATTGGGAAAAGCTTGTCATCACCTTTTACAACTTCGACTGTACCATTGTAAGGAACTGGCTGTTTTTTCTCTTCCTGCTCCGGCTCTGTGTCCTCTGCACTGTCTGTGTCATTATTCTTGTCAGCCTTTAATACATCTAGTAATTCCTGCGCAGCGTCTCTGAGTGCTTCCAAAAAACTAAGGTCATCTCTACTTTTGAAAAATTCCAATCCCGTTTCTTTGGTTTGATTGTCTTTAATAACAAGCATTCCTATACGTTCTCCAACATGCACCTCAAATTTCTCACTCATAATTATTCTCCTTGTTCAATTTTATTGTTTTCTGGCACTCTTTTAAGTGTCTTGATATTGCTTCTTCCATAAGCTTCTACCCATGAAAGGTCTACTGGTTCGTCTACTACTGTGACTTTTGTGCCGTTTGGAGTTACTGCTTCGTCTCCAGGCTTTAAATCTTCCTCTGCTGCAAAGCAATAGCTTCTTTTACTACCCTCGTATCGGGCTTTTACATAATTTCTCATTAGCTTTCTCCTTTTAATAATTTTTACTGTTTAATTTCTTTTGCAAAGATTGATGGAGAAAAGATACAAACTGGACGAACGCCGAAGCTGTTGCGGCAAACGCCGTAGACGACGTTGCCGGATGGAACAACAACGGCCATCCATTTATAATATCCGTTGTGCGGCGTACTCCATGGAGTAAGTAACCACCAGTAATACTCTTCGTTTGGGATCAGGCTTCTGTATTTTCTGTACTCGTCAAGTGCAAGCATTGATACCTTATCCTTACACTTTTCATATTCCTTCTGCCCATCAGCAGATAACAAATCCCTTTCAAATTCAATAATGTTTTCCTCTCCAATTTCCTTTTCTAATTTTCTGAGGAAATCATTATTCAAATACTGGCGCAGTTCACTAGTTCTCCAGTCATTACATTTCGAATCAAATGTCATTGATTTCTCTAATTTTTCTGCAAGGCACATGCAGCCTGAATCAAGAACATCAAGGATTTTCCATTTTAGCCCTGCAAGTTCGAACTGATTGCCTGCTTTAGGCTCAACATCAATTTTTCTTTTTGAATTACCTTCTAAGATGTTTACTCTTTTCTTTAGATCATTGAACTGTTGTTGCAACGCTTCTAATGTTAATTCAGCCATCTACTCTCCTTTCGATACAAAGATGTTAGATTTTAAGATAAAAACTGGGCGAACACCGAGGCTGCAGTTGCAACTGTAGCTGCGGATGACGCCGGACAGAAGAACAACAGCCATTGAACGATTGTATTCATGGTTTGGACTAGTCCATGCTGTACAAGTCCACCACCAATCATCCAAATCATTATTAACAATCAAGTTGTTATACTTTCTGGCCTCGTCAAAGGTGATCGGGCGAACCTTACATGTTAATTCTCCATAGTCATTCTGACCATCTACTGTTGTTAAACTTACGGTGTGTTCTACAAGATTCTCTGCTCCAACTTCATTTTCAATAGTTGGCTGGATTTCAGCTTCGATGTATTTTCTAAGTCCAGATGTCTTGTAATCCGCTGTATCATCTGCAAATTTTCTGTCTTCTGCTATAAAATCCTTCGAGATAACCTTGGTTTTTCCTTCGTGCTGTTCAAGGACAATATAATCATTCTTTCCAATACAAAATGTTTCTCCAGCTTTTAAGCTTTCCAGTTTAACCTTGTTACTCTGCTCTCTTTCTTCAAGCATTTTTACCAATGCTCTTGCAGTTTCAAGTTCTTTGCTCATGTCTATCTCCTTTCTACAGCCGCGGTGACTTGACCAAATCACGCACAACTCTATATTTTGAGATATTTTCTCCGTCTTTCTCAACGAAGTAAAACGCTCCGTCATTCGGCTCTCTGAAACCGCTGTAATACTTTGTATTTACCATTACTGCATCCTGATCCTTGCAGCGGCTGCACCATTCGCGGATTTCTGCGCCGAGGTAACTTTCTCCGCTGTTCACTACAACCATTTGCTCTCTCCTTTCTTTTCTTCTCTGGTGGATTGTAGCAATCTATGAACTCGTGTAAGTCATATAAGCTACATCCTCTAAATTTCAATGTTTCATTTTGTTTCCATAAGCGTTCTGCTCTCACACCAAATTCATCTGAAAAGCTCTGGATCAACCCTTTCATGGCTTTCTGCCTAGCTCTTTTAATTTCTGTTGCCGTCCTTCCAGATCTTGGTGCTATTGCATCCGCCCTTCTACAGATATGTCCAATCAGCTCTAACCGCTGCTCCTCTGTTAGCTTCATAGGCTTATTGAAGCTGGCGATAAATCACCTGAATGATCTTGGCATCATACAACGCATTGTGTTTTACCCCTTTAGGAAGCGGCTTTCCCAGCTTTGTTAAGAGTTGTTCGCGTGATAAATCAAACGCTTCCTTTTCAGAAATTCTTAGCACTCTTGCAATATCCTGATTGATGTCGTGGCAACTTGCTGACATGCAATTAGGAAGCTCCAATGCGGAACTTGCCAGAAGATCAACCAGTAATACAAAATCGTAATGAGACACATCTGACACAAATTGAATATCACTCTCAAAATGCTTAAGCCATTCAAGAAGTGATTCTCGTACCTCATATTTGCTACCAACCACAAATACGGTGTTTTCCTTGTCTAGCAACTCTGCAAGTTCCTTATTCTCGCCCTTTACCACTGTATTTGACAATACGTTTTCCTCGATCCAAGGTGTGATCTGATAGTCTGCAAAATCATTAAATTCTGCGTAAAAGGATTCACCGCTTGCAGATACAATTCCAATACTTATTAGAGTTGTATCTTTATGCAATCCTGTAAACTCCGTATCAAAGTACAGATTTATCATTTTCTTTTGCTCCTTCCTTTTCTTTATATTCCTCTGCCTGCTCCATTCCAATAATGTAGGCAAGCTGTTTCTCTGTTAAACATGGAAGCAGCCGTGTTGCTGTTTCAAGCAATTGCTCTTTGCTTTCCCCATGGTAAATAAAAATTGCTAATCACTCTCCTTCTTCATTATCTTCAATGCTGTTTGGATTCAGCATTATCATTAACAGCTTTTTCCAAGCAAGTGTTTTGTTTACGGTATATCCATTTGCGGTTTGATACTGCATATGTACCACATGTGGGTACTTCGCTTTAATCGCCGCGCTTACTGTTGTTGGTGTTCCATCTGGCATTTTTACATTCAGCATAACAATGTCGCCCTGCTTTGCTGTTTCTTTCAGCAGCTCCGTGTCTTTGCTCATTTCTCCGCTCAAATGCGGCAACATTTCTCTTAGATTCATACATTTCCTTTCTGTATGGCTCAGGCATTCTAGCCCAAGCCACAATTTCATAGCCAGAATCTTCAAATCCACCGTCTGGCAAATTCGCCTGGCAAGCTTCTTTCGAAGCCCACCATCTAAATCTGTTCTTTGGGTCTGGTCCCCAATAATACTCATGGGTAAGTCTAGTCTCGCCCCATCTGATTGTGCACATTAGATAGCCTGCGGTCTTATCTGGCATCTTTTTAGTCATCCAGAACATCTTTTATCACCTCTCTTAATTTATATTTGCAACATTTCTTCCTTTGCTTTTTGGTAGAAATTGCGGTCTATCTCAAAACCGTATGAACTTCTGCCAAGTTCTCTTGCGGCTCTTAATGTCGTTCCGCTTCCACAACAAGGATCAATAACAACATCACCCGGATCAGTAAATGTTTCGATTATCTTTTTCAAAAGCTTCACAGGCTTCTGTGCCGGATGAATCTTAGGAATGTCTTTTCCGTCCTTCTCCCAGTTAAACCAGTTGAAAACCATATGACCAGTACCTCTGATTGTTTTTCCTTCTTCATTAAGCTGCGCTCCGTTTCTGAACTTTGGAAGTTTGTCTCTATAGAAGCAAAGTGCATATTCTGTAGCTCCAACTACTCTCATATTCGCTTTTAATACCTGCGGCGAATAGTTCTTGATGAATACCAATGGAATGTAATGAATGAATCCATGTTTTTTTGCGGCTGCAATTAAGGTTGATGTCTGCTCAAACGAGCAAAATACGATCATGCAAGGGCTGTTGCTACTTCTTCCTCTTGTTGGGCTTTTCTTATCCTCTTTTTTCATCATCTTTGAGCAAAAATGAAAGTACTCATAAAGATTGAAATTGAAATCTGAGTTAAAAGCAGCTTTTCCTGCAAGTTTACTTTCACCATTCTTGTTGTCGCCGCCCTTGTACCACATTGGGTTGCTGCCGTAGAAATTGGCTCCGACATTATAAGGTACGTCCGCAATAATCAACTGTGCTGGGCGGATTCCGTATTTTTTGTAATTCTGCATCGAGTCGCGATACAGTTCACATTTAATTTTTCTTTCCATGTTGTGCTTTCCTTTTTTTGCTTACGATGTTGTGACTGTGTTCTCTATCCAGCCGAGCAAATAGTTGTTCTGGATACTAGAGTAGCTATTTGTTACTTCACTCAACTTCTGCAGAGTGCGCTTTTTCTGCTCAGTCAAAAAACGGTATGTTGTTGTCTTAGACTTTTCTTTTACCTTTTTATCTGTCATCACGCCTGCACCTCCTTTCTACATGTTTCCATTCTTTCGATGTAGCTAATCATGTCAGCAAAGCTTTTTGCTCTGTACAAGATTGCTCTGTTTGTGTCAGCAAGTAGTGTGTACACACTATTAAACTGGAATATGTAATACTTATGCATTCCCTCGTAGTACATGCAATCTTTAAGTACTACAAACTTATTGATATCCATTGTTTGTTCCTTTCTTATGTAACTTCTGCTATCATTTTTGCCTTCATCCTGGCGAACTTGTTAATAAAATGGATTTGCCCTTTGCCAGTTACAAGCGTTGTTCTTGTGATTCTGACGCTTCCATCTGGATTCACAACGGTACGCTCCTTAACTTCAAAGAGTTTCTGTTCCATCGCCTTCTGTGTCGGCATGTTTTTACTACCGCCACATTTAATTAGGTAGTCATTTTGACGCATCCACTCAAAGAGTCTGTTTTGCCCGATCTCATGACCATTCTGGCAAATCAGTTTAGCCATGTCCCCGATTAGAATTGAGGTCCTGCTAGACTCCACTGCATCTGCAAAGATTTCCTTTGGCTTCATGCGCTCTGTGTCTGCAATCAGTACCTTGTTATCTGCCTTGAGCTTATCAATCTCGTTATTGGCAATCTTTAAGGCTCGTGCCATCACCTGTTCTGGTGTATTCCATGCCTTTTCCAGATCAAGGAAATACTGGCGGTACTGCTTGCCCTTGTCGGTACGCTGAATCATACAAATTTGCTTTGCCATGTCGATGGAGATTTGATAATCGTTGCAAGTTGTTGTTGGATTCTTTGGATTATTGGTATTCCTTTTTTGGAAAACCAATAAATAATCAATATTTTCAAGAAATCCATACTCACACATGCGGTCAAACCATGTAGTAAAGTTACTCTTGATCTCTAGTCCCTTATGTAGCTCTCTTGCTGATACAGTAGGTCGTTCTGACTCGTAGTTAATTCTCAAGAGTTCCATGTTCCGGCTCCTTTCTGTTAAATTTTCAATGTCCGTTTGTTTGTTACGCTTACAGTATAGTTTATTAGGAATACTTTGTCAATAGTTTTTTGATTGTTTGGCAAACTTTTTTGTTGACTTAACAAACAAAACTTGCTATAATAATAATGGAAGGAGGTGATAAGATGGAAACTACAATAGGTGAAAGAATAGCAATGGTGCGAAAAAGTCAAGGCTACACCTTAGAGAAATTTGGAGAAGCTATTGGAATAAAGAAAGGTTCAGTTAGTCTACTAGAGCGTGGTATCAATACTCCGGCTGACAGAACGATTTTTATGATTTGCAACAGATTTAGCGTAAGCGAACAATGGCTCCGCACTGGAGAAGGTGATATGTTCAAGGGTCTTACACCATCAGAAGAGATTGAATCATTTCTTGGCACGCTTGCAATAGCAGGTGACGAAAATTTCAAAAAGCGTTTAATCCTTTATCTTGCGCAAATGAAGGATTCGGACTGGGAGAAATTGGAACAAGTGCTTGATACCCTTCTTGCTGGAAAAGATATCATCTTTCCACCAGACACCAAAAGTGAAAAGTAATCCTGAGTAAGCCAAATGGTGGGCATTCAGAAATGGATGCCCATTGCTTGTTTTATTATAAAATCTGTATCTTCTTGTTGATATTTTTTCTGCTGTTGTCTATACTGTTTATATAATCTTAATCCAAATCATTAAAGGAGATTGAAATATGAAGAAACAGATTATATTTACAACTTTATGTGGGTGTATCGCTTTGCAAACATTTATGCTGTCAGCGTGTTCTGGTGACTCAGCTGCAAAGGATAATTCACGGGACTGTACTATGTCAGCAGAAAGCGAAAACACGTCAGACGAAAGCGATGATTCTCAAAGCTGGGAGATATTATTCGATAACATTCCTTGGGGAACTGATTTTGCGTCTGTAAAGCAGATGTTTCCTGATTTAGAGCTAGGAGGAGTAACACATGAAGAAATAGAACCCAATAGTCTCATCAGCGGATTTAACAAGGCTTCAAGCAATTCTTCTGATCAAGTAACTTTACGCGTTTGGTCAAGCAAGCTTTCATCTTATAAGTCTAATTATAGTTTTGAGTTTGAAGATCACAATTTAATTGATCTTGTAATGTATTTTGCATTCAAGACTACAGAAGATGGATACATTGATTACGATGATAATGAAGCGCTTCTTTATGGAGTTAATTATAGAGTTAAAGGTTCGTTAGGAACACTTGCAGAATTTGCAGAAAAATTCAGAAAAGTATGTGGGGAGCCTTCACAAAATTATACAATCGAAAAGAGTTCAAATAACACGGATATGCAATATTTGATTTGGGAAAATGACAATTATATTATTTCCATTCATGATGAAATAGCTGATACGTTTGATTCTTCATTTAGCGGTTGGGACGAGTCTATCGAGATATCTTATGCCTGGAAAAATGGTTCTAAACTTTTAGAGCAATCTAAAGA
>ERZ1034962.194-NODE-194-length-34691-cov-13.245150_pt1 | contig 34691 bp, 51 predicted proteins | sample MGYA00520696_ERZ1034962 | MGnify/ENA primary metagenome ERZ1034962 (study PRJEB33766, sample SAMN09781770) | gut metagenome | biome: gut microbiome | host: Homo sapiens | place: Madagascar | study: EMG produced TPA metagenomics assembly of the PRJNA485056 data...
AAATTTGAGGAGGTGAGCCTCGTGCCGCCAAAAGCAAAGCGAATTGAAAACATGACGAAAAACATGACTCTTGCCGAGGCGCAGGCGCGCATTGAGGCTGAGGCCGCGACCATTCCCCAGCGCGAGACGCTGAACATCGAGCCTCCCCCGTACGTTGCGAAGGGCGACCGTGTCGCGCTGCGTTACTGGACACAGGTTCTCGACCGGCTTTCCTCCGCAAACGTAGATCTCCTGGATGATCTTGACAGCGAGGTGCTCGGGCTCTACTGCTCCATGCTTTCACGCCGAGACCTTACCTGCAAGATGCGCAAGAAGCTTGAACGTCAGGCGAGGTCGAAGGACGTTGATGCGAAAACCCTGCTCGGATTGATTGAGCAGATACAAGCGCTTGACAGCCAGCTCCGCAGTCAGGAACGGCTGATACTCCAGTACGCCGACCGGCTTGGACTGACCCCCGCGAGCCGCGCCGGGCTTGCCAAGAAGAAGGCCGCCGAGGCGGCTGACGATCCCGACGCGGATCTCTTCGGTTAATGCCGGCACGGAAGCAGAGCGGGCTGCACCATCCCGCAGCGGTCTACGCAAAGCAGGTGACACAGGGCAAGCTCCGTGCCATGTGCTGCCCGGCAGAAATACAGGCGTGCGAGCGCTTTCTCCGTGACCTTAAGCGGCAGGACACCCCCGATTTCCCCTACATCTTTGACACGACCCGCGCCGACCGGATCATCCGCTGGTTCGGTCAATGCCGGCAAGTACGCGGCGTTGAAAGCGGGCAGCCGATAGAGCTTCAGCCATGGCAGGTGTTTGACCTCAGCAACATATATGGCTGGGTCAGCGTTGACGACGGCGCGCGCCGATTCTCCCGCACCTACAACAAGCGTGCCCGCGGCAATTTCAAAAGCACAGAAAAGTCCGGACAATGCCTGTACCACATGTGCGCTGACGCCATGTATCCGCCCTATCATCCAGAGCTTGCCCGCTTTGAAATGATGCCAGAGGTGGAGTGCGCAGCGGTTGACCGGACACAGGCAAGGCGCGTCTTTGATGACGCGAAAACAATAGCCAGAGCGTCCCCCGCCATCGCGCAGCGGCTTAACATCCCAAAGGCGAACCCCGTGACGCATAAGACACGCGGCGGCAGGATGCGCGCGCTGTCCAAGGACACCAAGAACAAGGACTCCGGCGCGCCGACATACTTCGTCGTCGATGAATACCACGCGCACCCCACGTCTGACATCTACGACGTCGGCCTCAACTCGTTCGGCAAACGCCCTCAGGCGCTGCTGGACGCCATAACCACGGCTGGCGACGACGCCCAGAGTAAGCCGTGCTACCGCGAGGAAGAATACGCCCGACTTGTGGTAAGCGGCGAGGTCGTCGACGAGACGTACTTCGTAATGATCCGCGAGCTGCCGGAGGGTGCAGACCCGCACGACAAAAGTCTCTGGGGCATGCCTAACCCCTGTCTGCGCTACCCCAATGAATACAGCAAATACCTCCTGAAGGAGATTGAAAGCGAATATAACGCGGCGTATGGATCGAAAGACCCGGATAAAATACGGCAGTTTCTGACGCGCCGTATGTGCCGCTGGCAGACCGGCAGCGTTAACCGCTATCTGAACGAAGAGCAGATGCAGCTTGCCCGTGCGGCGCAGGTCTCCGCCGAGGAGTTTGCGGCACTGACGGACGGACGCGAAGGCTACGGCGGGTTTGACCTCGGCAAGCGCATCGACCTCACCGGAGCTTCTGCGGTGTTTCTCCTGGACGATGGCCGCATTGCCATTAAAGGCGAAGGCTTCATGCCCGAGAATCAGGCAGCTCGCCACACGAGAAGCGACCGCGTGCCTTATGAGGCATGGGCAAAGGCCGGACACTGCACCCTCACTCCTGGCGATGTGACAGACAACAGCTATGTTGAAAACTGGTTCAGTGAGAACGAACGCGAGCACGGCTGGAAAATACAGCACATCGGTTATGACGGCCACAACGCGACCGACCTCGCGATCAAGATGTGCACGGACCGAAACAACGAGGATTTTACCGTCGAGATCAGGCAGACCTGCTCCGGTCAAAACCTCGCGGTAAAAGAATTTCGAACGATGCTGCTGCAAGGCCGAATCGTGATCGAAGAAAACCCGCTGTTTATGTGGTGCCTTGCAAACGCAAACGAAATACGCGATAACTACGGCGATATCAAGCTATCGAAACGCCATAAAGACGACACCGAGCGCATTGACCCCGTGGCGGCAACAATGAACGCACTGGGGCTTGCACTGATTCGGCGTGACAGCCCGACTCTCGCCGACCGAATAGATGAAAAGTGGACAATGTGATGTGTGCCCGAATCGGGCACAGGAGGCAAACATGATAACCATACTTGTGATCCTCGGCGCCGCGGCAATAACTGCCGGGGTCGCGCTGCTGAGTATGCCGGCAGCGTTTATCGTTGGCGGGCTTCTTCTCTTAGGCGCGGCCGCGCTGATATCAAAGGGAGGTGATGGCGACACATGAGCAATCCCCTTGAGCGCGGAATACGCGCAGTGCTGGGCGGCGCACCGCCCCACATCCGCAACGACACTACCGTGGCCACACTTGCGGCAGCAGGCTACCCAATCGGCGATAACGTAACGTCGTCCGCTGCGTCGAACGCGATGAAGCTCTCCGCCGTCAATCGCTGCATTGAGGTGCTGTCGGACAGCATCGGCAAACTGCCGATATACGTGATGGACCGCGAAACTCGCGAACGCGTCGACCACCCGCTTAACGACCTGTTGACGATCCGGCCGAACGAAGCTCAGACCCCGACCGCCATGAAAAAAATGGTGGAGGTCAATGTGGACTGCGGCGGCAACGGCTACATCTGGATAGATCGAAACGGCAGCACTCTTCGCCCGCGAGAGCTTCTCCCCGTGCCGCATGAGCTCGTCACACCCTGGCTGGATACGGAAGGACACGTCTGGTACACCGTGATCCATCCTTTTACCGGCGAGCCGATGACCGTCCACCGGATGGACATGATCCACATCATGGGATACTCCCGCAACGGATGGCAGGGTATCAGCACCCTCCAGCGGGCGAGCGAGACCATAGGCGCGGCTCGGGCAGCCCAGCAGTATAACCTTAATTATTACGTCAACGGCGGTCAGCCGGCCGGCGTGCTGCAAACCTCTACCGACTTAAGCGGCGAGATCACCACGACGATCAACGGCGAGACCGTGAAGCTTTCAAAAAAAGAGCTTCTCCGCCGTGAATGGGAGAGACGCCATTCAGGCCCGTCCAACGCCGCGCGGATCGCAATTCTGGACTACGGGCTTGAATATAAGCCCATAGCCATCAGCAACCGTGACGCGCAGTTCGTCGAACAAACCGAGCTGAGTGTACAGGACATCGCGAGGTTCTTCGGAGTGCCCCTCTACAAGCTCCAGGCCGGAAAGCAGAGTTACAGCTCAAACGAGCAAAACGCCATTGAATACGTCGTCGGCACGCTGCATCCGAAGGTCACCGCCTATGAGGAGGAACTCGTATATAAGCTCCTGCCGCCGAGCGAGGCCAGGCGTTACCGTGTACGCATGAACATGATGGCGGAGCTGCGCGGCGACTATGACAGCCGCGGTACGTGGTACCGTGTGATGCGCGAGATCGGCGCATACAGCGTAAACGACATCCGCGCGCTGGAGGACCTCTCTGACGTAGAGGGCGGCGACGACCGCTATGCATCGCTTAACTATGTACCGCTTGCCGCATGGGAGCGGCTGAGCGAAAACCGAAACCAAGGAGGCGATAACAATAATACTGACACTCAACGGGACAGTGGTCGCGGACGATGATCTGTGGGTCTATGACTGGTTCGGTATCAGTGCATTTTCCCCGCATGTCGTGCGCGAGGCCATAAGGGACAACGTCGACGATGAACTCGTCGTTGAGGTCAACAGCGGCGGCGGCAGCGTGTTTGCGGGCTTTGAAATCTTCAGCCTGCTGCGCGGTACGGAGTGCCGCACCGTGGCCGTCGTGCAGTCGCTCGCGGCGAGCGCGGCAAGCACGATAATTTCGGGGTGTAACACGGTGCAGGTTTCCCCTGTGGCGCAGATCATGCTGCACCTGCCCGCCATCGTGACCGAAGGCAACCGCGAGGACCACCGCGACAGCATTAAGCTGCTGGACAGTATCACGGAGTCCATCCTCAACGGCTATGAGAGCAAATGCCGCGGGAAAGCGACGCGTGACAAGCTCGCGCAGCTGATGCGCGCAGAAACCTGGATACCGGCGCAGGACGCCGTCGAAATGGGGCTTGCAGACGAAATCCTGTACCAGGACGACACAACCGGCATAATCCCCGGCAACATCGTTAACGCCGTCGGAAGCAGCATCCGCGGGCTTGTTAACGGAGCAACTCAGCCCAGCGCAGCAGAGCTGCGCGCTCGGTATGCCGACCTCGTTGCAAAAGGAGCGACCCCGGCAGCCGGCCACCCCGCACCCGCACCGATCCAATCCATGTCATGGCAGGCAAGAGCCCGCCTTGAAATTGAAAAGAACAGATATTAAGGAGTGTGAACAATGAATCTTAAGCAGAAACTTATTGATCTCGCGGCAACCAGGGCCGCCGCCCTCGACCGTGCGTCTGCTGCCTATCAGGCAAACGACGAGGCAGCCTATTCCTCCGCAATGGATGAGGTCACGAACATCAACACTGAGGTTGAGCGCGTCCAGAACCTCCTCCGTGAGCAGGAGCGCCGTGTTATTGAGAACGCGCCGACCGGCGCAGAAGCACGCGACATCGCCGAGGAGCGCGCCAACGCGCTGCGCAACCACGAGACCGTGCATTTCTCGACAGTGGAAGTGCTCCGCGGGCTCCGCAATGCGACCACCCTCGCCACCGGCACGATCGTCGAACCGTCCGGTGCAGGCTCCGAAATCCGCGACCTCATCGGCAACAACCCCAGCTCTATCGTCAATCAGGTCTATGTACAGAATCTGGCCGGCACTGGCGGCTTCAGCGAGCCTTATGTCATCAGCGAGCTCGACGCAAAAACCGGCAAGGTCACGACCAATGCCGGCAAGGCGCGCACGGCCTCCACAGACCCGACCTTCGGCGTTGCGAAGATCAATCCGTATGAAATGAACGTGACGACCTATGTTGACCGAAACATAAGCCGTCTCAGCCCGGCGAACTACTACGCCAAGATCTACAGCATGGCAATGAACGCGATGTACCGCAAGCTTGCCGAGCTCATCGTCAACGGCGACGGTCAGTCGACGCCGGATATGTTCGGCATTAAGACCGCGAAGAACGCGGCCGGTGAGGCGATCTATGCGACCGAGAATGTCAGCGCCATCGACGAGAACCTTCTCGATACGCTGTACTATGCATACGGCAGCGACAGTGAGATCGGCTCGGGCGCTTGCCTGTATCTCGCCAAGGCCGATCTGAAGGCCATAGGCAAGATACGCAACAGCAACAAGGAGCGCGTGTTCAGGGTTATTCCGGATGCGGCCAATCCCAACATCGGGCGCATCGAAGACGGCGGAACCAGCGTCCCCTACTGCATCGTTTCCGCCCTGACTCCCCTCTCCGGTTCGACCGCATCTTCCTCCGCCGCTATTCAGACCATGCTCTACGGCGACCCCATGAACTACGAGCTTGGCCTGTTCGGCGACTACTCCATACGCGTTGACGAGAGCATTAAGGGCGTTGAGCGTATGCTGACGATCCTCGGTGATGCAATGGTCGGCGGCAACATCATCCGTCACAAGGGCTTCGTTGTTGCGACCCTGCCCAAGACCACCGGCGGCGGTTGATAATGACGACCATCTGCCCGGAAAGCCTCGCTGCCTGCAAGGCGTATATGCGCGTTGACGGCAGCGAGGAGGACACTCTCATTTCCTCGCTGCTCGCAGGCGCGTTTGAGTATCTGACAGGCGCCGGTATCTTTCGCACAGCGGACAACTCCGCGCGATATGACATCGCAGCATACAGCCTGACGCTGTACTACTACGACCACCGCGACGCTGTCAGCACCGAGGCAGAAATGCCGCGCGGCCTGCGCCCAGTTATAAACCAGCTCAAACTCGACGCTACTGCGCAGGCCGTGGCGGACAGCTATGAGGAGGGCTCAGATGGAAGAGCTTAATGTCGATGCAGGCGCGCTCGACAAGCGCATTGAGATCGTCGAGCGCGTCAAGACCTACGACGCGGCGCGATATGAAACCATCAAAGATAAGCTTATCCGCCGGTGCTGGGCGCAGTTTACTCGTCAGAGCGGGACGGAGAGCCTGCGGCAAGGGGCAGACCTGGGGACCATTAAGGTCCGCTTCCTTATCCGCACATCTCCGGTGAAAATCAGCCGACTGTACCACGTGAAGTACAACGGCGAATACTACGCCATCACCTACGTCAATCACTACGGCGACCGCGGAGGGTTCACGGAGATCCTCGCAGAACTGAAGGAGCTTGGAGGTGCGGAATGAGCCTTAACGAGATGCTTGTGGCGGCGGTTGAGCCGATCGTGCCGACCGTCCGCCCCGACAGGTACCAGCCTGCCCCCGGCGAAGAGCCGAACGAATACTGCACCTATAACCGCACGGAGTTCCCCCGGCTGCATGCCGGCGGCGCGCCCCGGCGCATGGTCTACCTCTACCAGCTGCATTATTACCTGCCGCTCGGGGGCAACCCCGAAGCGACGCTGAAGGCCATAAGCAAAGCGATATCCTCCGCAGGTTTCACATACCCCGACACGGTTCCCGCGAGCGATGCGGACGGGCAGCACTGGGTATTCGAGTTTGAGGGCAAGGAGGCGCTGGGGGATGGCTAAGTTCTCCTCCGACGTCGGTCAGCTCATGCTGGACATGCAGCAGATCGCAGAGATCCCGGAGGACGTGATCGACGAGATGCTTCAGGCCGGCAGCAAGGTCGGCGTCGAAGCGATGCGCCGGTCGCTGCGCCGGATGGGGCTCGTCAAAACCGGACAGCTTGCGGACAGCCTTGTCGCCGTGCGCAAGACCGTGAAGGACGGGCGAATCTACTATCTGGCCTACCCTAAGGGGAGGCGCAAGGCTGAGCCGCACGTGCTTTCGGTCTCGAACGTTACCCGGGTAAATCCGCTGCACAGCCATGCCAAGCCTCCGACCAATAACGAGGTTGGTTTCGTCCTCGAATTCGGCGCGCCAAAGCGCGGCATTGAGGCCCGGCAATGGATGCGCATAGCAAATGAAGAAAGCGCGGACGACGTAGTCGCCGCGGAATTCAAAATTTATGATGATTGGCTCAAATCTAAGGGATTCTGAGCCGGAAAGGGAAAATTATGAGCGATGCTCTCAGCGGTAAAAATCTCGTTGTATTCGGTCTGCGTGACATCCTCTTCGGCGAATACAATTACAACTCCGAGACCGGGGTTATTACCTACAAAAACCAGACAGTCCTCGGCCGCGGCATTGAGGCCGGGTTTGACCTAAGGTTTGCCGAAGGCCGTCTCTTCTCCTCCGGGGCGCTGAGCCGTTACAGGAAAAAGTGTACCGGCGGCTCGATCTCGCTGGCTGTCGAAGCTCTGTCGCTGGCTGTTCAGGCCAGTATATTCCAGGCTGAAACCTCAGAGGTCGACATCGGCACTTCGCAGAGCCCGAAAAAGATCAGCGGCATCGGCTACAGCGAAAACACCCGCGGCCGTTATGTCGGCGTCGGCACTTACATGCCGGCTGATGACGCCAGCGATTCGGACGCGTATGTTTGCATATTTGCCCGCAAAGCGCTGTTCGGCCCGCCAAGCATGAAGTACCGTACCGAAGAAGATAACATTCAGTGGGTTACACCGACCACTACCGGCGAGTTTATCGCGCCGGATCACCTCACTGGGACGAAGGCTCCTTTGATGGTGGAAATCGCCGAGGCGTATTCCGATGCCGACGCTCTCGCATGGTGTAAGAAACAGCTCCAGATGACGGCGTGAGGTGAGGTATGGATATCCGAAACAAGGTGATGTATAAGAAAATCGGCGACAAGGTTTACCCCCTGACAGCCAACTACAACGTCATCGCCGATATACAGGCGGAGCTCGGCGACCTTCGGGCGCTGCTCAAGCCCTCGAATTACCTCAAGGTCGCTTCTGTCGCGCTGGCGGCAATGCTCAACGAGGCCGCTTATCAGATGAAGCGTCTCGAACGCTTCGACTCCCGCAGCGTCGCGCAGTATTTCCCGCCTATCACGGACATGGCAGCGGCGACCACCGAGGCCGTCGAGATAGTCAAGTTCGTGCTGGATGCGATGATCGACCCGGAAGAGGCCGGGGACGCGCCCGAAGGGAGCGCCGAAAAAAACTGAGCTCCGGCGCACTGCCGGAGCTGAAAATTGATTTTGCGCAGGCGCTCGCGGTCTGGTTGATGCGGTTCAACGGCACGGAGGAGAGCTTCTGGCACGGGCTCTGCCCGCGCCGCCTGAACGCTCTGTGCAAGGTGCTGCTGCCGCAGCAGCGCCCCCAGCCGCTCCAGAGCCGCGATAAACCGTCAGCGCGCGAGTTCTTCCTCGGAGGTGATTAAGTGGCGACACGCAAAGTAAATACCGAGTTCACGGTCACCGGTGAAGAAAAGCTCAGACGGGCAATAACCGAGATCAACAACGGCGCAAAGGTGCTCAAGTCCGAGATGAATAAGCTCACTGCCGAATATGACGGCAACACCGACAGCGCCGAATTTTTAACCCAGAAATACGACATTCTCGAACGTCAGATGCTGACTCAAAAGGACAAGGTCGAGGCTCTCAAGCAGGCCGTCGCAGACTCCGCCGAGGCTTACGGCGAAGCGGACTCCCGGACGCAGAACTGGATAATCCAGCTCAATAACGCCGAGGCCGCTCTCGCCAACACATACGGCGAGATGGGGCGGACGCAGACGGCCATTGAGGACATGGATAAGGATTTCGACGGTGTGTCTGGCTCAACCGGTACAGCAACCGAGGGCATGACTTCTCTCGGCGACGTGCTCGATACCGTCGCTGACAAACTCGGCATTAAACTGCCGGACGGTATCTCTAAGTTTACCGGCGGGCTCGGCAAAATCCCGGCTTCCACTGCCGCAGCTGCCGCCGGCATCGCCGCAGTTGTAGCGATTGTCATTAAGCTTGAGAAGAAGCTTATAGACGTCACCAAGGAGAACGCAGCAGCTGCTAAGGATCTTGAGGCGCTGTCCTTGCAGACCGGCGTCAGCACGACGGACTTGCAGGCTTTCCAATATGCCGAGGATTTCATCGGCGTCAGCTCCGACCAGCTCGCTGATTCCCTTAAGGACTTAACCACAAAGATGTCCGACGCGGCGAACGGTAACGAGGAGACCGCCGCGAAGTTCGACCAGCTCGGCGTGTCCATCTACGATGCACAGGGCAACCTCCGCAGCGCCTATGACGTATTTCTCGATGTGATAGACGGGCTCGGCGAGATGGGCAACCAGTCAGAGCGCGACGCGCTGGCCATGGGGCTTATAAATGAGAGCGCACAGAAGCTCAATCCGCTTATCGAGCAGGGCTCCGGTTCGCTGAAGAAGTACGCAGCCGAGGCCGAAAATGTTGGCTACATACTCAGCAATGACCAGCTGAAGGCACTGACCGCCGTCGACGAAGCACAGAACCGGCTGCTGAAATCCCAAGAGGCCGTCAGCAAGCAGATAAGCGCTGAGTACGCGCCTTATATGTCCGACGCGCTCAACCAAACGCGCGAGCTTATAGAGAAGGTCGGCAAGGCGCTTGTCGACTCCGGTGCAGTCGAAGCTTTCGGTTCGATCCTGGACAGTGCCGTCTCGCTGCTTGAGCCGCTGGGCGATCTTACCGCTGATATCCTCCCCCCGTTGGGGACTCTCCTGAAAGGCGTCGCCGGGACTATCGCGTGGATCGCAGACACGATCAACCTGATCGTCGGCCTGCTGACACTCAACGGCGACCGGATCAGCACCGCGCTTGGGTTCAACCCGAACAAGGCGTCGAACATTCAAAAAACGCTATACGGTGCGGACTATAAGACCGAGAGCTACTACGACTCGACCGGCAACTACTACGACCCTACGACCGGCCAGTTTTCAGGCAACTACTTTCACAACGCCGGGGGAAACGACAACTTCCCCGGAGGGCGCACGAGGGTCGGCGAGAACGGCCCGGAGACCGTTTACCTGCCGCAGGGCACGGTCATCGCCAACGCGCAGGAAACGCGCGCCGACGGCGGCTACGACGCGCCTGTCAACGTCTACATTGAGGCGCGGACGATTCAGGAGTTCAACGACATTATCGAGATAGTGCGTGACGCTCAGCGCGTCCGCCGGATGAAGGGAGCGCCGAGATGAGCACGACATTGACACTGACTTCGAACAAATCGGCGGCAATATCCCGGAGATCCGATGTAGCAACAGATTTCAACGACCACACCTCAGCAACGGTCGACCTGATTTGGGGTTATAGCCGGTACGACACAATTTATTTGCTTGCCGGGTTCCCGGCCGTCGCAGCGTCTTACGATTACAAGCCCGTCCTCCGCGCGGTCGTCAAAGCTTATCTGATCAGCGACCCCGACTATCCGGCAGCCTCAACAGAAAGGGTAATGATCGAGGACCTCATAGAAGATTGGGCTGAAGCAAGCGTTACCTCTCGGGAAGTGACCTTCATCGGCGTTTCCGAGTTCATCAGCGTGCCGTACGGTGCGACGGGAGTATACCAATTTCCCGCGTTTTCAGGACACTCCGCACGGAACGTGCTGCTGCATGGCTGCGCGATACACTCGTACGCATCCCCGAGGGATCACCTGTCGGTCGGCACCTCCCGCCACTCTTCCCCGCCGCAGCTTCTCGTCACATTTGATGACAGCAACGTTCAGCCGAAGTTGGCCACGCCAGCCCCGACAAGCGGAGTGCGGCTCAACAAGGCCGCGGCAATCGAGTTTTCAACAAGATTTGGGCAATCAAGCTACTACACGATCAAGTGGCTGACTCCAGTCAGCGGCACATTTAAGTACCGGCTTAAAGGCGCATCGTCCACAACAACGGTTGCCGCGACAATACGCTCGTCCATGCTCTCGTATACCGCCCCGTCTAACACCTTCACCGCCGGGGAGTATGAATACTGCTTCACGGTCACGGACAATCTCGGCCAGACGGCCTCCACCGCATGGTCGTCATTCGACACCCGCGACACTGTTCCGACGGCGACGGCGGACGCGCCGTCTGGAAATCTCTGTGACGGAGCCCAGCCGATAAGCTTCCGCTGGACGCACATCAACGAAAGCGGCAGCGCGCAGAGTATGGCAGTTTTGCAGAAAAGCACTGACGGCTCGACATGGTCAGAACTTGCCAGAATAAACAACTCCGCTAATGAATATATCGCCCCGGCTGGGACGTTCACATCGGGAACATGGTTTTGGCGAGTCCAAACCTATAATCTCGACGGCGTCCCCGGCGTATTCAGCGATGCTGCCTCATTTGTCGCAGTCGCTGCGCCGAGCACACCCAAGGTCATTGTCCAGGCGGCCCCGCGGCCGCTCATAACATGGCAGACTAACGAGCAGAGCGCTTTTCAGATTCAGCTCGACACTGGAATCGACACTACGGACTACGGCTCCGGGAAAAGCTGGCGCAGCCCGGTCTATCTCAATGACGGGATGCACGTCGTGCGTGTTCGAGTTCAGAACAGCTACGGGATCTGGAGCGAATGGGGCAGCGCGACCTTTACCGTAAGTCACACCGCGGGCGGGGCTATCGCGCTCACGGTCGACGCGGATCACCGCGCGGAGCTGTCATGGAGCTACGCCGGGAGCTGGACTGAGTTCGTGGTCTATCGCAACGGCGTCGCGATAGCTAAGACAACGGACTACAGCTATACGGACGACTACTCCGTCGGCACCGTGCGCTATCAGGTGCGCGCCTGCGCCTCGGACGGGACTTATAACTACGCTCTCTCGAATGAAGTCACAGTGTCTGTCATGCCGGAAACCGTCATGCTGTCCGCTCTGGGCTCCGGGAAATGGCTGTTTTTAAGGCTCTCCACGGCACAGCACAGGACGAACACCGTCAAGGCATCGCGCACGTTCAGCCTAACGCATCTATCAGGGCGAAAATTTCCGGAGGCTGAGCTGGCAGAGTTCTGCGACCGGTCGATATCCGTCAGCTACGCAACCGACGATGAGACCGAAAAGGCCGCGCTGGAGGCGTTGATGGGTTCCCCGGTCTGTCTCAAGACGCCGGGCGGCAAGATGGTTATCGGCATCCTCGACACGCTCAGTGAGACGGAGAGCATGTTCTACAGCTCTTACAACTTCGCAGTGAGCCAGATGCACTATCCGGAGGAGGTCGATCTTGATGCGTGAGGCGCGATACAAGCTCAACGCCCTGCGCGGCGGTGCCTTCTTCAAGGAGCTGCGCTTCTCTCCGGACAATGCGCCGAACATCAAGTTTTCGGGCCTTGCCGAAATAAAGCGCAGCTTCTCCGGAGAAGTCGTCCCCGACGCAGACTTTGACCTGCTGAGGGATGAGCTTCAGCCGATGATCTTCAGCGACGGAGTTTGGAGCAGCCTCGGCATCTTCCGACCGACGACGCCGAAGCTCTCCGGCAGCGCAACCGGCGAGCGGCTGAGAATCGACGCATACGACCGCAGCTGGTTGCTGAAAACAAGCCGCATAGAGGCCCGGCTGCACCTCGCGGCAGGGCTCAACTACATAACCGCCGTCGAGCAGCAGCTCACGGCGAGCGGCATCGGGCTTGTTATAAAGACCCCGACAACCTCGACGCTGTCATGTGACCGCGAGGACTGGGAGCCGGGGACGAGCCGTCTGACGATCGTCAACACGCTGCTGCAAGAAATCGGATACCGGGACATCTGGTTCGACGGGGACGGCATGGCGCATCTTGAGCCTTACGCCGCGCCTACCGCGGCGCGAATCTCCCAGCGTTACAGCTCGCGCGACGTGCTCAGGGCACCAATAGCCCCGGACTATCAGTCGGAAAGCGACATCTTCAGCGCGCCGAACGTGTTTATTGTCGTCTGCGCGAACGCCGACAACGCCGAGACGCTTGTCGCCACCGCTGTTAATGACTCCCCGCTATCCTCGAAGAGCACGTTCAGGCGCGGGATGCGGATCTGCCAGCAGGTCAAGGTCAACCAGATCGCAGATCAGGCCGCGCTGCAAGCCTACGCCGACAGGCTGGTATCCGAGTCGCAGCTCAGCACGCAGACGATCACCTTTTCAACGCTCCCTGAGCCGGGGCACGGCGCGGGCAACGTAATCGCCATTGACCACCCCACGATCGGCGGGGTGTACGAAGAAACCGCCTGGAGCCTCACGATGCGCTCCGGCGACTTAATGAGCCATTCCGCAAAAAGGACGGTGCTATAAATGGACGAAATTTTAGCCGCTGCCGCTCCGGAGGAGCAGGCAGAACAGGAGGAGATACTCATCGCCACGGTTGGCGCGGTGACGGAAACGGGCGTCACGCTGATCTTTGCGGGCGAGGAATCCGCCTCCGAGAAAACATACCAGGGGAACGTCAGCGCAGCCCTGAAGGCGGGCGACCGCGTAAAGATCACCAAGGACAGCGGGACGTATCTCATCGACTACACTGTCGGCGTCCCCGGCTCCGCCATCGAGGAGGACACCCCCGAGCTCCCGGCGGGCGGAAAAAAGGGGCAGGTTCTCGTCAAGAAAAGCTCCGCTGACGGTGATGTCGAGTGGGGCACCATTTCGCCGCCCGGCGGTCTGCCCACAGGCGGCACAGACGGGCAGTTCCTCGCTAAGAACGGAAAGGCGGACTACTCCAGCCAGTGGGTGGACAACCCCATACCGACCGGCGGTTCCGACGGGCAGGTGCTGATGAAGGATGGGACAACCGCCCGCAAGCTGAAATTCGGTGACCCATCCGCCGGGCAGCTTGTCAACGGCGCCCACAAAGTGACCCTGAGCACGGCCGGCGTCCTCGCCGGCGGCTCCAGCAAGGATATCTCCCTCGGCAGTTTGAGCTATCCGTTCAAGGATGTCTATGCTGACGGGACTATTGCCCTTGCTCAGGGTTACAGCGGCAGCGTGATGAAGCTCGGCGGCAGCAACGCGACAATAGGCTTTTTCGGCGCGACGCCCGTGCGCCGCCCGACGGTATCCGCGTCGGCGACGCTCACGCAGGTCATCACGGCGTTAAAAAGTCTGGGGCTGTTCCAGTAAGGAGGTACACCATGCTGACTATCCTTCAGGGGGACGCGCTGCGCGTCCCGATATCCATCAAACTCAACGGCATAGAAGTGACCACCTCCGATATAGAGGCGGTCAAGGTCACGATGGGCGGCGTCGAGAAGCGCTACCCCGGCGAGATCACATACGACTCCGGCCGTTTTTTCTTCCCACTGACGCAGGAGGAGACGCTGGCCATGACGCCGGGCGTCAACGAGGCAATCATCCGCCCGAAGTTCTCCGACGAAAGCCTCCGCGGGGCGAGGATAAAGACCGCCTTCAGCGTGATCGCCTCCCCCGACAAGGAGGTGCTGTGATGGGCGGCTGCGGGCTGACCGTCGAGCTGATAGACGAGGTTCTGACCGTTGAGCTCGGCCCCGCCATCGTCGGCAGCGGCGGGGGCATCTATGATTATTATGACGGCGCCTATGAAGTCGAGCCGCTTCGGACGGCGCAAGTGCTGGAGACCGAGGGGCTCGTCATGCGTAAGGACGTGAACGTCCGGGGCGTCACCTTTCAGCGGACCACCAACGCCGCCGGAGGAAAGACCTGCAACATAGGAGGTGCAGATAACTAATGGGAAACAGTAAGATCATTTTTTACGGCGAGACCCTGATGGATCTCACCGGCGATACCGTCACCAAGGAGAAGCTGCTCAAGGGCATCACCGCGCACGACAAGGCCGGTGACCATATCACCGGTACGTGTGAGTTTGACAGCGACACAAGCGACGCGACCGCGAACGTTGACGACCTCCTCGCCGGGGAGACCGCATACGCGCGCGGCGCGAAACTTACCGGCACCATGCCAAACCGCGGCGCTGCGGCCGGGGAGATCGCCTCCAAGGATGAAGAGTACACCATTGAGCTCGGCTACCACGACGGCGGCGGCAAGGTCGGCATAGCCGCCGCGGAGAAGCTGAAGCTTATCGCAGGAAACATCAAAAAAGACGTGACCATACTCGGCGTCAAGGGTACTTATGGCGGCGAGAGCGTCACCGCGCAGAGCAAGAACGCGACCCCGGCCAAGACGGCGCAGACGATCGTCCCCGACGAGGGGTATGATTATCTCTCAGAGGTCGTGATCGCGGCAGTGCCGTATACCAGCGCCGCAAACGCTGCCGGAGGTATGACCGTCACGATCGGAGCCTGAGCATGGGAAACAGTAAGATCGTCTACTATGGCGAGACGCTGATCGACCTCACCGGCGACACGGTCGAGGCCGCGAAGCTCCTCATGGGCGTCACGGCACACGACAAGAAGGGCGAAAAGATCACCGGCACGTTTAAGGCGGCCGACCCCTACGCTTTTATTATCGTAAACTATCCCGAAGGTTCCACCGTAAGCTGTACAAACTCGTTTGGAGATAAAAATTTATCAACTACTCAGAAACTCTTCTACATAAAGAAAGATGCCACGAGCTGCGTCGTAACAGCCACTCTCGGCTCACAGTCCACCTCGGCAACAGTTACTGGAATTGCTGAAGGAAGCTCCAAAACCATAACGCTATCTTATGAGTTGGTGCTTTTTGAAAACGGCGTGCTTTCATCAGCACTCGGTGCATTGAAAAACCAGAGCCTATCCACTTACGCGATAGAGAATGGTAAAATAACCTGCGCAGAAACCGGTAGCAACACAGGCAATCGCACTGGGTATGGAAGCTTCACACTCCCGGTGGATCTGACCGGAAGAACAAATTTGTGCATTAAAGCCTCGTCCTACAACTACCCCGCTTATATAAAATTCGGCGTGTCGGCTGTCGGTACGGGTGCATTCGCAGCATCCCAGTCGAAAACCAAAACCGAATCTGAGACGCTCACAATCCCCGTTTCCTCTTTTGATGGCTCTTACGATATTCTAATTGAAGTGACGGGTTTAGGAGACTACAGCTTCGGGGCACTCACAACCACAGCGTATATAGAAAAAGTATGGCTCGTTTGAGGGGGGCAGCGCGAATGAAAATCTATCTTGATACTGATTACAAGTGCCACACGTCCAATGACGGCACAATGAGGGAAGTAGAAACCAGTTTCTTTAACGACAAGTGCAAAACCTTTATCGAGGGCTACCGTTATATACCTGCTGGAGAGGTGTGGACACGCGGGGACGGCACGGAGTTCCCCGGCGAGATGATTTCGCCATGGCGAGAATATACACTGCTGGAAGAGTTCCAGCGACAGTATGAAGAACTTATCGCCCAGCAGGCGGACATGCAAGCCGCGCTTGACTTGCTGGGCGTGGTGAATGAGGAGGAGACGGCATGAGTTATCTTAGCAGCGCACAGAAGCTCCGCGCGGCTATTAACGGCGCGGGAGCGATGCTGACGGACGAACAGGCGCTGACTGTTCCTATCATCTTTCCTGCGTGGCGCGGCGATGGCTTAAGTTATGCCGCAGGCGACAGAGTAATGTACGGCGGCGTACTTTATAAATGCCTGCAAGCTCACACATCGCAGAGCACATGGACACCCACGGATGCACCGTCGCTTTGGGCAAAGGTACTGATACCCACGCCGGGTGAGATCCCCGAATGGGAGCAGCCGAGCAGCACTAACCCCTACGCCAAGGGCGATAAGGTCAAGCACAACGGAAAGACGTGGATATCTAATCTCGACGGGAATGTATGGGAACCCGGCGTATATGGATGGACGGAGGTGACGAGTGATGCCTGACGACGATAAGACCGACAGCGGCTTGCTGACGGAAGACGCACGCGAGAGCGTAGACCCGACAGGGTGGCTGCTCTCAAGAATTACGACAGTGACATGAGGAGGGCACCATGGGAATTATTGACAATGCCGTGACTCGCGCGCTTGAGATCGCGGCGGATGACAGCCACGGTTATGACCAGACAAGCCGCTGGGGGCCTGACTACGATTGCAGTAGCCTTGTAATAGACTGCTTCAAGCGAGCGGGACTGCCTCTCAGCTGCACCTATACCGGCAACATGCGCGGGGCCATGCTGCGCTGCGGCTTCGAGGATGTGACCGGCAGCGTCGATCTCACGACCGGCGCGGGGCTTGAGCGCGGGGATGTGCTCCTGAACCACGTCCATCACACCGCCCTGTATATAGGCGGCGGGCAGCTTGTGCAGGCGAGCATCAACGAGTACGGCACTGTTACCGGCGGTCAGACAGGAGACCAGACTGGGCGCGAGATATACACGCGCGGGTACTATAACTACCCTTGGGACTGCGTGCTCAGATACTCAGGGGGAGACAGAGCGGACGATCCGGAGAGCACGCCGGCCGCCGCGTACTGGCCGCCCCGGCTGCTCCAGTACACGCCGGGGCTCCGGCTCATGGTCGGCCCGGACGTGCGCGCGGTGCAGGCGCTGCTCCTCTGCCGCGGGTATAACCTGGACGTCGACGGAGAGTACGGGCCTGCGACTGCTGCGGCGGTCGGGCGCTTCCAAACGGCCTCCAGGCTTGATACGGACAGCGAGTGCGGCCCCCGGACATGGGCGGCGCTGCTGACACTTCCGGGAGGTGATGCGGCATGAAATAGGGTATCAGGCAGCCCAAACATAATACGGAGGACATTAAAAATGTCAGAAGCAATAGTCTGCGCCATTATCGCCGGGATCGTTTCAGTCTTCGGCACCTGGCTCGCGAATCGCAAGAGTCAGGCTGTCTTTCAGGCGGTTATTGAAACAAAATTCGAGGAACTCAGCAAGCACGTTGAGAAGCACAATCAGGTCATCGACAGAACCTATGCGCTGGAGACTCAGACTGCCCTTATGGACGAGCAGATCCGGGTCGCCAACCACCGCATAGCTGATCTGGAAGCTTTTCATAAACCTTAAATGTGCCCGATTCGGGCACAAATCGAAAGGAGCCAGAACATGGAAATAGTAGGCATAGCGAGCGTGGCGGCGATCACCGTCATCGCATATCTTATCGGCGAGGTAGTCAAGGCGACCGGCCTTGACAACAAATGGATTCCCGTTATCTGCGGGGTCTGCGGCGGCGCGCTGGGCGTCGTGGGCATGATGATCATGCCGGAGTTTCCGGCGACGGACTCCATAACCGCCGTCGCCGTCGGCATCGTGTCCGGCCTCGCAGCAACCGGCGCTAATCAGATCGTCAAGCAGCTGGGCAAGTCCGAATAACTATTAACAGGGTCTGACGCGAGCCGCGTCAGACCGCACAGGAGGAGCGTTGCCGCGCTCCGGGCTTGCCGGCCGGCATGATATGACGATATCGGCAGAGCTGCGTGAGCAGCTTTTAAGACCGCACAGCAAGCCCAGTCTGTCGTTTCCGCGAGAGCTCAGAGAGCAGCTGGAACGCGACTGCGGCTTCACTGATGATGAGATCACCGTCCTGCGTCTCTGCGGGCGCGGATGGTGCTATTCAAAAATAGCCGACGAGCAGCATTGCAGTGTTGAGGTCATTAAGCGGCGGGTGCGGTCGATCAAGAACAAGATAGCGAACTTATAGCACAGAACGCAGCAGGTTCAAGCCTGCTGCGTTCTGTGCGCTTCGATATCCCTTTTAATGAGCGTCTTAATGTATTCCCCCACGGGAAGTCCCTGTACTTCAGCGGCGCTTTTGACAATGTCCCGCGTGAGGCCGTCGCGGCCGTCTTTCCTGAACTGAATGGTAACCGCGTCGTAGGTCTCGCGCTTGTGATTCCGACGGTACTCGGTGCCCTCGGTCTCTTCCCAAGTCGATTTAGTCGGCATCGCTTTCAAAGTCCTTCCCGTCGTCGAACTCGACGCCGTTTTCAACGAGGCAGAGCGAGCAGAACAGGCTGTCGTTAGGCGTGTTCATCATCTGCACGAGGTGGTATCCCTCTACCTTCTGGAGCCGCCGCGCGATGTCTCGCGTGTCCTGCGCGCTGATGTGTTTGATGCCCAGCTCTGCGGCGGTCTCTCTCAAAGAGACAATGCGCATATCCTGCGACTTCTCGATCATTTTGTCGACTACGTTCTCCTTAAACTCTTTCATTTCCGTTATCTCCTTTTCTTGAAGTTTTTCAAAAAAAACTTTTGCACGAAACGTACACCAAGAGACGCTTAAGCTTACACGTCTGAGCGCTGTTTTAAGCTTAAACTTAAGGCAGAAAGCCCGGAGCGCTACGGGCTTGAAAAAAATCATGACAGGAGGAAAAAACATGGAATATGCAAGCAAAGCCACAGCTGACGCCGGCCTGACCACCGGCATAATCGGCACCGCGCTCGGCGCTCTGAACTCCGGCCTCTTCAATGGCGGGCTCGGCAATCTCTTCGGCGGAAACGCCTCCGCGGCTGATCTCTCCGGCATGGCAGCCGGTGCGGCTCTCGCCGCTGCTTTCGGCAGCGGTCGCACTGCTTCCAGCGAGGACAAGCCCGTCAGCCGCTACGAGCTCGGTCTCGTCCAGGAGAACGCCATCCTTAAGGCGCAGGCTGATGTCGACAAGAAGTTCGTTGATGTCTATAACAGCATCAACGGCCAGGTCGGAGCGCTGAAGGATCGCTTCAACGACTTTGAGAAGCAGCAGCTCGTCTACAATGGCGTCAATAACGCCGCTGTCAGCGTGCTTCAGTCTCAGGTCGCAGCTCTCATGGGTCTGACGAAGACCGTCATTCCTAACGGGAACGTCTGTCCCGGCTGGGGTGACGTCAAGGTCCAGATCGTGACGCCCGCCGCCGGTGCAACCACCTAAGCCATAGCAAACCGGGGGAGGCGCATGCCTCCCCTGCTGTGTATGAAAGGATATGAAACATGGTCAGTATAGACAGAATTCAATCCGGGATTTCCCGGTATCTTGATACAGAGATCGTTCCGAAGATGAGCGGAGTCAATAAGTGGCTGGTGTCGGCTGTTGCGTCGGCTTACGTCTCGAATGCTCCGGAATTGATCCGGAAGCTAAACGAAAACAAAGCCATCGCCGCGCTGAATCTTATCGACGAGGCCGGTAATGTGGACGTTGAAAAGATATACCAGTCGCTGAAACCGGCAGCGGCAAAGTGCCCTGCGCCTATCACCCTGCCGATCATAGGCACGCTGACATTCACGGAGCAGGATGTTGACAGTCTGTATGCCTATATCATGCAGAGCTGAGAAAGGAAAGCAAAATGAACAAAGAACATATAGCCGATTATAAAGCCCGGCTTAAAAAAGAGCTGGCCGAATTCATGAAGCTGCCCGTCACCGAGGGCTCCGCCGAGGCGGTCAAGAGCATGATCGAGTGCCTGGATGCGGTCGAGCATTTGGAGCACTGCGCCGGGATTGAGGATGACGCCCACACCATCGAGCGTCTGACCGACAGTGAGCTGCGCGCATGGCTCCAGCGCATGGACAATGCCGACGGCTCGACCGGCCAGCACTGGACGGAGGATCAGACCGCCAGCATCGCCGCGGCGATCGGCGTGGCGTTTGACCATATCACGGCCGAGGAGTTCTGCGCCGCGATGAATATGATGTATTCGGATTACTTCCCCGTCAGCGTCAAATACGGCGTCGACCGGCCGGAGTTTTACGCCGATCTTGCCAAGGCGTTCCTGTTCGACAAGGACGGTCCGGCACCTTCGGAGAAGCTCGCCGAGTACTATCGGGAGGTCGTAAAATAGGGCAGCTTTGCCTCAAATTGCCCTGCATTTTTGTGCTTGAAAATGTGCTTGAGTGTGTCCCTGTGCTTGAAAATGTGCTTGAAATTTTGGGGCATTTTGAACAAATCTGACGTGACTTGAGAAAAGAGAAAGCCCTGTAATCTCAATGATTACAGGGCTTTTTACTGGAGCTGCTGGGCAGATTCGAACTGCCGACCTCATCCTTACCAAGCAACCAGTTAGAAAAGCGAAAGGCGTTGGTATTCAAGGCATTTCGGCGTTTTTCTCGTCATTTGTGCTTGGGCTTTGTGCTTGAAAATGTTTGAAGCCCTCGTTGACCTGAGCAATGGTGTCCTCCGGCCTGTTGAGCATGATGTCAGTATAAATAGCGATGGTTATATCAGGCGTCGCATGCCCGGCAAGATACTGAACAGTCTTCAGCGGGACGTTAGCATATATCAGCTCGGTTATATACGTATGCCGCAGTGCGTGCGGCGTGAATGAAAAATCGAACGCCACGACCCGGTCTTTGTGCGGGACCGCGTCGCCCACCTTGAGGGCCTCTGTTACGGTCTTCCACGCGCTCACGCCGTCCTCACCTTTGACGCGCTGCTTATACTGTACGGTATGCTCGAAGCGATCCGTTACCGCCGCCCAGGCGTTCCGGAAAGAGGTTTCAGAGTATGCGGCCCCCTTTGCCGTATGGCAGACATGCTCACCGGTTCGGGGCTCGGCTCTCAGCGCCTCCGCCAGCGTATCCGGTATCGGCAGCCGTCTATGTCCGGCGGCGCTCTTCGTGTACTCCGTTACATGCGGTTTGTTATGCGGCCATGTGCAAGTACGGCAGACCTCAAGCCATGGCGCTTTTCCCGTCTCGTCAAGATGCACGTCCCGCCATTGCAGCCCGAGCGCCTCCTCGCGCCGCAGTCCGCAGAACAGGCAGAGCATGACAAAGATGTATATCTGCTCACCCTTGAGTGCAGCGACGACCGTCTGCTGCTGTTCTCGCGTCAGAGCCTTTTTCCTCGGCGGCTTTCGCCCCTGCGCTTCAAGGTTCTTACATGGGTTCTTGCGTATCTTGTCCGCGTCGACGGCAGCCTCGAAAATATTCTGCATCGTCGATATGATCTTCTTCTGCGTTTCTATTGCAAGTCCCTTTTCGACCGCAGCCGAGATCACTTTCTTTGCATCGTCCGAGGTGACGGCCGACAGCTCCATCCCCCCGATGACGGGACAGATGTGATTATTTATAACATTCTGATAGCCCTTGCGGGTGCGCTCCGCAACGCCTCCGGTGTTGAGCCGATACCAAGTCTGCGCGTACTGGTAGACATACAGTTTACCGTCCGCGTTGCCGGTGTCGTACTCAGCCTTGATAGCTGCAAGCTCGGCCTCCTTTACGGCGACCTTTTCCCGAAGTACCGGCTTTGTCTTTCCCCAGACTGTCACGCTCCAGCGACCGGTGATTGGGTGCTTGAGCACCTTTTTATAAGCTTTTCGATTGTCGTCCCAGTGGAACTCCGGGCGATTATTCTTCGGCAATATTCTTTCACTCCCTACGTAAAAATACGTAAGTTTTGCTTGACATACGTAGCATTACGTGTTATAATACAATCACAGAGGATAAGAAAGGACGTGAGCACATAAAATACAGCGAGTTGGAACGAGAGCTAAAAAAGGCCGGGTGCTACATCCTGAAAGAAGGCAGCAACCATTCAATATGGTTCAGCCCAGTGAGCGGCCAGAAGTTCACAGTACCCCGGCACAAGACACAGGACGTCCCCAAAGGGACGCTGAAATCAATCAGGACGGCTGCGGGGCTTCAATAAAGCCCCATAGCCATCAAAGAAAGGAGACCAAACACATGGCGAAATATGTTTATCCTGCAATATTTACGCAGGAAGATGAGGGCGGATTCTCTATCCGGTTCCCTGACATTCCCGGGTGCTATACATCGGCCGAGACTATCGACGAGGGTATCTCAATGGCGAACGACGCGCTTTGCCTTATGCTTTACGACATGGAAGAAAACGGCGAAACTCCGCCCGTGCCCTCCAAGATCACCAATGTAGCCGTCGGCAACTGCGAATTTGCAACGCTCATCGCCTGCGACACCATCGAGTACCGCAAGTTTTATGATAACCGAGCCGTAAAGAAAACACTCAGCATCCCATCGTGGCTCAATACGATGGCAGAACGCGAGAACATCAACTTTTCCGCAGTCCTCCAGCAGGCGCTGAAAGCCGAACTGAAACTCTAAAAATGTGCCCGATTCGGGCACAGGCTGTATCACTCTTTAACTTCTTCCGGGGCTATACCATATTCAAGGCTCAGCACGGCACGGTAACGACGCTTGCCCCGTCCGTTGGGCGTATCGGCAATAAAATCGCTCACATCCAAACTTGCGGAGGATATCCGGTCGATGAAGCTCATCACTTCCGGCACGGTGTCCTTGGCGATATTCCCGATGCACATGTCATCTACGATGACGCGGATCGCGGGCTCGCCGTTATACTCGTAGTCCTCAAGCGAGATCTGCTTATATCCGTTAATGAGGATCTCTTCAAGACACTGCTGACGCTTGGTGCCATCCTCGTTATCGAAGGTCACGCCGACGACGCTCGTCGTCAGGGTGGCGTGAGTGCGCTTCCATTCCTCGCGAGCCTGCTGCTCAGCGATGCGGGCATGCAGCCGGTCAATTGCTTCCTGCTGCTTTTTAAGCCGCTCGGCCTCGGCGCGCTCCTGTTCCTCAAGCCTGCGCTGTTCGGTAGCTTCGGCATCAAGCTGCGCCGCCTGTATAAGAGCGGTCTCCGCGCGGTGATAACGCAGACAATAACGAACGCTGAAGAATATCATAGCCGCGCACAATGCACAGCTATACAGAAAACGCGGGAACTCCCCGGATATGTACGCAGCGAAAATGTTCATAGCGAAACCGGCAGCGAGGCAGATGCGCCACATCATCCCCCACAGGGTATACGGATTGCGATACACCGGCTGGGGAGCTGCGGGAGCTTGGGGTGCCGAGGCTCGGGGCGCTGATTTTGAAGCACCTCCCGTCCGGAAATAAACCCGGCCAAGCTTGCCGAGACGGAGCGAAAAGCCAGACAGTTTCATCCTCGTCGCCTCCTGATGATAAGATCGCCGGTGCCCGAATCGGGCACCGGCGTGAATTTATTTTCCCCGCCGCTCTTTGCGGCTGATGACAAAAAAGTACACCGTCGCGGCGACGCCGGCCGTCAGCGCGACGATCACGACCGCTCCGACTAAGGACGGGGCGCCCCGCCACAGGCCGAAGCCGGGGTCTATGATATCAAGTCTCAAATACGGGATAAGCGCGATAATCGCCATCGCTGCGACGAAGGTAAGACAGCAGATCAGCCTGTCCTTTGCCCGCAGAGCACGCCGGTGCTGCTCATATGACCGTTCCAGCAGCTCATTTTCCCGCTTGACCGCCGCATTATCGTGCTCGAGCACCTCTATGCGGTGTTCATTCTCCGGAGTCTTATCCGGAATTTCAATGCCGAAATACTCGTCCAGCGACACATTGCAGACCCGACAGATCGGGCCGACCGTGTACACCGACGGGTCCTTTGACGCTTTCGCGAAGAATCCGTTAACCGTCGCTTCCGGCACTCCTGAAAGCTCCGCGATACGCCTGCTTGAGTTGTTCCCCTTGTTTGCCCTGCACAGATCTTTTAACAGCGGCTTTCCCGCCATTTCCTCGCCCCCCAAACTCGTTATATTCTGATTAAGGCAACAGATGTCCGAGTTTCGCGGCCTTTTGACCGTGTTTGCGCATAGACATAACCGATGATATTACGATAGCATCTAAGCGTAGCAGATAGACCACAACACCGGATACCTGCTAAAGCTTCGGCCGAGGCGGCAACCAGGGCCGGAGCAATTCTACAATGAAAGGGGGGCGCAAGGCCGGCAGCCCTGCGGTGTTCCTGTGCGCCGCAAATTTATTTTAGGAGGCAACCATGGAGGACACCAGACGAAGAGATCAGATCAACCGAATTATCAGCAAGTATCAGTTTCTGCCGCCGGAAGACCGGGAGAGGGTGCTCACTCTCCTTGCGTTTTTAACAGAAGATCAACATAGTCCTCCATGCGCTGCAAGTTCTCGTCGTTGAGCAACTCCAGCTTGCGGTTAAGCCTGTCGTCCTTGACGACGGGCTTTTCTTTTTGCCCCAAAAGTTCATCTATTGAGCAACTAAAAATGTCGGCCATTCGTTTTAGCGACTCAAGATCGGGCTCTCGGTATCCTGTCTCCCAGCCGCTTACGGTGGTTTGTTTCACACTGAGCATATCGGCAAGGTCGCCTTGCTTTATGCCTTTTTCGAGCCGTATTTTCTTAATGTGATTCATCATTCACCACCCGATATTACAATACGCGATATTTGCCGCATTTTCAAGTCGTTTCGCGATAAGCGGAAATTTTCCAATATTACCTCTTGACATATCGCGCAACGCGTAGTATATTGATACCGCAATGAGCGATATTCCGCGTTAAGCGGAATAATCACAATGGAGGCGAGGGCAATTAAATGAAAGTATTCGTCAGTATCTTCTTTGGAGCGGCAGTGATCCTCACGGCTTACTCGAACATAGGCGCATGGCAGAGCGCGATCGTGCTCTGGAAGTACGGCAGCCGCTGGCCGGTCGCGGGCGTAGCCCTGCTGACACTCTTCACGCTGATCTCCTGGGCCGCGTGCTACTACCTCATCAAGCATATCATATTTTAGTTTTCTCCTTTTCATCCTCTCTATCCCTCTCCCCGCGGTCTTTGCTCTTCTTTTCCCGCGGGGAGGCCTTAATGCAGCCGACGCCGGTCGCAAGCCCGGGAGCAAAATGCAGAGCGAGGCAGACAGAAAGCAGGTGATGATAATGGACGAGCTCAAGAGACTGCGCGAGGCCGCGGGACTATCCCAAGTCCAGCTTGCGCTGAGACTGGGCGTGTCGCAGGGCACTATAGCACACTGGGAAATCGGCAGACGCGCTCCGCAGGCCAGGCACCTTATAAAGCTGGCGAACATCCTCGGATGCAGCGTTGACGCACTGCTCGGACTGAACACCCAGGGCGCGGACGCAGCCCGTGACAATACAATACCTGACAGGGAGGTGCGCGTCAATGGATAAGGGCGCCCGAAACATCTACAAAAACGCGCGGCAGACTGCCGGTCTGACGCAGGAGCGCTGGGCGGAGCTGCTGGGGATATCCCCGGACAGCGTCCGACGGTACGAGGCCGGGGCGATGCTGCCCAGCGACGAGACGGTGCTGATGATGGCGGAGACGACGGGTATCCTCGTTCTCCCCCTCTGGCACCTCAGAGCCAAGAGCGCGATAGCGCAGGACCTGATACCGGATGTGCAGGACGTGCCGCTGCCTCAGGCGGTGCTGAAGCTGCTGACATCGGTCAAGGCCGTGAGCGGCAGCGTCGATAACCTGATACAGATCGCGTCTGACGGTATGGTCGACGACCGCGAGGAGGCGCTCTTTGAGGAGATCGCAGGCGATCTCGACGACGTTATCGAGGCGGCGATCGCCGTCAAGTGCGCTGGAGGTGCGAGGCGTGCAGAGTGACAGATATCAGGGACGCTTCCCCGGCTACACCGGGCGGAAGCTCTTCGAGGTCGAGCACCCGGTATTCGGGCGCTGCGTCGTGGCCGCCCCCGACGAGAACGCGGCGCTGCTGCCCGCGGCGACCTTCTGGCACACATTCTGGGGAACGGCGGAGTTCTACGCATACGCGAAGGTGACCCGCGCGGGGATACTGGAGAGGAGCTCCAATGGCTGAGCTCATGGTGATGGTGCGCGCCGCGCTATGCTTCGGCATAGTCGGAACCGTACTCAGTGCGCTTGCGCTGGCGCTGTATTGGAGGAGGCACTGATGGACGACAAGCTTATATCGAAGCAGGACGCCGCCGATACGCTCGGGGTCTCCGTCAAGACCGTCGAGCGGATGATCGCCGACGGCGACCTGCCCATGTACAAGATACGCGGGCAGTGCAGGCTGATGACGTCCGACATTAAGACGTACATAGCGGGCTGCCGCAGAGTTGCGGCTAAGGCAGCCCCCGCGCGCAGGCAGCCCGCCCGACGCGGCTCGAAGCTCGTCGGCTGCGGGTACTACCCGGGGATGAAAGTGGTATAATGGGCGCTTTGGAACCTGCGGTATCGGGAACGGTGCCGCATATCGAGAGCACTCGCAGCTCGAAGAAATTAAAGGAGGTTTCGGTTTTATGCTCGAGCTACGTCCCTGTGATTTTTCCTGCGCAGCAGAATTCGTCAGCAAGTATCACCGGCACAACAGGCCGCCGGTCGGTCATAAGTATTCCATAGCATGCTACGACGGGGACAAACTCTGTGGAGTGTGTATAGTTGGACGCCCAGTCGGGCGATATCTTGACGATGGCCTCACGCTCGAGGTGACTCGGTGCTGTACAGACGGCACCTATAATGCGTGCTCAAAATTATACGGTGCGGCTTGCCGCGCCGCTCAAGCCCTCGGCTATAAAAGGATATTTACTTATACTCGACAAAGCGAGCAGGGAGCGTCACTTCGCGCCTCAAACTGGATATGCGACGGACCCGCGGGAGGGACTCACTGGACTGGGCAGCGCTACGAGCAGACTGAACTGATGCTTGACGAAAAAAAGCTTCGTTGGCGAAAGGAATTATAAGCACTTTGATGATTTGGCTACAAGGCTCAGGCGCTGAGCCTTGTTACGAAAGCATTTAGAGAGGGTGGTAATATGAGCGATTATACCGGGCAATGGGCAATACTGCCCGCGCGGGTCAGATACGACCGCAATCTTTCGCCAAATGCGAAGCTGATCTATTCCGAGATTGCCGCAAAGGTCAACGAGTACGGTTACTGTTTCGCCCACAATCAGGAGTTTTCCGAGCGTTTTGGCATCAAGCCGGACACGGTCAGTTCACTGATTAAAATGCTGGAGGAGGCTGAGTACATAAGGGTCGATGTAGACAAAAACAGAGTCAACCGCGACCGTCGCCGCATCTACCTCACAACAAAGCCATACGACTTTAGTGCGATGGGGGGTCCCGGAAAAAAATCCGATACCCGTCCCGGACGGAAATCCGAGACCCGTGTCGGGAAAAAATCCGAGACCGTCCCCGATAAAAATCCGAGACCAATAGAAAATAATAATCTTGAAAATAACCCCCCTATATCCCCCCAGGGGGATGATGTGTGTGCTTCTGAGCCGAAGCATAAGCCGGAGCGCTTCACCAAGCTCTGGAGCTTCTACCCGCACTCCAAGCGCGGCAGCAAACAGCGGGCTATGAGGGCATGGGATAAGCTTAAGCCTTCGGACGAGCTGATCGACACCATCGCCAAGGCGCTTATGAGGCAGCTCCGGACGGACGAATGGAGCCGCGGTATCGGGGTGCCGCACCTCAGCTCCTACCTCAACGGGCGGCTCTGGCTCGACGCCGAGGAGATCGACGAGGCGGAGCCCGCGGCGATGTTCGAGACTGACGACGTGGAGGTCCTGCCGCTATGGACGTGAAGAACGACAAGACGCTGTACTCACAGCAGTCGCTGCTCGGTTCAATGCTCATCTCCCCGGAGATATGCGGCGCGGTGTTCCAGCGCGTCAAGGCCGACGACTTCGGCGACAAGTGGTGCCGGGAAGCGTTCAAGCAGCTCCGGGTGATGTTCTTCGGCAATGAGCCCGTAGACCCGGCAGTATTGGCCAGCCGCCTCGGAGACGGTGCGACACAGTTCCTTGCCGATCTGATGCGCATGACGCCGACAGCGGCGAACTGGGAAGCATACGCCGACATAGTCGAGGACTCCGGAAAGCTCCGGCAGCTTCAGACCGTTGCGATGCAGATCGTTACCGCCCCCGACCTCGACTGTGCGCGCAAGGCTTTGGCGCAGGTCGACCGAGTCGTTATCAAGCCCCGCATCCGCGTCGCGTCCTACTCGGACAGCCTCGGCCGCCTGCTTGATTATCTGGGCGACCCGACCCCGCCGCAGTACATAGACTGGGGCATCCCCACCATCAACGACACGGTGCAGGTCGCCGCCGGGGATTACATGATCATCGGCGCTGACAGCTCCGTCGGCAAGACGGCGATAATGCTTCAGCTGGCGCTTAATGCCGCGAAGAGCGGCAAGCGCGTCTGCATTTTCAGCCTTGAAACCACGGAGCGCAAGCTCCTGATGCGTAGCGTGGCGCAGAACACCGGGGTGAACTTTCAGGCGATGAAAAATAAGCGGCTGAGTAAGGACGACTACTCCCGCATCATGGACTACGGCGAGAAAACCTCAAGGCTTGTCTGTGACGTCGCCGAAGCGTCCGGCGCGGCTATCGACGATATCCGAGCCGTAGCCGTCGCGAACCGATACGACATCGTCATGCTGGACTACCTGCAAATCGCCAACGCTGAGGGCGGTTCCCGCCCGGAGATAGTCACGAACATCTCCATACAGCTCCGGACATTGGCGCAGTCCCTCGGTGTAACGGTTGTAGCGCTGTCGCAGCTTACCCCACCGGACAACCAAGCCAAGCTACGCAACGCGCCGATCATCCCGAATGTCGAGATGCTACGAGAGTCCCGGCAGCTCAAACAGGACGCCGACATAATTCTGCTCATGGGGCTGGTCAAGCCCGGCGACCGCGCCAGCGATCGTATCGTCGTTATCGACAAGAATAAGGACGGCCCCTGCGGTCAGCTATACCTCAGCTTCGACCCCGCGCACATGCGGTTTGACCCCGTGTCTGACGCAACGTCGAGGAAGTACTGGGAAGCCCAGCAAAAGGCGCTCAAGGCCGCAGCACTCAAAAAACGAGCCGGACAGATCACGTTTGAAGAGCTGCCGGACAACGGCGACGAGCTCCCGTTTTAGGAGGTGAGGCACGACGAAGATCGGAGATAAGATTCGGTTTATCCCCTCAGCATGGACACAGTTCAGCGACGTGAGTTCCCTCAGTTCCTACGGCGTCAAGGGTGACGTCGAGGGCGAGATCGTCGAGATCAACTATGCGCACCGGTGGTACAGAGCACGGTACCAGGCGGGCGGCGCGACACTTTACGAAAGCTTCAAGTTTTAAGCAAAATCAGAGTCTGGAGGACCTACGATGAGAACAACCGCGATTATTAACCTCAAGGGCGGCGTTGCCAAGACGACGACAGCCCTGAACATGGCCGCGATACTGGCCAAGGACTACAAGCAGCGCGTCCTGTTAGTGGACGCGGACAGCCAATGCAACTGCACCGAGTTTTTCCAACGCGACGCGGTGCACCCCGGCACCCTCGCCGATATGCTGCGCGGCCTCGCGCCGTGCATTGAGCACAGCCGGTTCGACGGCGTCGACCTCCTGCCGGGAGACGACAGCCTGATGAATCTCGACCTGACGAAGATCGAGACCGGCAGCGCCTCCGCCGTGTGCCTGCGTGAGCTGGCCGCGGAGCTGGACGACAGGTATGACAGAATGATCATCGACTGCCCGCCGGCGTTCAATGCGGCTTCTGCCGCGGCGCTGGTGGCAGCGGACGAGGTCATCATCCCGATCAAACTTGACGCGTTCAGCCTGCGCGGGATGGCGAACATCATGCAGCAGGTCAGCAATATGCGCAAGATCAATGACAGCCTCACCGTCGCCGGCATCCTGCCGACGATGTGGTACAAGTCAGATAACATTATCGAGGCCGAGAAGATGCTGCGCGAGTTCGGGCTTCCGGTGCTGCCGCATGTGAGGCGCACGAACAAGGTCGACGACATGACCTTTGCGCAGGAGCCGCTTGTTATCAGCTCGCCGAAGAGCGCGGCGGGCGTCGATTACCGCCGCGTCGTTGCGGCGCTGATGTGAGGAGGTGCGGTCATGGGATTCGATTTAGCATCGGTGCTCAAGAATGTGCCCGAATCGGGCACAAATGACGGCCGTGAGCGCATCGAGTACATAGGGCTCGACAGGCTGCACGACGACCCGAACAACTTCTACTCCCTCGATGGCATCGAGGAGCTCGCCGAAAACATCGAGTTTGCGGGGCTACAGCAGCCCGTCCGCGTCCGCCGCGATGCGGAGCGCAGCGGTGAGTACATCATCGTCAGCGGCCACCGCCGCACGGCGGCGATGCGCAAGATCGTCGAGGACGGCAACAAGGCCTTTGAGGCGGTGCCCTGCATCGTCGAGGCCGAGGGCGGCAGCGAGGCGCTGCGCGAGCTGCGCCTGATCTACGCCAACTCCGACACCCGCCGGATGTCCTCCGCGGATATCTCGAAGCAGGCTGAGCGCGTCGAGGCGCTGCTCTACCAGCTCAAGGAGGAGGGCGTCGAGTTCCCCGGCAGGATGCGCGACCATGTCGCCGAGGCCTGCAAGGTGAGCAAGTCGAAGCTGTCCCGCCTGAAGGTCATTCGCGACAAACTCGCGCCGGACATCTACGCCGGGTATTACGAAAGGGGCAAACTGCCGGAGGACACGGCCTATGAGCTCGCCAAGCTTCCGGCCGACACCCAGCGTGTCATCGTTGATCGTGCGACGCAGAAAGACCGGGACGACATCAGGTACCTTTATTCGAGCAGGGTTAAAGATCAGGGCGCGGATCTCCAGCGTTTCAGCAAAATGGCCTGCCGCTGCGAGCAGGGCGGAACCTGCGTCAATGTTCCGAATATGGTGGATAAGCTCTACTCCAACGGATGGCGAGGCTATACGCACTGCGGCTCCGGCTGCTGCTACGACTGCGACGAGCTTGCAACCTGCTCAAAGTGCTGCTCCCGCATGGCGGGAGTCAAGGCGCAGAAAAAGGCCGAAAAGAAAGAGGCTAAGGCCGCGGAAGCTGCGGTGCAGGCCGAACGCGACAGGCCGATGATCGACGCGCTGCGACTGATGTGGAACCGCATGGGCGAGGCCTGCAAGAGGGCGGGCGTCGATTACAACGAGGTCTGCGACAAGGCCGGCATCTACGGCTCGTTGCCGCCTCGGAGTGCGACCCCGCTGCTCGACGGCGGCGGCAAGCTGACGGCAGACATCTGGCCTCCGTTCGGCTGCGTCATAAGCCGTAACGCCATAGCGCACCTCGTCAAGCTGGCCGATCTGCTCGGCTGCTCGCTGGATTATCTCTTCGGCCGCGATGTGCCCGGATCGGGCACCGGCACGGCGGAGCCGAAGTGGCAGACCGGGGAGCCGCCGGAGGATGGGGAGTATTTAGTCAGATACCGCGCAGCAGACGGCGATGGGACAGAATACCTGGATCTTTCAGACGTCCGGACATTCTGCGGCGGAGTTTGGAGTCTGCCCGCTGACGCTGTAGTCACTGCATGGTACCGCGTGCCGCGGAAACGGTGAAGGGAGGGCGGAAATGGGTTATCATCCACTCCTTGACGAGTGCCTTAAAGGGGCGCAGAGGGTATCAAGGCCAAAGGTGACATTAAATTCGAGGGAATGCTGTACAGACAGCATCGGCTCAAGGTTCCCGAGAGCGTTGTGCGAGGATATGAAGAGCTTTTTAAGTATGAGCTTTTGTGTTGCGAAGGTCACGAGGTGTTTTGATGCAGCGGTAAGGGAGCTGTACAAACTGTAAATAACAATTCTTCCGCCGGGTGAGCCAGACTCCACGGGCTATGATTTCAGGAGGTAAAACATGCCCGAGAGCATAGCCCTTAACTGTGACTGCATGGAGTACATGCGGTCACTGCCCGACAAGGTGTTTGACCTTGCCGTGGTTGACCCGCCGTATGGTGGCGGATGTTCACAGTCTGTTAAAGCAGAGAGAGAGCTGAGCTCCAGGGCGGAGCTGCTGACTACGAAAGCAAGCCCCGGTCGCGATTCGGCGGCATCTTCGACCGCTACTATATCGGCAACGCGGACGGGCGGGACATGGGCGGCGAAGTACCGCCAACGAATACCGGGGCTGATATCCGTCATTGGGATATCGCCCCGCCGCCGGAATACTTCAATGAGATTGTCCGCGTAAGCAAGAATCAGATAATCTGGGGTGGGAATTATTTCGATCTCCCGCCGACACGCTGCTTTCTGGTATGGCGCAAGCTGAATATTCCGCTTGAGGGGTTCAGCATGGCTCCTGTGGAGTATGCGTGGACATCTTTCAATCTTAACGCCGCAATGTGCGAGTTCGTCTCCTCCGGCGGCAGCGGCCGCGGGGAACGATTTCATCCGACGCAAAAGCCCGTAGATTTGTATACATGGATCTTCAAACACTATGCCAAGCCCGGCGACCGAATCATCGACACGCACCTCGCCTCCGGCAGTAGCCGCATCGCGGCGTACAGTCTCGGCTTTGACTTCGTCGGCTGCGAAATTGACAAAACATATTTTGAGCTGGAGGAGAAGCGTTTCGAGACGTTCACCTCACAGCAAAGCTTATTTTACTAATTTAAATCGCGGTCTATGGCCATGAGGCAGATGACGTCAGGAGTATGCACATGGCTTACCGCAAAAAGATCATATCGGCCGGGCCGCTGGTTAAGGAGATTATATACCCGTATCGCTCAGGCGGCAGCAGCTCAAACGGCCGGCGTCGCACCGGGGCAAGCTCGGAAGCGCAGCGCCGGATGAACGCTATCTATTCATGGCAGAAACTTGAGCTGCTGCTCGCAGCGAACCTCGCCAAGGGCGACGTCGTCGGGTGCCTGACCTTCGACGACGCGCACCTCCCAGAGACCCGCGAGCAGGTCCGGAATAAATTCAAGTGGTTTCTCGATAAACTCCGGGCAGCGCGCGAAGCGCGAGGACAGAACCTTGTCATGTTCTGGTCGATCGAGCATCTGCACGGCGAGGGGCGCTGGCACATACATATAGCGTGCAACGCTACCGGCAACGACTATGAAGAAATGCTCCGGCTATGGGGGCAAGGAGAATGCGAGTTCAACGCGCTGCGCGTGGATAAGAAAAAGAACTATGAGACTTTGGCTCGGTATATGGCCAAGGAGGAACGGGACAAGGTCGGGCAGCGCTCATGGAGCTACACCCGCAACGCCAAGAAGCCGGAAGTTGAGAGCTTCTCCGTGCGGGAGTTCACGCCGCTGCGCGTGCCGAAGGACACGACAGTGTTTGAGGACGTCCGCAGCCGCGGCGAATGGCAGTACATCAAATACGCTTATAACAACGCGCTTAAGGTTCGGCGGCACCGCAGACGCCGGTCGTAGATTGTGCCCGATTCGGGCACGGAAAATCTTTTTTATAAATTTTTTCTGGCTTGAAAACTATGTTATTAAAAGGAAAGGAGTGCTGAAAAGTATTGAAATCTCAAGGCTTTCGTGGTAAACTAACAGTGAAAGACGGGTTTCTCCAGTGCCCGACCTGCCGTGGCAATAAAAAGCTGCTCAAAATCGAGCCGGACACGACGGCGACTAATCTGGTCGTCTTCTGCCGCTTCTGCAAAACCGAACATCGGATCGACATCAGTCGGGGCCAGTGCTTTGAGAGCCGGGGCCAGTGATAGACACATTAGTGTGTTTGTTGCTGGCCCCGGCTCTTTTGTTTACTCGGCGACGGAGGTGATAGCCCGTGGCGAGTAAACCGCTGAGACCGTGTAATCATCCGGGATGCGGTGTGCTGACGCGCGAGGGCTGGTGCGACAAGCACAAGCCCCGGCAGCAGCGCAAGGCGAGCGCAGCCTATCACGGCTGGTACATGCTGCCGATCTGGACAGACAGGCTCCGCCCTGCGCAGCTCCTGCGCGAGCCGTTCTGCCGTGTGTGCGCTCGGCTATATCCGCCAGGCGATCCGCGGCACCGCACACCGGCGACAGTCGTTGACCACATCGTCCCACACTGCGGCGACTGGGATGTGTTCACTGACGAGGGCAACTTGCAGAGTCTCTGCAAGCGCCATCACGACATAAAAACCGCGCAGGAACAGCGCGAAAAGCGACGCATTTGAGGCAAAGCCGGACGCTAAGCCTACGTCCGCGTTCAGGCGTCGCAGCCGTGCGGACGCGAGCGCATCGCCCGCGCGATTCAAACACGCCCCCACCCCGAGAAAGTT
>ERZ1034962.195-NODE-195-length-34622-cov-15.677901_pt1 | contig 34622 bp, 53 predicted proteins | sample MGYA00520696_ERZ1034962 | MGnify/ENA primary metagenome ERZ1034962 (study PRJEB33766, sample SAMN09781770) | gut metagenome | biome: gut microbiome | host: Homo sapiens | place: Madagascar | study: EMG produced TPA metagenomics assembly of the PRJNA485056 data...
TTCCAGCGATTTCCGCGTCTGCGCGGTGCCGCGCTGCGCGTGGGCGCGAGAATCGCCGGGCAATTTCGGAAAAGCTGCGGTTTTGCGGGGCGGGCAGCCCCGGAAGTACTCTTCTCCTTTTTCCTCGGTTCGGGCGGCTCGTCCGCCCGTCCCGCAAAGCCGCAGAAGAATGCCTCAGACTGGTCAGCCGAAGGCCTGCGCTGGATGCGCGGGGTATTGACGTAGGCTGGCTGGCCTGAGGCGGGCGCGGTGCCCGAATCGGGCACAGGAGGTGACTTTATGCGAATCGAGAACAGGCCGCTGGTGGAGCTGACGCCGTATCGCGCCAATGCCAAAAAGCACGACGCCGCGCAGGTGGCTAACGTGGCGGAAAGCATCCGCCAGTTCGGCTTTGTGCAGCCGGTCGTGGTAGACCGGGACGGCGTGATCGTCATTGGTCACTGCCGCGCCCTGGCGGCGGAGAAGCTGGGCATGGCTGAGGTGCCCTGCGTCTGCGTCGATGATCTGACGCCGGAGCAGGTGAATGCCCTTCGTCTTGTGGACAACAAGACCAACGAGAGTCCGTGGGATCTCGACCTGCTGGCCGCCGAGCTGCCGGAGCTGGATCTGTCGGCGTTTGATTTCGAGTGGGGTTTGCCGGATAAATCTCCGCTTGATCTGGATGATGACGAACCAACCGATGGCGGCAACCGTCAGCTGCTGCACTGTCCTAAGTGCGGCTTTGCCTTTGAGGTGGACGCATGAAGATATGTGCTTATGTCCAAGAAGCTTATGCCAAAGTCAACTATAAGAACGAGTGCATGGAGACGCGTCAGTTTGCCGGACTTCGTGTCATTGTGGACTGCCTGGAGCGTGCCGGGTATGAGGTTGAGTATGCGGGCGCGGCTACGGTTCACAATTACGATGTGGTGCTTGTGTCTTTAACCAGTGATTGCGATTGGTGGAGCTTTATTTCGGAGCGAACAAAGTGGCAGCCGGGAAATTACAAGGTAGTCATCGGCGGCGCGGGTCTGCTCCACATTGCGCCGTTCCTGCCGTTTGGCGACTTCTTCATTTTTGGTCGTGGCGAGAATCTGATCGTGCCGCTGGTTCGCGGGATTGAGCGAGATGGAGGATGGGAGCACGAGAGCGTGGCGTGCAGTAAAACATTCTCGCCGGATCGTATTTACAAGATTGCTCAGGCTTCCAGCCCGTATCCTCACAAGATTTCACTAAGCGAGACCCGCGACTTCCGTGAAGGACCTATCGGTTGCAATCATAGGTGCATGTTCTGTGGTTACACCTGGCAGCGTCGCTTCGTTTCCCCTGATAACTTTTACTACATGCAGGATTCTCTGTTTGGCGGGATTGCAGAGAAGGAACGCGCGTTGCTGGACTTACACAAGAATCTTGCTGAAGTAAATTTTTCGCGCCTACGAACGACCTCTATTGACGGAATGAGCGAGCGCCTTAGGCGGATGGTCAACAAGCCAATTACCAAGGCTGTGCTGCTGGACTTCTTGGGAGCAATGCTTCGCTATCAAGGCAAGCCGCACCAGGTTAAGCTATACAGCATCGTGGGGTATCCGACGGAGACAGAGGCGGACTGGTATGAGATTGTTGATGTTATCGGTCAAGCGGATAGGGATTCTGCGTTAATAGACAGGCCTTGGTCTATCGTTCTGCACTGTACCCCGTTCCGCGCCATGCCTGCCACGCCCATGGCGTGTGAGCCTATGAGCTACCGCAATTATCGTGGAGAGATCGGGCACGTTCTTGGAGCTGGGCTTAAAGGTAATCTGATCTATCAAGGGCGTAACCTTTGGGCAGTAGAAAGCATGGGAACGGAATCTCTTCCCACGGTCATTCTGTCGGCTATCTGTCATCGTGGGTCATCTGCGGACACGGACGCGATTATGAGAGTTTCGCGGTCTCGTAAGTTCTGGTCTGCGTCAACGGCAGTCCGGGTCGCCACATTGGAGCGCTACTTCGATGTGGATACCCTATTCGGGCGATTCAGTCCGGAAACGCTCCCCAGCAGGTATTTACGGACGTATGCAAAAGTTGAAAAGTTGTGGGGCAAACCGTTTAAGTGAGGTGATGGTAGTGACCGGGCAGCGTGAATTTGGCCGAAAGCAATTTGAGAGCTTGTGCAGTATGCAGTGCTCCGTGGAGGAGCTGTGTGGCTGGTTTGGCTGCGACGAGGCGGCTCTGAATGCTTGGTGCTTGGACACCTACGGCGAGGGCTTCCGGAGCGCGTTTGACCGGCTGGCTATGATGGGGCGCATTGTTCTGCGCGGCGAGCAGGTCGCCGCAGCGAAGAAGAACGTGTCCATGGCGCGGCACCTGGAGGCGCAGCGGGCGTGCCATGACGCGCCGCCGCAGAAGAGGAAGAACTACCGCCTGACGGACGCCTATAAGGAACTCCGGCAGTCGATGCTGCAGAATCTGAGCGACAGAGATCTTGACGGCGACGTGTACCGGGACAAGGTGCAGGAATATATGGACTTTTGGGTTCGGCGGCAGGAGCTGCGGGACGACATTGCCCGGCGCGGGCTGACCGTCACGGATGACCGGGGGCGGCTGATGGAAAACCGCAGCGTGTCGCTGGAGATCCAGGTCTCCCGCCAGATGCTGGCGATCTTCACCACGCTGGGCTTTAAGGAGGACGCTCTGGCGGCTGCCGCCCGGGGCGATGATGACGATGAGCTGTGAGATCCCCGCGGAGGTTCTGCGCTATATCGAGATTGTCGAGTCCAATAATCCCCGCGCCTGTCCCGAACAGCACGCGCTGGTGGCGATGATCCGCCGCGTGTTCGACACGGAGGACATCTACGTAGACACGGAGCAGTTGCGCCGGTATCTGAGCCTGCTGCGCTACTTCCCTTATGAACGGCTGTTCCCTTGGGAGGAATTCCTTCTTGCGCTGTGGGACTGCACCTACCGCGCCGACGGGCGGCCACGGTGGAAAAAGCTGCTCTGCATGGTGGGGCGCGGCGCAGGAAAGGACGGCTTCATCGCCTTTGATGGCGCGTGCTCCATCTCCCCTTACAATCCAGTGAAGAACTACAACGTGGACGTGTGCGCCAACAACGAGGAGCAGGCGGTCACGCCGGTGAAGGATCTGTCCGAAGTCCTTGAATCCCCTAAGTGGGAGTCAAAGCTCAACCGGCACTACTACCACACCAAGGAGATGGTGCAGGGTCGGAAGAACAAGGGCGTGATGAAGGGGCGTACCAACAACCCGAAGGGGCGGGACGGTATGCGCTCCGGCAAGGTCGTCTTTAACGAAGTCCACGCCTTTGAGAACTACAACAACTACAAGGTTTTCGTCACCGGTCTGGGCAAGGTCGGACAGCCGCGCATCGGAATGTTCACATCGAACGGCGACGTGTCTGATGGCCCGCTGGACGACTTCATAGCCCAGGGGCGGCGGATCCTCTTCGAGAACGAGGCGGAGCCGGAGGGCGGCTATCTCCCGTTCATCTGCTGCCTGGAAAACCGGGAGCAGGTCAACGACCCGGAGAACTGGTTCATGGCGAACCCATCGCTGTCCTATGTCCCCCACCTACGGCAAGAGATCGAGGAGGAATACGCGGACTGGCTGGTCAATCCGGAGCAGAACGGAGACTTCCTGACGAAGCGGATGGGCATCCGCGCCGGCCAGCTGGAGATCAGCGTGACGGACTATGCCAAGGTCAAGGCGACCAACCGGCCGCTGCCGGATCTCCGCGGGAAGTCCTGCGTGGCCGGCATCGACTACGCGGAGATCAACGACTGGGCGAGCGTCAATCTGCACTTCCGTGTGGGCGCGCAGCGGTTTGACATCAGCCATTCGTGGGTCTGCCTGCAGAGCCGGTCTCTCTCCCGCATCGTCGCCCCGTGGCGAGCTTGGGCGGAGGTTGGAAAGCTGACGGTGGTGGACGATGTGAGCATCGACCCCAACCTCCTGGCGGACTACCTGAAGGAGATGGGTTTGAAGTACAACATTGTCAAGCTGGCAATGGACCACTTCCGCTGGACGCTGGTGAGCGATGCCATGCGGCGCATCGGCTTTGACGCCAGGGATAGAAACCGCGTGAAGCTGGTTCGCCCCAGCGACATTATGCAGGTCGACCCGGTGATCCAGGAATGCTTTGACCGCGACCAGTTTACATGGGGTGACAATCCGCCCCTGCGCTGGGCGGTGAACAATACCAAGAGAGTGCGCAGCGGCCAACGTGCCGGTACGAATACAGGTAATTTTTACTACGCCAAGATCGAACCGAAGAGCCGGAAGACGGACCCGTTCATGGCTCTGGTGGCATCTATGACCGAGGAGGCGGTGCTTGGCACCGGCGAGCCGGTAAAGCTGCCGCCCATCGGCGCGATCCGGCTATAGGAGGTGGGCAATGGCACTTAATTTTTGGAAGTGGCTCGCCGGAGGCAAGGCTCGTTCTCCCACTACGGTGGAGATCACGTGCCGTGATCTTCTGGCAGCGGCGCAGGAATTCCAGCTGCGGGACACCTGCTTCTGGATCTGCGCGAACATGATCGCCAACGCCGTCGGGCGTTGCGAATTCCGGACGTTCCGGGATGGCAAGGAAGTTCGAGAGCGCGAACACTATCTCTGGAACGTGGAACCGAACGTAAACCAGAACTCCACGGCGTTCCTGCACAAGCTGGTCGCGAAGCTGCTGGTGGACAATGAGGCGCTGGTCATCGGTACCCGGCAGCGGGAGGGTTATGACGCGTTGGTCGTAGCGGACAGCTATATGACCGGCGGCAGCTACCCGAGCAAGCAAAACGAGTACACGAACGTGCAGGTGGGAGATGTGTCCTACGAGAAGACCTTCCGCGAGCGGGAAGTCCTGCATCTTACGCTGAACCACGTGAACATCAAGCCGGTGCTGGATGGCCTGTACGGCTCCTACGTGCGGCTCATCAGTGCCGCCATGCGGCGGTATGCGTGGGACAAGGGGCAGCACTGGAAAGTCCACGTGAGCCAGCTGGCCTCCGGCGCGGATGACTTCACGCAGAAGTTCTCGCAGATGATCGAGGAGCAGGTGAAAACCTTCCTCGATTCTGATGGAGCAGTCTTGCCGGAGTTTGAAGGCTACGCCTATACAAACGAGGGCGGCAAGGCTGCTGTAGAGCTGTCGGACATCCAGAGCCAGATGAAGGACATCTTCGCGTTCACGGCGAAAGCGTTCCAGATCCCGGCGGTTCTGGTGGATGGCAGCATTCAGGGCACGGAGGACGCGCAGGGCCGGTTCCTGACCGGCTGCATCGACCCCATCTGCGATCAGCTGCAGGAGGAGATCAACCGCAAGCGGTACGGATACGACCGGATCCAGCGCGGCGACTATCTCCGCATCGATACCAGCAGCATCCGACACTTCGATATGTTCGCCAACGCAGCGAACGTAGAGAAGCTGGTCGGCTCCGGTGTGTTCTCCATCAACGAGGTCTTGCGGGCGGCGGGTCTGCCCGCCATCTCGGAGGACTGGGCGGACAAGCACTATCTCACAAAGAACATTGCAACGCTGGGCGCGGAAACGTCTGTGCTCGGCGGCGCGGAAGGAGGAAACGCATGAAGAAACCCCTTTGGGAAATCAAGCAGGCTGCGGAGGGCGTCCTGCAGCTCTACATCTACGGTGACGTAGAAGGCGAGGAGTTCGATTGGGAGAGCTGGCGGTATGTCCAGAGCGACAACAGCGCGGAGCACTTCCGCGAAGAGCTGGCGAAGCACCCCGACGTGTCGCGCATCGAGATCTACATCAACAGCTACGGCGGCAGCGTCTCTGAAGGCACGGCGATCTACAACCAGCTGAAGCGCCACCCGGCGCGGAAGGTGGTGCACGTGGACGGCTTTGCCTGCTCCATTGCCTCCGTGATCGCCATGGCGGGCGACGAGGTGATCATGCCGCGCAACACCCTGATGATGATCCACAACATGTGGATGTGTGCCTGTGGCAATGCCGCGGAGCTGCGGAAGGCGGCGGATGATCTGGACGTCATCAATGCTGCGGGGCGGCAGGCGTATCTGCAGAAGGCCGGCGACAAGCTGACGGAGGAGCGCCTGTCGGAGATGATGGCCGCGGAAACGTGGCTGACCGCTGAGCAGTGTGTTGAACTCGGTCTCGCGGATCGCCTTGCCGACACCGACGCTGACATGAGCGGCGCGTCCACCATCCTGCAGAAGATGAACGCCGGCATGGAGCAGCATCTCCGGTATCAGAAGTCGCTGGCGGCGCAGCTCCGCGACCTGGCAGCGGCACCTTCGGTGCCTGCGCCCGCTAAGAATCCCCAGGGCGGCGGAAGCCCTGAAAAAATCAACAAAGTTCTCGGACTGTTTTCTTGAGAATCGAAAGGAGAAAAAGAATGAACAACAATGACATTCGCACCCGCGAGGAACTGCGGCAGGCTCTCCAGCAGGCTGCCGTCTCCGGCGACACCGGCGCGTTCTCTTCCGTCCTGGATGAGATGATGCAGCGCATCGGTCTGGACATCCAGACCGAGTACGAGCAGCGGTTTGATGACCTTCGGCAGGAGGTCGATTCTCGCATCCTTGCCCAGCGCGGTGTTCATCAGCTGACCAGCGAGGAGCGCAGCTACTACCAGAAGCTGGCCGCAGCCATGCGCTCTACCGACCCCCGGCAGGCAGTCACCGGTCTGGATGAGACGCTGCCCAAGACGGTGATTGACTCCGTCTTTGACGAGCTGCAGACGGCGCATCCCCTGCTGAGCCGCATCAACTTCCGCGCCACCGGCGGCGCGGTCGAGATCATGGTGAACACCAACGGCTACGAGGAGGCCGTGTGGGGCGAGCTGTGCGACGACATCGTCAAGGAGCTGACCGCTGGCATTAAGAAGATCCCCACCACGCTGCTGAAGCTGTCCGCATTCCTGCCTGTCTGCAAGGCAATGCTGGAGCTGGGTGCGGAGTGGCTGGACAACTTCATTCGCCAGACGCTCTATGAGGCTCTGAGCAACGGCCTTGAAGCGGGCATCGTCGCCGGCGACGGCAACAAGAAGCCCATCGGCATGATCCGTCAGGTGGGCGACGGCGTCACCGTCACCGGCGGCGCATACCCCGAGAAGGCCGCCGTCAAGGTGGACGACCTGTCTCCCCATGCCGTGGGAAACCTGCTGTCCATCGTGGCGGCTGACCCCAACGGTAAATCTCGCCAGGTCCGGGATGTGATTTTGCTGGTGAATCCCCAGGACTACCTGCAGAAGGTCATGCCCGCCACCACGCTGATGGCTCCGGACGGTACCTACCGGAATGATGTCCTGCCCTATCCCATGGACATCATCCAGACCCACGCGCTGCCCCGCGGCAAGGCTGTCATCGGCATCGCCTATCGCTATCTGGCGATGGCAGGCACCTCCCCCGAGGGCCGCATCGAGTACAGCGACCACTACCGCTTCCTGGAGGATGAACGCGTCTACCTGATCAAGGCCTACGCCAATGGTATGCCTCTGGATAACAACGCCTTCCTGGTGCTGGACATCTCCGGCCTGACGCCTGCCACCTACAAGGTGACGCAGGTAGATCCTCCCGCAGCGTCTACCGACGCCACGCTGACCGCTCTGACTGTTGGCGATCTGGCTCTGACCCCCGCGTTCGCCTCCGGCACGCTGACCTACACCGCGACCGCCACCAGCGCGTCTGATGTGGTGACCGCTGTGCCTGGCAACGCTGCGGCTGCCATGAAGCTGACCGTGAACGGCACTGAGATCAACAACGGCACCGCTGCAACCTGGAAGACTGGCAGCAATACCCTGCAGGTCGTGGTGACTGCCGCTGACGGCACCACTACCAAGACCTACAAGGTCACCGTCACCAAGTCTTAACGGTGGCGGGCGCGGTGAACGCCGCGCTGCTGTCGTCCGTCAAGCTCGCCTGCGACATCACCTGGAACGATGAGGCTACAGACGCTAAGGTGTCCGACCTCATCGCTTCCGGGGAGGCGTACATTGACGGGAAGCTCGGCGCGGCTGGTGACTATGAGAATCCCGGGGAGCCGTTGACGCTGTTGAAGGAATACGTCCGGTACGGCCTAAGCCACGCGCTGGACGTATTCGAGACGAATTATCTGAACCGGCTGCTGGCCATGCAGAACGACAGGCAGGTGAAGAACTATGCGGAAACTACCGTTTCGCCCTGAAGACCGGCAGATCACGCAGCCCTACCGGGACGGGGTGGTCAAGATCTACACCATAACGGATGCCGCCCAGCCTGGATACCAGCCCAAGCCTACGCCTACGCTGGTGGAAACGCTGTTTTACGCGGAGCGGCGCGTCGGCCTGCAGCGGTATTACAGCGGCAAGCAGGCGCAGGTGCAGGTGGAGCGAGTGATCCGGACACAGGCGCGCCCGTCGGTGAATCCTCAGTGCATTGCCGTCACGGAGGACGGCACGCAGTACGGCATTGAGCTGGTGCAGCAGCTGCAGGATGTTCACCCGCCGTCCATGGACTTGACGCTTGTCCAGATCGAGCAGAAGTACGAGGTGCCCCATGAGTAGAAGACAAAATGTGCCCGAATCGGGCACCGACAGGACGCCCTTATGGGCGCAGCGGATCATCGCGGCGCACCTGGCCGTGACCGATGCCGTCAGCCACGGCGGGCGTATCCAGTCTGACCGCTACTTCGTCTGGCAGGAGGACGGCGCGAACGACTTCGAAGCTGGCGGCGTCCACGCCGAGAAAGCGGTCACCGGCTCCACGGACCTGTTCACAAAACAGGAGTTCGACCCTTGGCGGGATGAGCTGGAGGCCGCCTTCGACGCAGCGGAGATCGTCTGGAGCCTGAACAGCTGCCAGTTCGAAGAAGAAACCGGCTTCTGGCACTACGAGTGGGACTGGGAGGTGTTCGCCTGATGGCTACGTTCCAGTTCGGCGGCATCGACAACTACATCAAGCAGCTGAACAAGCTGCAGCAGTCCGCCAAGGACGGCGTGGTGGGTAAGACAGTCTATGCCGGTGCTGCGGTCGTGGCGGATTCGGTGCGGCGCGCGATACAGGCTCTGCCTGTGGGCGACGGCCGCGCTCAGGGCGGCGGCCTGGTTGACACCGTCACCCTGCCGCAGAAGGCGGGGCTTCTGGATGGCTTTGGCATCAGCCGCATGAAGGATGATGACGGGTTTGTCAACGTCAAGCTTGGCTTTGATGGGTACAACTCCACCCGGACGGAAAAGTACCCGCGGGGGCAGCCCAACGCTTTGATCGCCAGATCTGTCAACAGCGGTACTACCTTTCGCAAGAAGACGAAGTTTGTAGACAAGGCCGTGAACTCTGCCAGGAAGGCGGCGGAGGCGGCGATGGACGCGGCGTGCAGCCGCGAAATTGAAAAAATCATGAAATAGGAGGTGCTGCTATGAGCGCAGCAGGAAAGGTCTGTACGGGCTTCAGCAAGCCCTACGTGGCCAAGTATTCCAACGATGGCGGCGCGGTCACCTACAGCGGCGTCATGCTGCTGGCGCGTGGCGTCAGCGTATCTCTGTCCCTGAATACCACGGACGACAACACGTTCTACGCCGACAACATTTCCGCAGAGACCGCAGCGGCTGTATTCGCAGACGGCACCGCCACGCTGACCGTTGACGGGCTTCTGACGGCGGCGGAGAAGTTTGTCCTCGGTCTGCCCGAGGCCACCGAGATCCAGTCGGGCGGCGGCGCGGTGCAGGTCTCCCACTACGGCGACGGCATGGAGATCCCTTACGTGGGCATCGGCTTTGTCGTCCGCTACCAGAGTGGCGGCGTGGTGACCTACGCGCCCGTGGTGCTGACGAAGGCGCGGTTCCAGCAGCCCGGTCTGGATGCTGCTACGCAGGAAGATTCCATCGACTGGCAGACGCAGGAACTGACCGCCACGCTGATGCGCGATGACACCACCAACCACGACTGGAAACTGGTGGGCGCTGATCAGCCCACTGAGGCAGCCGCTGAGGCCGTCCTCAAGGCGATTCTGGGCGGCGCGGCGTAAAAGGAGGGCCTATGCAGATCTACGGCAGAGAAGTGGGCTTCCGCTTCACGGTGGGCGCCTCCGCCAAAATTTCCGACCTCTGCCCGGACGGCGATATCACCCGTCTGGGGGAGGTGCTGGAGGGCCAGTATGGGCAGGTCGCCCGCGACACAGCAGCCATTATGGTGGCCTTGAGCGAAGGGTACGAGCAGGCGCGCTCCTTCGAGGTTCCTGGTTATAAGCCTGACCCTCTGACTGCTGACGAGCTGTTTTCGCTGCGCCCCAGCGAGTTCAACGCTTTGCAGCAGGCGGCGCTGGCGTCCTGGGCGGAGGACAAAAAGCCTACGGTGGAGGTAGAGCCTGAAAAAAAAGAAAGCGGCAAGGCGCAGGCGTCCAGCTGAACCTTGCTTGGCTCCTGTTTTACGGGCGAAAGCTGAATATGGGGAGGCAGGAGATCATGGTCACGCGATACGGTGAAATGCTGGACATGATCGCCTGCCTCGCCATTTATAACGGGGCTACCCCCAAGAAAAAACAGAAACACTGGACGTTTGACGAAGCTATGAGAGTGAGGTGAGCCTATGGCTGTAAACATTGGCCCCAAGATCGGCGTAGACGGCGAGGCGGAGTATCGCCGGCAGATCAATCAGATCATCCAGCAGTCCAAGACGCTGGAGAGCCAGATGAAGCTGGTGGCTTCGCAGTTTACCGCTGCCACGTCGGCGGAGGAAAGGAATGCCAAGACCGCCTCCGTGCTATCCAAGCAGATCGATGTGCAGCGTGAGCGCGTGAAGCTGCTGGCGGAGCAGACCGGCAAGGCGGCCGCCAAGTACGGCGAGAGTGACGAAAAGACCCAAAAGTGGCAGCAGGCGCTGAATGAAGCCACCGCCACGCTGAACAAGATGCAGAGCGAGCTGCGCAACGCCTCCAGCGGCGTAGAGGAGCTGGGCGATGATATGCGCGAGGGCAGCGAGAATGCCCTGTCTTTTGGCGATGTCCTGAAGGCCAACGTCGCCTCTGACTTTATTGTTTCCGGCATCAAAGCGATGGCGTCAGCTATCAAGGAGGCCACCGCAGCGCTTGTGGATCTCGGCAAGCAGTCCATTATGGGCTTTGCCGAGCAGGAGCAGCTGATCGGCGGCGTGGACACCTTGTTCAAGGAGTCCTCCGCGCAGGTGCAGCAGTATGCCAACGAGGCTTACAAGACTGCCGGCCTGAGCGCGAACCAGTACATGGAGACCGTCACCAGCTTCTCCGCGTCTCTGCTGCAGTCTCTGGGCGGCGACACCGCTGCGGCAGCTCAGAAGGCCGACCAGGCTATTACGGACATGTCCGACAACGCCAATAAGCTGGGCACGGACATGACCAGCATCCAGGATGCCTACCAGGGCTTTGCTAAGCAAAACTATACCATGCTGGATAACCTGAAACTGGGTTATGGCGGCACGAAGCAGGAGATGGAGCGGCTGCTGGCCGACGCGGAGAAGATCTCCGGCGTCAAATATGACCTCTCCAGCTACGCAGACATTGTGGACGCCATCCACGTAGTCCAGACGGAAATGGGCATCACGGGAACGACGGCAAAGGAGGCGTCGACTACCATCCAGGGCAGCGCCAACGCCATGAAGTCTGCCTGGAGCAATCTCCTGACCGGCATGAGCAACGAGAGCCTGGATCTGGGCAAGCTGGTGCAGAATGTAGTGGACAGCGTGGGCACCTACGCCGACAACCTACTGCCGCGCCTGCAGACTATGTTGCCGCGCTTTGCGGATGGCATGACACAGCTTGTAAATGGACTGGTACCCTATGTGGGCCCTGCCATGGAGATGCTTCTCCCCGCCCTTGTGCAAGGCGTGGGCGGCCTTGTTTCCGGCGTCGTGCAGGCCCTGCCGGCGGCGGTGCAGGCGATCTCCGCGGTCGTGCCGATGCTGGTCGAGCAGATCACGATACTGCTTCCGCAAATCCTGAGCGCCGGCATTGATATCATTTCCGCCCTTGCGTCGGGCATCGGAGAAAACCTTCCGGCGCTGATCCCCGCGGCGGTTGACGCCATCATCACCGTGGCCGAGGGTCTGGTGGACCATGTGGATGAGATCATCATCGCGGCGGGATCTCTTATCGCAGGTTTGACGCAGGGTCTGATCGAGGCGCTGCCCCGTCTGGTGGTGCGGCTGCCGGAGATCATCGGTGCCATTGTAAAGGGCCTCCTGTCCGGAATGGCTGCTATTGGTGAAGTCGGGTCGCAGCTGGTTCGCGGCCTATTTGACGGAATCTCCAATGCGGCGTCGTGGCTTTACGACAAGCTTCGGGGCTGGGTAAGTGATGTCCTGGGCTGGGTCAAGGGTTTGTTCGGCATCAATTCCCCCTCTAAGGTTTTCGCCGACGAGGTCGGCAAGTTCATCCCGCCCGGCATCACGGTAGGCGTTGAGAAGGCGATGCCGAAGGCTATGCGCGACATGGGCGAAGAGCTCTCCGCGCTGTCGGCGCTGCCCATGGGCGGCGGCACGACCACTAACATGGGCGGCGTAGTACTGAACGTCTACGGTGCGGAGGGACAGGATGTTAACGCGCTGGCGGATGCAGTCATGTATAGGCTGCAGCACGCGGTGGAACGCAGAGAGGCGGTGTTCGCATGATTTTCTGGGCCGGAAGATCCTCCGACGACGTCCACGTCGTTGTGGAGCGCTACCCCAGCGTGGAGCTGGCCGGTCGCAAGCTGGACACGCAGTCCGTGCCCGGTCGGAACGGGGATCTGCTGTTCCCGCAGAACGCCTACCAGAACTACGTGCAGTCCTACGAGATCTACGTCAGCGCAGAGCGCATCCGGCTCCCACGCGCCATGCGGGAAGTGGCCAACTGGCTCTGCGGTCCTGCCGGGTACCAGAAGCTGGAGGACAACTACGACGTGGAGACCTACCGTAGGGCCTACTTCGCCGGGCCGCTGGACGTGGAGAGTATCCTGCACCGGTTTGGCCGCGCGACGATCGAGTTTAACTGCCAGCCGCAGAGGTTTCTCCGTATCGGAGATGTGCCGGTGCAGGCCGTACAGGGGGAGGTTTTGCGAAACCCCACCGCGTTCAGGGCTTTGCCGACGATCACTATCGCCGGAACGGGGGCCGGGACCCTGACGGTAGGTGATGTCACTGTCAGCATCAGCAGCATGCCTCGCGGCGCTGTTGTGCTCGATTCGGACACGCAGAACGCCTCCTACGGAGCTTTTAACCTGAACAATACTATCTCCGCGCCGGAGTTTCCCACGCTGCCGGCCGGGGAAAGCGTCGTCCGCTGGACGGGCGGCATCACAAGCGTGGAGATCATTCCGAGGTGGTGGACACTATGAAACCGATTCTGTATGACGCTGACCGCACAAGCTTCCCGGCGGGCGTTGACAATGGGCTGGGCGTTCTCGCAGACGCTATGTCCTGTAAGGCGACGCAGGAGCTGAACGGTCAGTATGAACTGGAGCTGCACTATCCGGTGGAGGGGATCCACTATGGAGAGATCGCGCTGCGTTCCATTCTCCGGGCTACCGTTGGCCCAGACGGCAAGCTGCAGCCTTTTAGGGTATATCGCATCGTGCCCGGCATGAACGGCACAGCGGCCATCTACGCGCGGCACATCGCCTATGATCTCGGCGGCTATGTGGTGTCTCCGTTCACGGCAGCGGATGCACCCTCCGCCGTGGCGGGCATCAAGAGCCACGCGCTGCCGGCGGGAATGCCGTTTTCCCTGACCACCGACAAGACCACCGTGGCCGCCATGAGCGTCGTGGTGCCCACCAGCGCATGGGGGCTTCTGGGCGGACAGCAGGGGAGTCTGCTGGATGTGTACGGCGGCGAGTATGAGTTTGACGGGTGGGCAGTGCGGCTGCTGACGCGACGCGGAGCGGACCGCGGTGTTTCGGTGCGGTATGGGAAAAACCTCACCGATCTGGCACAGGACGCCAGCTGCGCCAACTGCTACACGGGCGCGGTGCCGTATTGGCGGGGCAACAATGTTACTGTCACGGCCGCACCTGTGTACGCAGAGGGTGACTTTGGGTACACGCGGCTTATGCCGCTGGATCTGTCCTCCAGCTTCGAGCAGCGGCCCACGCAAGCGCAGCTGCAGGCGGAGGCCGCCGCCTACATCAAGCGGAATCAGATCGGCGTCCCCGCGGTGAGCTGGGATGTAAAGCTGGCACTACTGGCGCAGTCCTCCGGGTATGAAGATGTGGCGTTCCTGGAGCAGATCTATCTGGGCGATACCGTAGGCGTCTACTTCCACCGTCTGGGCGTGGATGCCAAGGCGCGGGTGAATCGGATCGTGTGGGATTGCCTGCTGGAGCGCTACGACAGCGTAGCGCTCGGCAGCGTCAAGGCCAACATCGCATCTACCATCGCCGGGCAGCAAAGGGAGATCGACGCCAAGCCGTCCGTCTCGCTGGTGGAGCAGATTTCATCCGGCCTGGCAGCCGCGCTCCTGGGGGCAAATGGCGGCTCCGTCAGGCTTTTGGATGCAAACGGAGACGGAGAGCCGGACGAGTTGTACATCGCTGACGATCCTGACCCCACCAAAGCCAAGAAGGTCTGGCGGTTTAATTACGAGGGCTGGGCCGCCAGCAGCACCGGCTACAATGGCCCTTACACGATGGGCGCTACCATCGCCGGGGGCATCCAGGCGTGGATGATCACGGCAGCGAATCTGGTGGCCGGCACGATCTCCAGCGAGCAGGGGAACTTCCTGATCAATCTGGACGGCGGCACCATCGACACCAGTGCCACCGGCGCGACCTACAAGAACTCCGACTACTCGCAGGCGGATCTTGACCGAATCAACCAGATCAACATCAAGGCTGTCACGCCAACGCTGGCCGACTATGAAAAGCTGGATGTCAATGGCGATGGTACGATCAGCATCACCGATACCGTGCAGATCCAGCAGATCATCAGCGGGGCGCGAACGGTAAACTTCACCACGCGGTGGCGCCTGCGCATCGACCCCGCCGACGGGAACAGCCTCCTGAAGATCTATCGCGTCTACCACAACAACATCACCGGCGCGGACACCGAGAACATCGTGTTCTCGGTGGGATTTGGCCGCGCCGCGGCCAACACGATCGGCGCGCAGTACGGCGAGATCGAAAAGGATCTGTCCGTAGGTGGATCTGTCGACGCGGCCAATTACAAGCAGGACGGAAAGATCGTCACATTCCCAACGCAGAAGGCTATCGGGTACGTCGTGTACTGCACGGGCGGCAGCGGGAATCAAGCGGGGTGCTTCATCCCTGCGGGGCAGTCAGGCAGCTACCAATGCGCTTCCAATGACTGGTACTGCGCCTTCAGCTTTGACGGTGCGGGAAACGCCACGAAAACCGGGGGCACCGGAGATATTTCACGGGTGTCCACCGTCAACAACTTCTAAGGAGGTGCTGTTATGGCGAATAGTTTGGCAGTCAAGCAGGCCGTGCAGCTAAGTATGACTTTGAACGGCGTGCCGCCCACGCTGCACATGGTGCAGGGCGATAGCAATTCCCGGACAATTGTAGCAACGCTGTGGGACGGCGCACAGCTTTACAGTATTCCGACGGGAGCGGCCGTTATGGTTCGCTTTCGGAAGCCGGACGGCACCGGTGGCTTGTATGACGCTTCCGAGTTCGGCGAGAAGGTTTCCTACTCTGGCAGCGTCGTAACGGCCCCAGTGGCCACGCAGATGCTTGCTGTGGCGGGGGACGTATTTGCGGAGATCGATATATTCGGAGGCGGCGCTGGCACAGCGGCTGAGCGGCTGGCCACATTCCGCTTCGTCGTCGAGGTGGCGCCCTGCGTGTTCCCGGATGCGCAGATCATCTCCAGCGACTACTACAATATCCTTGCTGCCGACATCGCAGGCGCGAAGGCCGCAGCGGATCAGGCCAAGGATTACGCGGCAGCCGCCAAGAATAGCGCGGATAGCGCCGCAACATCGGTTGAAGGTGCCGTCAAGTACAATGCCCCGCAAACCCTGACAGACGACCAGAAGGCGCAGGCGCGGGCGAACATCGGCGCACCTGCACCGTATACGGCGGGGGAGGGCATCGCCATCAGCGGCAGCGTGATCGCCACCAAAGTGCAGCCCTGCAACCGGAACCTGCTGGACAACTGGTATTTTGCTAACCCGGTGAACCAGCGGGACGTAAGCGGAACCATCAACAGCGCTGGGTATTTTCTGGATCGCTGGAAGCTGGTGAACGGCAGCGTGACGATCAACACGGACGGCATCACACTGAACGGAACCATGCAGCAGGTGTTGGAGACTGCGCCGGTCGGCACTGTGACGGCATCTGCCCTGACGCAGGCCGGAGTGGGCGAGGTGGTGCCGACTTACAACAGCACAAACAAGACGGTCACAGTCACGGCGGCGGGGAAAAAACTTGTGGCCGTCAAACTGGAGTTGGGGACGGAGCAGACGCTGGCCCATCAGAACAGCAGCGGCGCGTGGGTGTTGAACGAGATGCCCGACTACGGCGAGGAGCTGTCCAAGTGCATGCGCTATCTCCAGATCATCTCCACGCCCTACGACACTTCCGGCAACGGCGTGGCCATCGGGTACGCCAACAACACCGTCGATTTGTGGGTACCCATCCCGCTGGCTGTGCCCATGCGCATATCGCCTACGCCCACCATCCCCGCCGGCGGCGTATCGCGTTTCAAGGCGGGCAAAACGTCCAGCGACGTGAAGGACGTCACCAGGGTCACAGGCGGCTGGGCGATGCAGACCGGCGGTGCTTGCAGCATGCGGAGTCTGATCTTTACGTCCAGCGGCCTGACGGCTGGCGAGACCTACGCCCTGTTCATGCGGCAAGGGGCGCAGATCGTGCTCAGCGCCGAGTTGTAGGAGGTGACCTGATGGAAGTGTGGACGCAGGTGGCGGTGCCGCTTCTTGTGGCACTGTTGACCTCCACCGCCCTGTGGGGCGTGGTGAGCAAGGTGATCCTCAAGCGGATGGAGCTGACGGCCAAGCGCAGCAAGGCAGACGATGCGGAGCGGAAGATGCTGGTGGGGCTTGCCCACGACCGCATCATCCACCTCGGCATGGTGTACATCGAGCGGGGCTACGTAACACAGGACGAGTATGAGAACTTGCAGGTGTACCTCTACGAGCCGTATGAGGAGATGGGCGGCAACGGCAGCGCACGGCGCGTCATGGAGGAAGTTCGGAAGCTGCCCATACGGTGAGACAAAAATGGAACAGGCCGACAGGCCGGAAAGGAATTTGTTATGAAACTGAACAACAAGGTATACGACATTCTGAAATGGCTGGTCATCATCGTCATGCCCGCCGTGGCCACGCTGTACGCGGCGCTGGCGGCGGTGTGGTCGTGGCCCTATGCTGACGAGGTGGTGACCACCATCACCGCCGTGGACACGTTCCTCGGCGCGGTGCTGTGCATCAGCACGGCACAGTATCACAAGGATACAAAGCAGGAGGGGTGAGCCATGCCGACGGTACGGGAAGTGGTGGAGCTGCTGGATGGCGAAGTCGGCTATCTGGAAAAGAAGTCCAATGCCCAGCTGGACAGCAAGACCGCCAACGCGGGCTACAATAACTACACCAAGTATACCCGCGACATCGACGCGGCGTGCATCAATGACGCCAAGTATCAGGGGCAGGCGTGGTGCTGCAGTCTGGCCATCTGGCCGGAGCTGCATCTGGCCGGTGCGGCGGAGGTGCGCAAACGCTTCTTCCTGCCGCAGCCGTCCCAGTGCAAGGCGTACAACTGCCAGTGGCTGGCGGGATATTTCCACAGTGCCGGTGCGTGGTACGCGAATCCGGAGGTGGGAGACTTCATCTTCTTCCGCACGGCCCGGTACAGCTACGCCCATGTGGGCCGCGTGGTGGCCGTGGAGGGAAGCACCGTGTATACCGTGGAGGGAAACACCTCCGGCGCAGGCGGCGTGGTAGCCAACGGCGGCGGGGTGTTCCGCAAGTCGTACCAGCGGGGGTCGTGGAACATCGTGGGCTATGGCCGGCCCAAGTGGGCCAGCGGCGAGCAGGACGACACCGGAAAGAAGGAGGACGTCAAGTTGGACATGAAGGTACGGATGCTCAAGCGCGGCATGAAGGGCGCAGATGTCAAGACGCTGCAGGCGGCGCTGATCGCCTACGGGTTCTCCTGCGGCTCTGCCGGTGCGGACGGAGACTTTGGCGGCGGCACCGAGGCGGCGCTGAAGAAGTTCCAGACCAAGTACAATCTTGGTGCGGACGGCATCGCCGGTAAAGGCACCTGGGGCAAGCTGCTGGGGGAGTAAGCAAAAAGATATCCCGCACCGAAACGGTGCGGGATATCTTTTTGCTTAAAATTACGATTTCCCCCTTGACATACCACGCATTGCGTGGTAGTATATAGACAGATCAAGAAACCGTGCAGCCGCCACAGGCGGCAGAAAGGGAAATATCATGAAAAAGACTTTTTACTCTGTCACTTACAGCGTATGGGGATCCAGCTTCTCCCGGGAGGCATGGTTTGACAGCAAGTCCGCCGCAGAAGCCTTCGCCGCCCACGATTACCGGGACGACCCGGTGGCCCACACCTACAGCAAGGCGGACAGCATCCGCGCCGCCGAGGATCGCGTGGCCGCTACGGCCGCAGAACTGATCGGCTGATCGCATTACCGCTTCTGGCGGGGTTGAGCGCATCAGCCCCACCCCATAACCAAATTAACAGGAGGGACAGAACTTGGAGATCAACACCCACGGACGGAACATCAACATGGAGGACTTGGCAAAAGCCTCTGACTACACCAAGGGCCTCGGCTCCCGCACTGGGGAGTACGCAGAGATCTTTTACGACAAGGCCACCGGCGAAGTCTGGGGCGCGTACCACTGGGACCGTGAGGAGTGGACGGTCTACCACGACGCTGACGTCATTAAGGTTGCCATCACCACCCGCTACAAGTCCCAGCAGCAGATCGCGGACATGATCGCGGACGCGATGGCGGACTACGAGCAGACAGAGCGCGAGAACGCCGTATATCTGGCGGGTGGGACGCAGTCATGACGGCGCTTGACATTTCCCGCGCAGCGTGGTAACCTATTCTCGTCGGATGCAGGAGGCGCTTGCATCCGTGGATTGAAAAGGTGAGAAGGACAAGTCCTTCAACCGCGGGAAGAGCACCGGTCACCGGTGCTTTTCCTTTTTCACATTTTCACCTATGAAAGGATATTAAACATGACAGACAAACTGTTTTGCACCCTTTTCGCCGCAGCACTCGCCGCCGCCGACCGCGACACCTTTGTATCCGACTGGTCGCTGTCCTCCGTCTGGGGCGATGCACCGGACGCGGACATACCCTCAGACCGCATCGATACGCTGGCGCGTCTCTGGGACGCCGCCCACCTGACGATCCGCGACATCCGGCAGCACACCGGCCTATCCCAGGCGGCCTTTGCCACCCGCTACTGTATCCCCACCCGCACGCTGGAGGACTGGGAACGCAGCGCACGGAGCTGCCCCGACTACCTCCGCCTCCTGCTGGCGCAGGTTACCGGCACGTATCAACGGACGCAGGCGTAGGCTGTTGCCATTTTGTTGCCAAAAGTTGTTTTTGCCAAGCGTAAAACAGTCCGCAAGGCTGGACGGTTTTTGCGCTTGCTTAGACGCGCGACGAGCCATAAAGCCTTGCAAGCAAAGGGAAAACCGCCTGATTGTTGCAATCAGGCGGTTTCTGGTTTTGGAGCAGGGTACGGGAGTCGAACCCGTTGAAAAAACCGGTATACGCGGCTTAAATACTCACTTCTCGCAAACTTCCGTTGCCATTTTGTTGCCAAAATAATCATCGATGGACTTGTCTATCTCGACCATCCGGTCGTCCATCGTGTAGGCGTAGACCTGCTTGTACACCCAGTCGTCGGACCAGCCGTTTCGCTCCTGCGCGTATTTTGATTCCACACCCAGGCGGACCATGATGGCTGCGTTGGCGTGGCGCAGGTCGTGGAAGCGGCAGCGGGGAATGCCGGCGGCATCGAGGCCGCGGATGAAGCGATTGTAGAGCGTCTGGCCGGAGACTGGAACGATATAACCCTCGCTGCGTCCGGTGGCATCTATCAGAGCCTGAATGTGGGCGGGGACAGATATCCGGCGATCGCCGGAAAAGGTCTTCGGCGGCTTCACCTCGTCGCCATGTTCGCCGGAGACAATGGCGCGGCAGATGTGCAGCCGGCCTTCGGAGATGTCCTCGAATCTGGCGCCGCGGATCTCCGACATGCGCATCCCCATCCACAACGCCATGAGCACGGGCAGCTCCATGTCCGTGCCAGAGAACGCCGCAATGATCTTGCCGATCTCGGCGTCCTCGATTTTGCGCAGCTCCACTTTCCGCTTCTGTGGAAGGATGATGGAGATCTTCGAATCTGGCGCAAACTGCTTCAGAACGGAGACAAGAAGTCCTTCGACGTTGCGAACATACTTCGGGCTTTTCCCGTTTTTCACCATTTTGCCGATCTCCCGCTGGATCTGCTCGGAGGTGATGGAGGCGGCTGGCAGCTCCATCAAGCTCTGGAAAGATGTCTTTTGGAGGCGCCTGTACTCTGCGGCGGTGGAGGGGGAAATCACGCCGTCGCGGGATTCGATATACTTTCGGTACGCCTCCTTCAAGGTTATGGTCGAGGCGGCCTTTTCGGGGGCCTTCAGGCCGTGCTTGATGGCCATGGCCTCGGCAATGGCCTCCTCCTTGGTCTCGCGGGTGATGGACACATCCTGCCCGTTGACGCGGACGCGGCAGGCCCACGAGCCGCTGGGAAGCTTCCGGGCGGTGGGCGTGTGGGCGGTGTTCTTACTGCGCTGCTCCCGGACCTGCCGGGTGCCGCACCATTTGCAGTAGACGGAGTCGGCGTCTATCTCCCGGCCGCAGCCCTTATTCTTGCACTGCATGGCATGACCCCCTCCTTTTGAGAAAGCGGTGCCCGAATCGGGCACCGCTTTGCGTCGAAAATTAAAGAACCGCCTGCGCTATGCAGCGTCCGATGGATTTGATGTCGCACTTGCCGGAAAAGTCAAAATGCACTTTCCCCAGGCCGGCGAAGTACAACTCCAGCTCGCTATCCAGATCCAGCACGCCGGCAGTCTCCACAGAAAACACAGTAATATTTTTGTAAGGCAAGGATGTAAAGTCCTGCTTCTTGCCGGTGATGCCCTGCACATTGCAGGAGATGAGTCGGCGGTCGGTGAACAGCACGTAGTCGCGGATAGCCTTGTAGTTTCCGACCACCTGCTCGCCCGGCAGGAGAATGTCGCGGATGGCGGACGGCACCTCGTTGGACTCCTTCAGCTTGAAAACCACCCCGTTTTTGAAATCGACCATACCTTTCCCTTTCCGCGGCAAGTCTACCGCTTACATATATTTTTTGCAAAAAATTTGCTTTTTGCTGGACATATTTTGTCGAAGTGGTACAATAAAAGTACTATTTTGAGGGGGGCGCGACATGAATGAGTGGGAGGAGGACTTGTTGGCGTTGTTCGACAGTCTGGACGAAGCGGCGCAGGCCGAGGCCCTGGCGGCCGCACTGAAAATCATTAGCGGTGAGATCCTCTGAGAGACGGTGCCCGAATCGGGCACCGTCTTATTTTTCCCGCTCACGCTTCAGGCGGAGCATGAAGGCAAATAATTCATTCCGCTGCTCGGCGGTCATGCTGTCCAGCAGGCGCATAAACTCCTGCCGCACCGGATCCGGCGGCGTCTCTTTCTCCCCCAGCAGGTCGGAGACGGTGCAGCCGAGATACTGCGCCAGCATCTGCACGCGCGAGATAGACGGAACAACTCCGCGCTTGGTCAGATTCGTGAGCATATTCTTTCCTGCGCCGCTGTTTTCACAAGCAACTGTGGGTTTAGTGTTTGCAGCCGCGCAGTACCTTTTAACATTTTCAACAAATAAATCGATGTTCATTCAAACCTCGGTAGGGCATTAAGTTTTATGGATTCAGCATGTCGAGAAAAACGTTTTCAGATATGACAGAAATCGGATTGCCCCTCTTCATCAATTTTTCAGCAGATATCCATTTTTTACTTTTCCCGTTCTCCAGTTCCATTTTATAACCGTTTCCACCAATGACGAGGTAGTTTACGTCTTTTCTAACAGTATCGGCGCAAACCCCGCCTCGATTCACAACCTCCTGCATAGCGGCCGCTCTGGTGAAGGAGCTAAGAGACCCTGTGAAACAAAACACTTTTCCGTAAATATCGCTGTCGAAAATCAAGTTATTTATATCAGGTGAAATATCGCTTGCTCTTAAGTATTTTGAAGAATGGCGCTTTAACTCCAACGCATCGGCGAAGCCACCCTTTTGAAATAGGCTTTTGAGGTGCAAATAAACTTCATGCGTCTGGCGAGCATCTGAGTCTGCCCGATGCGAGACATCTGCACCGATTCCAAATCGGACAATAAGGTCTGAAAGTCTATTGTGTGCTTCATCAGGAAACATCCTCCGGCTGAGGCGCATAGTGTCTACGAAATCGTTTTTAAGTGGCCTTTCGCAGATTTTAAGAGACGTGTCGTAAAGAAAGTTTACATCAAAATTCACATTGTGCCCAATGATTATGTTATCACTCAAAAACTCCAAGAACTGTGGGAATATGTCAGATATAGCGGGAGCATCTGCCAGCATTTCGTTGGTTATACCCGTAAAGTCAGTGATAAAATCGCTGACCCCAAACGGCGCCTTGATTAATGTAGAAAATGCATCGATTGGCTCATCTGCTACGCACTTTATTGCAGAAATCTCAATTATATCATCATAGTCAGGATCGAGGCCAGTGGTTTCAATGTCCAGAACCACATAATCGTTCGGAAAGTCCAGAAGGCTATTTCCCTTTAGTGGGCGCTTATCGTTTCGAGGCATAGTTAACCCTCCGTAAGTATTGCACTTTTCACAATAATCAATATCTGATAAGAGGCAAAAGTGCATGAGAATTTGTGCAAAGATACAATAATCACATATTTTAGATTTTGCTATTGACAATCAAAAATATGTGATTTATGCTTAACTTGTCCCTCAGGTGAGAACGAGAGGGAGGTGAGAAGATGGTAGACCTTCGCGTGTGTCTGGCGCAGGACATCGCTGACTTTGCCCGTCGTGTGCTGGCTGGCAATGGCACCCCACAGGAAGTGGCGGCGCTGCCCAACCTGCTGATGTGGCACAGCGGTGTCAATCCTCCGGCAGAGGATCCTGGGGCGCGGTCTTGATGGCCTGTCGCACGGCTTCGTTGTTTAGGCGGATTCTATCGGGTTCCATGTTTTCCCCTGTCTGTTGTGCATTTGAGGGTTTCCCACTGGGTCTTGCGCAGGTTGTATCCCCCTCGGGAAAACGGGTGTGTAGCTGTTTACTGACATGAACACTATACCACCCTTTTTTCCGGCGCGCAAGGTGAAATTTCACGAACGGAGGTGAATCAAGTGCGGATCAAGGAATACCGCGAGCGCACCGGCATGACGCAGGAGGCGCTGGCGGACAAGCTGAACGTCGACCGGTCTGTGATCAGCTACTGGGAGCGAGGCAAGGCGACGCCCTGCAAGAAGCACCGCGCCATGCTGTGCGCGATTTTGCAGTGCACGGAGATGGAGCTAATGAGCGACGCTGCCCACTAAGGTCAGCATAGCGGAGAAAGGAGGAGTTGTCCATGGCAAGGGACGGCGGAAACATCTACCAGACCGCCCGGAAAGCGGCGGGTCTGACGCAGGAGGCCGCGGCGGAGCGGCTGGCGGTCAGCGACACCAGCATCCGCGCCTACGAGTCCGGAGAGCGGCTGCCGGGCGACGACATCGTGGCTCGGATGTGCGCGGTGTACAACGTGCAGTACTTAGGCTTGCAGCACCTGCAGCTGAAGACGGCGCTGCTGCCGGACTGCGTGCAGGAGGCGCGGCCGGAGCCGCTGCCGGTGGCGGTGATCAAGCTGGTGCGGCGGGTGATGCGCTTTGCGGAGGCGCACCGCAGCGACCAGCTAATGGAGATCGCCGAGGATGGGGTCATCAGTGACGGCGAGCGGGCGCTTTTTGAGGAGATCACCTGCGAGCTGGGGGATATCGTGCAGGCCGCACTGGCCTTGCAGTACGCAGAGGAGGTGCAGTGATGCCCCGAACGATTTTGAGCGCGAAGACAGACGCCGCCAAGGACATGGCGGTCCGCATCAAGGCGCAGGCCTACGCCCTGCACGGCGGGCTGGACGGCATGGCGCGGGCGGCGGGCATGAGCCGCAGCACCATCTATGCCCGGATCAAGGACCTGCCCAGCTGCTCCGGCAAGGAGATCGCGGCTATCGCCAAGGCGGCGCGCATCCCCAAGGACGAGCTGTTCGCCGCGTGGGCGAAGGCGTGCTGAGGAGGTGGCGGGATGCCAATGTGGAACTATCTGGATCTCCGACACCCCGATATGCGACCCCCTCTGGGCCAGGCGGTGGTGGTGCGCACGGGGTCGCTGAGTTTTGCCAAGGACGCCACCTACCGCGTGGGGCACTTCGCGACGGACCCTCGGGAGCCGGACGCCCGGAAGTTGTGGTTTTACCGGAGCGGCGGCGGCATCGAGGATCCCGCCCGCTGGAAGAAATACTACACCGATATCCGCTTCATGCCGCTGGATACGCCGGAGGGAGGTGTGATCTGTGGATAGCTGGGCAATGGCGGTGCAGTACATCTGCGCGGCAGCCGGTGCGGCGGCCGTCGTCCGCTGGGTGGACGGCTGCGGCAAGGCGCAAAAAAAGAACCGCCCTCTGGGTGGAGCCAGAAAGCGGTTCAGCCGAAGCGAAAAGCTTCGTACGAGCAACATTAAGTATAGCAGAGCCTGACGGCTTTCGCAAGGGGGTAAGGACTGCCATGAGCAAAAAAATTGAACAGCCCGCCTATTGGGGCGTGATCCCCGCCCCGGTGCGGTATGACGACCGCCTCCCTGCCAACGCGAAGCTGTTATACGGCGAGATCTCCGCATTGTGTGACAGGAAAGGCTTCTGCTGGGCGAAGAATGACTACTTCGCGGAGCTGTACGGCTGGTCGGCGGACACGGTGACGCGGCTGATCCGGAAGCTTCGGGACGCGGGCTATCTGACGGTGGAAATGGTACCTACGGCCACCGGAAGCGAGCGCCGGATCTTCGCCGGTGTTTGCACAAGGGGTGTCGGCAAAAATGCCGAGACCCCTCTCGGCAAAAAAGTCGGGGGGGTGTCGGCAAAAAAGTCGACCCCCCACAATATAAGAACAGATAATTATAATATAACCCCCATACCCCCATTGGGGGAAGGTGTGCAAAAACGTGTGCACAAGGGTGTGCCGCGGGAGCAGCCGGACTGGAAGCCGGAGCGTTTTGCGGGGATGTGGAACTACTATCCAGCCAAGGGGCGGCGGAACAAGCAGCGGGCCATGGACGCCTGGGACAAGCTGAAGCCGGACGACGCGCTGATCGCCCGGATCGGGCGGGCGCTGGAGAAGTTGCTGGCCACGGAGGAGTGGCAGCGCGGCATCGGCATCCCCCACGTGGCCACGTTCCTGAACGGGCAACGGTGGAAGGACGCCGACGAGCTGGACGCGCCCTCCCCTGCTGCACCAGCATCCACCCGTGTGCAGGAGAGGAAGGGTGACTACGAGATATGACAATTGACGCCCCGATCCAGTCCCAGCGGATGGCGACGGCGCAGGCCGCCGTGCTGGGCGCGATGCTGATCGACGCGGACTGCATCGCCGATGTGCTGGCGGATACGTCTGAGGCGATGTTTGTGTCGTCGGTCTACCGCACGGTGTACAGCTGCATTCGGCAGCTGTTTCAGGAGGCGCAGCCGGTCGACCCCGTGACGGTGGGCGCGGCGCTGAAGGAGCGCGCCGGACAGGACTACGGTGAGCTGCTGGTGCAGCTGATGGACGTGACGCCCACCAGCGCCAACGTGGGCTCCTACGTGGAGATCCTCAAGCGGGAGAGCATCGTGTGGCGGCTGCGGAGCATCGGCGCGGCGCTGGCGGAGACGGAAGATCTTCCGGCGGCGGAAAAGCTGATGGAGAAGGCCAACGCCGCCATGAGCCTGAAGTCCGGCGTGGAGGTCTGGGACATGACCCGGATGTGGGAAAACTTCTCTGCCCGCCATGAGGAGACGGAGAAGTCGGAGTACATCCGCTGGGGCTATGACTTTATCGACGAGCGGGTATACACCACTCGAGGTGACTACTGCGTCATCGGTGGATACCCCAGCGCCGGAAAGACGTGTCTGGCGCTGGGTATGGCCATGAAGATGGCGGAGCGATACCGGGTGGGCTTTTTCTCCTTTGAGACGGACAAGGCCAAGTTGGCCGACCGTATCATGTCCGCCAGGGCCATGATCGACCTGAGCGACATCAAGCAAAACAAACTGGGCGAAAAGGAGTGGGAGGAGCTGGCTTACGCGGCGTCCAGTCTGAGCAGGACGGGCCTGCAGATCATGCAGTGCAGCGGCTTCACCGTGGCAGACATCCAGTCCGTAGCGCTATCCCGGCACTACGACGTGGTGTTCGTCGACTACCTGCAGCTCATCGAAGCGGACGGGCGGAAGGGCTGGAGTCGTCCCGAGGAGGTCAGCTCCATCAGCCGCGGCCTGCAGCGGATGAGCCACGAGCACGGCATCACGGCGGTGGTTCTGTCCCAGCTGACGCCGGACGCCGGGCGGAAGAAGACCGAGGCGCCCACCATGTACGACCTGCGCGAGAGTCGACAGATCACCATGGACGCGGACGTCATCTTCCTGCTGTATCTGGAGGATCCGGAGGACCGCTCCGGGGCGCGCGTCCTGAAATGCGACAAGAACAAGGACGGACAGGCTGGCTGGTACAAGGTGATGCAGTTTCAGGGCCGCATCCAGAGCTTTCGTCCCATGCCGAAGCCGGTGGCCAAGGCGGCGCCGCTTCCGGCGCAGGTCAGCTTCCACGAAATCAAAGACGACGGCGACGTGCCGTTCTGAAAGGAGACCCTATGCAGACAGGCGACAAGGTTACATACGTTCCATTTGTGCTGCGATACGCCAAGGACACGGAACTGCGGGCGCCCAGCGTCGTGGTGCCGGTGGTCTGGGTGCATCCGGAGGGGCGCTTTGCGGTGGTGGAACGCAGCACAGGGCGGTATAGGTATCGGGAATGCATCCCGTGCAGAAAAACGAAAAAGTGAGGTACGAGCAACATGAAAACCATAGCGATCATGAACTTGAAGGGCGGCGTGGGGAAAACCGTCACAGCCATCAACCTGACGGACGCCCTGCGGCGCGGCGGCAGACGGGTGGTGCTGGTGGACTGCGATGGGCAGATGAGCCTGACGCGGTTCTACTTCCCGGATCTCGACCCGGACAACACCGCCACAGTGGCGGACGTGCTGGAGGGGCAGGCAGAGCACGTGTGGAGCGACAGCACTATCCCCGTGGACGCCGGTGGCCTTGTGCAGCTGCTTCCGGCATCCAGCGCCCTGTACGGGCTGGACGTGCGGGCGCTGAAAAGCAGCATCCACAGCATCAATTCTCTGCGGGACTTCCGTGACGCGGCGGCATCCGACGGCATGGACTACATGATCTTCGACTGCCCTCCCGGCTTCACGGCGGCGAGCTGTGCGGCGCTGATGGCGGCGGACGAGGTGGTCGTCCCCATGGTGGTGGATGGATTCTCCGTCTGGGGCGTCAACGATATGGTGGCACAGATCGATAGCATGCGGGCTGCCAATCCCGCCATCAGAGTGGCCGGCGTCCTGATCTGTCAATGGCGCAACAGCGAAGTGGTGCGGCAGGGCGAGGCGCTGCTGCGTAGTCTGAGCCTGCCGGTGTTCACGTCGGTGATCCGGCGGACGGAGAAGGTGCCGGAGAGCACGTTCTCCCGGCAGCCGGTCATGGACTACAGCCACCGCAGCGCGGCGGCAGCCGACTACCGTGCGTGGGTTTGGGAATATCTGGCGGAGGGAGGTGCAGACCGTGGCGAAATTTGACATGGGCGAGTTTGCCAAGACGCTGGCGCAGCCGGTGTCCGAGTCGGGCACCGGACGGGAGCAGATCGAGTACATCGATGTGGATCTGCTGGACAGTGACCCCGGAAACTTCTACGAGCTCAGCGACTTGGACGGTCTGGCGGACAACATCGCCACCATCGGCTTGCAGCAGCCCATCCGGGTGCGGGACGGCGAGAACGGTCACGCGGTGATCGTCTCCGGCCACCGCCGCGTGGCGGCTATCCGCGAGCTGGTGGAGGACGGGCGGACGGATCTCCGCGAGGTACCCTGTATTCGTGAAAAGGGGGATGCGTCTCCGGCGCTGCGGGAGCTGCGCCTGATCTACGCCAACAGCAGTACCCGCGCGCTGAGTTCCCCGGAGATCTCCCAGCAGGTGGAGAAGGTGCGGGAGCTGCTGTACCAGCTGAAGGAGGAAGGCTACGAGTTCCCCGGCCGCATGCGGGATCATGTGGCCGAGGCCTGCAAAATCAGCAAGAGCAAGCTGGCGCGGCTGGATGTTATCCGGAAGGGCTTGGCTCCGGACATCCGGAAATCCTACTGGGACGGCCCCCGGAGTAAGAGCTTGAGCGAGGATGCGGCCTACACCCTCGCACGTCTTCCGGTAGACGTGCAGCGTCAGGTGGTTGATGCATACCGCGGTCAGGCCCAGGGCGACAGTGGCCTGAACTATCTCTACGCGAGCACGGTGGAGGCTGCGACTAAGGCCGTAAACAAAATCATTGTCGGGAAGGTTAAGTGCCCCGATGGCGCGGCGTGCTCGCATAAGGATGCGCAGGTCGCCCATGCCATCAAGGCGAAAGTTAAGAGCCGCTGGTCAGACTGCGGGTGTGAGTATGGCTGCTGCGCGAAGTGCAGCTCGCTGCAAAGCTGCAAAGATGTGTGTCCGAATTTGATTGGCAAACAGAAGGAGCTGAGGGCCGCCGCCAAGGCGGAGCGGCAGCGGGAGGCGGCTGAAAAAGAAGCGCGACAGCGGCCGGACATAGAGCGCGTCGGCGCCATCTGGCAGAGGTTCGGTACCCTGCGCGAACGGGCAGGCCTGACGCCAAAGCAGTATTTTGAGAAAATCGACTGCCCATATAGCGGGCTTATTAAGAGGGCGGAGTCTCTCGAAGTCGGCCGTGAGAAAATCGAGCCAAATGAAGGACTCCCGTTTGGCTACAACGTCTCCCTGTCCGGCGTCAACCGGTGGGTAGCGGCGGCGGATGCGCTGGGCTGCAGTGTGGATTACCTGATGCTGCGTACCAACGAGCCGCGTATGGCGGATGAAGTGGCCGCCGTCCCGCGGGTCTGCGCCAGTCAGATGGCGCTTGCCGCGTGGATGCCGGGCGGCACGACGCCGGCAGAGCCGTGTGACGTGGTGGCGGAGTTCGACCTGAGCGGCGACGGCGAGCTGACATCTCGCTCGCTCTGCCGGTGGGACGGTGAGGCGTTCCGGTTCGGGAAGAGCAGAGACAAGATCGGGGTGCGTGTCGTCCGGTGGCTGGCGCTGCCGGAGGCGGAAAAGGAGGACGAGAACGATGATTAACTGTGTGCGAGATGACAAGAAGACTGTCATGAGCGCGTCCGGGGACGCCCCGCAAGTCGCGGCGGATTGCTGTGAGGTGATCTGCGCGATCTACTTTGAGATCCCAGTCGAAATACGCCCGCTGTTCAAGGAGTGCGTGTTGCTGGCCGTCAACCACAAGGATTCCCCTATGTGGCAGTCTCCGCCTCCCAGCTCGGAGCGAGTGGTGATCCGCTCCGAAGGAAAAGAGTTTTTGAAGCAGGCTAAAGATCTCTTTGGCGGTGAAAACCATCCTGAGGGGGGGGCGGCAGCATGACGAGAGTTGACCTGACCAAGGCGCAGTGCGCCGAGCTGGCGAACTACCTGCGAGGCATCCTGAATAACGGCATGTGTGCGGGCAACTTTGACAAGATCGAGATGCTGGTGCTAACCCACCGCGCCCTGGCGGCTGCGGAGGAGCTGCCGGAGATGCCCAGCGCCGCCGCCCACGCCCCGGCAGCACGGAAGCCGAAGCCGGAAGATGCCTCGGCGGCCAGCTCTCCGGCTTCGGAGGCGGCGCAGCTGAAGCGCGACACGTTGGAGCGTCTGACGGCCTACCGGCAGAAGGATGGCCTGAACAGTCTGGCGACGCTGGCAGCGGCCTGCGGCAAGGTGGATGGGAAAGTGATCAGTGCGGAGCTGCTGGCGCGGATGCTGAACCAGGAGCGCTTCCCGGTGGCCATCTGGCGGGAGGTGGCTGCTGCGTTGGACAAGATGGAGCGGAAGAAAGGAACGGATACGGATGGTAAAGACGACTGATCTGGTGGCGGCGATGCGGTGCTCATCTCAGGCGCCTACGTCTTCCCCGCCCTGCACGACGTGTGCCTATCGTGTGGTCGAATTGCTTGATGGAAAGGAATACGCGGGCTGCGACTGTGATCGAATGGGGATGGACGCCGCCGACAAGATCGAGGAGCTGGTAGACCGCTGCGCCCGCTACGCCGAGGAGATCGCGGTGCTGCGGGAGCGGGTGGAAGTGGGCTGTCGAGACGCCAGCCCCTACGCAGCGGCCACCGAAAGACAGGTTGTAGGGGGCGGCGTCACCGACGCCCCAGACGGCACGGAGAAAATCTACGGAGACACGGGACTGACGGCGGAAAATGCAGCTGCCCTACAAAAGGACTGGAGAGATTTATGTACGGTCATTGGTGAGTGCGGCGGCCTTGACCGCGTTAAGGAGCTTGCCGAGCTTGACAAGGATGGGCGCGTAGCGATTCTGCCGTGTAAGCCGGACGGGGGCATGCTGGACATGAGCGACCCCGAAAGGCCGGAGCTGATGAAGAAACTCCACTTTGCTGTGGCCTATGTGCGATGCGGGATCGTGTTTCACAAACCGTACAAAATCTTCTCGGAAAATGTCGCGGCGGGGCATATTCGACCGGTAAGCAGTTCGGCAGAGAAGATGCTGGGAGAGGAGGTCTGACCATGAGCAAGGCGGTACTTATCAGCATCCGGCCCAAGTGGTGCCAGAAGATCGTCAGCGGGGAGAAGACCATCGAGATCCGGAAGACGCGGCCGCGGATGGCCACGCCGTTTAAGTGCTACATCTACTGCACGATGCCGAAGTACCCGCACGAGGACTTTATTGCAACGGATTATCCGAAGCCGCAGTTTTATGGCGGTGGCAAAGTCGTTGGCGAGTTTACCTGCGACCGCATCTATGAGCTGGAAACGCGCTCACCCGGCGGCAGCTACTATGTCAAAGGCGAGGGTCAGCCGACAACAAACGATGTGGCGCGGCAGTCGTGCCTTAGCCTCGGCGATATGCACGCCTATTTGAAGTCGAAGTCCGGCTACGGCCTGCATATCTCCGACCTCAAAATCTACGACACGCCGAAGGAACTGATCGAGTTCCGGCGCGTATGCCCCAACGACCTTTACTGCGAAAGCTGCGCTATGTATAGGGAAAACAAGGGCACCTGCGGCAACAAAAGCCTGCGGTTCAAGCGACCGCCGCTGAGCTGGTGCTATGTGGAGGAAATGTGATGGAACGACTGACGAGAAGGATTGATGGCGTCGTTGTCTATGTCGGAACAAAAAATCCCTACTCTACTGGACAAATCCCCTGCGAGGTTGACTCTGCGGGTGTCCGAGAGATGATGTACCGACTCGCCGCCTACGAGGACACGGGGCTGACGCCGGAAAGCGTAGAGGCGCTCAAGCTGTCTATGATGGGCAAGGCAATTTCGGAGATCACGGAATTTAACGGTTTGCCGATTGACCGCCTGCGCGAGCTGGCCGAGGCAGACAAGGACGGGCGCGTGGTGGTGCTGTCGGACGTGCCGGAGGTCGAGCGGTCGAGCGATGGGACTGTATGATGTGAATTGCGACTGCGTTCGTGCTGACGAGAGATTTATTTGCAGATGCGTAAGGTGCTGGCAGGAGCGGCTGAAAAAGGACAGCGTGTGCGTCATGGTTCGGAAACCGCACGAGACAGTAAAGACGCTTTGCTATGTGTGCGTGAAATGCTACGTAGCAATGCTGGACGAGCTTGGCGTGGGAGAATAGAACATGGAGGGCTGACAATGGCTGAATACATTGATCGAGCGGTGTGTCTGTCAATTTTGCGTGCAAAAGCAAACATGGCGGTTTTAATGGACGCTTCGCCGTATTTTGAAAAAGCGGCGCAGATGTTGGAGAAACTCCCCGCCGCTGATGTTGCGCCGGTGATACGTGGGCGGTGGGCGCATCTTGGCGGGGACGAGTGGTGCTGCTCTGCGTGCGGCTTTGTCATTACCACTGAGGGCAGTTGGGACAAACCTACCAAAAAATACTGCGAGGATTGCGGGGCCAAGATGGACGGAGGGAATAGTTGATGCTTAAGGTGTTGTGTGATATGTGCGGGCGCGAGATTGACTACGAGGTTGACGGCGTGAATCTGGATTTCAATCACTATGGCGTTGTGAATTTTAAGACACCGTTTTCTGCGGAAAAACAACTGTGCCTCTCCTGCGCGGCCAGAGTCTGCAGCTTTGTGGAGAACTACGCAAGAGAAGAGGAGACCGAGCATGCGTGACGAAGATCTGTTAGCCGCGCTGCGGCGGCTGAAGGTGCAGACGGGCAGTCTCGCGTGCCTGGGATGCGGGCATGAGCATGACTGCGGCATCCATGGGTGCGCCATCCTGCGGGAGATGATCGCATGGCTGGAGCGGACGCTGGCAGAGGGCAGGCCCCACAGCGTCATGGATTACCGTGATGAGCACTAAGGTGAACCCGCGGCGGGTACCTCGGACAGAGGCTGACGTGGCGGCCGCCTACACGAAGGGCGTCACCGAGGGTCTGAATCGCGGCATCGAGCTGATGCTGTATGTGCTGATCGACAAGCACGACGCGCCGATGGAGGACGTGCAGCAGTTGGCCGCGGAGCTGAACCACGCCGCCGAGTGCGTGGCTGAGGGGTACGTCACCTGGGCCGGCGTGCGGCGCATGCTGAAAGAATACAACGTGGAGGTGGAGTTGATATGATGGGTATTATGGAGTCGGCCGAAGTCCTGAGGACGTATCTGGATGAGTCCGCCGCGTGCGTCCCTCCTAAGGTCTACAGAGCCATATCTTCCGCAGTAGTCTTGATGGGCGCTTTCGGCGAGGCGCTGGATATGGCGGTTAACGCTATGGTGTCCGCCCGCGCGTCGGATATTGCCGAAGCTCCTGCTCCTGTGGAGAAACGTGATGAAAGGTGAAGGACGCTGGATTTGCGTGCGGCAGCGGGCAGGCCCGCTGGTGAAGGAGCAGCGCGCCATACGTCCGCGACTAAGCCAATATGATAGCCCCTACGAGCGGGCGGAGAAAAATAAAATCCTCCGCCCGCCGCGGGACTCCGGCGTCTGCCGGACGCGCATGGATCGCCTGGAGCTATTGCTGGCGCTTTTCGGTTTTGATGGGTGGAGCTACACGCTGACTTTTGACGAGGCGCATTTGCCACCCAGCTTTGCAGAGGTCCGATTATGCTGGCGCCGATTGCTCTACCAGATGAAGAAGTGGCATGACGGCGTGACGCCTGACTACGTCTACCTCATCGAGGGGCGCCATGGGGATCATCGATATCACATGCATCTTACGGTGCGATACAATGACTTCCCGCCCATGACCATGGAAGATCTCTGGAGGCAGGGATACATCATCTCGTCGCAGCCCCTGCTGCTGGGTGCGTTTGACAGCTATCGGCGTACTGCCAGATACTACTGCAAGGAGCGCAGCGACGGCATTGTCATTCCGATCGATGCCAGGACGTGGGTGGCGTCGCGCAGTCTTGCGCGGCAGTTGCCGCCGCCTGAATACTTCCGATCTGATTCGGGCCGCATTGAGATTCCGGACGATTGCCGGGTGTGCGGCCGGTATACGGTGGATAACGGGTTTGGTCACTACCAGTATGGCTGGTACATCGAGCAGGATCCTCTCCATCCGACTGTGATAGACGGGAAGCGTATGCCGCATCAAGGCGGTTTCGGTATGTACTAAATAGTAAATGTAACTTGTGATATAGTCGAATAAATCACGAAAAGGAGGAAAACCCCTTGCGTATCACATCCGAATACGGTACAATATCCCCAAGGAGCGATGGGTGGTTGACCTGTCCCAGGTGCAACCGCAATCGACACTTCCTGCGGGTGCTGCCCGGCACATCCGCCACGGAGCTGCCTGTGTACTGCCGGGACTGTAAAACGGAGATTATCCTGCATATCGAGCAAGAGGCCGGAGCGTTGAACGCCGGAGCCCATGATTAGACACCACACGTTGGTGCTGCGTCATGGTCTCCGGCGTTTTTGTTTTGCCGCGAGGTGATAGCCGCGAGCCGGAACGCCGGAGACGAAGACGGGAGGGGCGCATGGGAATTTCAGCAGGCAGGCTCGCGGAGCTGCGCGGGCTTCTCGAGTCGGGGGCGGAGCATAAGTTCTACTCCTGGCCAGAGTGGCGGCGGCTGCGCCGGGAGGTGCTCGCGGTTGATAACTGCGAGTGCCAGGAGTGCAAGCGGCGCGGCGTGTACTCCAAGGCCAGTATCGTCCATCACGTCAGGCATCTGCGCGATCGTCCCGACCTGGCACTGTCTGTCTACGATGGCGATTCTCGGCAGCTGGAGGCCGTCTGCAAGCGTTGTCACGAGGAGCTGCATCCGGACAGCCAGCGGCAATACGCGTCGTCTGCGCCGCCTCTGACGCCGGAGCGGTGGGATTGACCCCCCCTCGAAAAAACGCCCCTTGCG
>ERZ1034962.196-NODE-196-length-34600-cov-168.308207_pt1 | contig 34600 bp, 51 predicted proteins | sample MGYA00520696_ERZ1034962 | MGnify/ENA primary metagenome ERZ1034962 (study PRJEB33766, sample SAMN09781770) | gut metagenome | biome: gut microbiome | host: Homo sapiens | place: Madagascar | study: EMG produced TPA metagenomics assembly of the PRJNA485056 data...
CTAACACGGGCTACCGCTCGGCAGCGACCAACACGGGCGACAACTCGGCAGCGACCAACACGGGCGACAACTCGGCAGCGACTAACACGGGCAAAAACTCCGTCGCCGTAGCGTGGGGCAGAGAGAGCAAAGCGAAAGCGGCGAAAGGTTCGTATATAGTCCTTGCCGAATACGGCGAGTGGAACGGCGAAGAATACCCGATTCTTCACGCAAAGATGAAAAAAGTAGACGGCAAGAAAATAAAAGCCGATACTTTCTATCGGCTTAAAGACGGTAAATTTGTAGAGGTGGTTGAATGACTTTTCAAGAACGAGAAGAAATCTTCGCCAAAGATTACTTAACGGCGGACGACATAGTAAAACTCCTCGGAGTATGCCAAAACCGAGCCTATATCATCATACGCAACATAAAGCGGAAGACGGACAGGCTCGGCATACAGGGCAAAATACACGTTCAGGACTATATAGACTACTACGGCGTAGACGCTACGAGATACACGGGAGAGCAGGCGATAGTTTGAGAGCCTTGTTATTTTGTAAAAACTCTCAATCAGTCAAAAGGAGAAAGTAAATGAATTTACTTAAAGAGCGGCGCGAATTTTTGCAAATGAGCCTTGAAGAGGTCGCAGAACGCGCGGGACTTGTAAAATACCGCTACAAAGCCATAGAGAACGAAAAGGAAACGCCGACCGTTTACGAAGCAATCAGAATCGCCTACGCATTAAACGGAGTGTTAAGCGATTTGTTCACGCCGATGACGAAAGAGGAACTTATCGAAACGGCTTGCGAGTATCATCAGAGAGGTTACGACAAACCCGTAAAGGTTGATTATTTGGGCGTATCGCTCGGTTGCTCCGAGAACCTCAAAGATGAATTGCCTATATTTACGAGCGTTGTATTCCGAGTAATCACCGAAAACGTAATCAACACTACTTGGCACAACCTTGCTTGGTATTACTCTTATTTTCGTCTTTACCAAAAAGAGAGGGCTACAAAATGAATTTACGAGATTTGAGAACGAGTGCGGGAAAGACGGTAAAAGAAACCGCCGCCGCTCTGAACGTAACAGTAAGGGCGGTATCGCGGTACGAACAAGGTACGCGGCAAATAAGCCTTGAACAAGTCCTTATTCTCGCCGAGTTGTACGACTGCTCCGAACGCGACGTTATAGACGCTGTTCTTAATAGTCGTCGGTAAGCCCGACGAGATAGTCGGCGGAAACGTCGTAAAGTTTACAAAAGCGAACGAGCATATCGATTGACGGCTCGCGAGTGCCGTCTTCATAGCGGTTAATGCTTCGAATGGTAACGTTGAGAGCGGCTGCAACGTCTTTGAGTTTAAGACCGTTTTCAACGCGTAACTGTTTTAAGCGTTCTCCCATAAAAGACCCCCAAAAAGATAGGATAAAAAAATTATAGACCAAAATGGTCAAAAATGCTTGACATTAGACCAAAATGGTCGTATAGTATAGGTAGACCAAAACGGTCTATATCAAAAACGGGGTTGCGAGAACCGATGACAGAGTTAATAAGGCGGGTGCTTGCGGCGGAATTGACCGCCGCCGAACTCGACGAATTTATAAAATTTATAGCCGAAAGGCGGGAGGGTTAAAAAAATGGGAATGAAAATCATTCACAGGAACAAAGACGGAAAGATAGTCGACGAAGTGCTTAACGTGAATTACGTAGAGATAAGCGCGGTTGACGAAGAAATCACGGTATATCTTGCGCCGCAGGGTACGGGATATAAAACGTATCGTCTTGACGACGTAGTACAGATACAAGCGATATAAGGAGCAAGGGAAAGGGAATGAAGACTATTTACGGCGGTTCGGCTACGCCAACGATAAAGCCGAGGGATAAAGACACGGCGCGGTCGCTTGTAGCAATCGGGCGCGCAATACAAAGAGAGATGAAGCGAGCGGGCAACAACGCGGACATTCACCACTTTTTAGGCAAAGAGGACGAGGTCAACAACGATTTACAGCGGTTTCGCTTTTTGGGCGAGATAGCAGATAAATTGTTCGAGATAGCGGACGAGCAGGGTTACGATATGAATAACTTGCTCGGCATAAAGGAGTACGACGATGTTATATCTGTTTGCTAATAACGGAAAGGCTTACGCAAAGGTATTCAAAGACAAAAAGGCGTATAACAACTTTGACACTCATACGGCGGTTAAGTACGGCTACATAAACATAAACCTTGACGATTACCGTAAGCACCTCGAAATACTTCAGAAGAGTAAGGCTTTTACCGAAAGCGACTTCGGAAATTGGTTATTTAACTTCAACGACGACGTAGGGGCTTTCAGAGAGTTTTACGAAAAGACGGCTATCCCCGGGGACGTGCGAATAAAAGAAAGTTTTTATAAACACGTCGACAATCTTATCGATTACGACAACTTATCCGTAAAAGACGACGAAGAATTAGAGTTCGTACGCAAGATAGCGTTAAAATCTCTATCTGAAACGCACATAAACGCGGCAAGAGCGGAATATTACCGCCGAGCCGAAGAAAGACGCGAGAGAGAGAAAGAAGAGCGAATTAAAGCCTTTTTAGCGGCTAAACACTGTGATAAGAACGACAACGCAAACGGGACGTACATTCAATGCTGGCTCTGTCCGCAGAACGGCAAATGCGATTGTTACGAATACGAGAGCAAGAAGCGGAAAGAAGACGGAATCGCCCGCACTACGGGTTGGAAGATACCGAGATTTTTACTCGGCAATTAAAGGGGGCAGACGATGAGTAATTTAGACCTTTACAACAAACTACGAAGCGTGCCGCAGGAAGCGCAGAAAGAGATAACGGCGGGGCGACTTCGGGGCAAGACGGATATCAACCCTATGTGGCGTATAAAAACGCTTACGGAGCAATTCGGGGCGTGCGGCTTCGGTTGGTACACGGAACTCGTGCGTAAGGAGTTGACCGAGGGCGCGGACGGCGAAGTCGTAGCGACGGTAGAAATCAACCTTTACGTCAAGGTCGGTAACGAGTGGAGCAAGCCTATATACGGTATCGGCGGGTCAATGTTCATATCGAACGAAAAGGGCGGTAAGTACAATGACGACGACGCGTATAAAAAGGCGTATACCGACGCAATAAGCGTAGCGTGTAAGGCGCTCGGAATCGGCGCGGACGTGTACTACGCGAAAGACGCTACCAAATACGACGAAGTAGGCAAGACCGAAAAGAAAGCAAAGACGGAAAAGGGCGAAGCGGAAAAGAAACCTTTCCCCGGGGCTGACGAACAAGCGAAAGCCGAGCGGGATAAGAGAAAAGCAGACCGCACGAAAGAAATTTCAATGCTCATAACGAAGAGTTCGCCGAATATCGACGAAACGAAGAAGAACGTAAACGAGTTCGTCAAAACGCACGGCTACGGCTTCGGAGATATGCCGCAAGCGTTATACGACGAATTAAAGGCAAAAATCGAACTACATAAACTTTAACGGGAGATTAGGCAATGTTGACTGCAAAGCAAATGCTCAATAAAGACTACGACGAAGCGACGCGCCAAAGGCTTATAAAAGCGGCGAGATTGCTTCAGACGGGAACTCCGCACAAAGGCATTCAGAAAGAGGAAATAGCCGAAGCGATAGGCTTATCGGGCGAGAGAGAAGCGCGGGCGTACGTATCCGCGCTCAAAAAGAAACTCCCCGTGATATCGCACAACGGGTATAAAGGCTTTCGGATAGCGAGAACGAAAGCGGACGTACAGGACAACGAAAGGACTTTTTTAGAAGTGCTTTCAAGGGTTGAGGAAATGCTTTACGGAATATTGCCTAATCTTGCGTTCGAGCAAAAAAACGGAGTGTCTTACGCTCCGCTCGAAAAGTCAATAAACGCCTTTCTACGGGCGTTGGACGAGCCTAAAACGGCTCAATTAACAATCAATTAAAAAGGAGTATCAAAATGGAAACGGCAAAAGAAAGAGTACAAAAAGAGTTGGACGACCTCAACGGCAAGATAGTAAAACTTACTATGTTTATGACGTCGCCCACACACGCAAAGATGAACGAAGCGGAAAAATACTTGCTTCTGAAACAACTCGACGCAATGGTCGATTACGCTCGCGTGTTACAGGCAAGACTTGCTATATGGAGGGAGATTGACGAATGAATAAAATAATACTCATCGGCAATCTGACGAAAGACCCCGAATTATCCGAAACGTCTTCGGGCGTTAAATTCTGTAAGTTCGGTATAGCGGTCAATCGACCGTTTGCGAACTCGGACGGAGAGCGCGAAGTAGACTTCTTCAATATAACGACTTGGAGAGGACAGGCGGAAACCTGCGCGAAGTACCTTATAAAGGGTAAAAAGGTTTGTATCGTCGGCAGTTTGCAAAATCGCGAGTATACCGACAATAACGGCGTTAAACGCACCGCAACGGACGTAATCGCGAGCGAAATAGAGTTTTTGAGCGCACGTTCGGAAGACGACGAAAGACACGCTAAAAAGGCGGGAGAAGCCCCGAAATTAGAGCCGTACGACGACGAAGAATTGCCGTTCTGATTATGGCTAAATGCGAGCAGTGCGGCGCGTACATATCTCACGGTAATTTTTGCCTTAAATGTTACAAGTTATCTGCCGCGAAAGGCGGCAAGTACGGTAACGAAAGGATAACGACGCGGGACGGAACTTTTGACAGTAAATTAGAGTTGCGGCGTTGGTTCGCTCTCGGGCTTATGCAACATAACGGAGAGATAACGAACTTACGCCGACAAGTCAGATACAACCTCGTAGATAAATCGGACTACGGAAAAGCAATTGCATACGTCGCAGATTTCGTATACGAGAAAGACGGTAAAACGGTCGTAGAAGACACGAAATCGTCGGCAACGAAAACCCCGCTGTATCGGTTAAAAAAACGGCTTATGGCTGAAAGGTACGGCATTAAGATTAAAGAAATAACGGATAAGGACATATAACTATGGCTGAACGCAGAATGTTCGCAAAAACTATAATTGACAGCGACGCTTTTTTAGATATGCCGCTGTCGGCGCAGGCGTTATACTTTCATTTATCAATGAGAGCGGACGACGACGGGTTTATAAATAACCCGAAAAAAATACAACGTATGGTCGGCGCTTCCGATGACGACTGTAAGTTACTTATCTTAAAGCGGTTTATATTGACTTTTGAAAGCGGGGTTATCGTTATAAAGCATTGGCGAATACACAACTATATTCAAAAAGACCGATATAGAGAAACGGTGTATTTGCAGGAAAAATCATCTCTTTATCTGAATGAAAATAACGCTTATACGGAAGACGCGACCGACGGTCGTCCGATTATAGACAACGATAATTCGCAAGCGGCAGACAAAGACGAAAATCAAAACGAGCGTGAAAGTTACGACGACGTTATGAACGATATGGCTCTCGAACAGGAAGTCAAGCCTATAATGTGGAGATTTATTAAACATTGCCAATTAAACGGGCGCACGCTTACGAACGACAAGTTGACGGATATCCTTTTTGAAATGGATAAACAAAGGCTTGATAGCGACGAGAAAATCGAAGCGTTGCAAGCGGCGATAAACGGCGGATATTTCGATATTAAACGATAAAGGAGAGCGGCAATGAAAATCAAAATAGGCAAAAGAACGATATACAACGGTACGGACGGAAGCGAGGCGGTCGTAAGCGACGGCGTTATCTTCGTCAAGGACGCGCAAGGGAACGGCGAGCCGTATTTCAATCTCGACAACGCCCACGGGCGCAAAGCGTTGGAGTTATGGAAGAAACTCAAAGGAGAGTGCATATGAGCAGGGCAAAAGCGAACGAATTATTGCAGTCGCTCGTCGGTAAGGTCAACGACCTTTGGGGCGGTAAAAGGCAAAATATAAACGCTGACGAGGCGTATGAACTTTGTCGGCAGATAGTAAAAGAAGCGGACGAGGAGAGCGAACGTGAAAGCGAACGAATTAGCGATAAAACAGCGGTATGACCGTTACGGCAAACTCGCGAGAATTTACGAATCGCTTGCGAAACTTATAGGCGAAATGAGGGCGGCGGGCGGTATGACCGCAATCGACTACGAAGCCATAAGAGCCGACGGCGGCATAAAGGTTTCGATAGAAGAGCGCGTACTCACGCAGATAGAAAAGTTCGAATCGTTAAAGGAAGACACTCTCGAAGAATTTTTCGAGATAGGGTGCGAGATAGCCGACGGGTTGAAAGTTCTGACCGACGACGAGCAACTCGTAATCATTTACAGGCACTTACTCGGCACGCCGTGGAAAGAGTTACCCGACAAAATACATTGCAGCGAGCGCAAAGCCTCTACGTTATACGCGGAAGCGATAGCAAAGATAAGCGCCGCGAAAGAGAAAGACGATGATAAAACTTCTGATAGGCGGTAGTCCTTGCACGTATTGGAGTATCGCGCAAAAAAACAACCGGGAAAAGACGGCAAGCGGTATCGGATGGGAGTTATTCAAAAACTATCTAATAGCCAAAGAAAAATTCAAGCCCGATTTTTTCCTTTATGAAAACAATAAATCTGCCGCACAACCCATTAAAGACCAAATCAAGAAAGAGTTAAACGTTTACGACGGTACTTTCTTTATGGAAGACAGCGGGGCAAGATATATCGAAATCAATTCCGCGTTAGTATCGGCGCAAAATCGTCAAAGATTTTACGCTCATAATTGTGGCGACGTCGGTCAACCCGAAGACCGCAACATTATGCTTTCGGATATTTTGGAAAGCGGCGTTACCGATAAAGACAAAGCATATTGTTTGAAACATCAAGCGGGAAACGCACGCGATTACTTCAAAAAACACCACACGCAAGTTGTTTACGAGCCTGTTATAATTCAGAACGCGCACGGGTTTAACAAAGGCGGCATAAAACAAGGGAAAACGCCTACGCTTACAGCAAACGGTAAATGGGTTTATAATAACCCCGTCGTAATACCTCTTGAAGAGTTATCGGTAGATTACAAGGCTTGTCCCGGCTGTAAAATAGTTACGACTTCAAACGGGCTACGTTGTGAAAACGCTTACGGCGTTACAGCACAAGGATATAGCGTTTCGTATCCTTTTACAAAAATGAGAACCTTAACTTCGGGCAACGCTTTTAGGGAAAAGGTGATTACGCCTTATAACGGGAAGTCGCTCGTTAAAAAGGTGTACGAAGTTAAAAACGGATACATTACGATTAAAGACAAGCAATACGCGGTTAATTTGCCCGACGGTTTTTACATAATTCGTAAATTGACGGTTGCCGAATGTTGCCGCTTGCAAACGTTACCTGACGACTATTGCCGCGCGGTATCGGACAGTCAAGCATATAAAGGACTTGGTAACGGGTGGACGGCGGAAGTGATTATTCACATATTGCGCCACGCGCTCGATTGTATCCCGAAAAACGAAAAGATACTTGTATTGTCTATGTATGACGGAATCGGTACGGGGCGGTATTGTCTCGATAGGCTCGGGTTTACTAACGTCGAATATCACGCTTATGAAATCGACAAGTACGCGATGACTATTGCGAGAAGTAATTACCCCAACATTATATATCACGGCGACGCATTGCAAGTGCGCGCCGATAATTGGAAAATCTAAAAGGAGAACAAAAATGAAAGTAGCAAATATCTTAATAGCGGCACTCATAATAGTCGCGTATGGGGTTCTAACGGCGTTTTACATTATCCAAAGCCAAAGAATAGAGGAAATAAAGGATAATTACGAAAAATTGCGTATAGATACGAGGCAACAATTTGACTACAAAGAAAAGGATATAAAAATCGCAAAAGAGTTTATATTCGACTTGAATAGGCGTATGGAATCCCACGGCTATATTTTAGACAGTATGCGCGACGATATAGATACCTTAAAAAAGGAAATGAACAAGATTATTCCCGATGACCCAAAGAAGCGAACAAGAGAAGAAATCGAGCGAATTAAGGCGATTGCAAAAGTAGTATCGCAAACGAAATTACCTTGCGACGAATGGAAAAATGCAAGCCTGCGAGAAGACGAAGCGGAACTTATCGCTGAAAAGATTTATGACACTTTAGCACCGTCGGTTTTAGAGAAGCCAAAAAGGTGAGAAAAATGAATATTCGGAAGATAGTAAATGAATGTAAAGAGCGCGGAACGGTAAGAGTTAAATTAACCTGTCCGCTTCAACAACCCGTCGAATTAGATAACACCCAAAATTGGATTTTTAATATTACCGAAAAATACGTTGCCGAAATAGTAAACGCAGAGGAAGAGTGTTACGTTAGAGCGGTTATTCGGGCGGCAAAAGAGGCGGGAGTAATAACTCTTGATTTAATAGATAAAGAGTTTGTTGTGTCGGCAATAATACACGAACAAGAAAGAAGAGGGATAAAATGAATAGTTGCATAGTATCAATACGCCCTGAATGGGTTAAGAAAATAGTCGATAGAGAAAAGACATTCGAGGTGCGGAAGTCTGCGCCGAAAGAAGTGCCGTTTAAGGCTTATATCTATTGCACTCGGATAATCGATAAAAAGCATTGTCGCGACGAGTTTGACATTGGTATATGGAAAGGCAACGAACACATAATCGGCGAGTTTATTTGCGATAAGGTTTATAACCTTGTAAACGCTTTCGGCGGCATTGTGTTTGCGGACGAAAACCTTAATCAGTTAGACCCGCAACTTTTTAGGGATATGAGTTGTTTGACGGACGAGCAAACAGCAGATTATTTGGGAGACAAAGACGGCTACGGCTGGCATATATCCGACTTAAAGATTTACGACAAGCCGAAAGAGTTGAGCGAGTTTTATACTATCCCCAAAAGCGGGAGCGATTGTTGTTTCGGTTGTCTTTGGAACGCAACGCCACTCGATGAAATGCCTTGCAGAACTTGCAAGAGGGAAAGGAAGTATTTATATCGCCCGCCGCAGTCATATATGTTTGTTGAAGAGGTGGAGCAATGAAATGCGTACAAGAACAAATGGACTTATCAAACATACGCGTTGATGAAACCGCAAACAAAAACCGTAAAAATCGTTCCAAATGGCGTAATGGAATGCAAGCATATTGCGATAGACAACAAATTAACGGTAGGGCAGATAAAGACGGCTGGTGTGCTTGCGGATATATGAATATGTGCTATTATTGCAACGGAGCGGACATTACGAAAGCGTGTGTTGATGCCATAGAAGAAATGTGCTATGAAAAGAAAATTTCAATAGAGTATTCTCGAACCGATTATGAAAAACAATTAAAGGATTTTGAACAATGAAAGATTATAAAAGATTAACAAACAATAACCGTGATGAATATGACCCCGAATACGATTTCTGTTGTGATTGTAAATACTTTGGCGAGACTTGTTGTAATAGACCAAATGGCATCTGTGGCAATTACGACCGTTTTCTTGAAACATATAGTCGTCTTGCCGAACTCGAAGATAAAATCGAAAACGGCACGCTTATTCCAAAATATTCGGTAGTGAAAAGTTGTAATACTTATTGTGTTTGTTCGGTAGATACTGAAAATCTACTCGTAATTGACGAATACGAAACCAAAGCCGAAGCGCGAAAAAAATTAAAGGAATTAGAGAAATGATTTTTAAGATATTTTCGGACGGGCTTTTGGTTGTTGACGAAAGAGGGTTTAGGTATGAAGCACGTTATAGATGAGATAAATAAAATCTACGGAGACGGCTTTATAAAATACTAACGATGCAATCGCGGGGCGGCGCGTTTGTAAATAAAAATTATAATAAAAAAATAACACCGATTGATAGGTTTAGTCAGAGGGAAAGCCGCCCGTTTCCCGAACGAGGCATAAAATGAAAAATAAAAGTAAAAAAGTTAAGCAGGCGAAGTGGAAATATTGGCTCATAGAAGACGGTTCGGTAGATATCGACAAATTGAAAGAGTTTATCGCTTATAACAATATGAAGATAAAGATTATCGTATATCGTCAAGGTTCTCAAAAGCCCGAATTAAAAGAATTTTGAGGAGTATGAAAGAACGAATTAAAAAGGCGTGGCAGTGGCTGCGAAAGCACGTTATAAACCGCGAAATGCTATTGTGGGTAATAATAGCCGAACTTATATTTTGGTCGCCTTGTATCGTTTCTGCGGTCTTGGCGTGGGTAATATTCCCGTGGTGGTGGACTGTGTTCGGCTCATATATTGCGTTTTGGTCTGCTCCGCTTACGCCCGCTATGCCTTTGCAATTCGGCTTGGCGGTCGCTCTGAAAAAGATACACGAGAAATTAAGACGGAAAAAGAAATAAAATTTTTTCGGGTTTTTGAAAGTTTGCAGCAATTTGCAGCAATTTGCATTGACTTGCATAGGCGACTGTGATATAGTGGTATCGTGGATAGGTTCTTCAAACAACTATTCCCATTTTCCCTTATCAATTGTATAACAAAACCCCCGCTGTGTAGCCGACGGGGGTTTTGTTATGGGAAAAAACTTGACAACTATAATCGAAAGGAGTATGATATGGAATACAGACAGAACTCAATAGAACCGTACACGGGTGATGACGGTGATACCGAAGATATACCCGACGAAGAGAGCCACGGCGGCAATACGGGTTTGCCGTTCGGGTTATGTAAGAAGTACGGAATATCTTTACCGCAGAATGCTACTCCTCGCGACGCTTGGAATGCATTAGCAGGCAAAGGAATTTACCCGCCGTGGACTGAAAAGGGCAAAGACCAGTATAAGGACGAGAACGGGAAAGAACAGAAGCCGACAGAGCCTGATAACAAAATCGCGCTTACCGAGCATAAAAAGAAAGTGTATGACACCATACACTCAAAGATGAGCAAGTTTCCCGAAGATTACAGGAATAAACTTTATTCGGCTATCAGCAATCTCACCGATGACGAATTAGAGGTATTCGCCAAAACGATAGATAAGGTGGAATACAAACAGGGAAGCGGTCTGTTCCATAGATTTTTTAACACAATAACAGTTCCTACGGGAAACGGAGACCCGTTAGACCGTGAATTAGGATATAATTTCCCCGCAGTAACGTATTTCCACGAATACGGGCATTATTTGGCGAGTTTAGTCGGCGAAAATGAGGGGTTGACCGATTTCAACTATTCTACCGAAATACAGGATATTTTAGCCGATGACTTCGTTACGTTAATGCAAAGAGCAATGGACGAAGACAATAACGTTACGCGGCTTAATGTTAATCGTTTATCGAGAGAACAAAAGGAATCGTTTTATAAGTTATTGCATAAACTATCAGATAAGGATATAGCAAGAACATATAAACCCGTCGAACCTGAATTTAACGAAGATTATTATAACCTCGGAAAATTAACGCGTATGTACGAATCGTGGGGCTATGGCAAGACGGACGCGTACAACAGGGCAGTTGCTTATATTGAGGAAGGTAAGGAACAATATCGGCAAAAATTAGAACAATACAAGAAGGATATCGTCAAGTACAACGAAGTAAAAGACAAGATACCTGCGGCACAAGCGAATTACAAGCGCGCGGGCTTTTTATCAGACTTTATTGCCGGGGCAACAGGCGGCAGAATCAACCCGTACAATGCTTCGTATTGGGGACACACCGATTCGTATTGGAAAGGTAGTAACAGCGGATATATCCGTAGGGACGGTATGGGCAACGGAGTTGAAACTTGGGCAGAATACGTTTCATACAAGATGACAAAGGATAATAAAGGGTTGTCTATGATAAAAGAGTATTTGCCTAAAACATACAAAAAGTATGAAGAGATATATTCGACATTAAAGGAGAAGTTAAAATGAAACCTACGGTATCGTTGGATAAACTCGCCGATATACTCGGCAGGATAGACTATATGAATAGCGATGAAGTGTTCGAATTGTATAAGTTGCTGTTAGGCGACCCTATCCCGTTGTATGAAGTAATGGGTAATAAGATATTAAGCGAACAGTTCGACAACAACCCGTATGAAGTATATCGCTATTGTATTAAAAACAGGAAGACTTGGCAAGAAGTATTAGACTTTACTCCCGAATACGGCGACGGTATAGTTTATTAGTTTGAGAGCCTTTGTTATTTTGTAAAACCTTCAAACAATCAACAACTTAATAATGAGAAGCACTGCTACGGCGGTGCTTTTTTTATGCGTAAAAATAACGAAAAAGGAGCGATTCAGCGAAAATGAAACTTAACGAGCGTCAGAAAGCCTTTTGCGAGTATTACGCCGCGAGTTTCAATGCAACGGAGAGCGCGAAGAAAGCGGGGTACAGTCAGAAAACGGCTTATTCTATCGGGCAAGAGAACTTGAAGAAACCTGAAATTCAAAAATACCTTGCCGAACTCACGGAAAAGATGAAATCGAGCCGTATAGCCACGTTAGAAGAGGTCTACGAGTATTTATCCGAAACGATGAGAGACGGGATAGTAGAGCGTAAAGAAAGGACGAAAGCGGCGCAACTCTTAATGACTTCGTTAGAGCGTAAAGCACCGCAGGACGACGGCGGCGAAAGAGCAAAACTCGACGACCTTTGCGAAAGGTTAGAGAAGTACGCAGGGGGCGAGCAAGATGAGTGAAGATAAGGAATTTAAGGGTTTTACCGAAAAGCAAAAGAAAGTGCTACGTTGCGCGAAGAAGCGTTGGAATATATTATCGGGCGCAACGCGTAGCGGAAAAACGCACGTGAGTTATTTTCTCATAATGTTGCGGCTTAAAGAGCATTACAACGATAATATTCTTTTTTGCGGTAAGACTTTGGCAACGCTTGAAAGAAACGTTTTTGCCGAAATGAGGAAGATATTCGGTGAGCGGTTTATCGGGGATATAAGGGCAGATATGGCGGGTAACCGAATGATTAAGATATTCGGTAAGTCCTGCTATTGCGTAGGAGCGAACGACGAAAGGGCGATAACGAAAATACAGGGTTTAGGTCTCGGTTACGCTTATTGCGACGAGTTGACGACTTATCCCGAGAACTTCTTTCAAATGTTGAAATCTCGTCTTGACCGTAAAAACAGTAAGTGCGACGCTACTTGCAACCCCGAAAGTCCGTCGCATTTCGTGAAGAAGCATATAGACGCAGACAAAGAAAATACCTATAACGAGCATTTCTCTATATACGACAACACTTTTTTAGAGAAAAAGTTTGTTTCTGCGCTTGAGAACGAATATCGCGGTACAGTCTACTTTGAGAAGTGGATACTCGGTAATTGGGTAAAAGCGGAAGGCTTGGTATATCCGTTATTCAGAAGAGAGACGCATTTTCTTACGCCTGCGGAGTTTTCAAGGCGTTACGGGCGACATAGTATCCGTTACGTCATATTCGGCGGCGACGGCGCGAACACGAACGATAGTACGGCGTTAGTGCCTTTGGCTATAATGGACAACGGGCAGGCGGTAAGGCTTGAAATGTTTTACCATAACCCGAGAATAAACGGGCAGTTATCTAACGAGCAATTAGTACCGTACATACAACGATATTTGCAGGACTTGCAGGATAAATACCGATTCAGGGAGAACGGCGTAGAGTTCGTAATGCCCATAGATTGCGCGGCGGCGGACTTAGTATTGACGTTAGCGTACAGATTGCCGCCCGAATACAACGTGCAAAAGTTCACTAAAAAAGATATATTGCAAACGACCGACGTTGTCAACAACGCATTAGGCAGAAAAGCCGTATGTTTGTTAGACTTCGGCGGTTATTTTAATTACGTGCGAAACGAGTTCGTACCGGGCGACGACCAACTTGTTATTGACCTTGAAAATATGGTGTGGGACGAGGACAATAAGAAGTACGACGATTCCGTGCCGAACGACTGCGCAGACGCGTTCAGATACGCGTTAAACACTTATTACAATAACCCGTTCAATTTGTGGGAAACACCGACAATGAGCGCGTATTATCAAGGAGATGATTAAAAAAGATGAACGAAGAGAATATCAACGTAAGTAAAGAAGTCGCGCCGTGGTTACGTACTGCGGCGTTCAACAATTATTACACATATTCGTTTATAGGGCGCGCGACCTTTTATTCGATGATTTCGCCCGAATATTACGACTTTATGAACCGCTTCGTTAAAAATTGGTTGTGGTGGTATGACGGCTACGTGCCTTATTTTCATAACGCCGAGCAAGGCATACCGTCAACGAGGATAGCGGCGGCTCTCGTCAATAAGATTGCCCGTAAAGTCATCGGCGGTCGCCTTATGTTCAAGAACGCGGGCAAAGACAAGACTAACGACACGGTAAATCAAACGTTAAAGTTTATTTCGTCCGATTGGAGCGTAAACTCGAACTTCGAAGCGGTCGCGACAAAAGCGATAAATTACGCCGCGCAGGCGGGTACTTCGCTTTTGAAGTTGAATAAGTCTAACGGGCAGTTATGGGCGGAAGCATTGCGTCTCGATAGTTTTATCCCCGTCATAGGCAACAACGACGAAGTAATCGAAGTGAAATGCTTCCTGCGTTGCTTCTCCGATTTCGGGGTCAAGCATAAAGACGGCAAACCGTATAACAGTTTTTACCTTGTCGAATATCGTCATTACGCCGATTATAAGTGCGCGGACGGCAGAATATTACGCAATGCGCCCGTATGTGAGTACGTTATACATAAACAGTGCGGAAGCGTTACTAACGGCGTTTATACGTCGCAATCGATGCCCGAAAACGAGCCGTTTAAGCAATTATCTACGGAAGTTAAACGGACGATAAGCAAAGCGTATCCGACGGTAAGGTTCGATACGCCGACGTTGTTACCGTTTAAGAACCTCGGTTGCGAAATAGTCAAGTGGACGGACGGCGTGAGCGGCTTACCCGAAGTACCGCTCGGCGAAAGTTTTCTCGCGCCTATAATCTCGTACCTTATGGAGTGGGACTTCTACCACGCTTGTGCTAATACGGATATGTATCTCGGCAGGGGCAGAGTGCTTTTGTCTAAATATATGAACAGCGCGACGGGCAACAACTATAACAGCGGACTTGACGATTTCATATACAATCAGTACAATTCGCAGAACCCCGAAAATCAGAAACCCGTGCCGATACAATTCGAACTCCGCGCGGGTGAGTGGACGGCTATCCGAGACAGGCTGATACAGGATATAGCGATAAACTCGGGTTTGAACCCGTCTACGATAGCGTCGTTCCTTGCGGATAACACGGCAAGAACGGCGAGAGAGGTTTCGACGGAAGAAAACGAAACGGCGGAATACGTGAACAGCGAAAGGGCGATTATAGAGAAACCCATAAACAGGCTCTTAAAGACCGTAACGACCTTTTACGGCTATGAGGATACGGTCGTGCTTCGTTGGTCGTCCGCGGGTCTCACGAACCGTTTAACGCTCACGGAAATACTCGGCAACGCCATACGCGACGGTTATTGTTCCAAATGGAAAGCCGTGCAAATGTTTAATATCGACGACGACCCCGAACAGGTCGACGAAGAGTACAGGCGTTGCAAGGAAGAAAGCGAGAGCAACAATATGCAGTGGAACGATAAAGATTATTTCGGAGGGTTAGGTAATGACGAAATCGCCGAAGATAGTACGCCGCGCCTTGAATCTGCAAGCGCAAACGATAACGGACGCGGAGACGGAAATACGGCTGACGGTCAAAAACTGTTATCTGAAAAGAACGCCGAAGTATTTAATCGATGAAAAGGTAAAAAAGATAATCGCGAGAGCGGTAAAAGAATTGACGAGCGAAACGCTGAAACGAAACACGGTGGTTTCGCTCGTTGCTTTTTACAACGCTCAATATAACGAGATACGGCGTGTGCCGCTCGTTTATTACGCGATTTTGCCGTCGCTCGTCGAATTGCTCAACGCGAAAGGAACGCGGCGTAAAACGCCCGTACAAAGCCTTAAACGCGAGGGTGTAACGGTAAGCGGCGATTATGTGGATATGCCAGGGGCGAACACTTACGGCGTACCGCTCAAAGAATTTACCGAAGACGTGAGAAAAAGAGTTCAGGCAACCGTAGATAATCTCATCAAACAGACGGCAAAAGACCCCGACGATATATCGGGGCGCAATTCCTTACGTAACAAAGCCGAAATGCAAGTTCGATACGAAAAGCATTTAACGGATATAGCCGACTTAAAAGGAAGCGGCGCAAAACTCGTTATATGCTCTACTCACTCCGACTGCTCGGAACGTTGCCGACCGTGGCAAGGTAAGGTTTACAGTCTTGACGGCACGAGCGGAACGACGGACGACGGAAGAAGTTATCAACCGCTTGAAAACGCTACCGACGTGTACTATACGACGAAGAGCGGGAAGACCTATAAAAACGGTTTACTCGGCTTTAATTGCCGTCATTATCTCGTTGAATATGAGAACGGTTTACGATTCGGGAAGCAGAGCGAAGCGGAAGAACGGAAAGAGTACGCTATAACCGAGCGACAACGCGAATACGAGCGCGATATACGCCGTTATAAGGTTGAAGCAATAGAGAAGCGGGGTAATGACGAACAAGGCTATAAAACGGCTGTGGCGGCGTATAAGCGGCTTACGAACGAATATATAGAGTTCTCGAAAGCAAACGGACGAGCCTACTATAAATCACGAATAAGGATAATTTAATTCAATATCAAAAGGCGGACTGTATAGAGACAGTATCCGTCTTTTTTTATACACGCCGTAAACGGGCGTTAAACGGATAGAACCGAACACCGCATTGCGGTCGGATAGTTTTTGCTGTGAGGAGCGGCGAGAGCAACCCATAGAGACGAAGAGCGGCGCAGAAAGTTCGAAGTTCTTGCAAGAAGAAAAAACAGGAGGTAACAGATTATGGCACTTTTTAAGAAGTCTGCCGAAGAGGTATTGAAGTTCTTTAATCAGTTGTCTGACGAAGAAAAGGCGAAAGTCCTTGACGGGATACATAAACCCGCCGAAGAGACCAAAGAACAAGTCGCCGAAGCCGAGGAAGACGTAGCCGAGAAAGGAGCAGACGAGCAGACCGAAAAAGACCGCGTAGACGAGAGCGTAGGCGAGCAGGAAAAACTCGACGGCAACGAAGACAGTCAGACTGCGGAAGACAGAGTAGACGAAAGCGAGGGCGAAACCGCCGAAGAGGAAGAACTCGAAGACGACCCCGCCGCCACTCCCGATTCCGAAAAACCTGCGGAAGAAGTCGCGACCGAAGAGGATAAGCAACCCGCGCCCGCTGACGGAGCAATGGAAAACCCCAAAGACGAAGTACACGAAGCATTGAACGCGCGTATAGCGGCGCTCGAAGAAACGCTTCAAAGAGTTTTAGAGAAACTCGACAATCAGGACTTTGGCGGTATCAGGGCAAATTCGACCGAGAAAGTCGAAGACGACGCGTTATCGGAAGACGACCGTATAATGCGCAGTTATTACGGTAACTCGTACCGTAGATAAAACGAGAAATCACTTAAAAGGAGACTACTATTATGTCAAGTTTATTTGCTGACATCAAGACCCCGTTTGTGAACGAGGCAACTCTTAAAAGGATAATGTCCTCGAGAGTTAAAGAAAACATTTTTCAGAACATATTCACCCGTCCGAACGAAGCGGTAACCGAGAAATTCTCGGAAGACACCGACGCGGCGGAAATTCAGGTTATCCGTGTTAAACCCGACGGCTCCGACGCTCGTGAAATCGGCGACGACCTTAACGGCAACTGGTTTAACGGAGAAAGCGCGTCTTACTCGACGACTGCCGCATACGGCATAAAGATACTTACGATTATTGACCGTAATATCGATATCCCGACTAATCAGCAGAATATGATGAACGTCGACGTAGCCGAAGCCGAACTCGCCAACCTTGCGGGCAGAGTTAATCGCAACATTAACGCGATGACCATTGCGGAACAGTTGCGTAAAAACTTCACGGACGTAGCGGCAGGCACGGTCGAGAAGAATTGGGTAACGCTTCCCGAAGCAAACATCAATTACCTTGACGCGCTTATCGAAGCGGGCGGCAAACTCGACGATGGTAACGCGGCAGAGGGCGTAGACGCTTATCCCGACGGCGCGAGAGCCGTAATCGTCAGAAGTTCGGTCAAGACCGCGCTTTTGAAGAAAGGTCAGGTTATAATCGGCGGTTCGGACGCGGCGCAGAACATACTTCGTAAAGGCGGTCTTTCCGAAAACGACAGACCCGAAGTTGCTTCTACGGCATACGTCGGCGAAGTCGCTAATATGCCCGTATACGTTGCTTCGCAGGTCGTATGGACGCTCGCCGAAAGATATCTCGGCTTAACCCCGGGCAGACTTGACGGCGTTAAAATGCTCGTCGTTTCCGCAGTCGGCACGCTCCGCGCGTTGGCGTTTAACTCCGCGATGAAAATAATCGATTCGCCCGACGGACAGGGCAGAAGACTTCAGCCGAAATATCGTATGGGTGCTTCTTGTATCGACGCGCTTTCGGTTGTACCCGTCGTAGACAGTTCGTTCGTCGCTCCGTCTAATATCACGATTAAAGCACCCGCTTCGAGAGTTCAGACGGCTAACCCCGTAATCGGCGATATTTCGGGTTCGGATGCGACCATAACTTGCGCTACTGCAGGCGCGACGATTTACTACACTACCGACGGTTCTACGCCGAATGAAAAAACGACGACGCACGTTCAGAGCGGCGGAAAGGCTACGGGAGTAACGGGCAAAACCGTTAAAGCGGTTGCTTTGGTGGCGGGCGGTCTCGCTTCGGCTATTGTAAGCAAATCGTTTTAATTAACTCAATCAGAACGGGTAGGGCGGGGAAACTCGCCCTATATCCGTTTTACTTTATTATCCGAGGTGAACGATGAATAATTCCGATATGCCTTTAACCGACGAATATATGACCTACAACGAGAAAACGCACAGATACGTTTTAACGGTAAAGTACGTCGAAGAAGTTGTCGGTATAGATATGATAGCAAGACTTAACGACGGCGATTATACGACGGCGCAAAATCTTGCGAATACGATACTCGATATGATATCCGTCAAGATTTACGGATATATACACGAGTTTAACAGGTCGAATATACAAGACAAGATTATAGCGCGGTCGGCAGAAGCGCGGCGCGTGGTACAGGAAGCAATGCGCTATCAAGTCGTCCATTACTTCCTTATCGGTGATATGGAAATCGACGACACGGCTAAATCTTGCCTTTTACAGGATATACCCGAAATAGGGACAACTATACTCTATCAAGGGAATTTAGAAAGGAGACTGTGGGATAGTGGATATTATAAATGCCTTAACGCCTAAAAATGATATGTACTTACAGGGCAGTTATTACGAAAATCTGCCAAACGAGTATAATATCCCCGACGGCGAAGCGGTAGACCAAAACAACGCGGTCGGCGGTATACCTTTCAAGTATAACACAATAGACGAGCGGGCGGTTACACATACGACACTTGAAGAAATAGAATACAACGGAAGCCGATTGACGATAGAAACACGCGCTAAAATCGGTTTTAAGGTATCTAAACACGTTGTAACGCAGGACGGTAGGCTTTGGAACATAGAGAGCATACGCGAGAAAACGACCAAAAAGGAAACGTTGAGATTTCAAAAGGTCGCGCCCGATACGAAGTACGTTCTGGCAATGCTCGAAGTTCCCAACCCGTGGGGGTTAGATGACTGAAAGGCGGTTTCGGCAGATATGTGCGCGTGCGGTTAAACAGTTGCAGAAACGCGCCCCGAAAGACACGGGCAATCTTGCCTATAACGCTATCAAATATGAGTTTATAGGCAACACGTGCAAAATATACGTAGACGAAGCAATCGCGCCGTATATGCCGTACACAAACGAGCCGTGGATATCGCCAAAGTGGCACGGCAAAAAGAACCCCAACGAAAAGTGGTTTGACGACGCGGTGGCGTTTTTAGTCGAGTATATAACGAAAGCGGCGAATGCCCAAAGGAGAACACGCAAAAAATGATAAGTATAAATCAATTGACTAAAAGGATAAACGACGAACTTAATACGCTTTTCATCGCGAATAACGGACGTACAAAGTACGTCTTCCGTATCGTATCGGAAACGGCGAGGTATAAGAACCCGACAAGGCTCGCAAACACCGTTACACGCTACGTACACGGCGTTATGAGCCAAATAAACAGCACGGTCGGCGACACGGCTACCAAAAGTAAATTCGGCGTCGTAAACGCCCGTTTAGTCATTCTCGTGCCGATTACGCGCGACGAGAAAGGCGAAGAAGTAAGCCCGCAATTAGTCGCGCAGGTAAGAGCATTGCTCGATAAATGGAGCGACGTTAATCAGGTGTTCGCAATGAACGACGAAAGCGGCATTTCTTACGTGGTAAGTAACGACGGGTTTTCGTTCTCTTCGGGCGAAAGGCAGATGAACTCGCTTTTTGGCGAAACCTTTTCTTTTACCGCGTATATCAACTTCAATATGGTGCAAGCGGGGCTTAACTCCCGCAGCATTTCTTTTACGCTCAACGGCAAAGAAATACCCCTGCAAGATTGGACGACTTATCGCGGCACGACTATGGAAGGCGCGCAGAAGTCTAACGGCACGGGTTTGCTGATTGCGAAAAACATAGCGCAGTTTAGCCAAATAAATATAAAATTCAATATGCCCGCAGGAACGGACGACGTTTCGGCAATGTTCTTCGATTATTTACACAACGGAAACAACCCCGAGAGAACGCTCGTAAAAACGCAGACCAACGCCGACGGCACGAAAACGGTTTTGTCGACGCTTAAAGTCATTATCGCCGACGTTACGGAAACGGGCGCGGATATTAAAAATATCGCACTTTCGGTAACGCTCGCCGAGAGTTACTCGCTCGATTCCATAAGCGGGTAAAGGGGGCGTTATGGCAACTTATGAGATTATCATAAAAAACGAAACGGGGCAAGCCGAAAGCCCTATCGCGAACGACCAAAACGACAACACTTCCGATTCCGAAAAAGACACAGAGAAAAAAGCAAAAAAGGTCATTTCGGGCGCAATGCTCTACCGCACGGGCAAGGCTCTCGTGCGTAGTCAGATAGGACACGAAATAAGCACTATATCGTTGAGAACGGGTCAAACCGAGTTGCAACAGCGTTATGAGTTTGCAAATCGTATAGCCGAATCTGTTTTCGACGTGGGCGAGAGTATCGCTATCGGCGCGTCTGTAGGTGGAGGCTGGGGCGCGGTTATCGGCGCGGTTATAGGTATCGGCTCAAAGTTAGTGGGGTTGGCGCATAAACAAGACACGTACAACCTTAACCAACAACTTGAACAAGAGACGCTTCGCCGCAACAACTTACGCGCAGGCGCAATGGGCAGTAGGAGAGATTTTCAATGAACAGTGTAGTTGTAAGAATAGGCACAAGCGGCAAAAGACTTGCTAATACGGTGTTTCCGTATTCGTACGGGAATTTGCTCGACGAGAGCCTTGACGAGGCGAATTTAAGCGTTGTATTGTCTACAAAAGAAAAGTTAGCAATACAAACGAAACTTACGGCAATCATTACGAACGATACGAAGACTTACACAAGAAATTATGTCGTTGCAAGCGACACAGTAGAAGAAAAGCCGCTCGGAAGCGGAAAGTACACGCACTCGCTCTATTTGCTCGAAGAAACGAAGTTGTTAGAGAGCATAACTTGCGGCGAGTTGGCGTTTACAAATACGAAATCGCAAGCGTTTGCCGATGATACTTTTGTTGTCGTAGAATAAAAAAAAAGAGGCAATAAAAGATTGCCTTTTCATAAAGAATATGATATTATAATATGCAGTGCAGGGGCGACCTGCGGCGGTTAGCACTTCCTATAAAAGGGGGTGATAGCGAAATGGACGTAATATCCTTGTTTTGCTTAATACTTTTTGCTTACATAGTAAAACTTTGTTCGATAAAAAGAAATAACCGCCCTCGCTGCCTGTGCGGGTGGTTATTTCTTAAATAAACTCATACAACAGGCTAACCGCCAACTCGGTTTCGCACTTTGCGCTACCATTTTACTATATAATATTCCGATTGTCAAGACTTTTTGACAATCTTTTTCGGTCGAAAAAGAATTTTTAGACGAAGCGTCCGATTATTTCGGGCTATAAAGGGGAAGTTATGAAAAAGAAAGTTATTTGCATAGTTTTATACGGTTTGCTCGCGGCGGCGTGCTGCGTGTTTCTCGTCTTTGCGATAAGAAGTATGTATACAACTCATTTATCGTTAAAGCAATTTAAGGCTATTTTTTCGTCATATGACAATGACTATAAGTTTTACCATAAGTCTTACATTAAATCGTTAGTTTATAATTTTTTCTTGTGCATAACTCTTATTTTAGTAATATCCACTTTGATATGGCAAATAATTATCCGTTGTGCAAACCTTGATTTTTCCGTTCGCGAAACGCTTGAAAAAATAAAGAAAAAAAGAGCAGACCGAAAAGAAAAATCTTTAATAAAGAAGTTTGAAAGAACTCAAAAAAAGTACAAAGAATTAGAAGAAGAAATAAACAGAAAAGGCGCGTAAGCGTCTTTTTTATTAAGAAAAATTAAAAAGGAGATAGACAGTCGAAAGGCTGTCTTTTTTATTTATGGCTTTATACACTTACGTTACAGGGACGAAATATTTGATAAAATCTGGGGCTATAAAGGGCGATACAACAGAAAACAATTATCAAAGCACATTTTTCCCTTCTACTTTGAAAGCAAATACCTTATTACAATTGCCTACTTGGCAAGAAATTGCGGAAAAAGACAAAATTCCATTGCATAAAAATCTGGGTGATACAGTCGAGGGGACTGTTGCTATTACAGTCAATGGGAGTTCAATAACTGTCCCGTCTAATTTACGAATAAAATTTGCCCCTTCTTCTGTAATCGTTACTTATACCATAACCAACGCATACAGTCTATTAAGCGATTCGTACACAGCCACGTATACTTTGCATTATTCATTCGCGGCAGTCGAAAATCATTTGCCGCTTGCCCCTTACTCCATAACGGACTGCATAACTCGGTGCTTAGAACTCGCCGAGCCGCTCCAAAAGGGCGAAATTCCGCGGTTCAGATTCGAGGGCGTAACTTACGACGCAAGCACGGGCGAGCGAAATTCAACGTATACGGCGGGTTCACAGGCGGAGCGGTACGATAAGGTACTTGCGCCGCCTTTTACTATGACGCAATGTACGTTAAGGGAGCAATTAAAGATTATAGGCGGCTTTATACACGCCGAGCCGAGATTGACCGACGACGTGATTACTTTCGAGCCGTTCTGCGGCAATGAATTAGCCGAGGTAACTTTGACGGACGGCACGAAGATACCGCTTAATCAATACCCGTACGCGATACGCAAAAAATCGCAGAATATAAACGAGTATTGCACGAGCGTAGATACCCGCGCCGAAAACCTCGTAAATTCAATAGATAAACGAAAGGGCAGTATTATAGACCCCGACGGCGAAAACTATAAATCGCTTCGGTCGGAAACGATAAACGCCCGTATCGAAGAAAACAACGGCGAAGTAGTTACGGCTTACCCCATATACGAGATAGAAAAGGTAATGTGCGGAATCGCCAAACGAAACCCCCAAAACGCGAGCGACTATTGGTCATTAGCCCCCGTAGATATAACCGATTACGTCGTAGAAGAAACGGCATACAGGGCGAACTTATCATCGTACAGCGGCTCTTTCCCATATTCAAAAGCATTTGCGATTTACTATACGCAAGGCTCGCCGAATATTAAAGGTTTATTCTTCAAAGCCCCGGCGGTACTCGATAACGCGTTTAAGGACAATTCAATAGTAAATATTCTTAAACAGGTTACGGGTAAGTCGTCGATTGACACTACTTACGCGCTTTACTCTTTTCAAGTAACTTATAAGCCGATTTATAACGCGCGTTTCGCTCATTCAAAGCCGTATATAGACCCCGACGAGAATGAAAGGACACTCTTCTATAATCAGTCGGAAAACCTTATCGAAACGTCGTACTACGGCGAGAACGTAAAGGGCGCAGTCGCAAGGCTCGGAAACGCCGAACAATCGTTGACGTACTATTTCAAAGATATAAATAACATACCCAAAGCAGGGCAGTTATTTGACGACGACAACTATATATCGGCGGTTATGGTTCAGGTTATGCCGAGTTACTTAAAATGCACGGTAACGCTTTCAAAGGACTTTAACAGGCTATCGGAGTATATAGGCGTTAAGTCGCTCAAATACCTTTACGAAGTCAACGAGCGCGCCGCCTACGACAGGACGATACTTCTTAAAGAGTATATAGAAGTCGGCGAGGATACGGGCAGAAGATTCTTGAAAGAAACGAAGAGAATACAGGAAATAAGAGTAACGAAAGATAAGACGACGACGTATAGAGGTATGGCGTGTTACACCGTTACTCAAACGTTCGATTTCGATATCGGCACGATAGCAATTGTTACTCCGCTGCCTAACGACCCCGATTACAAAGACCAACAAGGCGCATTTTTCGTCGTCGGCGGGTATATCTCGCGGTATAAATATACTGTAACCGTTTATTATCCCGTGTCGGCGTTCCCGACGGGCGAGGAATACGTAGATGTGCGCGCTTCGGTAGTCGTCAATTATTGGTCTTTCGTAGACGCTGATTCGGTTATCGGCGAAAAGTTTATAGACAACTTATTGCAGAGTTTCATAAAATCGGAAGAGTTCACTAAACCGATTACGGGAGTTATAGCGCAGGCGAAAACGAAGAACGATAACGTCGTGGGTAAGCAAATCGCATTACCCGTTATCGCTTCGTCGTTCGGTAACGTTGCGACTTTCTCGTGGACGTATAAAGACAACTACTCGGCGGGCGAACAATCGGCTTACGTTTCGAGTGATAAGATAAAGGGATATTGGGCGCAGGACGTTCCGTATAAAGATTATTTCGGGCGATTCGATTATTACGAATTTTCGCTCACGCCCGGTGTTGAATACGAAACGGACAATAATTATCAACCCGCGTTAGACTTCCCCGAAGTCAAAGGCAAGACGAAAGCCGTGTACGTATTAGGCACGAACGCGAACGGGTATAATTTGCAATACCTTATACGCGCGGATAGCCGCGAAACGCTGAATTTCAACCTGCAAGTCGAGTTCAGAACAAACCAACAAGACCTCATTATAGGTTCGGCTTTGGCAAGTTTCAACCCGCTCGTAACGGGTGCTTATTCCGATTTATACCCGTTAAAGTGGTACTTCTTTACGGAGCGGTTAAACAAGTTCGTTTCGCACGCCGAAAGTCAGGCAGGGATAGACCTTGCAACGGCTACGTCGGTAAATATACAGATTTACGCGAACTCCGTCCGCCCCGTTTCGATACCTACGCCGCCGAGCGGTAAAAAGTGGGCTTCGTGGGCGATTATAACGAATCAAACTCAACAGAGTATGACGGTCGAAGACAGCGACGGAAACATTAAAACGATTTATAAAACGGTCGGCGGGGATATAATGCTCGCAAGCAACGTCGTTGCCGATAACGCAACGCCCGAAAGTATAGCAGTATTTTTTGCAGGCAAACACAAATTAAAATAAGTACGAGGAGGTATTTATAAAAAATGTTAATATTTGCAAGCGGAAAGGGGCGACTTACTGTCGTACCCTCTCAACTTAATCAGAACTCGAACGGAGCGAACACGGTATACTTAACGGGCGCGTTTCCGTCGGCTTCTGACGTAATGGTGGCGTTTACGCTTCCCGACGGTACGAATACCGAGCCGAAGTTGATGACGGATAATAAAATCACCGTCGTATATAACGGCGTAACGCTTGCCGTCCGAGAGTATACTCTACCGAAAAATATAACGCAGATTCACGGAAGCGTTAGAGTGCAGTTTTACATTCAGAACGGCACGGAAGTACTCGCCACCGAAGCAACGAATATAACCGTTGCAAGGGGCGTTCCGTCGCTTACCCCTGCCGACCCCGAGCCGAGCATATACGAGCAAATCGTTGCGTATCTGTCGTCCATAGAAACGGAAATGACGAACAAACTCGACAAAGTAAGCGGCACTTCGGGCGATATACTTCTATATGCCAAAACGCCCGAAGGCAGTCAGACAACGGTCGAATTGTCTCCCGAGATATTATTTGGCGCGGCTGTTCAACGCGATAGTAACGGACACGTAAAAGTTCCCGAAGCGACCGAAGACACGCACGCGGTTAATCTTCGGCAATTTATAGACCAAATGTCTGCCGCAATCGCCAAAGCGGTCGCAGCGAAACTCGACAAAGCGGGCGGCACGATAACGGGCGACCTTATCGTTACGGGTGACTTGACGGCAAAGGGTAAAACCTTTATCGAAGAAGAAACGACGCTCGCAGTCAAGAATGCCATAATCGAAACGAACGCGGGCAAAACCGACCTTAAAACGCTTCTTTCGGGTTTGGTTATCAACAAAAACCCGACGACGGCGTACGGCTTCGTATACGACCCGACTGACGACACGGTGAAGTTCGGACAGGGTTCGGTAGACAAAAACGGCGTATTTACCTTTAATTCGGGCGAGGGTTCTCCGACGGCGACGAGAGCCGACAGTTCGACTTTTACGGATAAGCACCTGATATGTTGGAATGCGGCAAATAAACGTTTCGAAGACGCAGGCGCGGCAAAGACCGATTTCGCTACGCCGTCCTACGTAAACGCGAAGATAAACCAAGTAGAATTGGACTTTAAGAAAGCCGACGCAAGACTGAACGAAAACATTATAAGGCTTTCTAACGTTACCTATCTCGTCGTTGAGGGTAACACTGTAACTCTTAACGGGCTTACTAATCAAGCCGTAGATTGGGGCGACGGAGCAATCGAACAGGGCGGGACGGGTCATAGTTATAGCGACGATATAGGCGTGCATCTTATAGGGATAACGGGCTTAAACATAATTCCCGACGGTTTTATGACGAATAGCGAAAATCTTCGTAAAGTATATCTTGCCCCGGAGGTTGTCTCCATAGGGGCGAACGCTTTCGGTGCGTGTACTTTATTGCAAGAGGTTATTATAACTTCCGATAGCGACCTTACATATATCGGTACAAACGCATTTCGTGCCTGCGGGATGACTTCTATCGTTATTCCTCGTAAAGTTGATACAATCAATACCAACGCATTTAAGGAAGTTCCGCTCGAAAAGATTATATCTTATGCGACGACCCCTCCCGCACTCGATAAAGATTTTGCTTTTGAAGACCAGTCTTTAACGAAAATCATCGTTCCGAAAGAGGCTATAAACGCTTATAAAACCGATGACTTGTGGTCGCAATTCGCAAACATAATCGTCTACGAAATCGATAGCAGCGACGTGCCAGAGGCTGTAACTTACTATCATCACTTTTTACTTATATATGCGGGTACGTCTGCTTCGGCTGCCGAAATTAAAGTACGAACGTATTTTATTTCTTCTTCGGGTGATAGAATTGAATCATTAGACGACTTGCAAACGGTATTAGGAATTAGGGTGGTTCCTTTTTCGGGGTATTTCAAAGACCAGGGAATTGCCCTTTATAACTATAACTCTTTAACTAAAATAACGGGTCTTACATTTGTAAACCCGTCGACATATTCCGAAATAAATGTTAAATTTGCGGATAGAACAGATTGGGTATTTCAAGATACGCCCGTAAAAATATAAAAAGGAGTATAAAAATTATGGGACTTAAAAAAGAAAATTACGAAGTAAAAGATTTAGGCATAAAATTGCCTACGGCATACGCGGTAGTGCGTAAACTCGACAGACAGGGCAAAAGCGGTTATGCGGAGTTGTGGATACATAATTCAAGGCATAACGCGCTTACTAAAAATGCCCTTGAAAGACATTCGGTAACGTTCACGATAAAGGACGGGGAAAACCCGACCGCCGCGGCGTACAAAGAAGCCACTACACGGCATACGCATAAAGAGTTTTATTTCGATATGGAAATCGTAGACGGAGTAGAAACGAAAGTGCGTAAAACGGTAGAAGTAGAAGACCCCGCTATATTAGACGAGTGGGAAGACGATATCGAGGTGGTCGACGATGAAGAAAACAGTTAAACTATCAAACCTCATTTACGGCACGATAGACAAAGAGCCGTTTATATTGGGCGTAAACGACAAATTAACACTCAAAGTCGAATCAAATTACGACCCGACCGATTTAATCGTTATAGCCGAATCAACGGGCGGACAGCATACGCAAAGACTGTCGAGCGATGAGTACGACGTACCTCAAAAGTTACTCGTTGCAGGCAAAATAACGTTTACTTTCTGCCTTATCCAAAACGGCGAAGTTTGCAAGCGTTGGACGGTTTTACCGCTCGTTCTGAAAGGCTTCGGCGGTAGGTCGTTCGAAATGCTTACCTACACGAAAGCGATAGACCTACAACTCAAAGATATCGAACGTCGTATAGCGGCGCTCGAAAAACAAAACGAAATCATTTTATAAGGAGATATCAAAAATGAAAAAGTTACGCAAAATTATTTTACTCGTCCTTTGTATGGCAATCATCTTTTGCTTCGGCGGCGCGGGCATATCCGTATACGCCGCAGACGATACGGTTACACCCCCTGCGGGAGAAGTCGTAGACACGCCCGACGACAATACGCCTGCCGACGATAAAACGCCGACGGACGGCGAAAACGTACCCGACGCGGACACCGAGCCGACCGAAGATATAACAGCCAAAATAAAGGCGATTTTAAGCGAAAGCGACTACTTTACCAAAAACATATTGCCGCTCGTCATTTCGGCGGGTTCGGCTCTTTTAATGGGAATCGGCGCGTTGTTGCCGTACCTTAAAAAGAACGCTAAATACAAACAATTACTCGGCTTATATAAAGGACTGCAAGCAAAGACCGACGAATTGACGAAAGCGATACAAGAGGGCGACCCCGATAAATTGAAAGAAGCCTTGACGGCGGCTCTCGGCACAGAATTTACGAAAGTTCTCGAAGGCCTGAAAATCGATAAAAAGACCTATGCGGAAATTAAGGCTCAAATCGATACTATATCGGCGCAACTTACCGCTCTTATCAACGGAGCGACTAACGCGTGGCGCGGTTCTGAAACCGCCGTTGCGTGCCTGACCGCTACGCCTACTCAATCGGCGGTAGAAAAGCAGGCGGCAGAGATTAAGGCTCTCGAAGACTACATACGCGAAACGAAAGGCGACGAAGCGGACAAAGTTATAACCGACATAAAATCGAACGCCTGAAAGGGGGCAAACAATGACTAACGGAGCAAAATGTAAACTTTACAGAGCGTACGCTTTTATAGTGTACGCTCTGCCTATGGCATTGTTATTTATTCTCAATCACGAAGCCTACGCCGGGAAAGCCTCGGCGTTCGGCTTTTGGGGGTATATAATACTTATCTTCGTCATAGCGGCGTTCAAGGACAAGTTTTTAACGTTGTTCAAAAACAGTTCGCTTTTGACGATATCCGCGATATTCTTCGTTATCGCGCTCACTATGCGTTATCTGTCCGATGAAATGATACTTATAGCGTTAGTTTCGCTCGTAGGGTCGGTGTTGTCAACGTTCGTCGATATAGTAGGCGACGTATACGAAAGACATTCTAAAATCATCGTAGACGGCGTAGAGCAGAAAAACAGAAAACCCGCAATACCCGACGCGGAAGCGTGGAAAGAAGCCTATTCTTTCAAAGCAGAGGAGTGATAAACAATGGAAGAGTTCGATTTCAACGAAAACGATTTACTCGACGAAACTTTGGCGCACAAAAAAGAGCCGTCTTCGGGCGTTGGTAAATTCCTGTCGGTCTTGCCGACCGTTATACTTGCTATCGCCCTGTTTTCGCTTTCCGCGCTCTCTACGCTTATAAACTTTAATTTCTCTTTCAAAGAGATAGTTTGGGCGAGTTTCATAACGGCTTTACTTCTCCGCATAGCAACGGCTGCAATGAGTAAATATCTCGGTTCTAACAGCCGCTATCAGGTAGGGCAGAAGTCGCCCGAACTACTGCGTATGCAGGAGAAAATAAGAACTACCGCCGAAAAGATAAATTACGCCGAGTTCCGCTCGTGGGTAATAAACGAAAACAAAAAGCGTAAACTTGAAGCGTATATGCGCGGGTGGTCGCGTAAAGCGGCGGCTATCGACGAAAAGATAGGGCGGTTGAAAATAAAACCCTTAAACGACGGAATCGGCAAAAAAATTGCAAAACTCGAAAATAAGAAACGCGAAATCGAGTACGTAACGAGCGACGAATACGTAAAAAAGTATTTAGACACGAAAAAGGTCAAATATATACGTCTCGATTATCGTAAGTTCGTAACGGCGTTTTCTTCCGACGGTGGATATAAACGGGAGATATACTCTATAAACGAAAAGTTGGAGAACGGCAAAGAAATATTAAAAGGTTTGCCGACGATGATTTTCATCTCGTTGCTTTCCGCGATGATAGGCTTCTCCGTTTCGTTCGGGCAAATCAACGTCATTTCGTGTATAACGGATATCGTAAATATAACGCTTCAATTCACTACGGGTTGGTTTTTTGTCGGCTCTAAAACGCTTACTACCGAGATGTGTGTTTTCATCTCGAAAGAGGCTATTTTAGACAAGTTTTTAGCCGAAAAATCACCCCAAAATAATATTAAAATGTTACAAAATGAAAAATGATACAATATATAGGGTAAAATAAGGGCAGAAAAACACAATATATTGTGCTGTGTATGCTCCACCCCTGTCCACCAAGTATAAAAACCGCCCTTTTGGGGCGGTTTTTTCTTGTTTTTCGGCATATTTTTTACTAAAATTACTATTTTTGCCTATTTGCTATCCCGTATTATACTGTATTATTTTTCAAAGTGTTACTAAATTTTGTTACTAAATTTTTATTTGATTCGGCTGATGATTTCCTGCTTGTCTTCGTCGTATAAATGCCCGTAAGTTTTGAACACTTGCGCGACGGTATCGCCTATAAGGTCGGCTACGACGTAAACGCTTGCGCCGAGGTGAATACACATAGATACGAACGAGTGCCGCAGGTCGTGTATTCTTATGCGTTTAACGCCCGATTTTTCGATATAGCGGTCGAAAGCGTGCGCTATGGTATTTTCGTGTATGGGCGCGTCGCCACCGAAGTAGAAAGGCTTTTGCGGCGTATAGGCGGCAAGGGCGGCTTTCAACGGCTCGCAAATAATGGTCTTTGCGCGGCGTTCGTTTTTGGTCGTGGTTATTTTGTACGCGTCTTTGTCGACCGTTTTGCGGGTGTAGGTTTTATCGAATACGATATAGTCGCGGTGTACGTCGTCGGCGTTCAGAGCGATAACCTCGCCCTTTCTTCGCCCGGTAAAAAACAGCGTATAAAAAATTGCGCGATAGGTGGAGTTATCCACTACGGCTATAAACTTGTCGAACTCTTCACGCGTCCAGAACTGCATAGCGGTTTTAGGCGTGCGGCGTTTCGGCTTTTTTACTTTGCGTAGATTGTTGACAGTCCCGTAATGTATCTCGCACCACGCAAGGAACGTACTCATTGTGCCGCGTATGTTGGATAAATGGCTGTACGAGTAATAATCGCCCGTTTTCGGGTTCTTTGCCCGCCAAAGGTCGTCCTGCCACTTGTAGAGCCTTTCGGGCGTTAAATCGGCAATTCTCGCGTTCTTGAAGTATGGTAAAATGAAATTGTACAGATTGCCGCGACGGTCGTATATCGTGCTGTCTTTGTTTTGATTAGACATAGACGCTATATACAGCGGGGCGAGGGCTTCGATGGTCAATTCGTCTTTGCCCTTTTCTACGGCTTTTTTCTTCTTTATGGGGTTGCGCTTAACGAGTTCGCAATACTTCTGAATAAACTCTAAATGCGCTTCTTTGGCAAGCGCTTTCGTTTTATATCCCGATAGCCGCTTTTGTTTCTCGTCGCCGTCGAGCGTAACGATACGAAAGACGATATCGTAAACTTTTCCGTTTAATTTCGTCTGCCGTTCCTGTATGTTTGCCTTTGTACTGCTTATGTAGTAATGCTCCATAATCACCTCGTGCGGATAAAGCCTATATTAAGATTGCATAAGTCCCATATAAGCAAAAAAACAAATACGGCGGTCATAGCAAGCACTACGCCCGATAAAATCTTTATCCACTTGCTTAAACGGGCGTTGTAACGCTCTAAAATGCGTATAATACGCTCGTTGCCTTGCGTGTTGGCTTCGTGTTCGCCTAAGGCGTTGAGTAAGGCTTTCGCGGTGGAATACCCGGGGTCGGGAGTTTTGCCCGACATTATGCGGTTGATAGTGGATAGCGGAACGCCGCTTTTGTCCGCAAGTTCCTGATTGGTTATGCGCTTCTTTTCTTTGAGTTCTTTAAGTTCGTCAACTAACATTCGTTTTCCCCTTTGTAAAGATATATTTTTATTAAAAGTGTGCCGATTCGGGCGCAAAATTAAAAGTGATACGATATTTTACTACAATTGATACCCCGTTTTACCATTATTGCGTATTGACTTTTTGTTGATAGGTGGTAATCTTAAAGCAAACGCGGCAGATACGCCGCGATAAGATAAGGGGTGCTACTATGACCGAAAAACAACTCGATTTTATCCGAAGACTACTCGCCGCAAGGCTCACCGATGAAGAACTCGACGAACTTATACGTAAAGCCGAAGAAATTTCACAAAGCGATTGACGGCGACCGTCTTTTATGCTATACTGTAACTATGACAAATGCTTGTCATATATAAAGGGAGTATCTCTATGAAAAAGACCACTCAATCAGATTGTTTTGTAAAGTCCTTACGCGAGGTAAATCATTTGACGAAGATATTACCCGCAAACGCCACCGAAGAGCAAATCGCGCCCTTTGCCGCGCTCATATCCGCGCTTTCGGAAACCGTTCCCCAAAATCTCAACGCTACGGAAGAGTATTCCGACGAAGAGAAAGAAGTTATAGAACGGGGTAAAATATTCGTGCGTATCGGTCTTTGTACCTATACGGCGGGCTATACCGACGACGAACGCAGAGAGTTATTTCAACAGTCCTCGGCGCGGTTCATCTGCCGCATAAATGAAGACGGGGCAGATAACTATTTCGCGCATTACGTTTATCTCGTCGATATAGACGGGGTTAAAAAAGTGAAGTCGTGCGTACCCGCGCATTGCAGCGAGAGGTTTATAGACAGCCTTAAAAAGTCCGACTATTACAAATCGTGGTTTTGAGCCTCTCTAACCTTTTGGCGAATAACCGCGGCTACTTCGTCCGTTATTTCGCTATTGTATAAGAACTCTTCTACCTTGTTCATATCGCCCGTTTCCCGCGCGATTCTGATTGCTTCGGCAGTCCACGGGTCGTCGCGGAACGGGATATAAATTCTCTCATCATCTTTGTATATATTAACACCACGGCGCGCTTCGGTGCGCCTTTTTTTTATTTCAGTCGGCTACAATTTGTAGTCAACTCAACGCCGCGAAATCGGCAAATTTACCCGTAAATTATGACATACGTTTGTCGTGTATACATTCTGTATCCAATCTGTATCCAAACTGTATACACAGGTTAGGTTAGAGTTAGGTTAGAGTAAGTAAGTAAGAAAGAATATAAATAAAATATTATATTCTATCAACTGCGCGTGTGCGCACGCACGCGAGGGTTATTTCCGTTTGCTTAAAAGGAATGAAAGGTAATCGTTCATTTTATCGAGTTCTTCGTCAGACATATTTCTAACCGCCTCGGCAAACTCTTTCTCTTTATCGGACAACTCGCGGTCGGGGTTATCCGTCCACCCCATAAGGTAAGCGGGTTGCACGCCGAATACTTCGGCGATTTTTTCTAATACCGATAAAGGAACGTTATTTATCCCTAATTCGATTTTATTGATTGAAGTTAAGGAAGTATAGCCACATTTTTCTGCTAATTGTTTTTGTGTCCAACCCCTTTCGGTGCGGAGTTTTTTTACTCTTTCGCCGATAGTCATTGTAAAATACCTCTATTTTTCAATAATTTTATACCAAAAAAGGCGGTATGTCAAACGAATTAGAAAAAAAATCAAAAAAGTTATGAAAATCGCTTGACAATCTAATTTGAAAGGAGTATGCTCTAAATAGATTAAAAATCTAATACGGAGAAAAAAGCGAATGGTAAACACTCGACAATTGAAAGCGGCGATAGCGGGTAAAGGCTTTACGCAAGCGGAAGTTGCTGCGAAAATCGGCATTTCCAAAGCAAGTTTTAACTATAAGATACTAAATCGCCACGATTTCAAGTTAAATGAGGTTAAAAGCCTTTGCGACTTGCTTGATATATCTAACGACGCGATGACGGCTATTTTTTTTGCCAAAACGATAGATTAAAAATCTAATCACTACAAAAAGGAGAACGGGAATGAAAGCATACAAAGGTTTTAACCCCGATATGACTTGTCGGGGCTTCAAATTCGAAGAGGGCAAAACTTATACCGAAGACAAAGCGGAACTCTGCAAAAGCGGTTTTCACGCCTGTTTAGACCCGTTAGAGGTTTTACGGTACTACGACCCGTGCGACAGTGAGGGCAACCTGCGGAAGTATCACGAGGTCGAACTCGAAGACGTTGACGATAAACGCGAAGACGATACGAAAGTCTGCGGCAAAAAGATAACTATCGGCGCAGAACTTGATTTTGCCGACTTGGCAAAGGCGCACGTCGAGTACGTCAAAGAGCATTTGGACGAAGAAAAAAGCGAGAACGCCACGGGCTACAACTCGGCAGCGACTAACACGGGCTACAACTCGGCAGCGACTAAC
>ERZ1034962.200-NODE-200-length-34125-cov-6.146082_pt1 | contig 34125 bp, 58 predicted proteins | sample MGYA00520696_ERZ1034962 | MGnify/ENA primary metagenome ERZ1034962 (study PRJEB33766, sample SAMN09781770) | gut metagenome | biome: gut microbiome | host: Homo sapiens | place: Madagascar | study: EMG produced TPA metagenomics assembly of the PRJNA485056 data set...
GACCTCAGATGGGCAAACCTCAGCGGGGCAAACCTCAGCGGGGCAGACCTCAGCGGGGCAGAAGAACTTCTTCCAGCCGTCAATTTCATGGAAGCGCATTTTGAGCGCACGACAGACGGTTACATAGCTTATAAGACTTTCAACAGCGAGTACGCCGCGCCCGCGAGCTGGGATATAAAGCCCGGTAGCGTGATAAACGAGAATGTAAACTTCAATCGCTGCGATACTTGCGGCTGCGGAATAAATGTCGCACCGCTTGAGTGGGTCAGGCGTAATTACGGCAGGAATGGCGCGGATATCTGGAAGGTGTTAATTCGCTGGGAATGGCTCTGCGGTGTCTGCGTTCCGTATGGCTCGGATGGAAAAATTCGCTGTGAGCGCGTGGAGCTGATAGAGGTGGTGAAGTAAGGATGGCTGAATACATAGAACGGGAAGCTGTTCATGCCGTGATGAAGGGCTTGAAGCAATACAAGTGGACATCTCCTGTCAGCAATGAGAACCACGTTACAGTGGGGATTGATGACGTGGGCTTGGAGATTGACAAAATCCCCGCCGCTGACGTTGCGCCGGTGGTGCGCTGCAAAGATTGTATAAAATGTGGCTTTTGCGGGGCAGATACGAACCTTGGAGTGATGGGATACTATGGCTTTTGCAGTCGGGGGAGGTGCCGCGATGCCAAGTAAACGTAACTTTGCTTTGAAGCGGCGCGGCACAGCGCATATTCCCGCCGAAAAGCTGTTAAGCATACTGCGCGGGATATATCCCGAAGAACTGGCACAGGAGGTTTTCAAGACCCTCCAAGGAAAGAACGATGGAAGTAGGCAAAGAGATGCGGCTGATTGATGCAGAGGTTCTTGAAGAACTGTTCCGGGAAGTAATCGGAAAACTGGCGAAAGAGCCGGTTCTTACAAATGATTAGAGCAAGCGCAATGACAATCGAAATGATTAGCGATGCTCCCATAGTTGATGCCGTCCCCGTTGTGCGGTGTAAGGACTGCGCCCGGCGTGGAACACCTGAATGCGGGATGTACTATGAATGCGAATGCGGACAGCAGCACACATGGGAAACAGACAATGATTACTGCTCGTTCGGGAAAAGAAAGGAAAAAAACAAATGAGTGAAATAAGGGCTGAGAGACTGCCGGACAGCGACAAGTCAGAGCGAGGAGAAAACGGTTTCGGGAGTACAGGGCGATGACAGATGAGGAATACATATTTCGGACTGAATGCGCTGATAAAAAGCGCACGGCACGGGGGAGTTTCAACCGACTCCCCCACGCTGGAAGAGGCGGCAAGGTAAAAATGCCGTCGGACTATCTTACGAAGAGGGAGCGGGAAGCGATGAACGGAGAGGTTATCACATACCAAATGAACAAGCCTATGAGTTGGGCGCAGTTTAAGAAAATGCCGGACGATACCAAGCGAGAATACATAAACTCCATCATACACAAATACGATCCACAGCAAACAGCGGTCGCGGCGATGTTCGGTGTAACGCCACGGACACTTTATGTCCTGTGTGAGGAGTTGGGCATACACTTCAAGCGCGGCGGCACACAGCGCGAGAATAGAAACGACGCGTTTTGGGCGTGGGTGAACGGCCCGGTAAAGGTTGAAGCTATTCCGAAAGAGCCGGAAGAGAAAGCAGAATGCAAGACCGTACCGGAGACCCGCGCACAGAAGCCGCAGGGGGGGGCAGGAGCGCCGGAAAGCGGCATGCTGGTATTCTCCAACACCACGGCGCAGGACGCTTTCAACGCGGCGTATGCGCTGCTTACGACTGCGGCAATGCAGAAACTGGTAATATCATGGGAGGCGGCGCATGACTGAACTCTGGAAACTTAAATGCAAGACAGACTTGTACAATCTCCGCAAGAACGAGGCGGCTATTGAATCCATACCAAGCGACATAGCCCTTGAGCGCGAGCGGATGACGGCGATTAAAAGCGCTTGCACAGACTCAACACCGGTACAGGGCGGCGGGAGTAGCTACGACGACAGGCTTAATAACAGCATTTGCCTTATTGACTTGCTGACGGCTAACCTGCACTTTGCTGAAAAAGAGGTCGAATTGACTCGTAAGGCGCTTGATAAGCTCGCCGACGAAGAGCGACGAATACTTGAGGTGCTTTACATAGATAAGCAGAGGAACGGCGCACAGCGGCTATGTGATGAGCTGAACTGCGATGATAGCACTGTATGGCGCAAAGCCAAACGCGCGCTGACAGATTACTGTACTGCGAGGTATGGCACAAGTTAAAATGCGAGTTTTGTGACAGTGACTTTTCAAAAAAACGTGGTATAATGTATATGCTCAGAGAGCGCCGGAAAGCACCGGCGCTCTTTTGCTTAACCGCAAGAGCGTGAACTTGACGACGTTTTGAGCACGATCACGGCGGTGGTTTTACCTCCTTTTCACACCGCCCAAAGAGTAGGAGCAGCTACGGCGAGGGACACCATAAGCAGCGGAGGGGGCTATGGAGATGGAAATACACGATATACCGATCACGAAATTAAAGGAGTACGGCAGAAATCCGCGAAAGAACGACGCAGCGGTTGAAAGTGTAGCAGCGTCAATCGGCGAGTTCGGTTTCAAAGTGCCGATCGTCATTGACCGGAATAATACTATTGTCTGCGGACATACGCGACTGAAAGCCGCAAAGCAGCTCGGCATGAAAACAGTACCGTGCATTATTGCGGACGATCTGAGCGACGAGCAGATAAGGGCGTTTCGTCTTGCTGACAACAAGGTATCCGAGCTTGCGGATTGGGATTTCAAACTGTTGGATATCGAGCTTGGCGAGATCACCGGAATAGATATGACAGATTTCGGCTTTGAGCTGCCGGACGATGATGAATACTACGGCGACGAGCGGGAGCGGACATACAACAGCGTCAATCTCCACGACTACGATAATACGCGCGTTACCGGCGCGTATGATATGCCGGTTATACAAGTCACTAACCATGTCCCCAAAGACCTGATAAGCTTCAACTATATGCTCACAAAGGACGATTTCGCCAAGGGCATACACTTTTACATTGACGACTATCAGTTTGAACGGATATGGAACACGCCTGATAAGTATATGGACAGGCTTGCAATGTTCGACTGCGTTCTCACACCGGACTTTTCGCTTTATCTGGATATGCCGCTTGCCATGCAGATATGGAATGTGTACCGCTCCCGCCTGATAGGTCAGAAAATGCAGGATGCGGGGATAACGGTAATTCCCACGCTCTCATGGTCAGACGAGAGAAGCTATGATTTTTGCTTTGACGGCTTGCAGCAGGGCGGCACGGTATCGGCCAGCACGATAGGTGTTAAACAGGACGAGGACGCAGCGGCAATATGGGTATCCGGCATGAATGAAGCGATAAACAGGCTCAAGCCGAAATGCGTTGTTGTCTACGGCGGCGATATCGGCTATGAGTTCCCGTGTAAGGCGGTATATATTGCAAATCACAACTCGGAGCGATTCCGCGACGTTGATATAAATTGAGGATGGTGTTATAATGGGCGGACGGGGTGCGAGCAGCGGCACAACCAATACCAGATTTATACATAGGATGGTCGTTGGTATCAACGAAAATCCGACAATAAAGAACGCAAGCACAAACGCCGCGCAGAATGGCGGCTGGGATGATGACGGAAATCCGGCACTTGTGAAATTCCAAGGGCAAGAAGACGATAAGACGGCGCGTTTCTTGGCAAAGGTCGACAGAACGACGGACTATTCACAGTATAATGACAGCTACGGATTTAGAGATAATCCGTATCAAAAGCTTGTACTTCAACTCGGCCTCAATAAACCGCCTACGGTCGTTTCTGACGCGCAGTTCAACGCCATTGCCAAACAGACCGGCGCGGAAGTGTTTTATCGTGGGTGGAGTTCCGAAAGCTCGGCAGATAGATTCATGCAAGCACAGTACACGCATACGGGCACGGGGCTATATGGCGATGGCATATACTTTGCGAATAACATAAGCACGGCGGCAAGCTATGGTATAGGCAGAGGGCAAAACGCAATCACAAAGATGATGCTGTCACCTAATGCGCGCGTGGTAGATTATAACGCCCTTGTCAGCTCCATGCCGAGCGGATCAAGTCAGCTCGGTAAGTCTCTGCGATATGCCGGTAGCGGCGCGTCCCGTTCATACGGTAGGAACAGCGGAGAATCACAATGGGCGCTCAAGATGGGATATAATGTTATAAAGGTCGACGCGGGATTCGGTGAGCCGTATTACGTCGGCTTGACACGTGATGCGTTTATAGTGTCAAAGAAGAAGTTGTAAGGAGACAGCACGATGAGAGTGACAATTGAGAACATGAAGAAGTTGCTTTTGCCGGGGGAAGACCCGATGACTGCGCTTATTCTTACAAGCCCGATGATGAAAGAAGAGCGCGAACAGCGCATAGCCGCGTATGAAAGCGGCGAACTTCAAAAAGAAGCGGAAAGAATTAAAAAAGAAGAAATCAAAGGAGGAGAATGGTTTGAACAGTAAGACCAAGAAAAAAGGCACAGAGTATGATCCAGTGATGGAAGCTATCCTGAGAGACAAGAACCGGCCTAAGAGCCTCAGAGAGCGAGAGGCAGAAAAGAAAAAGAAGAAAAAGTAATCCGTTGTCAGAAAAGGCAGCGGATTTTTTATGCGCAAATTAGAGGAGGGAGGTAGATGCCACGCAATCCCAAGCAGGACGCGAATTTAATCCCGAACGAAAACCGAACGCCGGAACAACGCCGAGAAAATGCAAGAAAGGCGGGCATTGCCTCCGGTGTAGCGAGAGCCAAGCGGAGCACGCTGCAAAGCATCGCGAGAGCCATTGCCGATGCACCTGCGCCGGACAAGCTGAAAGCGCAGATTGAAAAGAGCGGGCTTGCAATAGACGATGAAGACATGAACGGCAACGCTGCTGTTGTCGCCGGTGTTTATCGTCGGGCAATACAAGGCGAAGATAAGGCGGTTGAGAAGTGGGAGAGCTGGACAGACGTACAGACGGCGGACGAAAAGCCGTTTTACATCCCGGCATATCTCATGGGTAAAGCGTTCGCCGATATCAACCGCAACATAGAACCGAATAAAACATACATTTTTGAGGGAGGCCGAGGCGGCTTGAAGTCGTCTTACGTCTCCCTCAAAGTCGTTGAGCTGCTGAAAAACAATCCGACAATGCACGCTTGTGTGCTGCGTAAGGTTGGCGGCACGCTCAAGGATTCTGTTTTCTCACAGATAAAATGGGCGATACACGCGCTGGGGCTTGATGATGAGTTCCAGTGTAAGGCGAACCCGATAGAGATAGTCTATAAAAAGACCGGGCAAATCATTTACTTTCGCGGCTGTGATGACCCTATCAAGCTAAAGTCGATAAAGCCGCCGTTTGGTTACATCGGCATACTATGGATAGAGGAGCGCGACCAACTGAGCGGCGCGGAGGAAGAAAGAAGCGTTAAACAATCGGTACTGCGCGGCGGCGCACTGTCGTATGACTTTGCGAGTTATAACCCGCCGAAGAGCCGCGATAACTGGGTAAATAAGCAGCTGCGCGAGCCTAACCCAAACAGGGTAGTACATCATTCAACGTATATTGATGCGCCGCCGGAGTGGTTAGGGCAAAAGTTCATAGACGATGCCGAACATCTGAAAACCGTTAATCCCGACGCATACGAGCATGAATACATGGGCGTACCGAACGGCGACGGCGGCAACGTGTTTGATAACATTGAAATCAGAACAATTACGGATGAGGAAATCAGCCATTTCGACCACATTTTCCAAGGTGTGGACTGGGGTTGGTATCCTGATCCGTTTGCTTTCGTGCGCTTGAATTACGATAGGGCGCGCGAGACTATCACGTTTATTGCAGAAATAACTAACAACAAGACAAGCAATGAGCAGAACGCAGAGAAAATCAAGGCAGCAGGGTATGACGATTCTTATATAACCTGCGATAGTGCAGAGCCAAAATCTGTAAACGACTTCCGAAGCGCCGGGCTGCCCGCAAAACTGGCCGTAAAAGGCCCCGGAAGCGTTGATTACGGTATGAAGTGGTTGCAGGTGCGAAAGCTCGTTATTGATCCGGCACGGACGCCAAGAGTCTATAACGAGTTCTTGCATTACGAATTTGAGCGAGACAAGGACGGCAATGTTATAAGCGGCTATCCGGATGCGGATAACCATACCATTGATGCCACGCGCTATGCGCTTGAAAGAGTCTACAATAAGTTTGGGAGCAAAGCATGACAATAATCCAATATCTGAACGACAAAGGGTATAAAACAGCTCCGGCGGAGTTCTACGGCAAAATTAAACAGTGGAAGTCATGGTATGACGGCAAGGTCAAGGGATTCCATGATTACATGGTGAGCACGGGACAGGGCGGAAAAGTCGAGTGCGAACGTTTTTCAATGGGCATGGCTAAGAAAGTCTGCGAGGACTGGGCAAACCTGCTGATGAACGAAAAAGTACAAATCACTCTTGAGGGTAAGAAAGAGCAAGAGTTTTGGGACGATTTCTGCACAAAGGTCAACTTTGACGTGCGTATATCCGAAATGCAAGAGCTGAAAGGCTGCTATGGCACTACTGCATACATCCCCCGCATAGTCGGAGCTGCTATTGACAGCGATACCGGCACACTCACCGGCGAGGCTGACGGGATAAAGATGGACTATGTGACCGGCGACAGGATATACCCTATCACATGGGAAAACCGCGAGATAACGGAGTGCGCTTTTGCTTCACACGTCTATACTGACGATCAGGATTATGCGTATGTGCAGATTCATCATCTTGTAGACGGCAAATACAGGATCGAAAATGCCCTGCTGAGGCTCGATAAAGAGAGTGTCACGGAAATTGATATGCACAGCATAAGGGGCTTTGAGAATGTCCCTGAGACAGTCGAGACGGACAGCAACAAGCGACTATTCGTTATCGACCGGCTGAACATCGTCAATAACTACGATAACACGCTCCCGCTGGGTATAGCCGTGTACGCGAACGCCATAGATCAGCTCAAGGCTTGTGACATAGCCTATGACAGCTATGTAAATGAGTTCGTGCTTGGCAAGAAGCGTATTATGGTTAAGCCGGAGGCGGTCAAGAACATTGACGGAAATCCGTACTTTGACCCGAACGATGTTACATTCTATGTCCTGCCAGAAGACAGCGACCCGAGTTCAATTATCCATGAGACAAACATGGAGATCAGAGCGGCGGCGCACAACGCCGGTATGCAGGATATGCTTAATGTGCTGTCTAGCCGCTGCGGATTCGGTGAAAGCCATTACCGCTATGACAATGGCAGCGTGTCCACAGCAACGCAGATCATCAGCGAGAATAGCGAGATGTTCCGCACGATAAAGAAGCATGAGATCATACTACGGAGCGTGCTCACAGAGCTTACGCGAACAGTTTTGAGACTTGGGAATACTTACATGGATGCTGGTTTGGACGAGAATGTGCAGATCAGCATTGATTTTGACGATTCCATAATCGAGGATAAGGAGACCGAGTTTAACCGTGATGCGCGTATGGTGCAGATGGGCATTATGCAGCCGTATGAGTTCCGCATGAAGCACATGAACGAGGATGAGGCGACCGCAAAGGCGGCGCTGCCGAAGATGGAAAGCCTTGTATCAGGCGAGAATGAATGACGGAGGACGCATGAATAATGTAAGTGTGTTAGGAACGTTGTATAGTGTTCATCGGGTAGACGCTAACGAAGATGAATTTATAGAAAAAATGCACTATGGCGGATATTGCGACGCGATTTCAAAGAAAATCGTTATTCTAAACTTAAAAACCACTGATGAGTGGAAAAATGAGACGTCAAAAGTAATACAGAGTAAAGAGCGCGAAACGCTCCGACATGAGATTATACATGCTTTTTTGAACGAATCCGGTTTGCAATGGGATTCCGCAAGCGCTGACCATTGGGCAAAAAACGAAGAAATGATAGATTGGTTTGCGATTCAGTTTCCGAAGCTTATTGAAGCGTTCAAAGCGGTTGGGGCGTTGTAATGCCGAAGTATCCAATCACACCGGAGTTCATGCAGGAACTTCCGGAGGCTATTGTTGTCCTTTATGAACGGCTCGCCGATTACCTCATAGCCGATATATGCAGCCGGTTCAAGTATAACGAGACGGCAACGGCAACGACGATCCGGCATATAAAGCAACTGTTGAAGAACGGCTATGACCTCGATAACATCAATAAGTACATCAAGAAAACGCTGAAGCTCACCGACGCGGAGTTCTCCAAAGCTTGGAGTACCGCGCTGGGCGAGAATCAGCGTTATTTTGATGCTGTCGTAACGGATCAGACCGGCTTTGACCGTGCAGCTTTCGACAGCACGATAGCAGCCATAGCCGCGCAGACAAGCGGCGAGTTGCACAACATCACGCGCACAATGGGCTTTGCCGTGCGTGTAGCCGGACAGGTTCAGATGCTTGACCTCGATGGCATATATGAGCGCGTACTTGATGACGCACTGATGAAAGTGCAGAGCGGGATCAGCTATAACGTGGCTATTAGAGAGGCGACAAAGCAGCTCACAGACAGCGGTGTGCAGTACATAGAATACACTTCCGGATGGCATAACCGCGTTGACGTCGCCGTGCGCAGAGCCGTTATGACGGGAGTAACGCAGCTGTCGCGGCAGTACAGTGAGCAGACCGCCGAGCTGCTTAATACGCCTTATAGAGAGGTCACAGCACACAGGGGTGCGCGTGATAAGGATTACCCCAATCCGTGGAGCAGTCACAAGAAATGGCAAGGCCGCGTGTATTCGATATACGCCAAAGACAAATACCCGTCGATATACGAAGTGTGCGGGCTTGGTCAAGTGGACGGCCTATGCGGAGTCAACTGCCGTCATTTGTACCATGCGTGGGTTGAGGGCGTTTCCGAGCGGACATATACCGACGAGGAGCTTGAAAACCTTGATCCGCCGCCGTTTGAGTTCGAGGGCAAAAAGTACACCATGTACGAAGCAACGCAGAAACAGCGGCAGATTGAAACAGCGCTGCGCAAGGTCAAGCGCGAGGCAATAGCCGCCAAGGCGCGCGGCGACGATGAGGAATACACAAGCCTTGCGGTACGCTATAAGCGTCTGAACGACGAATACCACGCTTTCAGCAAGGCGGCAGGACTGCGGGAACAGCTCGAACGGGGCAACATCCCGGAGTTTGGCGCGAATGAAGCAAAAGAACTATTAAAGGCGGTGAGTTGATGGGCGGACGTGGAGCAAGCAGCGGAATAAAACGGCCTCAATACTTCGGTGAGACTGAAAAGGCTGTGAAATTAAAGCTCGTTGTTGATGATTACGACCTTGAAACAAAAAAAAGAAAGAATCGTATTCGTTCCGCGTAGTCAACTCAGCGCTGAGGGGGTTCCGGGCGAATGGATAACAGAACAGAAAGCGCAAGAGTTTTACAATTCGCCTCGAAGTAAAAGCCAATACTCAACGACATGGATTGACGCCAAAGGCAGACAGTATGCAGCAGGACAAACCGCAAAGGAGAAAGCCGCCGCTGCGCAACGTAAAAAGGCTATGGCGAACGGCACACAATCATATAACGCGCTTATCGCGGAAGCAAAGGCGTTAGGGATAAAAGGCGTTCGCAAGGGCATGAAGCGAAAAACCATTCAAGCGAAAATTGATAAATATAAAAGCCAGAGTTAATTCTCCGGCTTTTCGTGCGTGACACGGTATTCAAGAAGCTGTAGAAGATATTCGGGAGGGGACGAAATGCCGCACTCCCAGTTTTCGACTGTGCGGCGCGGGATATTGAAGTGTTTGGCAAAATCTACCTGAGATAGCCCGGTTAAAGCTCGAATCTCCTTGATATTCACAGTGCGCTGTTCTCCTCGCAATACTCGTGAAGTCGATTGAACTGATATACTGTGCAAATCCAGTCAACTGGTGTACCGGGGAATATGGTGGTCGTTGCGCAGTTTTTAAGCCAGTCTGCGATCTCTTCAACAGTGTTGTTTTCAATGATGTACTGAACTTCCGCCGCGTCCTCGCGCGTTTTTCCGTGACTATCACGATGAGAATTGACATATGCCACACGCTCTTTTTTGGTTAAATGACAAAAACGATTCATTGTTAAATCTCCTTGTTTGTTATTACCACCTATTAGGTGGTTACAATGCAATAATACCACCTAATAGGTGGTTTGTCAATTACTTTTTTATTAAAAAACAATCATCCCTTAAAAGCGTGACAGAGAGTGCCGCCCGTCGAGGGGAGGACGGCATATAAACCGACCCCAGTTAAAAAAGCTGTTTGCGGGAACAAAATAAATCCGCGCCGCCACTACTCAACGGCGGTCACGCGCACACACAGCGCAATGGTGTAACGGTAACACAACGGTCTTTGACACCGTTATTGTGGGTTCAAGCCCCGCTTGCGCTGCCAGAGGCTGGATAGCGACCAGATGATGTGAGAGTACGCGCAACGCCTCACAGAGAATGACAATGCCCGCTGAAAACGGCACGTTGAGCGGCTAACACGTGATACGCTGCATAGATAATGTGTCGATAATCTAAGCGGGCGGCGCACAAAGAGATATGTTCATTTAGTGGTTATTGCAGAAATGCGATAGCCACTTTTTGATATGCGCTCGACGGAGCGACGAAATAAACGGAATACGTCGACGGACGATAATCGGAGGTTTTTACCAATGGCAGAAGAGATCATAAACGGAAACGCAACCGAAAATAGCGGCAGCACCGAGACTAATCAGACTGAGCGAACGTTTACTCAGGCAGAAGTTGACAAGATCATTGACAAACGCCTCAAGCGCGAGCGCGAGGGTATGCCCACTCCGGATGAGCTTACCAAGTACCGCGAATGGCAGAAAGCACAGGAGACCGAAGCGGACAAGATCAAGGCGCTTACGGACGACAACGGCAAGCTGAAAAAGTCGCTTGACGAGCTGACGGCCAAGAACACGCAGTATGAGCGCGAAAAGTACCTTACGGGCAAGGGCGTTAAGGCGGATGACATTGATTACTATGTCTTCAAAATCGCACAGAAAGTGACGGACGACGTGACTTTTGAGGCGGCAGCGGATGAATACCTCAAGGATTACAAGCCGCGCCGCGCTCGCGTTGATACCGGCGCTTCTTTGGAAAACGGCGGCGGCGGAATGACGCGCAAGCAAATCCTCGAAATTAAGGACGCTGCGGCACGGCAGAAAGCTATCGCCGAAAACTATGAACTGTTTCAGAAAGGATAACTTATGGCTAAAGAAAATCTTACCAAAGCAGCCGATTTTTCCGTATCGGCAAGAGAAATCGACTTTGTAACCCGTTTCGGGCGCAACTGGGAACATCTGCGCGAAATCCTCGGTATCATGCGTCCCATCAAGAAAGCCCCCGGCACTGTGCTTAAGTCCAAGTACGCAACTCTCACTTTGCAGGATGGCAACATCGGCGAGGGCGAAGAGATCCCTTACAGCAAGGCAGAGGTCAAGACCAAGGACTATGCGACCATCACCATCGAGAAGTTCGCAAAGGCTGTTTCCATCGAATCCATCAAGGATTACGGCTATGATGTAGCTGTGCAGATGACCGATGACGAGTTCCTTTTCCAGCTTCAGACCAATGTTACCGGTCGTTTTTACAAGTACCTCAACACCGGCGAGCTTGCGTCTGATGAAACTACTTGGCAGAAAGCCCTTGCAATGGCTATGGGGCGCGTCGTTAACAAGTTCAAGCAGATGCACCGTACCGCGTCTAAGGTCGTTGGCTTTGTCAACGTCCTTGACCTGTATGACTATCTCGGCAATGCTCAGATAACCGTACAGAGCGAGTTCGGTTTCAATTATATCAAGAATTTCATGGGATACGATACTGTGTTCCTGCTTGCTGACGGTGAAATCCAGCGCGGGCGCGTTATTGCTACCCCGGTTGAAAACATCGTTATGTACTATGTCGATCCTGCCGACAGCGACTTTGCCCGTGCCGGTCTTGAGTACACCGTTGACGGTGAAACTCCGCTACTCGGCTTCCACACTCAGGGCAATTACAGCACTGCCGTATCTGAGGCCTACGCGATCATGGGCGTTACTCTGTTCGCCGAGTACATAGACGGTATCGCCGTTGTCGACGTCGACACTACGCCTACTCTTGGCAATCTGACCGTGCAGTCTGCGGCGGGCACCGATACCGGTACGACCGCTATCACCGTAACCCCGGCAAAGGAGAAGAGCACCAACGTTTACAAGTATAAGCTTGGCGCGGCGGCTGAGACTGTCACTTACGGCCAGAACGTGAAGACGTGGAGCGCATGGGACGGCCATAGCGATATCAACGCTGCTGCCGGACAGAAAATCACTGTCGTTGAAGCAGACAGCACTTTCAAGGCACAGAACGCCGGTAACGCGACTGTTTCCGTCAAGACCTGATAACCGGGGGTGAGCGTGATGTATGCTGACTACGTATATTACACGACCACCTATATCGGCAGCGCACTAACCGAAGAGGAGTTTGCCCGTGCAGCAACGCGGGCAAGCTCCTTTCTCGATTATTACACGCGTGGCAAGGCTAAAACGTACACCGGCGACGAGCTGAAAATGTGCTGCTGTGCGCTTGCTGAACAATATCAGATCATCGAGAACGCGCAGACGCAGAGCATGAGCGGCGGCGAGCTGCAAAGCCAGACCGTGGGTGCTTGGAGCAAGACATATAAAAGCGGTACGGAGACGGCAGCGGCAGCGCGTGAGACGCTTGCCGGTATCGTAATGCAGTATCTCGGACACACCGGACTTTTATACCGGGGAGGTGGTTGCTGTGTTCCCGCACACTGTGACTGTTTTTAACGTATGGGAAGATGACGACCTCGATAAGCACTATAACATCACGATACTGCGCGGCGTGTTGCTCGATATCTCCAAGGGCGCTAACATCGCGAAAACGGGTTTGTCAGACGCGGACGCGGCAACTCTCTATATCCCGTTCACCGTCACGGCAGAAAGCACCACGGGCGACGTGAAGCGGTATAAAGAGCCGAAAGCGTTCTATGCGGCTGACAATCCCGGCGAGTTCTGGACGCTCGACAGCGGCGGCGAAAGCAGCTCCACATCAACGTATTTTGCCAAGGGCGAAGTCTCTGAGCAAATGAGCCTAAAGGAGCTGCGGCAGGCACATGAATATGTCTATGATGTGTCCACGGTCGATATCCGTGACTTCGGCGGCGATATGGCGCATTTCCAGGTGGGTGGCAAATGAAAATCATCTTGCACGTTAAGACCATATCCGGCTCGGAGTTCCACAAGGCTTGTAAACAGGCCGAGACGGCGCTTGCGGTACAGGTACTCAAAGATACCCGCCCGTTTGTTCCCGCGCTTACTGGTGTGTTCTCAAACCTTGCGCGCGTGGATAAAAACGAGGTTGTGTATACCGGAGACCAAGTACGCTATCTCTATGAGGGCAAAGTGATGGTCGACGCCGCGACAGGCAAAGGCCCCATGAATATCCCGGATGTCGGCATACGATGGCACAAAGGCGCTACACTCAGGCCAACAGACCGTGACCTCGTTTTTACGACTGACATGCACCCGAACGCACAATCCCACTGGATGGAAGCGTCATATGAGAAAAACGCTGAAAAATGGGCAGCCGACGGAGAAAAGGCGGTGATGTATTACCTTGGACGATAAACAGAAACCTAAAATTTTAGTATCTGCGTCAGAAAACGCAGATGTGAGCCGCGCGGTGCGGAAATGGCTGAATATGTACCCCAATAAACCGCTGTCTAAGCTTGATTTTGAATGGTTAGGCAAGAGCAGCGGCCTTTGTATATCCACTATACAGGCAGCGTACAAAACCAAACAGTTTATAGACGGGACATATCAGGCACAGTATCAATTCAAAATCATTTACCGCACGACGGCGACAGACGCCGACGAGCGTATAACTGCTGACGAGGTGCTGGATAAATACGGCGAATGGGCAGAGCAGAACAGCGGCAGTCTGACCATAGCCGACGGCATTACTGTTAAGAAGGTCAAGCGCGACACGGCGGCGGCACTTTTCGCCCGATATGAGGGCGATGTTGAGGATCATCAGATCCTTTTAACTTTACTTTACGAGGTGATTTAATGGCGGAATACACATTTACCACTACAGCGGGTCAGACCGTAGCGCGTGAGCTGCTTCTCGCTTATCTGAATACCGGCACGAGTTCGGCACCCGTGTGGTCGGTCATTGGCAAGCGCGTGGAGGACAGCTCCGAGGAATACGACTGGTCTACCGAGAGCAAGAAAGACATTCTCGGTGATACCTACGGCACGATGAAGAAGCCTGTTATTACGCAGAGCTTTGAACCGTGCGAGCTGGACAGCGGCGACACCGCACAGCAGAAGATATGGAAGATGGCAGTTGTCGATCAGGACGCTATGGCGCTCGCGGCGCAGGACATGCTTATTGTCCACACTTACGCGGGCTTTGCCGAACGGTACGAGGCTTGCATGGTCGAGGTCACAGGTCTCGGCGGCGAGGGCGGCGGCAGCGTCGGTATGCCTATCAACGTTACATACGGCGGCAAGCGCACTATCGGCAGCGCAGCGAAGAAGTCTGACGGCTCGATAGAGTTCACGGCAGCTTCGGACTAATCAACAGGGGCGCGGTAATACGCGCCCTTTACTTTTTAAGGAGGAAATTATGGCGGAAAAGCTTGTGTTTATGCCCGACGACGGCGTACAGGAGATATCGCTTAACAATAAAGTTTCGGTATGGCTTAACCTTACCGATATAGATTTCGTGGAGCGCGTTTTTAATGCGTTCGACGCGATGGATAAGCAGCAGGAGAAGTATCAGGCGGCACTTAAAAATGAGGCCGACGCAAAGACCGTGTTTGCGACCGCCCGTGCGATGGACGGGGATATGCGCGGACTGATTAACGGGCTTTTTGATTTAGACGTGTGTACGCCGCTCTACGGGCGCATGAACGTATACGCGATGGCGGGCGGTCTGCCGGTGTGGTGTAACCTCATGCTTTGCCTTATAGAGAACATGGACGATACATTCACGGCTGAAAAGAAAGCCACGAACCCGAAGCTGCAAAAGTACCTCGCAAAATTCAAAAAATGATTTACTCATTGCCGGTATCGCTCAACGTGGGCGGCGTTGACCATGCCATTCGCACGGATTACAGGGTCATACTTGAGCTTATAGAAGTCTTGAACGACCCGGATTTTTCTGACGCAGACAAGGCACAAGCGACGATAGAGACGATTTTTCCCGAGTGGGAAACGCTGACGGACTACTCGGAGGCGCTTGAAAAGTGTTTCTGGTTCATAGACCTCGGACAGCCGCACGGTAAGAAATCTGCCCGGCTGGTGGACTGGGAAAAAGATTTCCCATACATCGTCGCGCCCGTTAACCGCGTACTCGGCTATGAATGCCGGTCGGTGGAATATCTCCACTGGTGGACGTTCATGGGCGCGTATATGGAGATCGGCGGAGACTGCGCGTTTTCACAAATCGTGAACATCCGTTCGAAGATGGCAAAGGGCAAGAAGCTTGAGAAGTATGAACGGGAATGGTTGAGACAGAACCGCGATATCGTTAATCTCCCGCAGAAGTACACAGCAGAGGACGAAGAAATGTTAAAGAAATGGACAGGAGGCGGATAAATGGCAAAAGAAATAAGATTTCCGGTAACAATCGACGACAGCCAAGCCGCCAAGGAATTAAATAAGCTTGAGAGCAAAATCGGCAAGCTGAAAGACGGTATAGCTAAGGCCGAGAGTTCCCGCACGCCTATTGTCGAACAGTTGAAAGAGGCGCAGGACGCGGCAGTTAAAGCGTATGCGCGTGTGGAAGATCTGAAAGCGGCTCTTGCGGGGAGTGAGTATAAAACCAGCCCGGAGGGATTAACAGACCCTGACACATTTTATGCTGAGCTGCAACGGCAGTCGGAAATCAAAGCAGAGTTGGCAGAGCAAGAAAAAATCATGCAAGCCAAGGAGCAGGAGGCGCAGAAGCTTGAAGCCGCTGACGCAAAGATACTTGAAAAGTTAGCGCTACAGAATGCGGAGATTGAAAAAGCCCAGACACGCGCCGGTGAGCTGACGAAGCAGATAACCGACGCTTCCAAAGGCGCGGATATCAAGGCCGCTATGGAGGGCGCAAAATCCGCTATACAGGGCGGCGTGAAAAGCATACTCAAGTACGGTATCGGTATCCGCACGCTGTATGTGCTGTTCCGCAAACTGAAACAATACACCATCGAGGCGGTAAAGGCATTTGCCGAAAACGACCCGGAGACCAAGAAAAACATCGACGATCTCAAAGCTTCGCTATCAGCGCTTAAAGGCTCATGGGGCGCGGCATTCGCGCCGATCCTTAATGCGGTCATCCCCGTACTGCAAACGCTTATAGGGTGGCTTGCAAAGGCAGCAAGCGCCATTGCACAGTTTTTCGCAGTGCTGAGCGGTAAAGGCACGTTCAAAAAAGCCATAGCGAACACGGGCAAGCTGTCATCTAACCTCGGAGGCGCGGCGGACAATGCCAAAGAAGCAAAAAAACAACTGATGGGCATTGATACGCTGAATATCATGAACGATACCAACACCGGCAGCGGTGGAGGTGGCGGCAGCGCTGGCAATGCTTTTGACTTAGTGGATGAAGCCGTCAATATGGATTCTTTTACTGGCAAACTTGCCCTTTCGTTCAAAGATGTTTTTCTCGACTGGAATGATCTTACGGGCGAGCAAATCGCCGAAAAGATTATTGCCGGACTTACCGGACTTGCCGGTGGCGTAATGGGCTTTATGATTGGCGGCGTTCCCGGCGCTATTGTTGGCACGCTTGCCGGTTTGTCTATTGGCCTTGTTGCCGATTCTCTTATATTTGACCATGACGGCAATCTAAGTGCAAATGAGATATTCAAAAGCTTGCTATTGCTGCTTATGGGAGTTGCGGGCGGTCTGATCGGCTTTTCTCTTGGCGGTTTTGCCGGTGCGGCGCTCGGTGCGACGGTTGGTGTGGGGCTTGCCCTCGCTGTGCGCGATGTTGGTGTTGAAGTCACGTCTAACTGGTCGGAATCGACACTGCTTGAAAAGTTCGCTATTGTTCTGGGCGGTTTAGCTGGTGGGCTGATTGGCTTTAGCGTCGGCGGTCCAGCGGGGGCGGCTCTTGGCGCAGCAATGGGGATATTGCTCGCCATGACTATAAATAATCTCGATCTTGATAAGAAGTGGATACCTCAAGTGAAAAAGTGGCTGTGGGACGACGGTATCTTAGAAATCCTTGAGGAAGTAAAGTATTTAACAGTCGTGCCTGCAACAAATTTAATAAACGGGATTGTAGATAAGTTTCAAGGGCTTAAAACGAAGCTATCCGGGATAGTTGATCAGATCAAGAATCTGTTTAACTTCCAATTCCAGTTACCGCAGCTGCGCCTGCCGCATATACAAGTACAGTGGCAGGACGCGGGCGCACTCGCTCAGTTTTTCGGGCTGACAAAAATACCGCATCTTAGTGTCTCGTGGTATGCGAAAGGCGGCATTGTTGATGGTGCTACACTCATCGGAGCGGGCGAAGCTGGCAAAGAAGCCATTGTTCCGCTTGAACGTAATACGCAGTGGGTAACGATGGTTGCAAACGAGCTTGCCGACATCATGTTTGACCGCATGACGGATAAGTTCGCCGGGCTGAATATGCGAATGCCCGCCGTTGCTGGCGGCTTTGTCGCGCCGCCTAATGCGTTTTCTTCTGGGGGCGGCTACGGTATATCCCCGGAGCTTGAAAGCAAGATAGACGCGCTTCTCGACCGCCTGAGCGGCAACAACAGACCCATTGAGGTACGGACTACTGTTGAACTTGACAAACGTAAAGTCGGCGAGGCCGTGTACACCTATACCGAAGAGCGGAACAGGGGGCGCGGCAAATGAAGCTTATAGTTAACGGCGTGGATATGCTGCCCTATCTCGAAGGCGGCGGCTATAAGGTCACGCGCGAGGACGGCGACAGCCCGAACGCGGGGCGCACGATGGATTACACTATGCACAGGGCGCGAGTTGCTACGAAGTTTCGCATTGACGCCACATTCAAAGAGCTTTACACCGCCGACGCCGAAATAGTTCTACCGGCGCTCATGCCTGAGTATGTCGAGGTAACTTACACAAACCCGTGGTTAAAGGGTACGCAGATAACCAAGATGTACAACAACACCGGCAGCGCAACGGTGGATACCTCGTTCGGCGACGGGAAAGACCGCTGGATAATCGACGCGCTCGCGCTTGTGGAGAGGTAGAGCCATGCAGAACGCAAGCGCAACATATAAGGAAATCGTCGCCGGTACGCACTGGTTTGAAACCAAACTCGTAATCGGCGACGAATTTTATCTCATAGACGAGAGCCGGAACTATATCACGTTCGGCGGGACGCGTATTTATTACGACTCTGACAGCGGCGGTTACAGTGACAGCATGCTCAAAGAGATAAAGACCACACTGCACCAGTTTACGGATGACAAGCCTATGGTAGGCTGCTGTGTGGCCGCAGAAATCGACATTACGATGATAAAGCCGACAGCCACGATAGCGCGCATGTCGTCGATAAAGCCGTTTATCCGCGCAGTAAACGATACCAAACAAAGCGAGTGGATACCTAAAGGCGTTTTCTATGTGGACACCCGCAGTGACGGCGAGAGTACAAAAGAGATAGTTTTTCACGGCTATGACGCCATGCTGAAAGCTGAAAACGAGTTTCCCACGACCGGGGATATCGGGGAATGGCCGAAAGCGGACATTGAGGTTGTAAAGCTCATTGCCGGTTACATGGATGTGGAGGTAGACCCGCGCACCGTGGAGATCATGCAGCGCGGGTATCCCGTGCAGTATCCGGGCGGTTATGCCATGCGTGAAATTCTCGGTTATATCGCCGGAATGTATGTCGGCAACTTCATAATGTCGGACGATGGCAAATTGAGGCTGATACGCCTCAACGAAATCGGCGTTGAGACGCACTATCTCGTTGAGAATGCCGGTTATATTATCACGTTCGGAGGTGATCGTATACTTGTCTGAGAATGTTTATATAGGGCAGAACGCCGCAGGGTATACGACAACACTGGAGCTGCGGCCGTACACGAAAGTGCGTATCAACATCGACGATGAGACGTGTTACGAGGCCGGGAGCGGCGACAATGTATTAGAGCTTGAATGCCCGTGGGGTACTCAGCAGATGGCCAATGATATTTTGGAGAGTATCAAAGGCTTTGTATATCGCCCGTATGATACAGAATGGGCGATACTCGACCCCACCGCAGAGCTGGGCGACGGCGTGACCATTAATGGGATGTTCTCAGGGCTTTACGCCATCGAGACGAATTTCACGACCATGATGGCGGCACGTATAGCAGCGCCGCAGGAGAATGACGTTGACCATGAGTACCCGTACAAACCTCAGACCGATAGAAAAACCAAGCGGCAGTTTGCCGAAACCCGCGCAAGCCTCAGAGTAAATGCGGCAAGCATTGCGGCAGAGGTGACGGCGAGAGAGGCAAGCGAGAACGAAATGCGGGCGGCGCTTGAGCTACACGCGGAAGAGATAGCGGCACGAGTGACAAAGAGCGGCGGCGACTCTTCTTCTTTCGGCTGGTCGTTGACGGCTGACGGGTTCATTCTTGAAAGCTCCGGACAAACGGTATTCAAGGCATCGAAAAGCGGCATTGACATTACGGGAAAGATAACCGCCACATCGGGCTTTATAGGCAGCAAGGATAGAGGCTTTACTATTACCGAGAACGCGATATATAACCAGCTCTCCGAACTTTACGGCACGGTTAACGGCGTTTATATCGGCACGGACGGTATAGCGCTGGGCGGCGGTAAATTCCGCGTGGACAGCAACGGGCAGTTGTACGCGACTGACGGTACATTCACCGGCAACGTGTACGCAAATCAGATACTCGTCGGCGGCGAGGCCGGATATGTCGAGGGCGATCAGATCGGCTCCGGCACGATAAGCACCGCCAACACAGACGGTTATCTTAACGGAGGTATTGCCAACGGCTACTTTTCAGGGGACGTATTCAGCGGCGCGGCTACCGCAGATTACCTAAAGGCATACACCATCAGAGCGCCGTCTACCGGCCTTTTCTGGAACGATAGAATGGTATACCGGCACGGTTTCACCGTCCACGACGGGGACTTTATATGGACGCTTGACGCGTAAGGAGGAACGATGAATAAGGTTATTTTTGCAGATAATACGGAATATGACTGCGTTTTCTGCGGGCTTGCGACTGTCGGCATATTGTTTATAACTCTGGTCGGGGTAACCACCGCAGAGGCCGCAGTTGTTTTCAGCGATAAGGACAAGGTAAGCAAAATCCGCTACGTTGGCAGCGACGGTAACGAGGTAGTGTTTGAGCATTACATAAAGTTCGAGTATATCGTCAACGAGCCGACCGGCGGCGTAAGAGGCGCACTGAGACAGCAGTATGCAAGTGAGGTACAGAACAATGGTTGAGAAACTAAAGCAGATATACGCCGTTATCGGCACTCTCAAGGTAGAGGGCTGGGAGAATTATGAGAAGCTTGTGTATATTAAGCTCCTCATTGATAAACTCATAAAAGAAACGGAGGAGCGCAATGGCTGACAAAACCGTAAATGAGCTGCCGAGAGCTTCAACAGTTACGACAGCTGATTTATTCGTACTCGAACAGGCGGGACAGGCAAAGTCGCTCACCGGGCAAGTCCTCATAAATGACCTTGCGGCGGCGCTCGATGGGCATGGCGGCATTTCAGATATCACGCTCAACGCAGATTACACGCTCACAATAACGCTTGCGGACGAGACGCAGGTAACCACCACCAGCATACGCGGCGCGACGGGGGCAAAGGGCGACAAAGGCACGGACGGGCGCGCTATTACCAGCGTTACAAAAACCAATACCTCCGGGCTTGTGGACACATATAAGATACAGTTCTCTGATAACACAAGCACCAATTTCACCGTCACAAACGGCTCGTCTATCAAAAGCATTGCAAAGACTGCCACGAGCGGGCTGACGGATACCTATACCGTCACTCTGACGGACAATACCAAATCCACCTTTACCGTGACAAACGGCAACGGTATCGCGTCCGTCACCCTGCAAAGCGGCACACACGCGGCAGGAACGACCGATACATACAAGATAACTTTCGATAACGGGCAGTATACCACGTTCTCCGTGTACAACGGGCAGAACGGCTCCGGTGCGGTATCTACAGTGTGCAGCAAGGCCCCTGACGCGACGGGCAATGTTGCTCTTAGTGCCGATGATGTCGGCGCGAGGGCTGATACATGGACACCTACGGCGGCAGACGTCGGCGCAAGACCGAGTACATGGACACCCACGGCGGCAGACGTCGGAGCCATTCCGAATACAGACGCTGCTGTCACCGGCGATAAGATAGCCGTAGGGGCGGTGAGTGCAAGGTACGCCGTGACTATTCCCACATCACCTTGGGCGCGATATAACAGCGATAGTGCTAATGCGTGGTATACGGATATAACGGTCTCCGGCGTGAAAAGCACCGACCGGGGAGACCTCTTTCTCCAGCGCGGCATAAGCAGCAACGCGACGCCGTCTCTTGCGGCCTTTGAGCAAGACGCGGAGAACTTCGCGCACATCGTCGCGGCGAACATCACGGCAGACAATACGCTGAGAGTCTTTGCCGACGAGATACCGGCGAATAACATATCCTGCTTTTTGAGGGTGGTGAAGAAATGAGCGACGTAGCGATACATCACATCGGCGGCGGGGGCGGGAGCGCCTATGCCTTTGTTATCGTGAACTATCCCGTAGGTTCCACCGTAACTTGCACAAATTCCTCCGGCAATAAGGATTTGTCAGCCACGCAGAAGCTTTTCTATATAAAGAAAGGCACTACGAGCTGCACGGTGACGGCCACTCTCGGCTCACAGTCTACCTCGGCGACAGTTACCGGAATTACCGAAGGCAGCTCCAAAACCGTAACGCTATCTTATGAGTTGGTGCTTTTTGAAAACGGCGAGCTATCGGCTGCACTGGGTGCGCTGAACAACAAGAGCCTGACCACTTACGCGATAGAGGACGGTAAAATTACCTGCGCAAAAACCGGCAGCAACACGGGAAATCGCACTGGTTACGGAAGCTTCACGCTTCCGGTAGACCTGACCGGAAGAACAAATCTGTGCATTACGGCCTCGTCCTATAACTATCCCACTTATATAAAATTCGGTGTGTCGGCTGTCGGTGCAGATACATTTGCAGCGTCTCAGTCGAAAACGAAAACCGAGTCCGAGACGCTCACAATCCCCGTGTCCTCTTTCGATGGCACTTATGATATTCTGATTGAAGTGACAGGCATCGGAGATTATAGCATCGGCGCACTCACGACTACGACGTACATAGAAAAAATGTGGCTTGTTTAAGGAGGTATCGCGAATGACTATTTACCTTGACGCTGATTATAAGTGCCACACTTCCAATGATGGCACCATGACGGAAGTAGAAACTGCCTTTTTTGATGGCAAGTGCAAAACCTTTATAGAGGGCTACAGATATGTACCCGCTGGCGAGGTGTGGACGCGCGAAGACGGCATGGAGTTCCCCGGCGAGATGGTTTCTCCGTGGAGGGAATACACGCTGCTGAGCGAGTTTCAGGCACAGTATGAAGAACTGCTTGCTGAACAGGAGGACATGCAAGCCGCTCTTGCTGTGTTGGAGGTGAATAACGAGTGAGCTATTTTGAGAACGCAAAGATACTTAAAGCCGAAATTGACGCTAACCGCAAAACTGTCCAACAAGTTACAGACGCTGGTGGTATTCGGAAAGAAATCACACAATCGGATAAAATCGGCTTTGACTGGCGTGTTTTCTATGTCAACAACATAGCCGTGCGAAAAGATTATATTGAGCAGGAAATCCCATACGGAACGGCAGATAATCCCATCATATGGAAAGAGGGCATGAGCCTTATTCAAAACGCATATTACACGCATGGCGGTGTTCGCAAGGTATGGACGGGCGAAACGGGGGCCATGGCGGTATGGGATGATGATAACTTCGTTGAGTTTTAAGAGAGGTAACATAATGGACGATGATGAAAAGAGCCTCTCCGGGCTTATAACGGAGGACTAAGGAGGACAGCATGATAAAAGGCATAGACGTTTCCCATTGGCAGGAAGATATAAATTGGTCAGCAGTAAAGGCTTCCGGCGTTGAATTCGCCATCATTAAGGCTGGAGGTTCTGACGCTGGCTTCTACAAAGATAGTAAATTTGAACAGAACTACAAGGGCGCGAAAGCAAACGGCATACCCGTGGGCGCGTATTACTTTGTGGGCCGAAACTGCACGTCCTATGAGGACGGTGTGGCCGACGCTAAGAGGTTCGGGGAAATCCTCAAGGGCAAGCAGTTTGAGTACCCGGTGTACATAGACCTTGAGGCTACAAGCATAACCGATAAGTCCGGGGCAACATGGGGATGTCTCGGGTTCGTTGAGACAATGGAGAAAGCAGGATACTACTGCGGCATCTATGCCTCGGACCTCTCCGGTTTCTGCGACCGGCTCGACATCACAAAGCTCGACAAGATAGACAAGTGGGTGGCGCGTTACGGCTCAAAACCTACTTACGTCAGAGAGTACGGAATGTGGCAGTCAAGCGACAGTGGCAGGGTGGACGGGATATCCGGCAACGTCGATACGGACGAAGCTTACAAGGATTATCCCGCGCTCATAAAGGCGGCGGGGCTGAACGGCTTCACGGCAATGCCGCAGGAGGACGAGAGCAATCTCAAAGCTGAGAACGCGAAGCTCATGGATAAGCTCGCGCGAATTATGGCTATCATCAAAGAATAAAGGAGTGACAACGATGAGATAAAGAAACCCCAATATAGAAAAAGAACAGAACGGAGATAAGCATGTACATTACATGGCAATCTATCATTACCGCCGGTGCGGTCATTGCTGCCGTCATGGCGATTTTGGCCTACTACAACAAAGGTTTACACTGGGTAGACCGCCAAAACCAGCAGGACGCAGATATCAAAGCCCTTAAGGAGGAGCAGACGTTGCTTACATACGGCGTGCTGGCTTGTCTTAAAGGACTTAAAGAACAGGGGTGTAACGGCCCCGTCACAGAAGCAATCAACAAAATAGATAAGCACCTTAACCAAAAGGCGCACGAATGAAGAAATGAGGTATAAATATGTTCAAACTTAAAGACTCTGTTTACGATGTACTCAAGTGGGTTGCGCTCATATGTCTCCCGGCGCTCGGTGTTGCTTACTCCGCCCTTGCCGGAGTGTGGGGCTGGCCGTATGCCGATGAGATCGCGCGTACCGTGAATGCCGTGTGTGTGCTGCTTGGCGCGCTGCTGGGCATATCTACCGCAGAGTACAACAAGACCAGATAATAAATCCTTGTAAACCGACATTACGGAGGAGACATGAGAGAATCCGTAAAAGAGTTCTGCCGTATCAATGGCCTCGGCGACGTTACCGCCGAGATACTTTATGACGCATACATAGGGAGTGAGGCCAACGACAACAGCAGAGATAAAGAACAGCTTGACTACACCGGGGGCAAAGAACAAATTACAATTCCCGCGAGAGCTGAGAGAGCAATTTGAAAGGGATTGCGGTTTTACCGATGAGGAGCTAAAAATATTTCGTATGAGGGCGCGAGGGATGAGCATTCTTCAAATTTCCTTTGCGCTCCAAACGGGCGATGAGTTATACGGCACGGAGAAAGTCGAGCGCCGTATACGGAGCATAAAAAACAAAATAGCAGACGCAATTGATGGATAAGTGATGTGTATTTGAGGGCTGACCGATGGGTCGGCCCTCTTTTTTTATGCGAAAATATCCGTAGAAAGGATGTGACGCAATGGATTACCCACAGTATTACCAGTCTCCGCAACAGCCACAGCAACAGTTCTACGGCGGCTATCCGCGACCCGCACAGCAGATACAGCCGACAGCGCCGGGATACGTCTGCAAGCCCGTGACGAGCCGTGAGGAGGCCGTAGCGACAAGCACGGACTACTTTTCCCTCGGCGTGGTAATGCCGGACTTGGGGCATGGCATGGTATATCTCAAACGCTTTAATCAGCAGACCGGCTCATCTGACTTTTTCGAGTTCCAGCGGTACATACCGGAGCAGCCTGCGCCGGTGGAGTATGCGACAAAAGCCGACCTTGACGCGCTTCGGGCGGAGCTGGCACCTAAAAAGAAACGGAGGATAGACGACGATGATGAATAACCCAGTGATGGGGCTGATAAACCTTGCCCGCAGCGGTGGTAATCCAATGGCGCTTATACAACAGATGGTGGGACAAAATCCGCGAATGCAGCAGGCATACAGCATGATACAGGGTAAAACCCCGGAACAACTTAAACAGATGGCCGAGAACATGGCGAAAGAACGCGGCATGACCGTTGAGCAAGTCGCCAAAAACATCGGTTTAATGTAACAAAACATCCTATCAGTTTTGCGCAGGTCTTGATAAAAACTGCCCCCGGATGAATGCAGACGGGGCGCGCGACCCGTATGTAAATAAACTGATAGGAGATTTTTCTATGGCAGACGATTTTATGAGCGGATTCCTCGCCGGACAGGGCGACGGCAATTCCAACCGCGGCGGGATGTTCGGCGGCGATGGATGGTGGGCTATCATCATCTTCGCACTGATTTTCGGCTGGGGTAATGGCGGCTGGGGCGGAAACGGCAACGGCAGCAACGGCGGCGGTGTAGTTGACGGCTATGTGCTTACCTCCGACTTTGCGAACATCGAGAGAAAGCTTGACGGCGTGAACAATGGTATCTGTGACGGCTTCTATGCGATGAACACCGGTATGCTCAACGGCTTTGCCGGGGTAACACAGGCGGTCACGAGCGGCTTTTCAACGGCGGAGCTTTCCCGCGCAAATCAGCAGGCGGCGCTTATGCAGCAGCTGAACGCTATGCAGCGTTCGGCGGATAACTGCTGCTGCGAGAACCGCGCGGCCATCGCACAGGTGCGCTACGACATGGCAACACAGGCGTGCGACACGCGCAACACCATCCAGAACGTAGCACGAGACATAACCGATAACCAAAATGCAGGAACGAGGGAAATCCTTAACTTCCTCACTCAGAGCCGTATACAGGGCCTTGAGAGCGAAAATCAGGCGCTCAAACTCGCGGCGTCTCAGGCGGCACAGAATAATTACCTTGTGTCGACGCTTCGCCCGTCGCCTATACCGGCTTACCAAGTCCAAAATCCGTATTGCTGCAATACCAACGGTTGCGGTGGCTGCGGCGGCTATTAAACAAAGCTGATATCGGGGCGGACAATCCCACCCCTGAAAGGAGATTACTATGGCATGTAAACCCGTATGTCAGCTTTGCAAAAGGCTGATACTCAGTCAGGCGATAACGTTTACCGGCGGTAACGTAGTTGTTAACCTCCCGGACGGCAGCTATACCAACGGCGAGAAATACTGTATCGTACTGGCACAGTCCATTCCCGCGACAGCGACGATAAATGCGCCGGTAGTGTTTACCATCGGCACAGGGACTACGCAATTTCCGCTGACTAACCGCTGCTGCGCACAGGTAACAGCGTGCGGAGTGCGGACGCGGACAAAGTACAGTACCATCGTTGTTACAAGCGCGACGGGCGCGGCGTTCCGCATGATCGGAAACCCGTGCTGCTCACCGAGTAATAATCTTGCCGCAGTTGACGCGGCGACGGGAGGTGCAACAGCATGAGCAGAGCTGATAGGATAATGAGAATGCGCGAATATCAGCCGCCACAGGATAGATTTCGCGACAATAGAGGCCGTGAGCATTACGACAACGGCCGGTATGCCCCGCGCAATGAGTATCGCGACAACTACCAGGATGACTACTATGATCGCCGCAGAATAGGCTTTGACTATGACGCGCCACGCATGGGCGACCCTGTGAGCCACAGCGGAGAATACGCGCGAGGCTATGGCAGCGCTATGTATAGCGGCATGAGCCGTGAGATGGCAGATGAATGGATGCGGGACCTTGAGAACGAGGACGGTAGCAGAGGCGCACACTGGAGCTACGATCAGACGTCAAATCTTCTTGCACAGAAGAAATACGACTGTGACCCGATAGAGTTCTACGTTGCGATGAATATGCTGTACTCGGACTATTACAAGGTTGCAAAGAAATTCAACGTCAACAACACGGAGTTCTACGCCGACCTCGCAGAGGCTTTTCTTTGCGATAAGGACGCGGCAGACGACAAACTCATGAGATACTATGAGTACGTTGTAGACTAAGCAGAGAGCGGGGTATATCCCCGCTCTTTTGTGTTAATAGTACGTTGATAATAGAGAGAAGCCGAAAGAAATAGAACGCAATAGAAAAATGACGAGTTTTGCACAATCTACTGCAAAACTCGTCATTTCAGCGCACATTTGGTGGAGATAAGCGGGATCGAACCGCTGACCTCTTGAATGCCATTCACGAAAAATACACCTATTTTCAATGGTTTGCGGGCTTTTGTTAATAGTACGTTGATAATAGGAACATATCAAAATATAGCTCTTCAAGAGCTTATTCAAGAGATACTATCAACGCCGTTATCAACATCACAGCGCGTCGGTTATCTTCCGCAAGTCCGCATAGCTAACGTCTTGATAATATCTGAGCATTTCATCACTCGTATGCCCGATGAGGGCGAGCTTGTCACGGTCGGCTCCGGGGGCGCGCTTCATCAGCGTGGCGAACGTATGGCGGCAGCTGTGCGGCGTGTATGTGTAAAATTTCTTCCCGTCGCGCTCGACGATGGGGTTATCTATGCCGCACTTCTCAAGCACAGAATAAAACAGCTCACGATACCGCGCCGGAGTAAACGGTCTGCCGTCCTCATCTACGAACACCGCGCCGCCTATCTTATCCTTTACCGCCGCGTCAATGTACGGCTGAATCTTCGGCGAGACGGTGACAGTGCGGTCTGTCCCGGCTTCCGTTTTCGCGCCGCCGATGAATGCCCGTTCCTTGCGATTATAATTCGCCGCGTCGAGCGCTACAAACTCAGCCGGACGAAAGCCGAGATAGCATTGGCACAGCACGATAGACGCGCCAAAAACGCCGTCTGCGTGCTTCTCAAGCTTTGGTATGGCGTCATCCGGCAAAGCGTTTTTCGTGCCGCTATCGCCGCTCACAACAAGGTACTGCCCCATGTTAAGCGTTACATAGTGCCGGGGGATAGCGAATTTATAGAGCAAGCCGCACAGCGCTTTCATGTTTTCTTTCGTGCGTCTGCCCTTGCCGCACTCGTCAAGGCAGTCTTGCAGATCGTCAATATCTATGTCCGAGATATACAGACGATAGACCGGCTCGAAATACTTATACGCCGCACGGTAACAATCCATTGTAGACTTCCCGGCGCGGTGGGTCGGCTGCCATGCCTCATATATCTGCTTGAACGTCGCCTGTTTAGGCTTTTCGCGCGGCGCAAGCTTTAGAATGGGTAAATACGTCACCGCCTCTTTCTTGGTCTTAAAGCCGCCCTTAGTGCGCGAGACAATGCGCGTCTTGCCGTCGCTGTCATCGGAATACTCTATCGTTACCTTTGCCGTCCACGTCTTGCCGCGCTTGTAAACCGTTCCGGTGCCATTGCCCCGGCTTTTCGCTGCGCGCTCTTCAGGCTGCTGCTTTGCGCCGCAAAACATACAGTATTTGCTTATGTCGGGGATCTCTTCTTTGCATTTTCGGCATTGCATAACATCACCTTATAACAACGCCCCCGGTCTAACGACTGGGGGCTATTTTATTTCTTAAACAAAAACCGTAAGGCATAGCCGATGGCGGCAAGTGCCGCAATAACAAGCAGCACAAGGAAAACAAAGAACACGGATACTCCCGCCGAACGAAAAAGACCGGCATTGAGAATATGGGCATCAAAAACCATATAGCCTATAACCACCAAGAGCAAAAGCACCGATACAGATGTGAGAGCGCCGACAATAGTACGGGCGGTTTCGAGCCGCTTGTCTTTCTGCTCGTCAACAGCGGCGCTAAGCTTCGCATCACCTATGAGTCGAGTGTTATCAAGCTCTAACTCATGGATGCGCTGTTGCTGCCCCTCCGGGCTATCCATCGGCTTCTCAAGGCCGAAAAGCTCATCAAGCGACAGGCCAAGAACTTTGCAAAGCGCGGCGGCGTTATACAATAGGGGATTGACCTGCTTCCCGGCGCTGATATTGTTTACCGCTGACTTTGGTACGCCGGATTCGTCGATCAGCCTTTGCAGAGTGTAGCCCTTGCTATCCTTTGCTTCCCTTATTCGGCCCTGAAAAGCGTCACAGTAAGGCTGCAATTCCTGAATAGCAGACACGATTTTACATCTCCTCGAAAATTTTTCACAAAATATAGAGCTGTTTTAACGACTTAGCCGTATAGATATTTTGCGCTGGGTCTGCTACTATAAAAGCGTAGCAGATAAGTCGGTTTACAAGGTATCTGTTACAGCCCCGGCAGAGGTTGCCGCCAATGCCGGGGCGCTCTGATAAATCAATCACGGCATAGCAATAATTGATACTTCATAGCTCGTCATATCTTCTTCCGTTATAAATCTCCCAAGGGAGTTATCATAGACTTCAAAGTTAGCAGTTCCATTAGCCGGGACACCATCACAAAGGCCAAAGATAACGCCTATTGGCATACTGTCACGGAAGAGTGTAACATAGACAAATGCGTTATTAACCCTTGTGCCAATTGAGTTGTTTATATTAAGGTTGAAAACAAAACCTCTGCCCTCTTCAAAAAAGTATTCACAGTTTGCAATTTCAAGTTGCGCAGGGGAGTATGATGTTTTACTAACTTCAAAAAACGGAGCTGCGGTGAGTCTCTCAGCAGACAAATATGACGGCTCATTTGTAGGCGTGATATAACTGATATATGATGTTTCACCGGGAGCGAGGTAATAAGGCAGATAATAAGCTGACGGGCTTTCGATCACTTTGCCGTTCTGGTCAGCGATATCATAGTACCCATTAGTAAAACTGATGGCCTCGTCACTCGTATTTTTCACGGCAAAAATCACCTGAACATAGGCGCATACATCCGCTACCTTCTCCTCTGGGATGACCTTGCAAGAAGTATATGTAACCTCGTAGGTAGGTTCACTTTCTATAGCCGGTTTTGGCGTTTCTTCGGCAGTGTCGGGAACTGCTTCAACTGGGTCGTCTGTAGTCAATGCCGCAGGCGACGCGCCGCATGCGCAGAACGAAAAAATGAGAGAAAATGCAAGTAGACACGTCAACCGTCTTTTTACCATGATTATTACCCCTTTTCATTATATAGTTGAATTTTTTGAAAGCTGTGAAAGTTTTTCACCGTCCCAAAGAATAACTTTTAATTCTTCCGCCGCGATCTGAGCGGGCCTTGTAAATACGCTATTGGTTGCGACTATCGCCACATGAGCGCTGTACATCGTCTTTGCTGCGTGAATTTGATACACCGCCTCAATCCCTACCGGAGAAGAATAATACTTGCACTGGAACACATATTTAACACCGTCTAAAGTTGCGATAACATCAGCGCCGAAGTCCCCGGTTTTCTTCGTTACTTCAACGCAAGCGTACCCGTTCTTTTCGAGAAGCGCGGAAAAATACTGCTCAAATTCAAGGCCGGTCATTCCTTGAAATGTATCCTGCGCTTTTATGAACACCTCAACCTTTTTACGCAGTTCCTCAAAGGCGGTTTTCTCATCTTTTTCTCTCAGTTTTACCCAATCGAAAACACGGCGCTCCAAATGGTTAAGCTCTTGTTCGTAGCGCTCCATTTGTTCTTCAGTTCTTATCGCTCTGGAGACTGATAAAATTTGGTTTTCTTGATTTTTTAGCTTTTGCTCATACGCATTTAATGATTTTTCCCGTTCATCAAGCTCGTCTTTTCTTTCGGCCAATTCATCGGCTCTTCCTTTAAGCGTTTCCGCGTAAACTTGAAGCTTCTCCCGATATTGCCGTAGCCGTATGAATTGGCGGATGTTATCTTCAATCGCCGGTTTTTCAACCGCCTGAGTCGGCGTTTCAACCGCTTGCGGCGGGATGAGAGCTACCGTGTGTCTCTTTGCGTATAATCGTAAGACGAAATAAGCGGCCACGCAAGGAATGCCGAACATGCAGAGGATAATAACTATCGCCCAAAACCCATCTGCCCCGTCTGGAGCAAGGTTCGCGAAAGCGATTGTCATGCACAGAGACGTGACAGCGTAAACCAAAAACGCCAACCAGAACCGCTTTATATCCTCTTTCAAAGCGCACCAACCTCACACCGCTGTGTATTTATGAACAATCTATGTCTATAGCCAATATTACTATTATGTTTTGTAAAAATCAAGAGAAACTTGTCGAAAAATATAAAAAAGGAGGCGGGGAGTTGGAAAAAGAGCGAAAGATACTGATAGAAGAGATAGAAAAACTGTTGAAAAGCCTGACCTATGAGCAGTTGCGGTCAGTGTACATATTCACATTGCAGAAAATTAAATAGTGCGAATATGGGAACAAGCCCGGTGCGGAGTTAATCCGTGCCGGGCTTGTTCATTTTATCGGCAAGTTTCTTATCAGCAAGTTTTTGGAAAAAATTTGCAAGTGCGCGCCATTCATCAGCAGATGTTTCCGCCATGAGTTCAACAAGAAGCTCTTCGATATCTGAAAGTTTGCCGCCTGATAATTGCCCGACGTATTCATCAATCATATCTTTGCGAGACTTAGGCGCGAACGGCTCACCGACGCCTGTACGTAGCCATACCTCGTCAACCGAAAAAATACGGCAAATATCTGAAATGGTGCGGTCGCTGGGGATGCGGTCGCCCTTTTCAATCATCCAGATGAAATTCTCGCTCATGTTCAGCTTTTCCGCAAATGCTTTCTGCGTAAGCTTTTTTTCTGTGCGAACAAGTCGAATCCTGCTATTGATCGTATCCGTGTTATCACCTCCATGTACACATGATACACCATGAGCCTATCTATGTCAAGGAAAAAACCAAACGAATATCGAAAAAACAGCTTGACAAACCTAACAACGTGGTGTATATTAGCATTACAAGTTAGGCGATAAGCCTAACCGAAGTAAGCCCCGTGAACTGCTAGAAACGCACAGGAACCGGCCTTGAAACAAACTCAGGAGCGGGGCAAATGAAAAGGAGAAGAGAAAATGAAAATGCTTTATACAGTGCACACATCATTCGATGCGCGTGATCCTGAGACCGGATATATGCGGGGCTGGAGCGTTAAGGAAAAGATTGAAGCTCCGGACAAGCTCACCGCAAAGACCATTGCATGGCGGCACATCGCAGACAGCGGAGAATATAGCTTCGTAACGTTCAAAGCCCAGAACGCCAGAGCGTCAAGCAGAAAGTGATAAAGGAGGGCAAGAAGATGAAAGAAATATCCATGGTCGACTATATCAAGACCTATTGCGACGGCAAGTACAGCAATTTCAAGCTCAAAGTGGCAAGGCTTAAACAAGTACCGTTTTACGATATCACGTATTACGAAGATACGGAACGCGGGCTGCTTGTGGTAGATGAGTTCTATATCGGAGATTAAGCCGAAACGGTCTAATGACCGTCTGCCGGGGATGACCTACCGGCACTGATGATGGCAGGTTACAGGAGGTGAAAACATGAGCGAACAGGAAAAGAAAATCGCAAAGGAAGTCATAGACACCCTGCGTCAGATACCGCCCGATGGCGCGGATTACGTGCGCGGGTACTTGCAGGGCAGGCTCGATGGGCTGAAAAAAGAAAAGGAGGATGAACAATGACAAGCACACCCGATAACAACGGCGCATTCGGCGGAGTTGTAGCCGTGTGCCCAAAGGCGGACATAGAAAGAGACGAACTGCGCAAACTCGTTGCACAGTACACGGACGAGCTTTTGAAGCGCGCCATTGCCGCAGGGATAACGGAAAAGAACGAACCGACAGAACCCGACGAGGAATACCGCAAGCTCATGAACTCGATACTCCCTCGCCCCAGCAAAATCCTTGAGGGGATAAATCTGCTGTACATGACGGACATCGACCGCGCCAATGCACGGATGCGGCAATATTTTGAAGCGGTGCAGAAAATCCCGAGTATGAACGAGCAGCTGGCGCAGTGCTACGCAATGTTGAAGTGCTTGGGCGTTGGCTCTTTTGGATGCCTCCCTTTATGGGCTGCGTAACGACGGAGGGGAAATCATGACCATCAAAGAGTTAGAGGCGATGGACAAGGCCACCATATCGCCTAAAGAGGCGGCAAGCGTACTCGGCTGCATACCGTATTACCTCAACGTTAAGGCGCGGGCAGGGACGCTTGAGTTTCCGACGTTCTTCTCCGGCAACCGGCTGAAAATCCTGCGAGAGCCGTTTATTAAGTGGGTAAGGGGCCGTTAATGAGAGTCCCTTGCTATGGCTGCACAGAGAGGCGCGCCGGTTGCCATGCGCGGTGCGAGAGATACGCCGAGTTCAGTAAAGAATGTCAACGCATAAACGATGAGCGCCGCAGGATAAACCTGAGCGACTCGGAGGACATCATTATAAAGGGTGTCATGAGACAGAGAAGAAGGCAAAGATAAAAGCCGCCCCCCGGAAGCGACCGGGAAAGCGGCAATGAGTATGTCAACTAACCACAGTATAAACGAAAAAAAGGAGTATGTCAACAATGAATGAGAAAGGCTACAAAGCATACAACCCCGGCTTGATATGCCGAGGGCATAAGTACGAGGAGGATACCGTTTACAAGAAAAACGGTCATGGTATCTGCTGCTCCGGCGTTACGCACTACTGCGTTAACCCGTTCGATACGCTTGACTATTACCCGCTTATTCAGCCGGACGGGCAGTTCAGCGAGTTTACAACGGTAGAGGCAATCGACGAGCCGGTTACAGATGACGGGCGAAAGTTCGCGACGAGTACCATTAGGATAGGTTTCAAACTGGGCCTTAAGGGCTTTATTCAGGCTTGCGTTGATTTTCTTTACGAGAAAACGATAAAGGGAATGCCGAAGCCGGAAGATGTTGATGTTAGCTATGCCGCGAAGATAGGCAGCTCCGGCGGTGCCGCGCAGATAGGCAGCTCCGGCAGATACGCGCAGATAGGCAGCTCCGGCGATG
>ERZ1034962.201-NODE-201-length-34006-cov-25.385379_pt1 | contig 34006 bp, 29 predicted proteins | sample MGYA00520696_ERZ1034962 | MGnify/ENA primary metagenome ERZ1034962 (study PRJEB33766, sample SAMN09781770) | gut metagenome | biome: gut microbiome | host: Homo sapiens | place: Madagascar | study: EMG produced TPA metagenomics assembly of the PRJNA485056 data...
AGAGCACTGTGTTGATAACGCAGGGGTCCGAGGTTCAAATCCTCGTGTTCCCATATTTGGTATTCATTGCATAGGAGATACACCTGTTCCCATGTCGAACACAGAAGTTAAGTCCTATAACGCCGGAAGTAGTTGGGGGTTGCCCCCTGTGAGATAAGGTAGATGCCAAGTATTGCGGATTAGCTCAGTTGGTAGTAGCGCATGACTGTTAATCATGATGTCGTCAGTTCGAGTCTGACATCCGCAGTCCCAAGACAATCTAAGGGTTGTCTTTTTTTATTTTATATGCAAATATGAAACCGCTAACTCTTTTACTTGAAAAAGACCTCGGAACATGTTAGTATATGTATATAGAAAAGCACTGGAATGTGCGAGTTTACTCAAATTTTTGACCGACTATATTTGTATTGCATAGGGGTTCAAGAGACATTCGATAGCGTTAAGACTCTGAATAAAGTAAGAGCAGCTGATCTGAAGCGAGAACACCCACCTGGCTTCTTGGCGGGTTCAATACTGGAGTAAGCATACGGCATTCAATCAGTGTTTTTTTTGTGCATTTATAAATATTTTTTTATACTCCTGGTTCTTCTCTTAGTATCTGTCGTTATCGGTTTAAGAGGCTATAAAACGCCTTTATAAGCTTTCTTAACTTGGTTCATATATCATTTTACTATAGTCCCTAAAAGACGCAGAATGAGCTTATATGGAGCTGTGAAGAAGGGGTGAAATAAATACAAAAATTCTTGCATTTTTTACTGAAAGTGCTATACTAATAAAGTAAGTTATTACATGTGAATAGCCTCCTTAGCTCAGTTGGTAGAGCAGTAGACTCTTAATCTATGGGTCGCAGGTTCGAGCCCTGCAGGGGGCACTATAAAGTAAACAGTCTCGTCTTTTTGACGAGGCTGTTTTTTATTATATCGAATGAAGATGAGCAAGTCATTTTACTAATGGTATGTTATCTTACTTATCTGAGCAATAAACAGTCTTTGGTGTAGAAGCCATAGGATAAGTCTCTTGACAAAGATAGACCTCTGCCTTTACAATATAAGAATGAAGAGTGTTGAAACCCGTGGGCTTGTCCTGTATACTAAAAATTATCGTGAAAAGGATAAGTTGGTTAAAATTTTTACCGAGTCTTTTGGTAAGCGCATGTTTTTTGTTAAAAATTTTGCGCGTTCTAAATATGCCAGCAGCCTACAAAACTTTACGGCTGCAAGTTTAATGGGAACAATCAATGATGAAGGTTTTTCCTTCCTTGATGATGTGAGTGAAGCTGTAACTTACAAGCATATCAGTGAGGATATTTTCCTCAATGCTCATGCGTCTTATATTATTAGTCTAGCCGATGCAGCAATTCCGGATAACCAATATGATTCCTCTCTTTATGCTTTCGTGATTAAGTGTATGGACTTGTTGGATCAAGGTTTTGATAAAGAAATTATTACCAATATTTTCGAAATCCAAGTTTTAAGTCGTTTTGGAGTGGCTCTAAATTGTACGGAATGTGCTTTTTGTCATAGTAAGCAAGGTCCCTTTGACTACTCCTATAAATTCAACGCCTGCCTTTGCAAAAATCACTTTGATGAGGACATGCGTCGTTTACATCTGGATCCTAACGTCCTTTATTTGGTTCATCTTTTTCAGGAAATATCTTTAGATCAACTCGAAAAAATATCTGTTAAAAAAGAGATGAAGGAGAAGATACGTTTATTTATTGATGGTATCTACGACGAGTATGTCGGTATTCATTTGAAATCTAAAAAGTTTTTAGATGGCATGAAAGATTGGGCCGACATAATGAAAGAATAAAAAAAAGCATTCCTACGAATGCTTTTTTATTTCTTTTAAACGTGGATAGGTAATCCATCAGCAATTTCAGCTGTATCCATGATTGCTTCACCAAGTGTTGGGTGAGGTTGGATAGTCAATGAAATGTCTTTTGAAGTCAAACCATTTTCGATAGCTAGGGCAAGACCTGAAATCAAGTCAGAAGCTCCAGGACCAACGATTTGAGCACCGATAACGGCACCTTCTTTGTTCTCTGTAATCAAACGGATGAAACCAGTTGTATCGTCCATTGAGATAGCACGTCCGTTAGCCGCAAATGGGAATTTGCTGATTTTAACTTGATCCATGCGGTCTTTTACAGATTCAGGTGTTTCACCTACAGTAGCCAACTCTGTTGTTGTATAAGCAACAGCAGGAAGGGCGATATGCAAGTCAACAGCGTCTTCTCCGCCTGCAATGGCAGCAGCAGCAATCTTAGCTTGGAAAGATGCTTTGTGTGCGAGCATTGGGCCAGGAACAACGTCACCGATAGCATAGATGTGTGGTACAGAAGTTTGGAATGAGTCGTCGACTTCGATAAGGCCACGATCTGTAAGTTTAACGTCAGTGTTGTTAAGACCTAACATGTCAGTGTTTGGACGACGACCTACAGATACGAGTAAGTAGTCACCAGTAACAGTTTGTTCTTTACCATCTACTTCGAAAGTCAAGGTAACGTCTGTGTCTGTTTGAGTAGCTGATTTTGCCATAGCAGAAGTATAGATTTCTGAACCGGCAGTTTTTACACGGTTAGCAATGATGTCAGACATTTCTTTGTCAAAGCCATTCAAGATGTGATCTAAGCCTTCAACAATAGTAATTTTAGAACCTAACATACGGTAGGCACCACCAAGTTCAGAACCGATAACACCACCACCAACGATGATCAAATGTTTAGGAATTTCCTTAAGGTTAAGCGCACCTGTTGAATCAATAATGCGTCCGCCGTAAGGGAAACTTGGGATTTCAATTGGACGTGAACCTGTAGCAATAATTGCATTTTGGAAGTTCAACAATTGGAAGCCGTCTTCTTGTTCCACGTTAATTGTTTCATTATCAATGAATTCAGCTGTTCCTTTAATCAACTCAATTTTATGCTTTTTCAAAAGCATGGCGATACCGCCAGTGAGTTGTTTCACAACTTTTTCATCTTTCCATGATTGAGCAGCTGCCCAATCCAGATTTACTTCACCGTTAGAAAGACCAAACGGGCTTTTGCCTGCTTCTTGTTTAAGCGCGTCTTGATAGTGGTGTCCCACGTTAATCAAGGCTTTTGAAGGGATACAACCAATATTAAGGCAGACCCCACCTACGTTATCTTTTTCGATAACAACAACTTTTTTACCAAGTTCAGCCGCACGAATCGCCGCAACGTAACCGCCAGGGCCTGATCCGATGACAACTGTATCTACTTCAGTGGCTTGTGCACCAACAACCATAATTATTCTTTCCTCTTTTCTTCTTAAACTTCCATGAGCATGTAAGCTGGATCAGCCAAAAGACTCTTAAGATAGTTCAATGAACCTTGTCCGAGCATACCATCGATAAGACGGTGGTCATAGCTTACAGAAAGCTTCATGTTTTGACCAACAGCTAATTCACCTTCAGCATTAACGATTGGTTCTTTAACGATTGAACCAAGGCCGAGGATCATAACGTCAGAGCCATTGATGATTGGTGTGAACCAAGTACCACGGGCAGAACCAATATTTGAGATTGTGATTGTTGAACCACGCATTTGGTCTGGTTTGATAGAACCAGTACGTACAGCTTCAGCGAGTTCAGAAATTTCTTTAGCAATTGTAAAGATTGATTTCTTATCTGCATTTTTAATCACAGGTACGTAAAGTCCGCTTGGCGCATTTACGGCGATACCGATGTTTACATCATTGTGGTAAACAATATCTGTACCGTCGATAGAAGCGTTAATTTCTGGGAATTTCTTAGCTGTCGCAGCCAAGGCTTTAGTTACGTAAGCAAGGTAAGTAAGTTTAACGTCTTGTTTAGCCGCAATTTCTTTGTATTCTTTACGGTGAGCAACAAGTTTAGAAACTTCCACTTGGTCAAAGTTAGTAACCGCTGGAATATTTGTATTTTGTGTGCTCATCGCGTTAGAGATAGCTTTACGTGTTGGCGTCATTGGTTCACGACGATCGCCTTCAGCTGCTTGTACAGGAGCTGGAGCTGGTTTAGGAGCGGCAGGTTTAGCTGCATCAGCTTTAGGAGCTGGCTTAGCCTCAGTTGGAGCAGCGGCTTTAGGAGCAGCTGCGCCAGAAGCAAAGGCTTTAACATCTGCCAATGTTGTGTGGCCGTGACGACCTGTAGATTGAACTTGAGTTAAATCAATACCGTGTTCACGCGCATAGTGACGTACAGATGGCATCGCAAGTACACGTCCATCGGCAGTCGTACGTGTTGTAGCACCGCCTTCAGCTTTAGGAGCAGCTGCCGGAGCAGTATCAGCAGTTGGAGCGGCTTTCGGAGCTGGTGTAGCGGCAGCTGTAGAACCATTACCATTGTATTCGATAAGTGGAGCGCCAACTTCAACAGTTGTTCCGGCTTCAACAAAGAGTTTTGTAACTTTACCAGAGTAAGGAGACAAGATTTCTTGCATCAATTTGTCGTTTTGTACTTCAGCAACAGGGTCGTCTTCTTTGACGTCGTCTCCAACTTTTACAAGCCAGTTGGCGATATCGCCTTCGTGCATCCCTTCACCGATATCAGGCATGGTGAAGATTTGAGCATCCCCTGAAGGAGCTTCAGAAGCAGTAGCGGGTGCCGCATCTGCACTATCAGCTTCGCTTGAGCCATCTCCATCATATTTGATAAGTGGAGCGCCAACTTCAACAGTTGTTCCAGCTTCAACGAAAAGTTTTGTTACAGTACCAGAGTAAGGAGACAAAATTTCTTGCATCAATTTGTCGTTTTGTACTTCGGCTACGGGATCGTCTTCTTTAACGACATCTCCGACTTTTACAAGCCAGTTGGCGATATCGCCTTCGTGCATGCCTTCGCCGATATCAGGCATTTTAAAAATTTCAGTCATAATCTACTACCTCTTTCACTTTTTTCACAATATCGTCTGCTTTAATTGCCCAGTCATTTTCGGCTTGAGCAAATGGGAAGATAGAATCTGGCCCAGCTACACGGCCGATAGGTGCTTTAAGTGACAGAACGAAACGTTCTGAAATTTCCGCCATAACGTTAGCAGCAATACCAGCTGTACGTTGTGCTTCTTGAACGACAACAACACGCCCAGTTTTTTCAACTGTTTCACCGATTGATTTGATGTCAAGTGGTGAAACGGTACGTAAATCAAGAACTTCAGCGCTAACACCTTCTTTTTCGAGTTGTTCAGCAGCCTTGATAGCCAAAGGCACTGTACCACCATAAGCGATAATTGAAACGTCTGAACCTTCTTTAGCTACAACGGCTTGGTCCAAAGGTGTTGTATAGTAACCTTCTGGAACTTCACCCTTCACAGAACGGTAAAGATGTAAGTTTTCAAGGTACATTACAGGGTCATTATTTTCAATGGCTGCCAAAAGGAGACCTTTCGCATCAGCCGGATTTGAAGGCATAACCACACGGAGTCCAGGAATTTGAGCAAAGAGACCTTCAATAGAGTCTGCGTGCATTTCAGGTGTTTTTGTACCGATACCATAAGGTGTACGGATAACAATTGGGTTATGACGTGTGTTGTTAAAACGGTAACGTGTACGAGACATTTGCCCAGCAATTGAGTCAAAAACTTCATAAACAAATGTACCAAATTGGATTTCCATAACAGGGCGGAAGCCTTGAGTGGAAAGACCAATTGCTAAACCACCAATACCAGATTCAGCCAAAGGTGTGTTAAAGACGCGATCTTCTCCGTGTTTAGCTTGGAGTCCGTCAGTTGCACGGAATACCCCACCATTTTGTCCAACGTCTTCACCGAAGATCAATGTGTTTTCGTCACGCTCAAGCGCCAAGTCAAGCGCTTCTGTGATTGCTGCAATATAAGTTTTTACTGCCATGTTTACTTGCCCTCACTTTCAAATTTTGCAATTTGTTCTGCCATTACTTGGCTAGGTACTTCAAGTGTGTTTTTCAAGAAGCTTGAGATTTTTTGTTTTTCAACATTATTTGCTTTCTTGATGTCTGCATCGATACGCGCATCAAGTTCTGCGATATAAGCTTCTTCTTGAGCATCATCCCAGATACCTTTTTCAGTCAAGTAAGTACGCATACGGAGCAATGGTTCTTTTGCCCACCAAGCATCAAGTCCTTCTTGGCTACGGTAACGAAGTGGATCATCACCTGCTGTTGAGTGTGGCTCCAAACGGTTAGTAAGAGCTTCAATAACTACAGGTCCATTACCAGCAACAGCCCAAGCACGCGCTTCTTTAGCTGCCAAGTACATAGCGATTGCATCGTTACCATCTACAACGATAGATGGGGCACCCGCTGCCCAACCTTTAGCAGCCAAGTGAGGTGCTGCTGTTTGGAGTTCACGTGGTGTTGAGATTGCATAACCGTTATTTTGAATAAAAGCAACAAGCGGTGCTTTGTAAGCAGAAGCAAAGTTGATACCTTCATAAGTATCACCTTGAGATGAACCACCATCACCTGTGTAAACAAAGGCAACTGCATCTTTTTTGCGTTTTTTAAGGCCCAAAGCAACACCCGCTGCTTCAACATATTGAGCACCAATGATGATTTGAGGGAACCAAGATTTTACTTCCGCACCTTCATCTGTTGTATATTCGTTACCGAGTTGGTGACCACGAGACCAGAGGAGACCTTTCCAAATTGGCCAACCTTTAGCATAAATTTGTGGCAAGTCACGGTAACCTGGGAAAAGCCAGTCTTCGTCAGTGAAGGCAAAAGCAGAAGCCATTTGAGAAGCTTCTTGACCTGCAGTTGGTCCAAAGAATCCCATACGTCCTTGTTTAGCAAGCTTCATGCAACGGATGTCAATTTGACGGCTGAGAAGCATGTTTTTAAAGAGTTCTACTAAATCTTGATCTGAAAGATCGGCACGTTTAAGGCCTTCTTCGTCAACGATTTTTCCGTTTTCGTCTAAGATTTGGAGCGTTGGAAATGCGCTATCTTGTAATTCTAATTGTTTTTTGAAATCGAGGATTTTTGTGCTGTTTGACATAAATATCTCCCTTTCTTCTTCATTCTTGTTTTTTAAACCAATTCATCAGCTCTAAAAAGCTGTGAAAGTTCGTTGTTTTCAATTGTCCCAAAATACTGACCTGCTTTGTTTTTCTCTAAAACATCATAGACAGCATCTGGATTAAACGGAAGACCGATAAAATCTTGTTTGATATCACGCCAGTCACGGACACCAAGGAAATCGCCCAAGAAATTAATATCCGTAATCAGACCATTATCAACATCAACTTGGATATCGATTGATCCACCAGTAAATTTGGCATGGTTGTTGAAACTGAATTTAGGGCTTTCGCCATAATTCCAATCCCAAGTTGAAAATTGTTCATCACGTGCAGCCTTTATACCAGCGAGCTGTTCATCGCTCAGAATATATTCACCATCTTTACCTTGGTCCGTCAAATAGTATTTGAGAGCATCAATAAAAGTATCTAAGTTTAAGTCAGGGGCAAAGTCTTTAATGTTCCCGACACGTGCGCGAACAGATTTAGCAGCCTTAGAGACAAACTTTTCGTCAGAGACATTCAGTGAGCGGATCATCGCCTCCACATCAGTATCCCAAAGTAAAGTACCGTGGTGCATAAGGTAACCACCAGCGTAACGTTGAGCGTTCCCCGAAACTTTCTTCCCCGAAATTTCTAAATCATTTCTTCCAGTAATTTCGGCTTCAATACCAAGGGAACGAAGTGCATCATACATGGGTTTCACGAATTGATGAAAGTTGACCTGGGCTGAACTGGCTACGGGAACAAAAAAGGTAAAACAAATATTTCCCTCATCATGATAGACAGCACCACCACCAGATACGCGACGTACAACTTGTACATCATGTTGATCAATATAATCTTGGTTTATCTCAGCAAAAGTATTTTGGTTACGTCCAACGATAACAGCGCGCTTATTTTGCCAAAGGGAAAATACGGGCTCGTCTGCTTTCAAATTGTTTAATAACCAAGAATCCATCGCAATGTTAGTATAGGCATCCTGCCCGAGATAATTGATATATTGCATAGATTCTCCTTCCATTAAAAATATATGTCAAATGTCTTTGACATTGAACACATATAGTTTCATTATATCCCTTGTGAAATAGAAAGTAAAGAAAAATGACTCCGCTATCATAAGTGAATATTATGCTATTTCTTTGAAAAATTTGTGAAGTTAAGGGTGTAAAAAAAACATGCCTTGGCATGTTTTTATGATTTTCAATAATTTTTATAAATGTTGCCTGATGTGTCGTGCTTTTTCAGGGAAATCTGTAAAAATTCCTGCAATATTATGCTGAAAGGCATAACGCATGTCCGTTTCCGAATCAATCCCCCAGAGGCGGATTGGCCGATGATCAGGAGCTAGAAGTTCGGGATACTTTAAAACATACTTTTTTTTCAAATGAAGACTGGACATGAAGTTCTCTACCTTATCTAAGCGGACCTTCTGCAATTTTTTACCTGCAAGATAGGCAATTTCATCTTTTACACCGAGGGCATGAAGCCGTTGAAGTGTAGTGAGGTTAAAAGAAGAGTAGATGATTGTAAAAGGAAGAGTCTCCTGAGCAATCAGTCCCACTACTTTTTCTTCAATGCCAGGATAGTTGATAATATCAGTTTTGAGTTCGATGTTTAAGAAGCCAGTGAAATTCTCATTCTTCAGGAGTTTTAGAACTTCCTCTAATGTAGGAATAGCTTCTCCCTTGAAACGGCGATCAAACCAAGATCCGGCATCTAATTGCTTGAGTTCTGCTAGACTTAAGTCACGGACACGTCCCTTTCCTGAGGTTGTCCGATTGACTTTTTCGTCATGGATGACGACCAGTTGATCATCCTTAGTCAGATGGACATCGAGTTCAATACCATCCGCTTTGACACGAAGCGCTTCTTGGAAGGCGGCTAAAGTATTCTCAGGGCGGTTACATTTGGAGCCACGATGAGCAAAAATAAGACAAGTATTCTGATTTTTCATATAAGAATCATTTTTCTCTAAGGCCATATCTTTTCCTTCTAAATATTGTATTCTTCCTCAATAGCAGTGACAAAATCATGCATAATTTTATCTCTTTTTTCAGCTAATTTTTTAGCATGTGCTGTGTTCAAGAGGTCCTTGAGCAAAAAGAGCTTTTCGTAAAAATGGTTGAGCGTTGTGCCTTGGTTTTGGTGGTAAGTATGTTTATTCTCGAACTTTTCAGGTAATATTTCTGGGTCGTAAAAGGTACGTCCTTTGGCCCAGCCGTACTCTAAAGTCCGTACAATGCCCCAAGCCCCCATCGCATCAATACGGTCGGCATCTTGGACGATTTGACCATTGATGTCGAGTTCTTTTTTCTCCAAAAGATTGGCAGAGTAACTCATATTGTCAATGATGTAAAAGATTTTATCCTGTTTCTCTTTGGAAAAATCTAAGGAGCTTAAGAAGGCTGCAAGATCCTGTTTTTGTTTGGCGACATTGACACAGAGCTTTTCATCATAGGTATCGTGCAAGTAAGCAGCAGCAATAACTAAATCAGAGTCTGCAAGGGGCTCAGTAGCAAGAATTTGTTTTGCCAGCTTGACAACACGGCTGACGTGATCAAAGCCATGTCCGTCATTGTTGTTCTCATGGATTTTCTTGGCATAGGCAGCAATTTTTTCGTGAGTAGTCATAAGTTCTTGTATTCTTTTTATTGAGCATCAAAGTAGTTAATACCCATCGCTGATTTTACTTCGGATAAGGTATTGGCAGCAACAGCGCGTGCTTTTTCAGAGCCCGCTTGAAGCATATCATAAACAGCGCCCATGTCTTTTGCGAATTCGATGCGGCGTTCACGAATTGGAGAGAGTTCACGGTCGAGGATGTCTAATAAATAACGTTTTGTTTTTACGTCTCCTAAGCCTCCAGCTTGATAATGCTCTTTCATCTCAGCGATAGTAGAAGCGTCTTCCTCACGTCCAAAGACATCAAGGTAATGGAAGACCATATTGCCTTCAATTTTACCTGGGTCCTCAACCTTGATGTGATCGGGGTCTGTGTACATGCTCATCACTTTCTTTTTGAGCGTATCCATATCGTCAGCGAGATAGATACCGTTCCCAAGTGATTTAGACATTTTTGCGTTTCCGTCAAGACCAGGCAGACGTCCTGCCGCTTCATTTTCTGGATAAAGTCCTTCAGGTTCAACTAAAACGTCGCAGTGATAGGCATTGTTGAAAGAACGGGCGATTTCGCGACATTGTTCAATCATTGGTTTCTGATCGTTTCCTACAGGGACTAGATTGGCTTTAAAGGCTGTAATGTCTGCAGCTTGAGCAATAGGATAAACTAAGAAACCCGCAGGAATAGATTCGCCAAAGGCTTTTTGAGCAATTTCAGTTTTCACTGTCGGATTACGTTCAAGTCGTGCAAGAGAGACTAAATTCATGTAATACATTGAAAGTTCAGCCAACTCAGGGATTTGAGACTGGATAAAAATGGTGGATTTTTCTGGATCAAGACCAGCAGCCAAATAGTCTAAAGCAACGTCTCCAACAGATTGGATAATTTTTTCTGGTTCTTTAGCGTGGTCGGTGAGTGCTTGCTGATCGGCAAGGAAAACAAACATGTTATATTTTCCTGTATTTTGTAGAAGCACACGATTTTTAAGTGAGCCAACATAATGTCCGATATGGAGTTTGCCCGTAGGACGATCGCCAGTTAAGATTGTAGGTTTATTCATGACAGTAAGTCTCCTTTTTGATGTACGAATTTTTATAACAAAAAACCCGTAAAGCATTGTAAAAATACTTTACGGGCGTTAGCACGCGGTACCACCGTAATTCGAAATTCTTTAAGAATTTCCTCTAGCTCGTCCTGGGAACGAGTGCTTTGTTAACGGGAGCAGCCGTGATTTATATTGCTTAAAATCATTTTGTTATGATCAGTCCATTCACTTTTCTGAAAACATTGGCTTGCACAACCGCCAACTTCCTAAAGAATTCGTTGAAAAGCTACTCTTCTGATAGTTCAAATTCTACATTTATTTTTTAATAATGTCAAATAAGTCTAAGCCCAATCTCTTGAAAAGGCTATAATAAAATCCTATACTGAGAATATAGGCAAACGAACTATTTATAATCTAAAAAGGAGAAAAATATGGCAAATGTATCCACAGCATCAGCACAATGGCAAGGAGATTTAGAAAATGGTTCAGGTACCATCAGTCTAGATTCTTCACAATTATTTACTGATACACCTTATAATTTTGAAGCGCGTGCAGAGCATTCGGCTTCAATAACAACACCTGAAGAACTTTTGGGTGCCGCACATGCTGCTTGTTTCAGCATGGCATTCTCATCGCTTTTAAGCGAAAAAGGTTACAAGGTCAATGACATTTACACTCAAGCAGATGTTACCTTTGCAGTAACAGCTGATGGGCCTGCAATTACAAAAATCCATCTGAAAAACCAATCTAAAATTGCTGGAATTTCTGATGACGAATTCCAAAAATTAGCCAAAGAAATCGAAGCAACATGTCCGGTTTCTAAAGCTTTAGCATCAGTTCCTATTGAACTTGATGCTGAATTAGTGCTTTAAACTACAGTTATTCACATGTGGAAAGCGGCCTCCATAGCTTTCCACATGTTTTTTTTTGTACTAAAAAGAAGTTGTAAACATGTGTATAACCTTTTGCTCAAACTAAGAGGAGTTGTCAAGATGTGTCAACAAGATTTACATGTGGATAATAGAGTTTTTGGTTACAAACATAACACTAAGAAGTTAATTGTGTTCGTGTATGTATAATAAATTACTTTATAATTTCGTTTAAGTATCTTCGTAGGACTTTTTTATAATTTGTAGTAGAATAAAGAGAGGAATTTCGCAAACCACACCATAATAAAAGAAAAGTAGACCTGCTAAAGGTTTACGCCCTAGAAACGAGGGAGGTGCAAGTATGCAAAAAATGAAAACAAACAAAAACGATGTGCTTAAAGAGTTGGCACAGTTGAATCGTGACGAGCTTTTTGAACGTTTAAACACGAGTTTTACGGGTTTGAACGCTGAACAGGCTGAGGAACGCTTAGACGAATACGGACCGAATGTGGTTGCAAGTCAGCAACCCATTCCCTGGTATATTATACTGCTCCATGCTTTTAAAAATCCATTTGTTTTTGTTCTTGCTTTTTTGGCGGTTGTTTCCGCATTGACAGGAGATATGGAGGGCGCACTTTACATGTTGCTTATGGTTACCGTATCTGCTGGTGTCAGTTTTGTACAGGAATACAAGTCACAAAAAGCTTCAATCGCTTTACATGAGATGATTGAAAATACCACAAATGTTAAACGTGGGGCGGAAAATTTTGAAATCCCAATGGATGAAGTTGTGCCAGGAGACATCATTCAACTTCAAACGGGAGACATGATTCCAGCAGATGCTATTCTGCTCTCACACCGCGATCTCTTTATCAATCAAGCCTCTTTAACCGGTGAATCTTTCCCAGTTGAGAAGCGTTTACCAGAAGATTTAGATGAAGATGAGCAAATTGATTGGGAAGTTACTTCCGCACTTGATGCTCCAAATGTTCTCTTTATGGGAACCGACGTCTTATCAGGAAATGGTGAGATTTTAATTGTTAAAACTGGTGCTTCTACCATGTTCGGTGATATTGCCAGTAAAGCCACAGCAACAAAGGTTGAATCCGCTTTTGATAAAGGATTGAGCCGTGTAAGTCGTCTTCTGTTGACCTTAGTTGCGATCATGTTTCCTGTTGTTTTAGTTTTGAACTGGGTAACAAAGGGCGATTTTGAAACATCATTCTTCTTTGCCATCGCTGTAGCCGTCGGTCTTACACCCGAAATGCTGCCTATGATTGTCAATGCCAACTTGGCTAAAGGGGCAGTGGCACTCAGTAAAGAAAAAGTCATTGTAAAAAATCTATCCGCTATTCAGAACCTAGGTTCGATGGATATACTTTGTACAGACAAGACAGGCACAATTACAGAAGACCGTGTCGTTATGGTTGAATACGTAAACTCACGGGGCAATAAGGCAGATGAAGTATTAAATTCCGCCTTTATCAACTCTAACTTCCAAACCGGTTGGAAAAATCTGATGGACGTTGCTGTCATTGACTATTTTAAAAAATTGGGCCGTGAATTGCCTGATGAAAATATTACAAAAGTAGATGAGATTCCCTTTGATTTCTCACGTCGTCTTTTGTCTGTCGTTGTAAAGACCGACAATAAAAACTTGATGGTCACAAAAGGGGCCGTTGAGGAGATGCAAGCTATCTGTACACATGTAATGGAAGACGGGAAACGTGTTGAAATTACTGAAGAACGTTTAGCAGAGATGAAAGAAGTCAACCGTGAAATGAATATGCAAGGCATGCGTGTTCTGACTATTGCTGAGCGCATTATTTCAGATGATGAACTGGAAGACTTTGACTCTGACAGCGAGCGTGATATGACACTGGTCGGATTTATTGGTTTCCTTGATCCGGCCAAAGAATCTGCGGCCAAAGCAATTAATAGTTTACAAAATCACGGTGTAACTGTAAAAGTGTTGACAGGTGATAATGCCATTGTTGCGCAAAAAGTTTGTGAAGATGTTGGAATTCCTGTTGACCGCTATTGTATCGGAAGTGAGATTGATCTCATGGATGATGAAGAACTGTTCAATACAGCTATGGAAGTGCACCTTTTTGCAAAATTAAATCCCATGCAAAAGGCACGTATTATTGAACTTATTCGTAAAGTTCACACAGTTGGATTTATGGGAGACGGAATCAATGATGCCCCAAGTTTACGCGCGGCAGATATCGGGATTTCCGTAGACACCGCAGCCGACATCACTAAAGACGCCTCAAACATTATTCTGCTCGAGAAAAGTTTACAGGTCTTGGAAACTGGTGTAACCGAAGGGCGTAAAGTCTTTACAAATATGATGAAGTATATTCGTATCACTTTATCCTCAAACTTTGGGAATGTCTTTTCAGTTTTGGTAGCCAGCGCCTTCTTGCCTTTCTTACCAATGCTCAGTTTACAAATTTTAACTTTGAATCTGATTTATGACATGAGTCAACTTTCAATTCCTTGGGATAATGTTGATGAAGAAGACATTGCGCGTCCAGTGAAATGGCAGACCAAAGGCCTCGCTCGTTTTGCCTTTATTGTTGGACCTGTGTCTTCTGTCTTTGACATCATCACTTTCCTTGTGTTGTGGTATGTATTTGGCTTCAATACAGTTGCCCACGCTAACCTTTTCCAAGCAGGTTGGTTTGCAGTCAGCTTAGGTACACAAGCTTTGGCTTTCCATATCTTGCGTACCAAAAAAGTACCCTTCTTGCAAAGTCGCCCTTCAGTGCCAGTTATCCTTTCCACAATTGGCGCATTCGTCGTTGGCTTTACTTTGATTTTAAGTTCATATGGATCAATTATTGACTTGGCACACTTGCCTGTTCAATTCTTCTTCTACTGGGGTCTAATTATCCTTGCTTACCTCTTGTTGTTACAGTTTGTCAAAAGTGTGTACTACAAGAAATACAACTAATAAAAAAGCTTTACCCTGAGGGTAAAGCTTTTTTATTAGTTTTTGTCTTCGAAATGTTTCACCAGTTGGCCAGTAACATCGGTTTCTAGCATTCGATGGATTTGGCGAATCGTTGAAACAATGGCTTCAGGGCTTGAATTACCGTGCGCCTTAATGACAGGTGCTTTGACACCTACTAAAGCTGCACCACCCGCGCTATCGGTACTCATCGTATCTTTGAGTTTACTCAGTTCTTTTTTCACAAGCGCCCCACCGATTTTAGTGGTGAAGCCTCCGTTCATGATGCCGTTTTTAATTTGACGCATGAGCACACTTGCAGTGCCTTCGATGGCTTTAAGCACAGCGTTTCCCGTGAAACCATCCGCGACAACGACATCAGCTGCTCCAGTCAAGATGTCACGCGATTCAATATTCCCGATAAAATTAATATCTTCAATATTTGAGAGCAAAGCATGCGTTTCTTTGATCATCGTTGAACCTTTTGATTCTTCAGAACCGTTGGAGAGAAGCGCTACACGAGGCTTTTTAACACCACGTACATTGGCCGCATAGTAGCTTCCTAGAATAGCGAAGTCTGCCAGATGCTCAGGTTTATTTTCAGCGTTAGCACCTAAATCTAACATGTCGAAGCCTGTACCATCTGCAGTAGGGAGTGTACTCATAAGAGCAGGACGGTCGATTTGTTTGATGCGGCCGACAATAAACAAGCCCGCAGCAAGCAAAGCTCCAGTGTTTCCCGCAGAAAGAACGGCATCAGCTTCACCATCTTTGACTGCTTTGACCGCACGGACGAGCGAGCTGTCTTTTTTCTTACGGATGGCTTTTACCGGCTCATCGTGGAAGTCGATCAGTTCAGTTGTTGCGATGATTTTTACATTTTTTTCATCTTCTAAATGTGCTTTAATTGCTTCAGGTTCTCCGTAGAGCTGAAACTCAATATTTGGAAATTCTTTTTTTGCTAAGTTAATTCCTTTAACGATTGACTCGGGTGCATAGTCGCCACCCATAGCATCAATTGCGATTCTCATAGTGTATCCTCCGATAATTTCTCTGTTCAATTATAACGAAAATCTTTTGTTTTAGCCAATATGATTGAGGTTGAAAACAGTCAAAAAAGTATGAGGCAAAGCTCATACTCTTTATTAATGTGCCAAAATGGCTTCAAGCTCAGTTAAGACAGCTGCATCACGGTTGTGCCCAATAACCTTATCGGAAATTTTTAAAACCTCCGGTATAGCATTCTCAACGGCTACAGCAGTACCTGCCAATTGTAGCATTTCTAAGTCGTTGCTTTGATCGCCAAAAGCTGTAAGTGCCTCCGGAGTGGATTGGAGGTGTGTGAGCAAGTGGGAGAGACCTGTGGCTTTGCTGATGCCTGCTGACATGATATCAATAGAGCGGAAACCGGTCGTTGTTGCACGAATATCGGTCATTTGTGCATTTATCCAGTCTTCACATTCGCGGATTTGTTCTGGTGGAAACTCCACACAGACTTTCAAGATTTCATCTTCAATATCATGGACGGATTGCACCAATTTTAAATCAGAATAATAGAGGTTGGCAAATTCGACAAATTGTGGATCGGCTGTTTGAAGTGCATAAGCCCCGTTGAGTCCTGAAAAGAGAACGACATCACGATGCATGTGTGGATTTTTGCGGACAAGTTCCACGAGTTTGCTGGCCTTATCTTGGCCTAAGATACTGCTGTAGAGAATCTCACCTTGGTATTTAACCAGTGCGCCGTTTTCCGCACAGAAGGCAACTTGGTCTTGAAACTCGTCAAAGAGTTCTTCTAAAGCCAAAAGTTGACGTCCACTTGCTGCACAAAAAAGATAATTTCTATTTTTGAATTCTTTTAAAATATCACGTAGACGACTTTTATCGTAGGCACGGTTTTCGTCCAGAAAAGTGCCATCCATATCCGTCGCAAATATTTTCAATTGATTACTCATCTTGTCCCCTTATTAAAAATACTCCGCTTCAAGATAGTCTTGGCGGAGCAACAATTTATTCTTTTAAAGTTTATCTTAATCTTCAGACCAAAGTTCTTTCACTTTAGCTTGGACTTCGTCATTAGCCAAGAAGTCATCATAAGTTTCTCCAATACGGTCAATCACACCGTTCTTAGAAATAACAACGATATGATTGGCCAATGTATTGATAAATTCATGGTCATGTGAAGCAAAGATAATGCTGCCTTTGAATTTTTTCAGTCCGTCATTAAGTGCAGAAATTGACTCCAAGTCCAAGTGATTGGTTGGATCATCAAGAACTAAAACATTTGCACGTTGTAACATCATTTTAGAAAGCATAACACGAACTTTTTCTCCCCCTGAAAGGACAGAAACAGACTTAAGAGACTCTTCGCCTTTGAAGAGCATACGTCCCAAGAAACCACGGAGATAAGTATTATCATCCTCTTCTTTAGTCAAGACAAATTGGCGGAGCCAGTCCAAGATAGACTCGTCTGTCGCAAAGTCACGGCTGTTATCTTTTGGAAGATAAGAACGTGATGAAGTAACACCCCATTTAATTTCACCTGTGTATTCGATATCGCCCATCAAGGCACGAATTAAAGCAGTTGTTTGGATGTCATTTTGACCGATAAAGGCAGTTTTGTCACCAGGAGCTAAGATAAAGCTGATGTTGTCAATGACTTTTTCACCATCGATTTCCACGGACAAATTATCTACACGGAGTAAGTCATTCCCAATTTCGCGTTCTTGATCAAAACCGATGAATGGGTATTTACGAGAAGAAGGCACAAAGCTTTCCACTTCGATTTTATCCAACATTTTCTTACGTGAAGTCGCTTGTTTTGACTTAGAGGCATTGGCCGAGAAGCGGGCGATGAAATCTTGCAGCTCTTTGATTTTTTCTTCAGCCTTACGATTGGCATCCCCTTGCAAACGCAGGGCAAGTTCAGAAGATTCTTTCCAGAAATCGTAGTTACCAGGATAAAGTTTGATTTTACCGTAATCCAGGTCAGCCATGTAAGTACAAACGTTATTAAGGAAGTGACGGTCATGGGATACGACGATAACAGTGTTTTCAAAGTTGATGAGGAAGTCTTCAAGCCAGTTGATCGCTTGAATATCCAAACCATTGGTTGGTTCGTCCAAGAGAAGAACATCTGGTTTACCGAAAAGCGCGCGTGCCAGAAGGACCTTAACGTGTTCGCCAGAGGTTAGGTTTGCCATGAGGTCATAATGTTGCTCTGTCTTAATGCCTAAGCTTTGAAGCAGTTGAGCAGCTTCGGCTTCGGCTTCGTAACCACCCATTTCACCAAACTCGGCTTCGAGTTCAGCAGCACGCATACCATCTTCATCAGAAAAGTCTTCTTTCATGTAGATGGCATTTTTTTCTTGAGCGATGGCATAGAGTTTTTCGTTACCCATCATGACAACATCAAGTGGTGTTTGATCTTCATAGTCATAGTGATTTTGACGAAGAACAGACATACGCTCGTTTGGTCCCATTGAAACGTGACCCGTTGTGGGTTGGATTTCACCATCCAAGATTTTTAAAAAAGTTGATTTACCGGCACCATTGGCACCGATTAAACCATAGCAGTTTCCTGCCGTAAACTTGATGTTAACGTCATCAAAAAGCTTGCGGTCAGAAAATTGTAATGAAACATCAGAAACTGTAAGCATGGATATATTTTTCTCCTAGAGTATATTGATTTATAAAAGTTAACTTTTATAAAGGTTATCGCCTTATTCTATCATATTTTCAGTCTTTTTGAAACAGCATAATTTGGGAGAAAGTGTACTTTTAGTTTTGTTTCAGTGTGGCTTTAGCCTAGCTTAAGTCGGGTCCATTATAATATCCTTATTCCAATAAAATTTTTCATAAAACCTACTCCTAAAAGCAGAAAATGTCTGAGTACACTCAGACATTTTTTGTTTTTTCGATTATGATATAATAATGAAGAAATGGATATAGAACATTATAAAGATTTGGCGCTTCAGAAAAAGAAAGAGCACAAGAAATTTTTGGGCAATTTAAAAAAGAAGGCGCCCAAAAACCTAGATTACCTTGTAAAAGAAACCCATGAAGAAGTTTTTGCTGAGATTGATTGTACGGCTTGTGCGAACTGCTGTAAGAGCTTAGGCCCGCTTTTTACAGAAGCGGACATTACCCGTATTTCGAAGTATCTTCGCATGAAAGCAGCCGATTTTGAAGCCCAGTATTTACGTGTAGATGAAGATGGCGACAAGGTTTTTCAAACGATGCCCTGTCCCTTTCTTGGGAGTGATAATCTTTGCAGTATTTACGAGGTTCGTCCCAAGGCCTGCCGTGAATTTCCCCACACAGACCGGAAAAAGATTTATCAAATCAATAATCTGACTTTGAAAAACACAGTAACCTGTCCGGCAGCTTATCTTTTTGTAGAAAAGCTTCGGAAAAAAATAGAGTAAAATGTTCCAACACGAGGAAAGGTGTTGGAACATTTTTGTTTCCCCCCGCAAGACTGCCTCACACAAGTGAAATCTCAATGAAATCATTTTGACATCAAAACTACAAATGTTAGAATTAAATAAGAAATATTCTTAGATATGTATGATAAAAGACTTGACGAGGGAAGACTATGACTTATAATCAGCACAACACAGCACAACACAACGGTAGAAGACCGTCTTTTTCAACTTGCACCTCAACGCTCTAAACCTAGGGCGTTTTTTCGCTCTTGAAAATAAATAAATCAAAGGAAAGGAAAGATAGTTATGATAATACCAGAAAAGAAAAAACGCCGGCACTTACGGAATATTGCTCTCTTAGTGCTCCTCTTGCTCGTGGTTGTTGGCACTTATGCCTTTCAAGCCTTCAATCCAAGAGCCATCAATGACCGGGAGAACCGGCAGGACATCGGAACAGGAGGTCGTGTGCACGACTACTACAATAGAGATACCGAAAACAAGGATGTCTTTGTCGAAAACTACGGGGACCGTCCCATCATGGCGCGTATCCGACTCTCAGAGTTTTTAGAGACCAAAAGTGATGGTGAGGCAGCATTCACTCCCTTAGTGCCAGGTACTGTACGTGAGAATGTTGAAAGTTGGACCACATGGATACCCACTGCGGACAATATCAATGTCCGCGCCAATGTCAATGGTTCCAATGCCTTTAACCGCTACTCGACCCTCACTTTGGGTTGGTCACGTTCTGGACAAGTTGCCCCCTGGTATATGCCCAGCTTTAATCATGACAGCGACGACCTGAGAACGGCTGCGGCTGGTCATGCGCGTGACTGGATTGAGGGGGATGGGGCCACAGACGGTGTAACTGATGGCACGACGCATCCGGGAGATGGGACAGATGCTTACTGGTCAAGTGGCGATACTTTTGATAACAGTGCTGGCATTTGGCCCGGCCAAGAGATTGTCCAAGAAGTAGCACAAAACTTACCCCAAGGTCGACCACCCATGACGATCGAACAGTGGGATGAGTTGGAAGACTATCAAAAAATCGGTGACTTCTGGGTGATTGACCACCAGACCGGCTGGGCTTATTGGGCTTCACTCATAGAAGCTGGCAATGCGACCTCTTACTTGCTTGACGCGGCCGAAATGACTTCAGCCATTGATGAAACAGTTTCTAACGGGTATTACTATTATGGTATCCATGTGGACAGCCAGTTGATTAGCCCAAGGCACAGTGATGACTTCCTTGAAGGCGGCGATGAACGCTTGGCTGACTTCCTCACAGGGATTAGAAATAACTCGATGAATGATGCGGGATCAACAAATCCACGTTTCGAGTTTGACTCTCCACCGTCCGCCTTTAATTTTGATACGATGCTTCCGGGGCGTGTCTTCACCATGGCTGGTGAGGAGTACCGCTACCTTGAAGACATGGGATCGGGGAATCATATGATTATCCGTCATGAAGCCATTGTCAATATAAGTTTCAACATGCAACCTCAAGTCCTCAACGACTGGTTCAGTGCACTCGACGCTGAGGTGCAAGCCATGGTTCAACCTGTAGTTATACCAACTCCAGTTCCAGTTGTACCTGGTAATTCAATTACTTGGATAGACGGAATAACTTATTGGTTACCTGCCAACTTAGCCAACTTCCCTGCAGGTGCAGGGGATGTGACCAGTGTGAATCCGAGTGGCACGCCTCAAGCCTTTGCCCTATCATTTGCGGATGTGACACGATTGTCTACACCGGAGGGCCCTTTTCCTGATGTGAGGGCACGTGGAAGTGCACGTAACACAGCGTGGTTCTTACGTACCCCTTCGACTGGCAACAATGTTTGGAGTCTTTCTCTTGCTGAGCCTCGCGGACGGATGGTTGCCGGTCATCTCAATACGGCTATCGTATCCGTTTTGGGTGCCCGCCCAGCCCTCATCATCAACCCCAATTGAACCCTCTCTCAGTAATAAAAACAAATACTCCTGATGGAGTTTTAGGGCTGAAGTTGTTAGGCCAGAGTGGTCTAGAAAAACGCGAAAAGCTGAGATAGCCGTATCAAGAAGATTAAAAAATGTTCTTCTCTGGACAAGGCCATTAAGTTAAGAAAAAAGTTTAAACAAAAAAATCAGATTTCACGTTTAAATCTGATTTTTTTTATCCTTTTTAACTTAAGGCCCTCGGTCTAAAGGGTTTTTATTTGTAGTAATTTTGTATAGCTTCTAGGAAATATTCGGGAAGTTGGGCGTGCTTTTTGTTGTAATTGCTACGGAAGCGGGGGTCCTCCACATACATTTGTCCTAAACCGATATGCGCTTCCGGAGTGATGGTTGCTTCGGGCCAAAAGAGTTCTAAGATTTCTTTATGAAGGGCAATAGCTTGTTGGGCGAGAGGATTGTCTTGCGTTTCATAAGCTTCTTCAAGCATCTGAACCATTTTTTCGTGGCCGTTTTGCCAATGTTGGATTTTGGCTTGATCGGCTTGAGCATATTTTTGATAAGATTTATCTATACGCGCACTGCCCCATTTTTGACGAATTTCTAGGCCATATTTATCTTCATTTTCTTTCAGTTGTGTACGCTTGAGAAGTTCAAATTCTTGTTCATTCATACGATAGTCTCCTTTTTCTAACTTGTGTGACAGATGCTCAATCAATTTTTCCAGGTGCTCAAGTTGGTCATTTAATCGCGTCAAATGTTGCCTTAAAGTTTCCTTTTCCTCTTGATCTTCTGACAGGATATTTTTGATTTGATCAAGGGGCAAGTCCAACTTCCTTAAGCTCATGATATAAAAAATTTGAGCAATATCTTGTTCGGAATATAAACGGTAATCGTTTTGGTCTCGCACGGGGGACAGAAGCCCAACAGCTTCCCAATGACGCAAAGTTTTGGAGGTTAAGCCTGTCATTTTCGTGATCGCTTTAATATTTTGCATAAGACTCCTTTCATTGATGCTTCTATTATATATCTTGACCTTAGGTCAAGGTCAAGGGAAATATAAAAAAACTCATAAAAATATGAGTTTTTTTTGCTTTTATTAGTGGAAGATATGACTTCGTTGGGTCATTTCTGAAATCTTTTTCGAGGTTTTTTCCAGATGTGGGAAGAAGATAAGCCCAGCAACTAAAAAGACAATAGAAACGGCTACGAGGATGATGATGGCAAGCCAAGCATTTGGCCAATAGATACCACCAGCAGATTCCCGTAAAAGGTTGACCGCATGGGTAAACGGCAAGTAAGGGTTAATCGCTTGGAAGAATTTACCAGAGACTTGAATAGGATAGTTACCGCCCCCACCGGAAATAGAGAGAACCAAGATAATAATGGCAATCCCTTTCCCGATATTTCCAAACAAAGCTACTAGAACATAAACCATAATCATAAAGGTTATAGCAATCAGTAAGGCAAATAAGACGCTATAAACAGGATTACGCACGTCTACACCAAGACCGAAATAGTTCCCCAGGGTAACGATAAGTGCTTGCCCCAGTCCCATCACGATGAAAGTAAGCATACGTGCTGAGAATTGTTCACGTTTAGAGTAGAGCAGTTTATCTTTACCTTCTAAGTGGAAGCCAGTTACAGCCACACTAGAGAAGAGCACAGCACCGACCCACAAGCAAAGCGCAGTGTAGAAAGGTGTACTGGCTGAACCGTTATTTGCGATAGGGTAGATCGCATTTTCTTGAACCTCAACAGGTTGGGTCAGGAAGTCACTTTCTTTCGTCGCATCAAGTTTTAGAAGTTTTACAATTTCACCTAAATCGACTTCTTTTTCACCTTTGCGAATCGCATCAGCGGCTTTACGAATGCCTGTTTTGATTCCTGGCCAGTCATTGACGATAAGGTCATTTGCTTGGTTCAAGGCTTTTTCAAGATCAGGCATTTTTTCGTTGACTGTCCCTAAAGTTTCTGTCAAATCTTTACGAATACCCGGGTAATCATTTTTGACAAAATCAGCGGCTTTATCAAGTTTTTGCTCCACAACGGGCAAGTCATTTTGATAAAGTGAAGCCCCTTTATTAATCGCGTTGACAATCGTGTTCATGTTGCCGTTAAGCATAATATTGGCATCGTGAACTTCTTGTTTGATCGCAGGCATTTCTTTTTGATACTTTTCAAGCAAAGTAATCGCATTAGAAACCGTCTTACTTGTTGAGCTGAGCAAGGATTCAAAATCAATAGCTTGGGCTTTGGTTAAGAGACCTTGAGCATTTTTGATGGTTGCGATGAGTTGGGTGAGGACACTTTGAACTTTTGCAGTTATATCTGGGACATTTATTTGACCAACAAGACCAGAAATATTCTTTGCGAGGGCATCGATTTGATCTAAGTATGCCTCGATAGAAGAAATATCTCCAGCTTGAACAAATTCATTTACCTTACCTAATCTAGTACTGATGTCACCTAATAGTGCACTCAAATCCTGTAGGTTTTTAATAGTGGCGTCAAATTCATTGTTACCGGCGCTTTCTTGCGCTTTTTGGAGAAAATCAATGAGATTTCCGATGGCTTCTTGTTGTTGGGGAACACTTGCTTGATAAGCTTTGACTAGACTGTCAATTTTTGCCTTTTCCTCATCAGTGAGTTGCCCATCCGCAATGGCTTGTCTTATAGTAGTAACAATAGAAGAAGTACTGTCAGCCACATTTTGCAAGGCTTTTAAAGTCACTTCTACACTACTTGTAATACTTGGCAAAGCATTTTGAAGTTGTGTTGCACCGTCTAAAGTGGTAGAAGCCAGGTCATTGGCTTGGTTGCCAAGTTTGCGGATATCTGGCAAGGCAGTTTGGACTTGTTGGATGATGGTTAAGCCTTGTTTGGCTTCTTGGATTCCTTCATTCATTGTTTGCTCAACAGAAGCAAAGTCATTGTCAATCATTGCGATCTGCTTACCGGCATTTTGAATTTCAGGTATTTTTTCTTGCAAGGTCATGATAATCGCAAGCTGATTTTTCACAGTTGGCATGCTGTCGTCCAATTGAACGACTTTTTGACCCAGTGCATCAACCTCAGGCAAGTAGTCAATAAACTCATTTGCTTTCGCAAGTTTAGCTTTCAAATCAGGCATCTTGCCGTGCAAATCCACGACTTGTTGAGTATATTGGTCAATGGTATCTAAATTATCGTTGGTAGATAAGATTGTGTTTTTAATTTTCTGGATGCTGACCATATTTTTATCAATATCATATCCGATATCATTAAAGGTTTTAAGCAATGTGCTGCTTGCCGTTTTAATAAATTCTTCGGAAATTTGACTTTGTAATGAAGACGCACCTTTTGAAGTAATTTTTGGGGCAATAGCATTTATTTTTTCATTGATGGAATAAACGATTTTAGGCTTCTGGATATCCCCGGTGGTGAAGCTAAGCAAATTTTTAGAGAAATCCTCTGGCAGATAGATACCTGCGTAGTATTTACCAGATTTGACACCCTTATCCAACTCTTGTTTAGAGTCAACGAACTTCCAGCCGAGTTGTTTGTTTTCTTTGAGGTTTTTCAGGACTTCGTCACCGATATTAATCGATTTGTCTTGAAATTTCTCTGTTCGGTCATCACTATAAACCGCTATTGGGAGCTGTGAAGTATTCGCATAAGGATCCCAAAGGGCTTTAATATTAAACCAAGCATATAAGGATGGAATAAACATCAAAGCAACCACTAAAAAGATTGCTATTGGATTTTTAAAGATACGCTTCCAATCCAGAATAAATAGTTTACCAGTATTTTTTATATGTTTCACATATTCTCCTCTTTTAGTAAATCTAAGGCAGTTTTAATTTTTGTTATCAGCTAATCAGAGCCATCAACAGTTCCGAAATTTGTTCCGGTGTTTCTTTCCGTTTGCGACGAATCCAAGCTTGAGTTAAACCGAAAATGGCATTGGCATAATAAGTTGTGGTGTAGATACTTTCCAATTTATCCAGTTTTTCACGCTTAGGGTTTTGTGGCAGGATGGAACGTGCCAAAATGTTTTTCAGTTGGGCTTGCATGAACTGATGGATTTCTTTACTGCCATTTTCTGAAAATAAAGCAGCATAAATCTCATTGTTATCAAGGAACTCATAAGTTTCTAACATGGTTTTATGAAGATCGCCATTATTTTTTTCAAAAACATACTCGATCGTATTAAACAAGGTTTTTTGGTATTGGTCAATCATATCATACTTGTCTTGGTAATGCGTATAAAAGCCGCTGCGGCTAATTTTAGCTACCTTCACAAGCTCAGTTGTTGTGATATGGTCAAACGACTTTTCCTGTAAAAGTTGTGTTATTGCGTCGCGAAGTTTTGATTTTGTACGTTCTTTTCTATTTTCCATAAATCCTCCTCTATTACTAAAATATAAAAGAACAACGTGTCTATAATTAGCAAAGATTCTCATTACAACCCTTATTGAGTTTACGATATGCAATTATAGCACAAAATGGACGGAGCGTCTATAATTTTGCGTTCAAATTCTAAATTTTTTTGAGAAAGGGATTTCATATCCCGTCTTTTAAATGGAGAAGTTCATAGATAGAAGAAAAAGAGCAAAAAACCGCTTGGAGCGGTTTTAAACTAATCAGGAAATGGGTAACTTATAATAGAAAGAGAATCATAAGTTTGAAAATACAAGGTACGGCTATTTAAATCCACCGCACTGCGATAAACAGTATAAGTATCTGAACGTCCATCAGACTTGGGCACAGTGACAGCATTTAAAATATGCCAGATTTCGCTGATATTCTGCTGCTCATCAGCAGGCAGAATTGCACGTTCTTTAAGAATTGTGGCACGGATGAAGCGCGAGGTTGGGGTGAAGCCTCCAGGAAAAACAGGCTTTCCGCTAAAATCCCCAGTTGAAATACGGTTAGGTGCTAAGGGCTGAGCAGTGAGGTCCATATAATCTTGTAATTTGACGATTTCACGTTCAAATTTAGGAGCATTTGTGACGACACCGATTGTGTTTTCGATAATCTCAAAGCTGCCATTGCGCGGTTCAATATTAATCATACGACCTGTTGGATCGACAGCAGAAAAGTGCAAATCACTCCGGCCAAATTTATAATGCGAAAAGGTGTCACTCATGAGTTGGACACTTTCAAGTTGGTTTATCAAATCAGCCACAGAACGACAGTTCCCTAAAGCCCAAGTGACAAATTCAAAAGGCGCGAGCTGTAATTTGCCCTCATGGGGATATTCAGCATACTCTGAGTGGTTAGAAAAAGTCAGCTTTTGGACGGAAAGCCCAAAATCATTAACGCCATCTGAGATGTCCGCATGCAAATCGGGAATATTTCGGCCCACTCCTAATATAGTATAAACATTGGAGATATTCCTATTATTATAGACACTTTTCCACTGGTAATTTTGCGGCAGAACGAGAGCTTCGGGGACAAAGCTATGCCAATCCATTGTTCTTGCGAAGACGATGCTTTCATTAGCAGCATGCATTTTTATACTTGTACACATATTTCTATTCTAGCAAAAAAATTTTCCTAGCTTCGGATAAGTGTCTTATTGGCGGGCGGGCAAAGAGGATTCTTTGTGTTTTCTTAGAATAAAGATAAATTATAGCAAAAGCCGAACATTTGGCAATTTAGTTTCGTATAAGGTTGGCTAAGCCTTGAATCACAATTTTTAAAGTGATAAACTGTCTAAAAGCAAATAAAGCCAGGCAGAGATCTGGCATTTGGAGGAATTGAATATGAGAACACACACATCGGCACAACCCAAGGCTGTGAGCACCTATCAAGTCAAAGTAGGAGCCTTGGTTTCTGCGGGATTTGGTTTAGAAAACATGGATATCATGTTTCTTTCGTTTGCCCTCTCGTCAATTATTGGTGAATTTGGCCTCACAACGACAGAAGCAGGTGCCATTTCTACAGTCACTAACTTGGGGATGTTGCTGGGCGGAATTCTTTTTGGGATTCTGGCAGATAAATTTGGACGTGTAAAAATGTTGTCCCTTTCGATCCTCATTTTTGGTCTGGCAACGGGTGCGATTTATTTCTCGCACAGTATTACATCGCTTTATATCTTACGTTTCATCGCCGGAATTGGTGGAGGTGGTGAATACGGGGTCGGAATGACCATTCTCGCTGAGAATTTCAGTAAGAAAAAACTAGGGCGCACTTCTTCGATTGTCGCCGTTGCGGGACAAGTGGGTGCCATGTGTGCAGCAATTTTGTCAATGAGCATCTTACCTACTTATGGTTGGCGTTTCTTGTTCTTGTTCGGATTGGTGCCAGTAGTTTTGACCGTTTTTATTCAAAAGCATCTGAAGGAAAGTGATTCTTTCAAGGCCATAAAAACCGAAAACAAGGGAAAAATTTCCGACTTGTTTAAAACACGTCAATTGACACACCAAACACTTGTTCTGATGTGGATGGCTATCGTTCAAATCGCTGGTTACTTTGGCCTGATGAACTGGCTCCCAACAATTATGCAGAAAAAACTGAACTTAACAGTGGCTGGCTCATCCTCATGGATGATTGCGACCATTATCGGGATGTCTCTAGGTATGCTGACCTTTGGTCAAATTTTGGATAAACTTGGTCCGAAAGTAGCTTTTGGTCTCTTCCTTATCGCTTCATCCTTGGCTGTTTATGTCTTGACCATTCCGACAACACTCGCATCACTGACTTTAGTTGGTGCCGTCGTTGGTTACTTTTCAAATGGGATGTTTACAGGGTATGGCGCCGTAGTTTCTCGCTTATACCCACCAGAAGTCCGAGCCACAGCCAATAACGTGATTATGAATACGGGCCGCTGTATTGGAGGCTTCTCTTCAATAGTTATTGGCTTTATCTTAGCGCATTATTCTATCATGACTGTTATGCTCTTCATCTCTGTACTCTATATTTTAAGCTTCTTGGCGATGCTCACGGTGAAGAACTTACGTGCAGGTGTTTACTGGTCGCTTTAATCTTTAATAATAAAAAATAGGAAAAGCTTGCCCATTTGATGTTGGGAAGTTTTTTTATTTGTGGAGCTCGGCAAAGAAGTAGTAACGGATTGGTTCTAAAAGGGTTATTCTGGGGAAACAAAAAAACCGCCACAGCGGTTTAATATTATTTAACTTCTTTAAGTAATGCTATTGTTACTCTCTTGGTTCTGTTCTCTCTTGTTATGACTGGCTTTTCGCAGTGTTCACTAATTTTCAAAATAAAAAGAAAGTGAAAAAGGAAGTACCTGTTTTATTATGTAACAAGTAGAGAGAGTTCTTCTTGAAGAAGAGTGACTGCTTCAATTTTGGTTTGAGGTGCAAGTTCTGCGTATAAATCCATTGTTGTACTGATGGATTTATGCCCCATACGAACTTGAAGTTCTTTCCAATTGATTCCCTTGTTGAGCAGTAATGAAGCATGAGTGTGTCTGAAAAGGTGGAAACCATAAACAGGTAAGCCTGCATTTGCTAAATGCTTTTTGAGGGCGGTACGTTCATTTCTATCACACATGAGATTACCATGAACAGTTGGGAAAATCAGAGAAGTTTTTTCATGTCCCTGTCTTTTGAAACGAGCATTTGTTTCCTTATGCCATGATTTCAAACGTTCTAAAATTGATACAGAAACTTCTATTTTACGATTTCCAGAATCTGTCTTAGGGGTTGGCTTACAAATGACTTTACCTTTAGTTCCCAACTTTTTATCCGCATTTCTCCATACTAACGTTTTATTAATAGCAATTTGATGTGTTTCAAAATCTAAATCTTCAATAGTGAGTGCTAATAATTCGTTTATACGTACCCCTGTTTCTAATAAACTGTCACAAATAAGTTTTAGTTTTCTATTGGCGTGATTATTGGGTAATTGAGACGTATAGTTTAACCAAATGGCTAGTTCTTTACTATGAAGAACTTTCACACGCTTTTTATGTGCTTTAGGTTTAGGAGGAATTTTTACAGTTTGTGCAGGATTGCTTTTCAAGCCAAAGTTTGTGACTCCGAAATCAAAAATATCTGACAGTTTGTGTGCGATTGCTCCAAAATCTTGAGCGTTCCCTTTTCGTTTGTCTAATGTATCAAACGACATGGCTTTTTGAGCATTTTTGGCTAGTTCATTGACCCAATTTTGAATATCGTAAGGTTCAATTTCATTTGCTTTGTATGCACCAAACTTAGGAATAATATAATTACGTACATAACCTCGGACACGATTGATGGTGTTGTCTTGTACATGTAAGCAATAATTATCGAACCATTTATTCGCTAAATCCTCGAAATTGGAGATTTTATGTTTCTTCTGTTGGGTTAAGCCGTTGTTTTCAAACTCTAGTTTTTTATCACGCAATTTCCTATCAAAGGCTTTAAGTGTTTTAGCTGTAATGGTTGTGACAACTTTTTTTCCTGTTTTCTTATCTGTACCGATGTAAACCCCTTTAGCCGAATAACTCACTGCTCCGTTCTTTTTGATTTTTTTTGTAATTGTTTTCCCTTTATGAGAGATTTTTTCAATTTCCATAAGTATTTCTCATTTCTTGTGAACAAAGAAATATAAAAGTGCCAAGAGAGAGCATTCTTTTTTGAATAACTCTATTTTAGCACTTTTTCTTTAGTGTTCTAAGAAATTGATAACCTCCTCTGCTTTATAATATACAGTTCTTGTGCCCTCAATTGGTGGCTCCAAACGTTTCAAACCTAGATTCTCCCAAGATTTTAAGGTATTCGGGGAGATATTCAATTGGGAGAGTAACTCCTTTTGTGTAAGTATGCCTAACGAGGGCTTTGTTTCACTTTTTTGTTGGATGAGTGTAACAAGTGTAGCGAGTAATTTTTCAATGTTTGATGTTGTAACATCAGTTTCTACCATATCATTTAGTCCTCTCTAATCGTTAATTATAGTCATTTTTTCTTTGAGAAAGTCAAAGTCTTTCTCGGTTTTACTTTGGTGTTGTAAGTCTAAAATATCAAATATTTTTCTTGCTGTTTCTTTCATGAGTGCTTCATCTTCAATATTGTCACAGATGATGGTGTCTAATGTGAAACGGTCTCTGTTTTTACTGTCATATAAGCGAATGACATATTGTGTTTTCTTGTATCCTAAGTTGATACATTTAATTTCAATAGGGATTCTTCGGTTAATCTCGTGTCGTTTGATTTTCTTTAAGGGAAACTCCTCAATTTGTTCATTAGGCATGAGGTGGCTTATGACCTCTTCTAAAGGATCTGTACTGGTCATAAAGAAGTACTCAGATAAACAATGCTTATCTTTTCCCCTTGAATTACTAGGACTGTAGGTTTTGGGATCAAAACGGTCTAAAAATTCTTTGTTGGAGAGTTCTTGCCCGCTGACTTCATTCCAAATGGAAGCTCTCTCGCCATCATACATCCCCGCAATATCAAACGTCTTGTTTCTTCCACTGGCAGGCACCATATGTAAGCGTTCAGAGACACATAATGCCATACATTTGGCTAACCATGTCTTCCCAACTTCACTGTCTCCCCAGATGAAGAAAGTTGTAAGGTCACGACCATTGAGTTTGAAATCCTCTGCTTTACTTTGTATATGTTCTTTAAAATTTTTCTCAAAAGTTCGGCTCCATTTGTTCCAATGTTTGATACCTTCAACTTCCCCAAATTCATCAATTAACAATTCTCTGGCTGTGAGCCAGTATAAATTGCCTTGGCTTATCTCTCCAGATAAATACGTAAGAGTTTCATCCATCGTTTTTTGAGAATTTTTCTTATCTGCTCTATCGGTGATCAATTGAGTATAATCACAGTTAATGGTTTGTACTTCTTCAAAGTTATATTGGAATTTCTTGTCGTTCATGGCTTGATAAGTACGATGAGTCAGATAGCGTGCTGCTCCTGTAATGCTGTCCACTTTCTGACAATTTGCTTCACGAGAAACATTAAACATTTTCATGACCGCATTTTTATAGCGAGAATTCTCAAAATGTATAAGAATATGCACATGTAAGGTTTTAGGTAAGCCGTCATCTAAGATGTCTTTATCATGGAAAGCATAGGCACACCACCCTTTCTCAGAGACATTAAATGCAATTAAGTATTCTATCTTTTCACGCCATTGTTCTTGGGTGAGGTCGGATGTGATATTTCCCTCTTCATCATGAATGTCATACTCATAATTTAAGGTAATAGTGTATGTTCTATATTTCTTGTTTTTTGCCACATGGTAATACCTCCCCTCTATCATTAGAATTATTCTTAGTTTAAGTTTTTTGGCACACCCTAACTTCTCTGTGCCAAAATCAATTTATTTTTCCTTTGTTTTCAATACCGCTCCGCGCACCCTAGACGGAGATTTCAGGGTGCGCGTTATAACTATACCAACTTATGGCACAAGCTCCCTAAAATATTCTCCCAACGCTTTTTGTTACAAAGTCGGCTATTTTTCACAAAGTTTTCGCTTCATCAAATAAATAAAACCTGTTTCTTATCAAGAGCACCTTGTTAGCGTGCTTCTGTCTGGCCGCCCTTATCGCCTTTGGGGCGACAGGCTCACCAGACAGACCACAGGCACTCTTTTTGAAACAGGTTTTATTCTTAGACCTCAACTTTATTTATTGAGCGTTTTTTTAGCTCTCCCGAGTACCAAGGAATCACTTCATTCTTGGCAAAGTAGAAACCGCTATTGAGTAACTCCAAAGTGACTTGGTCATTGATGGATACATTCGGCTTCTCTATCGTCTTCACTAAAAATGTTTGACGGAAAATGGAAAGTTCTTTATCCATGACTTGAATTTCTGTACGGTAGCCATCGGGAAGAGAAACTTTCTTTTCATTATCCCACTTTGTTTTTTCTACGGGATCTGAGTTGACATAAAGTTCTTTGGCTTTCTTGATTTCATTTACAATTTCTTCTGCGACATGTTCAATATTAATTTTAATCTGTGCCATTAGGACACCTCCTTTTTATTTTTAAAGAAGTTTTTGAAGCTTTTATTCTCGAGAACTTTCACTCGGTGTGTTAGAGCATTGAGTTCGGATTGAAGGGGACTCAATTTACTCTTTAAATCTTCCTTTTCAGCTTCTAGTGTTTCAATTTTTCGTATACAGATGTTAAGCTGTTTTTGTATTCTCTGAAATTGGTCAGTTTTTTCCTGTTCTGCTTCACGTTTTGCATGACCGAAAATTTGAGTAACGGCTTTTTGCATAGAAGAACCAGATTTGAGTAAGGTATCCAATTTCTTGAAATTTTCTACATCTGTTTCTGTAAAAGCATAAGTGGTTCTGTTTTTCCTTCCTCGTCCATTGCGTACTTTAATACGGTTGAAATCACAACCCGAAATTTTGGCAATTTCTCCTCGCCATTTGCGAACGGTGTTGTAAGGACGATGGATTCTTTCAGAGAGTTCTCTATAATTCATCACGATCTCCATTTTCTCAGCTCTTGCTTAAACTTTTGCCTTTGACAAGTCTAGCAAGACTTCGTTCGTTTCTGCATTTTGTTCTTCAATTTTCACGGAACAAATATGCTATAATATGTATAGGTAATTTTTTAAGACTCTTTCTTCTTAGTTAGGAAAGAGTTTTTTCTTTGCGATTTTTTAGTTTTTAGGGTGGGTCATTCATGGTTTTTCTCCTTTTTGATAATTTAAATGTATAAACTGTAATTAAAGTTTATATTTATATTATATGCCAATTAAAATATAAAAGCAATAGTTACAGTTGATTTATTGTAAAAATATGGTAGAATATAAAAAGAATCATAAAGGAGATGAAAAAATGATTGAAAATTTTGCGACAAACCTAACAAAACTGCGATTGAATGCGAACTTGAGCCAAAAAGACTTGGCAACTCAATTAGGAGTAAGTACTCAAACAATATCAAATATTGAAAAAGGTAAAGCCTATCCCACTTTTACAAATTTAGAGAAAATAGCGAATTATTTTGAAGCCACGCCTACACAATTATTTGGAACTTCAAAAGAAATAGAACTTGAACATGCAGTATTGAAATCAGATGAATACAGTAAGACTTTGAAAGATATTTTGCAAAAGACAGATGAACTCAATAATGTTATTGAAAGTTATTTTTATAAGCCTGCAAAATTTACTTATGACCCTCAATATGGTGAAATTTACACCTATAGATTGAGTAATGGAAAGTGCACGAGTACCCCAGAAGAATATAGTATAGGAGAGGAATACGGCTTTCATAGTGGGGTCTATGTCGTAAGTCAGGACAAGGAATTGTCTGCTTACGAGAAAATCATGGAAATGTACCATGCAATGAAAGAGATTGAGAAAAACAAAAAAGAACAGTAGAAATATTGTTCTTTTTTGTTTACGGAAAAATTCTGGTTAGTTTTGTCAATATTGATTGTGAAAACGATTACAATGTTGTGAAATGATTTTAACAATGAAATAATATTAAGGAGAATCCCAGTTATGGAAGTATCAAGAATCAGCTCCAATGTGATGAGCGCACAAGGAGCGATTTCTAAATTAACAGGGCTTGACGCTTCAAGTATTCACAATAAACATGTGGAGTTTGCAGGAAGTAATATTTCTTGCATGAAAGCAGGACAACAATTGACCAATCACATGCTTAAAGATGTAGGGGAATTGGTAGAATGTATTCAAAAACAAGCCGATAAGGTTGAGGACTCGGACAGCTTCTTTGAGCTACTTGAACTTCTGGAGTCAAGTCATCTTAGGAATAATCATTGAAAGTGTAGGTAAAATCATTACTATTTCAATAAAGTACATTAAATTCAAAATAGTATTTTCCCAATGTGTTGGCCCCCCTAGACCAATAAGATAAACGACTACCAAAAGAAGAAGATTAAATGCAATTGCGATTAATAAGTCCTTCAGACTCGCCTCCCCTTCATATTTAAAAGTATTCTTCCAATAATCAAAGTAACTATGAATTATCTTCATTATCTTGACTTCTCCTTGTATAATATATTTAAGTTTTTCTCTAAGAAGGAAAACCCATAAACCTATTTTTATTTCAAACTTTACAACTGAACCTATATAAGAACTGAGATATAGAGCAGTTTTTTTCCTTGAGTTCTCTAACTCGTGAAAGACTAGCTCCTCTCATCTTTTTGGTAGTTTACAAATGAGTTAGGTGTTGAAGTTTTTTTCTATTTACTTTTCTTAAAACGCAATAAAGCAATAACTGAAGCAAAGAT